>Ga0073934_10000728_pt1 | contig 89368 bp, 78 predicted proteins | sample LarsenN4metaG_FD_76834 | JGI IMG/M metagenome (GOLD analysis project Ga0073934, IMG submission 76834) | Hot spring sediment bacterial and archeal communities from British Columbia, Canada, to study Microbial Dark Matter (Phase II) - Larsen... ...
GGTGATTCGGGAACTGCTTGCCACAGGGAATGTAAATCTTGCCAGACGAATGCTGGGGCGTCCGTACGGTGTCGAAGGTGTAATCGAACGCGGCGCCCGTCGCGGACATACCATCGGATTCCCGACTGCGAATTTACGACCGGTAAATCGCGTTATCCCCCGCTATGGCGTGTATGCGACAGCGACGCTTTGGGACGGCGTCTGGCGGCAAAGTATTACAAATATCGGCGTCCGGCCTACATTTGAACATACTGCGGAACCTTCGATAGAAACTTATATTTTTGACTTTGATGAGGATATATATGGCGATGTAATCCGCGTCCGTTTCATATACAGAATTCGTGATGAGCGCAAATTCAACGGGCCTGAGGAATTGAAACTTCAGATAAGCAAGGACGTACTGAGGGCCCGGAACTTTTTCGAGCGTCACGCCGTAAAAAATTTGCTGCAAAAATTATGAAAGCAAATTTTTGCGGACAAAGTTTTGAAGTGAAAATTTAATTTGAGAGAACGTATTTGTGTTTTTTTGCAGGTTCGGAGCAAAAAAACCCGACCGGAAAGGAAGCGGCCCGGCACCAGGTTGTTATGAAAAAAAGTATATCTTGAATTGTGCGGGGCCTCAGAATGTCAATGCAAAATAGAAAAAGACCGGTTTCACCTGCTCGTTCCAGATCGTCGTTGATACGGTAGTTGTGTAAAAGATGAAGTTAGATGGCAAAGTAAAAATCTGTTACGGCATCGAATCTTTTTCCATGAGATAAGCGAATTCGCTGTTTCAGACAATTTTGGTTTTCTTCTCCGGTGCGGTTTTGCCGATATTGGGTATAGTTAAGTAATGGATTTAAGAGGTTATTGATGGCGATGGATAATCAAGGGGTTGAAACAATTACAAAGACCGGAGACCTGAATAACCATAAAAACTATGCAGGAGGCCAAAATCTGTCTTCACATAGGCCAACTTCTTCAAACATAGAACGAAAGTTTAACGAAGACAAGAAGATTCTCGGTAATCGTGAGAGTCAGATCGAACATCGTTACACGGGAATCCGCGGTTTCTTTCGCTTTCTCCGGATTACGGCGGTAATTGCCAAATTAGCTCTCTACCTTTATCTCGATCAATATGAAATACATCGCCGTGGAATGCTACGAAACGCGGAGCAAAGAATGAAAACTGCTTTACGCCTCACGCGTGCAGCGGTTTATGGCGAGAAGCTCTATAGAATTCGTTTATGGTCGTTTCATTATCTGGCACTGCTTCTCAGACGTTTATTTCTCGGCAGCGAATCTGATCGTAAAGAAAACCAAAAGAAGCAAGCTGAATGGCTTAAAAATAAGTTAATCGAACTTGGCCCGACATTTATAAAAATAGGCCAGGCAATGGGAACCAGAGCCGACCTGCTGCCGCTGCCTTTTGTAATTGCTCTCGGCGAACTGCAGGACAACGTCCCGCCATTTGAAAACGAAATTGCCTTTGCCACAATTGAAAGTGAACTGGGGAAAAGCATAGATCAGATATTCGGGGAGTTTGACACTTCACCGATTGCTGCAGCTTCGCTTGGACAAGTGTATCGTGCGCGTCTGCTTACCGGCGAAGAAGTTGCCGTCAAAGTCCAGCGGCCAAACCTTGAAGCAATTATTCGAGGTGATCTGAAAATCCTGGAGAGTGTTGCCCGCTTTGCCGAAAAGTTTCCACAACTTAACGAAAATGCTGATTGGTCCGGAATGCTCCGCGAGTTTAACCAGACTGTTCACGAAGAAATGGATTATGCGGCGGAAGGCCGTAATGCCGAGCGTTTCAGGGCAAATTTTGCAAATTGGGATAACATCAAGGTGCCGAAAATCCATTGGGATGCGACAACTTCAAAAGTGCTCACAATGGAATTCATTCGCGGCACAAAGGTAACAGATCTTGATCAACTCCGACAAAAAGGAATTTCACCGGAAAAAGTAAATCGGCTTTTGATCCGTACCTATCTCAAGCAATTGCTCGAAGACGGGTTTTTTCACGCTGACCCACACCCGGGGAATCTGCTTGTGATGGACGACGGACGCCTTGCGTTCTTTGATTTCGGCATGGTTGGTCGTATTTCGCCGCAACTTCAGTCCAAGATGATCGATGCATTTTTCCATGTTGTTGGAAAAGACCCCGGCGGCATAGCTCAGGATCTGATTGATCTTGATTTTCTCAAGCCGGGAGCAAATCCTGCGGTAGTAATTCCGGTTGTCGAAAAAATGTTTCAGTATCATCTGAATCTGAAACTCAAGGATGTGAATTTCAAGGAACTTACGTATGACCTCGCCGATGTAATGTACGATTATCCGTTTCGCTTGCCGTCAAACTTTACATACATTATGCGGGCATTAATGACATTGGAGGGAATCGGAATCATTACCGACCCGGAATTCAATTTCTTCGAAACGGCAAAGCCATATGCTAAGGAATTTATGCTACGACGCGAAGGTCGTGATTTTAGAAAGGCATTTGTTGACAAGCTGATGGGACGCGACAACAGCGGGCGAATAGATTGGGACCGGACGTGGAAACTTGCCAAGATGGCGTTTAAAACGGTTCTTAATTCCGGAAAGTGATTTCCTTGAGATTTCTTTACGATTATTTTCAGTGAACGTCAACAGAGCAGGGAAGCCGGACAAACTCTCGGGAAAAATTACGCCTGAAGCAGGGCGGGCAAGAGATTTAGTGCTCCGCTACGGTTGGAACACTACGAGTTTCCAGATAGTAAATCCCGGCATCAGATACTGGTTTGCCCGCGATGCCGTAATCGGCTTTGTTTCGTCAGACAAGGTGAGGGTTGTTGTCGGTGCTCCGGTTTGTGATCTGCAGGCTTTGCCGGAAATTGCAGCACAATTTGAATCAGAAGCCGCACAATCCGGCGAGAAGGTTTGCTATTTCGGTGCTGAAGCACGACTTGAAAACCTCTATGGCCGTTCAAAAAATCATTCCAAAATCCTGCTCGGTGCGCAGGCGTTTTGGAGACCGGAGCGTCTCGTAGTTGCAATTGATTCTACCGCATCGCTTCGCGCACAGTGTAACCGAGCCCGCAATAAAGGTATTCGGATTCGGGAAATGGACTATCGGGAAGCCTCGGAAAATCCCGGCCTCCTCGATTGCTTACGCTCCTGGTTGAATATCAAGGGCCTGCCTCCTCTTCACTTCGTCGTAGAGCCGGAGACGCTGGGACGTCTTGAATATCGGCGCTTTTTCGTTGCCGAACGCTCAGGGCAAATTGAAGGTTTTCTTGTGCTTTCGCCGATTCCGGCACTTAATGGCTGGCTGACGGAGCAATTTCCACATCGCCCGGAAGCTCCGAATGGAACAGTAGAATCAATGATCGCGGCCGCCGGACGCGCATTGGCGAGCGACGGAAGTGCTTACATAACTCTTGGGCTTTCTCCGCTTTCACGTCGCGGAAAAGTTCCGCCCTTTGATAACCCGCTGTTGATACGCTTTATCCTCGCATGGTTAAGAAAACACGGCCAGAGATTTTATAATTTCGATGGCCTTGATAGTTTCAAGGCAAAATTTCGTCCGGATGGATGGGAGCCGGTCTTCGCTATTGCGGGTGAGCCGGTTTTTTCCGGTAAAACTATGTGGGCAATTGCCAGAGCCTTTACTGCCAACAGGCCTTTCAGTGCTATCGCATCCGGTTTGGCAAAAGCCTTACGATCGGAGGCCTCTAATTTATATTCTGCTTGCGGTAGAATATTTTGATTCAAATAGGCCGCAAACTTCAGACTCTCGGCCGGGGCAGTAACTCTACTGCCACTCTTTCTTCGGAGGATATATTTGCGTGTGGCCGGCGGCATTGAAGTTTCTATGATTCGAATACCCAAAACCGAAAGAGATTTCCCGCTGTCGGATTTTACTGCTTCCGAATGGAAAAAGGCAGCGATGGTTAATATTGCTACAAGCTGGGATGGCACCGCAGCGGCTCCGGGACGTAGATTCTCGGCTCGCCTGATTTACTCGGATGTCGGACTTTATGTGCTATTTACGGGAAAACAAAACGAAGATCTGGTAATTTCCATGCAGCCGGTGTTGAATAAAAAATCTATCGGTCTTTGGGAACGCGACGTTTTTGAAATTTTTCTCGCTCCGGAAGCAGAAGACCCGAAGCGTTACTTTGAATTCGAAGTCTCGCCCGTAGGGGAATGGCTCGATGTAGCCCTCGAAATAATGGATGGGAATAGAGTCTCTGACTGGAATTTCTGCTCGGGGATGCAGGTCGTATCGCGCATTGAAATAGGGCAGGTTGCAGCTGCAATGTTTATCCCTTTCCGTGCTTTCGGAATCGCTCCGGTTCCCGGAGATGTCTGGCGCGGGAATCTTTTCCGCTGTATCGGGCACGGACCTGACCGCGGCTTCCTTGCATGGAAGCCGACTCATACGCCGAAGCCCGATTTTCATGTACCTGCGGCCTTCGGAAGGTTGGAATTTACGGGAATCTGCTAGCGTATCCGTTTAGTTATGAAAAAATTTTTCGTTGATTAAAACTGCTCCGAGCCCGAGACTGAAAAGAGAGGCTGTTAGCCGGAGTCCCTTGTGTAGAAAAGCAAAGCGGTTCGCAGTCAGATAGAGCGGCAAACCTATAAGAAAACTCATAGCCATCATTCCGCTGATAGAGCCAAGCCCAAAAACCAAAATATAAAACAAGGCAAGCAATGGAGAGGGAATTGCGGGCAGTATCAGAAGCATAAGGGCCGCGCTCCCTGCAAGACCGTGTATCATCCCGACAAGTATTGCCCGCAGACTGATATGGTGATGTTGTTCATTGGTTTCGCTGGTGTGAATATGCAGGTGGGCATGTTCCAGGATTCCGTGTTTATGTCTATGTACATGTATTTTTTCGGCGTGAAAAAATTTTCGCATGGCATTAGACCCAAGCAGGACGAGCATAATGCCTACCGAGCCCTCCAAGTAGTTTTCTGCTGATTCGGGAATTTGCATCTTCAGAAGAATTACGGCACAACCTGCAAGGAAAAGTGAAACCGTGTGGCCAAGTCCCCAGAGGCCGCCTATAAGCGAAGCCGAGAGCAGTTTTTTCTTTTCGCTGACGATAGCAGAGACGGCCGCAAGATGATCGGCTTCTATTGCGTGTTGAAGTCCGAGTAAAAATCCAATGCCAAGTAGTGGGATTGCGGATAGACCTGGTGATAGTTCCATTTGATTATTGTGTTTTTATGCCGTTAAGCCACCGTCAACAATGATTGTCTGGCCGGTTATATATGACGACGCATCGGAAGCGAGAAAAACCGCAACTCCTTTTAGTTCTCCCTCAAGGCCGATACGCGGGATCATATTATTTTCCCGGATAGAATTTTCATAGATATCAATTACCGGATCGGCCAAACGTGAATGGAAAAAGCCCGGTGCGATTGCGTTTACCCTAATACCGCGGCGGCCCCAACTTGCGGCAAGTTCACGCGTCAGTCCGATAAGGGCGGCTTTACTGGCGGCATAACCGGAGTAGAATGGGCCATTTGCGGAAGATGAAATTCCTGCGATGGAAGCAATATTGATGATCGACCCGGAATTATTGCGGAACATTTCCTTTGCAGCTTCACGCGCAAACAGAAAGGCACCGGTCAGATTTACCTGCAGGACGGCATTCCATTTTTCAATTGGCATTTCTTCAGGCATTGCGCCCCATGAAATACCTGCATTGTTTATTAAGATATCTATGCGGCCAAACTGTCCGACAGCAGCAGCGACGGCATTCTTAACGGAGTTAACGTCAGAAACGTCGCATTGAACACCCGCAACATTGAAGCCACGCGATTTGAATTCTTCTACTGTCGGATGCAGCCATTCCGGCCTGCGGGCTACGATCACAATGCCGGCACCGGCTTCGGCCAGGCCTTCGGCCATTTCCTTTCCAAGTCCGCGCGAGCCACCCGTAACAATGGCTACCCGTCCGGTTAAATCAAACAAATCTCTGATGTGGCGGCTCATAATGCAAAATGAAATCGTAACACACATCACCCGATGAATTGGAATCCTAAACAATTGTCAGCCGTGTCCGCTGCAGATTGCGGGTCATTGATAATTGCTGTTAAATGATTACATGGACACACTTGCACGCGAACGAGCCTTTAAGCATGATTTGTTTCTTAACGAGATTTGGTCAGATCGTTATTTTGATCTGATAGTGAAAAATCTTTCGTTGCACAAAGCAGAAACAATACTTTATCTAAATGCCGGCACCGGCAGAAATTGTTTCAGACTTGCAGAAAGCCATAGCGCGGCGAAAAAGATAGTTGGCGTATGCGATTCGCCGGAACATCTGGTCATTGCCCGCGACAAGGCAAAAGTTTCCGGCTCTGACATCTTGTTTGTTACAGAAACGGAAGTCGGCAATAAATATGATTTGGTGATTGCGGACGCTACTTTGTCAGATCCGGAATCAGTTACGGATTTGCTCTCAAGTGCGGCAGGGTTGCTAAATCGTGGAGGTCAATTTGCACTCATTGTGCCGATATTTGGGAGTTATGCCGAAGTTTTTTCTCTGCTATGGGAGGTGCTTGCATCGGCTGAAGGCGGCTCACCAGAGGCGGTAGAGCGATTGATTACAGCTCTCCCACGCCTTGATGCATTGGAAAATGCGGCTAGAGAGACGGGACTTCATGAAGTAAAATCCGAGGTTTCCACGGAAATCTTTGAATTCGAGAAGCCCGAAGATTTCACGGACAGCCCGTTATTTGCCGATTTTTTACTTCCCGGCTGGCTGGCAGATCCTGACAAAACGGCGCTTGAAACAATCAGAAAAAAAATCGCCGAATTAATAGAACAAGAGCATGGAAATTTAGCATTTCGATTTCAGGTCAAGGCCACCGTCATAACGGGTACAAGCTGATGAAAACCTATCAACTTTCCTTGCTTTGTGCCCGGCGGCGAAGTTCTTCCATCAATTGCTCATCGCTGATTTCAGTTAATTTCGGCGCCGCGCCATTCTTGAGCTGTTTTTCCGCCCGCTCTTCTTCTTCGGCTTCACGCATTCCTTCACGAAAAGCTTTTCGTGATTGCCCGAGAGATCTGGCTAATTGAGGAAGGCGGGATGCTCCAAAAAGCAGAAAGAGGACCGCCACGATCAATAATATTTCAGTTGTACCAAAATTCATATTTGCTTCCTGCCGAAACTTTTTTCTGTAGCCGGCGATACAATCCGAACTAATTTCCAAAAACTTCAAAACTTACTTCGCGCAGCCCTGATTATTCGGCTGCGGAGCGATGAAGCTTCTTAAATCTGTCCATCGCATCAACTAATGCAGACGTAATACCGGGTTCTGATACGGAGTGTCCTGCATCCGGGATAACATAAAATTCCGCTTCAGGGAAAGCCCGGTGCAATTCCCAGGCCGAAGACATCGGACAAACGACATCGTAGCGACCCTGAACTATAACCGTCGGGATATGGCGAATTTTATCTACATTTTCAAGCAGGTAATTTTCGCTCGGGAAGAATGAATTGTTCATAAAATAATGACATTCAATCCGCGCAAGGCTAAGCGCTTCGTGCTCTCCTTCCCAATGCTCCATCAGATTTTTGTCCGGATAGAGTTTTGATGTTGCTCCTTCCCAGGTACTCCAGGCCCGTGCAGCGGCGAGACGTACGGCTTCGTCATCAGATGTCAGACGCTTGTAATAAGCGGACATAAAATCATCACGCTCATTTTCAGGAATAGTATCGCGGTATCGTTCCCAGAAATCAGGAAAGATTTCGCTGGCTCCGTATTGATAAAACCACTCCAATTCCTTTCGACGGGTGAGAAAAATCCCACGCAGAATCAATCCCAGACAGCGGTTTGGATGATTTATCGCATAGGCAAGACTAAGAGTACTCCCCCAGGATCCGCCAAAAACGTACCATTGATCTATTTCAAATTTCTTTCGAAGTGTCTCGATATCCGCAATCAAATCCCAGGTAGTATTCTCACGCAATTCGGCGTGCGGCTGCGAACGTCCGGACCCTCTTTGATCGAAAAGCACGACATGGTATGCCTCAGGATCGAAAAACTGCCGGTACATAGGTATCAAACCGCCGCCCGGCCCTCCGTGAAGAAACACGACGGGAATTCCATTCGGATTACCCACTCGTTCCCAATAGATGGAATGAATTTCCGAAACGGGAAGCATTCCCGAATCAAACGGCTCGATCTCAGGGTACAAATCACTCATACTAGATAATTATCACACCATATCTGAAAAACAAGCAAAGACCATAACTCCTTATGATGCGAAGCAATACCGGATTGATGTTCGTAAATGAGTTTTGAAACAAATTCGGGCCTGAAAAAACCCTGTTTTCGCAATCGGTTTTCATCAAGCAGTTCTGCAACAAGTGGTTTCAGACGCCCATTGAGCCAACCGGCCACGGGAATGCCAAATCCTTTTTTCGGACGTTCAAGAATTTCGCGGGGCAAAAATGAGCGTACGGCTTCTTTAAGAATGATTTTGCCCTTGCTGCCGCGAATTTTAAATCGCGTGGGAATTGAAGCGGCGAAACGACCTATTCGCGGATCGAGAAATGGGGCGCGTGTTTCGAGACTAACGGACATTGCCGCTCGATCTACCTTGGTCAAAATATCTTCCGCCAAATAGAAATTGACGTCCACATACTGCATTTTTTCAACTACGCCGCCCGCCCGGCAGCGATCTGCCGTTTGGCGTGCCCGGCGATAGATGTCAACTTCACCGGCAGCAAGAATTTCCGGTGTAAAGAGTTTGGAATGCGTTTCGGGGGCAAATGATCCAAACCACGAATGGTGACGTGCTACCTCATCAAGGGCAGCCGCACGAATAAACCGCTTTGCCTTGAACTCAAAAGATAAATTGCCATGCGAGACGGGCAGCCGCCGGATTGCGGGCTCCAGTAGGTTTTCACGTAATAAAGCAGGAATTCTGTTGTAAATACCGGCCAGCCGGTGTGCATAATACATTGGATAACCGGCAAAAAGCTCATCACCGCCATCGCCTCCGAGTGCGACCGTTACACTTTGGCGGACAAATCGGGACAAAAGGAAGGTCGGTATCAGCGAAGGGTCAGCAAGCGGCTCATCAAGCCATTTTCCGATTTCGGGCAAGAGGTCGCCTGCCGTTTCGGCAGAGAGAACTTCTTCGTGATGTTCACTGCCTATATGTCGGGCAACAATTCTTGCATATTTTGATTCATCGAAAGAATCTTCTTCAAAGCCAATGGAGAAAGTATTAACCTTTTTATCCGAATGTAGTGCGGCAAAAGCGGCAACTGAAGAGGAATCAATCCCTCCCGATAAAAGAATGCCGAGCGGTACGTCTGAAACCAGACGCATTTTTACTGCGTCCGACAGAAGTTCACGTAGTTCGCGCGATTTTTCCTCGAAATTTTGTGGATACTCTTTTCCATTGGAACCAACGTGGCCGTATTCTTCGCCTGGCTGACAGAGGTCCCAGTAACGGCGGATTTCAACATTGCCATTTTCAACCGTCAGATAGTGCGCAGCCGGAAGTTTGCGGATGCCTTTGTAGATAGACATCGGAGCAGGCACGTAATCAAATGAAACGTAGTGTCGAAGTGCCTCCGGATTGATTTCCCGCTGCACGTCAGGATGGGCTAGAATTGCCTTCGGCTCTGAACCCCAGATCAATCGTCGGCCGAAAGTACCGTAATAAAGCGGCTTTTCCCCAAAACGGTCACGGGCTATAACCAGCCGCCTTTTCCTGACGTCCCAGAGCGAGAAGGCAAACATTCCGTTGATATATTGCAGGAAATCGTCCGCATATTCTTCATAAAGATGCGGGAGGATTTCAGTGTCTGATTGCGTTCGGAATCTATGCCCCAGAGATTGCAGGCGCTCGCGCACTTCCCGATAGTTGTAGAGTTCGCCATTCATCATTACGATGACGGTTTTGTCCTCATTGAATACGGGCTGGTCTCCGGTTTGGAGATCTATAATGGAGAGCCGCCTCATACCTAGTGCGACGTCCCTGTCAATCCACACGCCCTCAGAATCCGGCCCGCGATGGACAATCCGGTCACACATTGACCTCAGCGTTGCCTCAGCATCGCCGACAGCGTTATTTGATTCCAGATCTATCCACCCTGTAATACCACACATACCGATTTCTGTAACTTTTTTAGTCGTAGCCGATTCTTTCGCGTACCGAATAAATAGCCTTGTTTTGTGATTCGTGATACGTCCTGACCAAAAGCTCGGCGAGCAGCCCCATTAAAAAGAACTGGATAGAAATCGCAAACATTACGATCGAAAGAACCGGAAGAGGCGTTTCAACAAAATCCGCATGATATTGCGGCATTCCGAAAACATGGGCAAACTTCAGAAAAACCGCGTAGAGTCCGGAAAGAGCCGATGCAGCCAATGCCAGAATTCCAAACGTACCGAAAACATATAAAGGCTTTGTTTGATATTCGGCCATAAATTTGATCGTAATGAGATCGAATATCACCTTGATCGTACGGGAAATGCCGTATTTTGAACGTCCGGCAGTCCTGGCGTGATGATCAACGGGTATCTCCGTTACGCGGGCACCGGCCCAGGCAGCATAAATTGGTATGAAACGGTGCATTTCGCCATAGAGCCGAACATCTTGAAGGACCTCTCTGCGATAGGCCTTCAGCGAACAGCCATAATCATGGAGCGGAACGCCTCCAATCCTGGAAATAATCTTGTTTGCAATCATCGAAGGCAGTTTTCTTGACAAAAATTTGTCCTGCCGGTTTTTTCTCCAACCTGAAACTACGTCGTAGCCTTCATCCAATTTTGACAAAAGCCGGGCAATGTCGGCGGGATCGTTTTGCAGATCGGCATCCATCGGAATCAAAATTCGCCCTCGCGCGGCATCAATTCCCGCACTCATAGCCGCAGTCTGCCCGTAGTTTCGTCTCAAAGCTATTACACGCACCCTTGGATCCCTGGAAGCAATTTCGCGGAGGATTTCAAGGCTTTTATCTGTCGAGCCGTCATCTACGTAGATAACTTCGGCAGATTTACCGAGAGCATCCAGAGCAGAGGAGATTTTCTGATGCATCGGCAACAGATTTTCCTCTTCGTCAAAGACGGGAAGAAACAACGAAAGTTCAGGAGCGGAACGGTTAGTGTCTTGGTTTTCCATCATTAAAAAATGGCAAACTTCTAAATTTATTGCTTTTTTGTTCAAAAATACAGTTGAAAGTTCCCTGCACATTAAAAATGGGGCTCGCAATCGTGAAAGCCGGTATATTCACACGGCCGGTTTTCGGGCAACTATTACAATTGAAACGCCAAACGGAAAATCAAAATGCCTCAGCCAAAAACGCTCAGCGGCAAAAACGCGGCCGAAAAGCCCATTTAAGGCAGAAACGTTGATGTTGTTTTCAGATGCTGGCTTGATTCCGCTTAGCCGCATCAGAAGCCGGCCAATGAACACGGGAAGGAAAAAAGTGAAATTAGCATATGTAGCACGCTCGATCTTAAACCCGGCTTGCCTTACCCGACCGGTGATTTGAGCCCGGGTATAACGTATCCGGTGATGGGATATTTCATCCTGAACGCCCCAGAGCCACATAAACGCCGGAACGAAAATCAACGAATAACCTCCGGGCCTGGTAACGCGGTACATCTCCTTCAATCCTGCTATATCATCGTCGAGATGTTCAATTACGTCCAAAGCCGTTGTAATGTCAAATGTCTCATCATCGAACGGCAGATTTTCGGCCAAACCTTTCCTGACATTCAGTCCCTTGCGGAAACAAAAAGCGAGGGCTTCATCCGAAACATCGACGCCGTAAGCGTTCCCAAACTTTTGAAGCATCTCAAGATTGGCGCCCGTGCCGCAGCCGACGTCAAGAATTTCCAATTTTTTGTTCCGGATTTTACCGGCATCGGGAATACTACTTAGAAAGGATTCGAGGATTGCACGACGACCTACAAACCACCAATGAGAATCCTCGACGCGGTCCATGATCGCGTATGTATGTGTTTCCATTTCCTGGGGCAATACGGGGTTCATATTTAATATTCTGCCACAAATCAACAGCAATTGACCTTTAGGGACGTTGCATTTCAGATGCTGAGGCCAAGTAATTTGCTTGCGGTTGGCCCTTCATTGATCCCGCGTTCCAATCCGTAGGATTCTCTCAAGCGGGATTCTATTCCTGCCGTATCAAGATAGCAGCCTTCCTGATTATGCCCCAGGATCATAAGACCTATACCTTCGTCCAGATAATCGAAGCGGCCAATATTCAACATATATTCCCCGGACGTCCTGTGAGCTTCCCATTCAAGCTCGAACAAAGTCGGATCGAAGACGCTCAGTGGGTTGACGGCAGCGTTAGAGTAGCTCTCTATTACCGTTGCGAAATCGTATGCGTGCCTTCCTTCGTGGACAAAGGTCCCCTCGCAGCCGCGCTGTCCTCCGGTGTCAATAGTTTCAAATGCGATTGCAATATAAACTTCGCCGAGTGCGTCCCGAAGGCTGATTGCACCTTCTGCGATTTTATCGCCGGTTGCTGCCGGATCAATCAATCCCGTGATTCCCGACGCATTCAATTCTTTAACAGGTCGGGCTCGAATCAAGATCTCCGATTCATTTATCAGAGCCACAATCATTTTTTGTTCATCCGTGCCAAATTTGTAGATTGTGTCTAAGGCACGTTCTATACTTTCGCGGTATTTTCCGGGAATTTTGCCGTCAAATCTCATTTTACCTGTCCAAAGCCACACCAGCTGTTACGATTATGCCAGTTTATTTCTACATTTCCGGCACCTGTTTCTTTCCACCATGACGAGAATTCGTCCCGGCTGATATAAAAAGCAGTTGGTGCAACAAGGTGATCGAAGACGATATTATGCTGTTCCCGCCAGCCGAAATCTGCTATATGGTTCAAATAATCATTGTAGAAAAGATGTTTAGCAAAGCCCGGTGAGAGAAGGTTTAACGGACGGTAGATAAATTTCGTCGCAATGTACAAAACTGCTGTCGGCAATTTGGATAAATGGTATAGAACCGGCGGGCTTATCCGCGAAGTGAATTTTTCCCGGATCGGATTAATGATTTTGACTATCCAACCGTTATTTTCCGCGCCGTAAACCCACGCAGAGATGTGGCCGCCTGCTTTTACTTTACTTGCCAGAGACAAAAATGCCTTTTTGGGATCCGGTGTGTGATGCAGAACGCCTACACTGAATGCGTAATCAAAGGCACGTTTGAGCGGAAGCTTGAAAATATCGCATTGTACGATATGGGCATTTGGCAAATTCCGGGTTAAAGCAAAAGCGGATTCGACACCGGCACCGAGGTCTATGCCGACTACGTCCGCTGCTCCCCATTCAGCTGCGAGTTTTGTATGCCGACCCTTACCGCAGCCGCCCTCGAGAATTGTTTTGCCGGCAAAAAAATCTTTTTTTACAGGGGTCAGCCATCCCAGAAACTGGTCTGTATATTTTGGGTCTTCCTGTGTAAAGTGAGTCCATTGCCAGCCGAAATTTTCTGCAGTCTCTGCTTTTCCCTGTTCGACCTTGTTCAGATCGGCAAAACGCGGAACGCCTCGTTGGATCTTATACTCCCGATCGCATTTCCTGCAGCTCAGGACTCCTTCCATAATCTCTTTTTCTTCGTATTTGCTTGCGTCCGCAAGCTCCAGGTCGCCGCCGCAAACGGGGCACGCAAGCAAGTCCAGTAGTCTTTCCTTCATGTTTGATAAATTTGCGTAAATTCGAAGCGAGGTCCGTACAGAAATCAAATACCGGCGTCCCGCATCAAACGCTTGAATTCCAGATATTCTTTTATCGGAAATGGACGCCGCCAATTGAATTCAAATTCGTCCGTCTCGCGATCTTCATACAGCCGGTCAAGCGTTTCAGCAAAGGCTGCCACTACTTCTCGGACAAGCCCGCGATGAACAAATACCAATTGGGCTGCGGTCTCGTCGCGTACCTCTGTCGGATACTGATAGATTTTTATTGTCAGATAGTCATTGTCCCGATGAAACCGGAAATCGAACGATTCAGGCTCACGGTTCCATTTCAAAGTCCAGTCAGAGGTTTTAGAATTAACATCCAGCGCCTCGCCTAAAATGCGCATCAATTCCGGCAGGGCATTTTCATAAGGCGTATGTGCCGTTGTGGTATGAAATTCATTGTCAGCGTCACGGAAACCGACCGACATCCAACCACATTGCGGGCTATTGAAACTTACTTCTAAATTTCTCTGCATAAAACAAAATATGGTAACTTTCCAATACGCTTTCGACAAATGGAAACGGCAATCAGGATAGTATCAGACCGATGAAACAATATCACGATATCTTGCGCCATATACTGGAAAACGGTGTTAAACACGATGATCGCACCGGTGTCGGCACCATTTCCACCTTTGGATATCAAACCCGATTCGATCTAAGCCAAGGTTTTCCTATAGTTACGACCAAACGCGTTCCTTTTCGCTGGGTTGCTGAGGAACTATTCTGGTTTTTAAGCGGATCCACGAACGAAGCGGAATTACGTGCCCGCGGCGTTGACATTTGGCAGGAATGGGCAACTGAAGAGCAAACTGCCCGTTTTGGCCGCAGTGAGGGCGATTTAGGGCCGATTTACGGCTATTTATGGCGATCATTCGGCGGTGATTACCCACAGAAAAACGGCGTTGATCAAATAGCGCGTTTGATAAACGAAATTGAAACAAACCCAAACTCGCGAAGGCTGATCGTAACCGGTTGGAATCCCGAGACCTGCGATCTGGTCGCATTGCCGCCCTGCCACACGCTTTTTCAATTCAAAGTAGAAAGCGGCCGAAAGCTTCATTGCCATTTATACCAACGGTCTGCAGATGCATTTCTTGGCGTGCCGTTTAATATCAGCAGTTATGCCTTACTAACGCATTTGATCGCTTATGTTTGCGGACTGGAGCCGGGTGAGTTTATACATTCATTTGGTGACCTGCATATTTACTCGAACCATTTGCAGCAGGTAGAAGAAGTACTTTCGCGGCATCCATATGAATTGCCGCGGCTGGAAATAATAAATGCAGAAGGATATCGTGGACTTGAAGGTCTTTTGAGATTTAAATACGAAAATCTGAATCTTATCGGCTATCAATCCTACGGCAAGATCGCAGCACCGGTTGCGGTTTGACTCCCGGCAGAAAATTCCTGAAATTTAATTATTTCTTGATTACGGAATATTCGATGCGTCGGTTATAGAACTTGCCCAGTTCCGTATTGTTGTCTGCTTTTGGTTTATCGGGACCGTAACCACGGGTTTGCAGGACATTCGGGTTAACACCGAATTTGACCAAAGCCTCTTTAACGGCGTTTGCGCGGTTTTGCGAAAGCGTAAGATTGGAGGCGGCGCTGCCAGCATTATCCGTGTGTCCGCCGATTTCAAGGATGATGCCGGGATCTCTTTCAGTCAGTTTTTTGATGAATCCCGCTCCTTTTTGCAGCGCCGCAAGCCGTTTCGGCGGTACATCGAATTTACCGCTTTCGAAATTGATGATGAGAATATTCAAGGCTTTGACGAGCTGCTCGGCTGTAAAAGGGTCCGGGAGGCCGTCAAGAGCGGCGTTATAGCACCTTTCTGCCTTATCTTCTTCGCCCAGCTGGATATTTACGCAATCGTCCGTAGGTTTTACGGTTTGTGCCTTGCATCGTGCAATTGCCGGCGGAGGATTGACTCCGCGGCCGCCTTCGACGGTAATAGGCTGGCAGGTATAGGTCGGGTGAACAATTGTGATTGTTTTCTTGCCCGGACTCAGGTTGAGAATCCTCGAATCGCCATCTTCGTTTGAGACCGCTAGCAATTTGCCGTCTATCAGTATATCGCTGCCCGGCGGAGCTCCTTTTACCGTTACTTCAAAGCCGCTGTCGCGAAGTATGAAAAAGTAAACTATTCCAAGGACTATGACCGCGAAAAAGAACATTACCATCAGGCCGGCGCTTACCCAGACCCAGGATGGAATGCCACCCTTACGAGCGGATTCTTCGGCTTCGGCCTGTTCCGAAGGCGTCGGCGGCAGATTCTCATATTTTGCGCGTTCGGCTTCCGGCAGCCGAAAATACGGCGTCGTTTTAGCCGGACCGCTCCAGTCATCACTGCCCGCCCCAAAGTCTGCACCGGATACGTTGACATTCGGAGCCGTCGCACCCCAATCTGCCGGCGGGGGAGAAGGCGAGCCCGGATACATCGTCTTGCCGAAATCCTGTTTATTTGTATCGATCGGCTTGATATTGGTTATCGTTTTGCCGAAATCATCCGGTGACGGTTGGGAGGGAATTTTGTAGTTTGTTTTAGCCCAATCCGGCTCGTTGTCGGACGAACCGGCCGCCTTGCGCCGATTCGGTACGGGAATGTTCGGCGTTGTCTTCGTAAAATCGTCAGGCGGCGGTCCCGGGTTGTTCTTATTGCTGGTCACGACAACATTAAAATCAGGAAGTAATGTAAAAACGGCGTCAATTTGTCCGCAAAATGCGGCACAAAATCATATAAATCACTTTATCACAATTTATCAAAGCAGAATAGAGTGACGAACCCGAGGAAATGGATTTGCGATCTGCAATTGCTTTTAACCGGTAGTCTAGTTGGATTTCAGGCCAGGCGGCTGTGCGGTTTTCGTCCGGACTTCGATGCCTTCATCGGCAAGCAGCAACAGTCTTCGGGAATCGTAAACGGATGTATTAACTGGTTGATAAGAAAGCAGATAGCGGTTTTTTCTAAGTTCCTCGCAGATAAATTTCGCTGCATTTTGCGCGTCTTCTATCGGAAAGGTTTTGCCTCCCGTTCCTTCTGTAATCTTGCTGACTACAGTCGCTGCTTTCGGTTGATTACGCCGGTAAACTCCGCCGGAGCGGTCGGGCATTGACAAAAAATATGTTGCTATGTCATTGGATTGAAGGTTGTCAAGCACTGTCTCAAACCTGCTTTTGCTGCCACGGTCGAGGCCGTCGCTGATTATCACCAGTGCAGCCTTGCGGGTCCCGGGCATCAGCGGCAGAATAACTTCGCGGGTTGCGGCATCTATCGCATCAAAAAGATAGGGGCTTCCTTGTTTCCGAAAAGTTCCCAAAGCCGATTCGAGCTTTTTTGCGTCGTCAGTCCATTCCTGAATAATTTCCGGTTTTTCATCAAAGGCGATAACAAAAATTTCGTCGCCATCGAATATTTCATAAGCGAATTCCATCACCGCCTGTTTCAGTTTTTCGATTTCGGCGGGTACGGATTGCGAGTTGTCAACGAGGATTACGATTTTTGAAGGAGACGGATCATAAACCAGATTTTGAATCTTTTGCTCCACTCCGTTTTCATACAAATGAAGATTTTCGGGCCTGATAGGTTCGTTTGTCGCTTCTGTCCTTTTGGCCGTGACGGCGATGACCAAACCTTCGGGCCCGATTAATTTGGCATTACGGCGCGATTGTGAGGCGGCGGCTAAAGGCAATAAAACAACGAGCATGGCCGCAGCCAGAAAGAGACTGGTTTTTCGTTGGCTAATCATTAACTGAAGCGGCATTTTTTACCTTTGATGCCGTTTCGGCCGCTGTGGTTGAACCGGAATCTGCCGGTTTGTCGGATTTTTCTCCATTTTGTGCCGTTTTTGTACCGTTTTTTCCTGCGTAATCTGTTACGTACCAACCATCTCCCTTGAACGCAAAGCCGGAAAGGGAAATCAGCTTCTCCAGTTCACCACTGCATTTTTCACAATTGCGAAGCGGCGGATCATTAACGGATTGCCTCTTTTCGAAATACGAATCACATTCCTTGCATTTGTATTCATAAATCGGCATATTTGGTTAACCTCTGCAAAAATTAAAGTTAAATTGAATAAACACGGAACAAAATTTGACGGGAAACGAATCTGCTTCCCGTCATTGAAACGAATATAAATGCGGCTATGAAAATATTCGTCAAAGTGCCGCTGATTATCATTTTAACCGCGATTGCCATGTTTGCTCAATCGAAAACACCCTCTCTGCCCAAAACGGTTTCCAAAGTAGATCTGAACCGTTATGCAGGCGAATGGTTTGAAATAGCGAGATATCCAAACAAATTCCAGAAAAAGTGCAAAGGAAACACGACCGCGACGTATCAAATCAGGCCGGACAGGCGATTAAATGTCATAAACCGCTGTTTAACATCTGACGGCAGTGAGATTACCGCCAACGGAGAGGCGAAAATCGTTGATAGCGAAACAAATGCGAAGCTGAAAGTCCGGTTTGCTCCGGATTTCCTTTCATTTTTGCCTTTTGTCTGGGCAGATTACTGGATTATTTCGCTGGACTCCGAATACCGCTATGCAATCGTCGGGACGCCGCGGAGAGATTATCTTTGGATTCTCAGCCGAACACCGCAAATCGAAGAGGCTAAGTATCAGGAATTGCTTCACATCGTGGAAAATCAGGGCTTTGATCCAAAACGACTGGAAAAAAACCCCTCAAAACGTTAAAGTTCTGAAAGGCTCCGTTATTACCGAATGACGGGATTGACAGGCTATATCAAACTGCCGCACCGGATCCTGTTTTTTCCGAATGTTCCTGCTCGGCCAGGAATCTTTCCGCATCAATTGCGGCCATACAGCCGGTGCCGGCGGCAGTAACTGCCTGCCGATAGTAGGAATCCTGCGCGTCGCCGCAAGCAAATACCCCGGGAACGTTTGTTTTCATCGTCCTGCCTTCGGTTATCAGATAACCTACGCTGTCCATATCCAGAATACCTTTGAAAAGGTCAGTATTCGGCTTATGCCCGATAGCAATAAATACGCCTTGAGTCGGGAAATCGTAGGTTTCGCCGGTTTTATTGTTGTAAAGCGTTATACTTTCGACTCCGGTTTCCTTACTTCCCTTTATTTCCTTTACTTCGGTATTCCAGATCACGTCGATTTTTTCGTTTGAAAGGACGCGTTCTGCCATTATTTTCGAAGCACGGAATTCATCCCGCCGGTGGACGATGGTAACACGAGAGGCAAATTTGGTCAGAAATAGGGCTTCCTCCATAGCGGTGTCGCCGCCGCCAACAACGACTACGGGCTTTCCGCGAAAGAAAAACCCGTCGCAAGTAGCACAAGCCGAAACGCCGTTTCCACCTAATCCGACAGGAACAGGTTCTTCGCCCGGGACGCCCAGCCATTTTGCTGAGGCTCCGGTTGCTATTATGAGCGTGTCGGCTTTGATTATGGTGGTTATTTCAGCTGCATCCTGACTTTCTTTGCCATAAAGTGTAAAAGGCCTTTTGCTGAGATCGACGCTGTCAATCCAGACATTGACAATTTCAGCCCCGAAACGGAGAGCCTGTTCGCGGAATTCGTCCATCAGGACCGGTCCCATAATCCCATTCCTAAAGCCCGGATAATTTTCTACTTCGGTTGTAATTGTCAATTGACCGCCCGGCTGAGGACCATCAATGACCAGCGGAGCCAGCTGTGCACGTCCGGCATAAATTGCCGCCGTAAGGCCGGCCGGACCGGAACCAAGTATCACTACCTTGCGTTCGATTTCGATTTTGGTCATAAATTAAGAGATTCCCGGTAAATGCAGATAGAAATTCCTTAAAGAGATTATTATACCCGTGCAGCTTAATAATAGTCGAAATTCCACAACATAAAATCGTTATTATTGACAAAATCGGTTTATTATTCCATTTATTGCAAAGGCTTTGGCGGCTCAAAATATTCCCGGAGACATGCTAAATTGGAAGTTTTACAACACATCGTGGTAATATGTTTGAGCTCGGAGCCTTGTTCGAAGAAAGCAAAATGCCTACAAGTATGAAGCCCCAGTATGAGGAAAAGCGCTTTGCCCTCAGAATGGCCCTGCGGTTGCCGATAGTTGTTTCCGGACGGTCGGAAGACGGAGCAGCCTGGAGCGAGCCTACCGAAACGGACGACATTTCCACACTTGGCGCACTGTTTCAGTTAAACCAGAAGATTGAGCCGGGAGATAATCTCTACATCAGATCGCACCGCCCGGACGGAGTTCCGGTGGAAGTAACCGCAAAGGTCGTCAGAGTTTCAGCCGGAAATTACGGCACAACGCGGGTCGGCGTCTCAATCCAGGAACCGAAAGAAAGCTGGCTGCGGCTGTTTGTCGCCTGGATTGCCGACGACAATGTGGACGATGGCTATAGCGAGTAAAGCCCTTTTATTTCATTGATTTGAACTAACTTCGACTTCAAATACGGTTCAGGTGCGAAATGTTTTTTCTTTCCATGATTAATAATTCAGAGATGAAAGATTTTGAAACCATAACGGTGGAAAAGCGCGGCAGAGTCGCTTTGTTGACCATAAACAGGCCGGATAAACTCAATGCCCTCAACAGTAAAGTTCATCTCGAAGGTGTCCGTGCATTGGACCTGCTGCGCGGCGACGACGAAATACGCGTGCTGGTGATAACCGGCGCCGGCGGGAAGGCATTCATAGCCGGAGCCGATATTTCCGAATTCGCGGGGCAAACACCCGTCTCACAGCGAAACCTTTTTCATCAGCCAACGCTTTTCAATACGATCGATTCTTTCCCCAAACCTGTTATTGCAATGATAAACGGGTTTTGCCTCGGCGGCGGCAATGAACTGGCGCTTGCCTGCGACATTCGCATTGCATCTGAAAATGCCAAATTTTCGCAGCCTGAAATCAATCTCGGAATCATGCCCGGCGGCGGCGGCACTCAGCGGCTGGCCCGATTGATAGGTGAAGGCCGTGCTATGGAATTATGCCTTACCGGAGAAATGATAGATGCCGGGACGGCTTTGAAATTCGGGCTTGTAAATTATGTCTATCCTGCGGAACAGCTCGAAGCCGAAACGATGAAGTTGGCGGAAAAAATCGCTGAAAAAGCTCCGATTGCGTTGCAGCTAACCAAAGAAGCCGTAAAGTTTGCCTCGCGGTCGAATCTGGACGAAGGGCTAAGGCGGGAAGTAGATCTTTTTGCGCTTTGCTTTTCAACCGAAGATAAGGAAGAAGGCGTACGGGCATTTCTGGAGAAACGAAAACCTGTATTCAAAGGCCGCTGAAAAACCGATCCGTACCCTTTATCTTGTGATTGAATCCGCAAGCCTTGACGGATGGCCGGTTTTTCGCTAGATTCAAGTTTTACCCGCCGGTAAATTCTTTGCCTGCGGTTTTTATTCCGGGGACGTAGCTCAGCTGGGAGAGCGCATGAATGGCATTCATGAGGTCAGGGGTTCGATCCCCCTCGTCTCCACCACTCATTCATTTACAACTATCTTTCCGCGAAGCATATTCATACCACAGGTAAAATCATATTCTCCGGCCGAATCGGGCGTAAATTCGACCGCCGTAGTTTTGTAAGCAGGCAGATCGGCAACTACACCAAAAGCCGGAATAATCACCTGTTCGCTGCAGGAATCCGTCTCGTCCCGATAAAATAGCAGCCGGACAGGAATGCCTTTTTTAACTTCAATCTTTCCGGGATCGTAGCCGCCTTTTACGGTTACTCTTATTTCATGGACACCGCTATTCCCGGCGGTTGCGGCAAAGGTACGCTTTTCGCCAAAAAAATACCAGAGAACAAAGACGATAGCGGCAATGCCCGTTATCAGTACCATGATTTCAGAACTATCCATTTTCCCTCCTCTGTTCGAGCGAGGCGAACGACCGCAGCCGCAGGCTGTTTGTAACAACAGAAACACTGGACAGGCTCATAGCGGCGCTTGCGATTACCGGCGAAAGCAGAATACCGGTAAAGGGATACAAGACGCCGGCTGCGACGGGGACGCCGATGACGTTGTAAATAAATGCCCAGAACAGATTTTGTCTGATTGTCCTGAGCGTTGCCCTGGAAAGCAGAATCGCTTTGGCTACAAGGCGAAGGTCTCCCCGCATTAACGTAATATCGGCTGCCTCGATTGCAATGTCCGTCCCGGTTCCAACCGCAATGCCGACATCCGCCACGGCCAGAGCAGGTGCATCGTTGATGCCGTCGCCGATCATTGCTACGACGCGACCCTGGCTCTGCAAACGCTTGATTTCATTCGCTTTGTCCTGTGGCAAAATTTCGGCCAGTACATTTTCGATCCCGAGTTTACGGGCGACGGCTTTTGCTGCCCTGGCGTTATCACCGGTTAGCAAAAACACCTCGAGGCCGAGCGATCTAAGCTGCCTGACGGCTTCAATTGCCTCAGTTTTGATAGTATCGGAGACGGCAAAGATCGCTGCGGGTCTGCCGTCAATTGCCATAAAGAAAGCTGTTTTCCCTTCATCAAAAAGGTTTTCCAGCGTTTGCCGATGTTCGGATAAATTTATTTTCTGCTCTTCAAGAAGACGTAGATTGCCGATAAATACTTTTTTACCGTCAACGACGGCCGAAAGCCCAAAGCCCTCTATAGCACGAAATTCTGCGGCCGCATTGGCCTTTATACCGCGTTTGTTTGCAGCGTCCAAAATGGCCGTGGCCAGAGGATGCTCGCTATTTTTTTCCGCACTTGCGGCAATTCGCAAGATTTCTTCTTCGTGAAAACCATTGAGTGAAATCAATTGGGTGAGTTCGGGGCGGCCTTTCGTAACAGTACCTGTTTTGTCTAAAACCGCCGTATTCAGGCGGTGAGCGGTTTCCAGGCTCTCGCCGCCCCGGATCAGAATCCCGAGTTCGGCTGCGGCGCCGATGCCGACCATAATAGCAGTCGGGGTAGCCAACCCCAATGCACAGGGACAGGCAATGACCAAAACCGAGACGAAATTTACAAGGGCCAGCGTAAATCTTGTTTCCGGCGGAGCCGCAATAAACCAAACGATAAAAGTTGCGATAGCAATTGAAATAACAATTGGAACAAAGACTGCGCTGATTTTATCCGCCAGGCGTGCAATCGGAGGCTTTGCACTTTGTGCCTGACGGACCATTTTCACAATCTGTCGCAAGGTAGTTTCACTGCCGACTTTGACGGCACGAAAGGTAAAAGCTCCGGAAGTATTAATCGTACCGACAAAGACACGATCGCCGGGAAGTTTTTCAACCGGCAGGCTTTCGCCTGTAAGAGCTGATTCATCTACTGCTGTTTTGCCATCTACAACTATGCCGTCAACGGGAATGCGCCCACCTGGTTTTACACGCAGAAGATCGTCCGGCATTACTTCGTCTGACGGAATTTCGAACTCTTCACCATTGCGGATAACTATCGCCGTATTTGGCTGAAGATTGATCAATTTTCTGATTGCATCGCCGGTTTTTCCTTTGGCACGATCTTCAAGCATTCGGCCAAGCAAAATCAAAGCGATGATCACGCCGGCAGCTTCAAAGTAAACCGGCGGCCGCATCCCATGTTGCGAAATGTTTTCGAAAGCTTGCGGAAATATAGTTACCGCAGCCGAGTATAAATAGGCCGAACCTGTTCCGATAGCAATCAGAGTATTCATATCTGCCGAGCGGTATCGGAATCCAGCAAAAGCCCGCAGATAGATTTCACGGCCGGAATAAAATACAACCGGAGTAGTCAAAATCAACTGGATCCACTCGACGCCGGGAAAATCCAAAGCCTGAATGCGGCCATGCGACATTGTAATGACGAGGACCGGAAAAGACAAAATTGCGGCAATAATGAATCTGCGTTTTGATGTTTCGTAGGCCTGCTTTTCGGGCACGGTGATTTCATCGCGTTCCGCGGCCTTGAGTTTGTATCCGAACCGGCTGCCGGCTTTTCGCAATGCGGCTAAATCCACACAGCCGGGCAGATATTTGACTATCAGGTCATCGTCGGCCTGAATGGCTTCTACAACACCGGGCATTGCAGAGAATGCGCTTTTTGCCTCCGCCGATTTTTCTGTGTCGCCCGTAAAAAGCGCTTGCGCCGGTTCTGTCGTGTCGTACCCTATCGAGCGGAGCCGCTCGACGATGTCATTCGTGGAGATTTTGCATGGATCGTACCGGATGCCGGCGGTTTCGGACGCAAAGTTAACAGCTGCATCACTGACGCCTGGCAATGCAGCCAGGCCTTTTTCGATTCGGGATGCACAGGCGGCGCATGTCATTCCGCGAATTGGGAATTCCAACGATTCTTCTTTTGCAGGTTTGTTTTGCATTTTATCTCCGGTTCTCTACTGTCAATACTGATTGAGTAGCCGCTTTACCTATTCGACTACGATATTTTGGTTGCGGTAAAGCCCGCATTTTCAAGTGCTTGAGTAACTATTCCGGTATCTAATTCGGGTTTATGTAAGACGCTGACCACTTTATCCGCGATATCCACGTTTATATTGCTGATAGAGTCAATTCTTGAAAGCGCACGCGTTATCGATCCTGCGCAGCCGGAACAGGTAATTTCCGGCACCGAAAAAACACTTTCAACCATAGAATTTTTGCTATTTGTTTCCATTTTCTTTTTTCCTCTAATCAGGTTTATGACTTTCCGGGCGTCTTTTATCCGATCAATCTCTGCCAAACTTTCCGTCACCCGATATGATTCCGAATTCTGTCGTTACGGTTATTCCAGCGCCTTCAATCAGACCGCAAACATGACCGGGGACTTCACCAAGTTTTTCCCATTCCGCTAAAGCAGCCGCCAACTCGTCGCGATAAGCAATCAACTGATCTATCTTTTTGCTTATCTCATGCAATCTGTTACGGACTATTGCCCGTACCTCGCTGCAAGGGTTTTCTCCATTGCTTTTGTGGTTGATCAGGCTTTGAATCTCTGCCAGCGAAAAACCAAGAGATTGAGCCTTTCGGATAAACTGCAGTCTTTCGATTGCTTCAGGTCCGAAAAGTCTGTAACCGCCGGCTGTTCTCCCCGCCGGATCGAGCAGGCCAAGCCTTTCGTAATATCGAAGCGTTTCAATACCTGTTCCGGTAAGGCGTGCCAACTCTCCTATTTTCATATGTTTACCATTCATCTTAGGAATTTTCGTTTGTAACATAATTAGATTATAAACTCTATAGCCGACTACAGAGTCAAGTAAAAAAATCATTTTTGATTTCGATGATGAAAACCTGAATGAATTTCGATTTAGTCACTGAGGCGATTGCAGGGTAGAATCATTCGAAATGAATTACATGCGCGCATCGGGAATACTTCTGCATCCGACGTCTCTTCCAGGAGATTTTGGCATTGGTGATTTCGGGCCGGCCGCTTTCAAATGGGTTGATTTTCTGGCAGAGACTGGACAGACATACTGGCAGATATTACCGCTCGGGCCGACAGGATATGGCGATTCACCCTATCAATCTCTTTCTGCCTTTGCAGGCAATACGCTTCTGATCTCTCCGGAAATTCTGGTGAAAGAGCAATTGCTCGAATCGCAGATGTTGAAGCAGTTCCCTGCAATGCCTTCGGACAGGGTTGATTTTGCCGCTGTTTATGAATTGAAGCGAAAAATCCTCTCTCATGCATTCAATAATTTTCAACGTGCAGGCGAATCACAATTGCAGGTCCTTTTTGAGACTTTCTGTCGCGAAAACTCCTGGTGGCTGGAGGATTACGCATTATTTCGTGCCTTGAAAGACGAGAATGGCGGCCGTCCGTGGTTCGAATGGGAAGAACCGCTGAGACTTCTGGACGAGACAGCAATCCTTTCAGCGCGCGAACGCCTTGCAAGTGCTGTTCTGGCTGAAAAGTTTTATCAATTTCTATTTTTCAGCCAATGGAAGGTTTTGAAATCTTATGCCGCAGACAAAAAGATTCTCTTAATCGGTGACGTCCCGATTTTCGTTTCTACGGATTCGGCGGACGTCTGGTGCAATCGTGATAAATTCAAGCTGCTTCCTGACGGACGGCCGAGAGTAGTCGCAGGGGTGCCGCCTGATTATTTTTCCAAGACCGGCCAGCTTTGGGGCAATCCGATATATGATTGGGACGCCATGAGTGCCGACGGCTTTTCCTGGTGGATTGCCCGTATGGAATTTGCCCTGCGGCTAGCCGACATTGTCCGAATAGATCATTTTCGTGGTTTTGTTGCAACCTGGGAAGTTCCTGCAAATGAAATGACAGCCGAAAACGGTAAATGGGTGGAAGTTCCGGGCAGGGAATTATTTTTGGCGTTACAGCGGGCTCTGGGTCATTTGCCGGTAATAGCCGAAGATCTCGGAGTAATTACTCCTGAAGTAGAGGAGCTCCGCGATTCATTCGGTTTCCCCGGAATGCGAATATTACAGTACGGTTTCGGCGGGGACGCCCGAAACAGGGATTTGCCGCATAATTATATTCGCAATACGGTCGCATACACCGGCACACATGACAATGAGACGGCCGTGGGCTGGTGGAAATCACGACAAAGCGATGAAAAGGTATTTTGTGCCAAATATCTGAATACTGACGGTAAGCAAATCAACTGGGATTTTATCAGGGCAGTTTGGAGTTCTGTGGCTGATACGGCGATTGCTCCTTGGCAGGATGTTTTGGGACTCGGCAATGAAGCGAGGATGAATCTGCCGGCATCAGTATCGGGAAACTGGGTCTGGAGGTTCAGCCGGGATAAGATTCAGAAGCAGATAATTGAAAGGCTTGCGGAAATGACGGAAATTTACGGAAGGAAAAGGGTTTAATACAAAACGGACAACAAAACTATCACGTTCGGCAATATAATTCACACGGCGCTAAGCCATTAACGACAAATTAAACCAATCATCATCATTTATGAAAATCCGATGTTTTTTATTTTTTTACCTGTTTATTTTGACAATGTCAGTCTCGGCACAGGCAACAGGCGGACCCGGCGCCGACGCCGTATGGCTGACGGCGGCGAAAGAAGCGGTCGGAACATCGGCAACCTTGAAGTCGAAGGTATGGTTCACGCTCGCCCGTGGGGTGATGACGGAAGCATATTATCCCGATGTTACGACGGCGAATGTGCAGATGCTTCAGTTTTTCGTTTATGATTCTGCGACAGGGAAAATCGAAACCGAATTTGATGATGCAATATCTACAACGGAAAGCCTGCCTTTACGTCCGGCCGTTTCCAGGCCGGTATCGCTGACGTTTCGTCAAAAAACGAAGTCACGCAGCGGAACCTGGATAATAGAAAAAATCTTTGTTACGGATCCGGGCTCGGCTACGATTTTGTTTTCCGTAAGTTTCCGCCATCGTAATCCAAATGCTTCACTTTATGTTTATTTCGACCCTTCGATCGCCAACACGGGAATGCATGATTCGGCTGTCGTTTCAGGGAAAAATCTAATTGCATTTGAAGGCGGGATTGCGGCTACTCTTTCCTGTGCAAAGTGCGTAATGGATTTGGCCACTGCGGGTTTTGCCGGAATTAATGACGGACTTTCGCAACTGCGCAATAAAGGTCAGATAACCGACCCTTTTGACAGGGCGGAGAATGGCAACGTTATTCTCACAGCCAGAGTAAAGCCCTCAGGGCTGCGATCTAATGATCTGATGGAATTTGCCCTTTCATTCGGTAAAACGCCTGACGAAGCGGCAGATACGGCCCTCCTCGCACTGAGAAAAGGATTTTTACGCTCGCGTTTTGATTACGAATATGAATGGAGCGAATATCTCGGTCGCTTGCCAAAGATCGCGCCGCGTTATCGGGCACAATTCCAAATGGCTGCAATGGTCTTGAAAACGTTTGAGGACAAGAGCGTACGCGGAGCGAATGTTGCAAGCCTTTCGATTCCCTGGGGCGGCGGACAAAACGCCAACGAAGACGTCGGCGGCGGGTATCATTTGATTTGGTCGCGCGATCTTTATCATGTGTTTACGGCTTACCTCGCTCTTGGCGATCGCGATGCGGCAAATCGTGCCCTTGATTTTTTGTTTAACATTCAGCAAAAGCCCGACGGCAGTTTTCCGCAGAATTCATGGCTTGATGGTAAGCGTGGCTGGGGTTCGCTGCAGATGGACGAAGTAAGTTACCCGCTTATAATGGCTTGGCAGCTCGGTCGTTTTGATAGTAAGACGTATTTGCGCAATGTGAAACCCGCGGCAGACTTTATAGTCAGCAACGGGCCGGCTACACCGCAGGAACGCTGGGAAGAAGAATCCGGCTATTCACCATCTACGATAGCGGCGGAAATTGCGGGGCTGGTGTGCGCGGCAGATATCGCAAGGCGAAACGGAGATACAAAATCGGCGGAACTATACCTCAGTATCGCTGATGATTGGGAATCAAAAGTGGAAAAATGGACCGCGACTAAAACCGGAAAATACGGTGATGGAAATTATTATTTACGAATAACTCAAAATGGTCGGCCGGACGCCGGCGATCGAATAGAACTCAATAATGGAGCCGGCACTTTCGATGAACGCGAAATCGTGGATGCAGGCTTTCTTGAATTGGTAAGGCTTGGGATTCGCAGGCCGGATGACGCTTTGATCATCAAATCCGTCAAAGTTATAGATCAAATGCTGAAAGCGGAAACGCCGAACGGACCGGGTTTTTATCGTTATCGCAATGACGGCTATGGCGAAACGGATGATGGATTAAGATGGAATTGGGATGGAACCTATCGTGGTAAAGGAAGGCTCTGGGTACTGCTCAGCGGAGAACGCGGCCAGTATGAACTGGCACTTGAGAATTCAAGCGGCATAGGACGCCGTCGCGGAGCCGCGCGGACAAGGCTGGAGCATATGCTCGCCTTTGGATCGAGGACATTTATGCTGCCCGAACAGATTTGGGACAAACCATCCATACCTAAGCGGATAGACAGGCTTTTTTTGCCTGATTTGAAATGGGGTGAGGGCACCGGTTCGGCGACGCCGCTTGCCTGGTCCATGGCTCAGTTCATACGTCTTGCAACAAACATCTCTGCTGGCCGCAATCTTGATACGCCGGCCATTGTCTATGAACGGTATGCCGGAAAAAAATCGCCCCGCTAGGACTTTTCCGTGGTTTCGCCGGCCTGACGGATTTCGCGCAGGCTAAGTCCGCGTTTGATAATCAGCGCAAGGCCGATTGCCGTCCAGAAAAGAATTCTTCCTTTGCGTATCAAGGCCAGCGTAATCCCGACACCTGCGCCCAGCGTTACCGCTTCGGCAATGAACCGTGCGCCTGCTTCGTCAACTCCGATCACAAAAGGCACCAGTTTGAAGACGATTGTTATCAACCGGCTGACAGTTTCCAGAAGAAATGCATTCAGTAATTGTCCATCAGCAACGGAGATGCGTGAAATAATGAACCAGACCTCGAAAACGCCCAGTGCGTGAAAGCAAAACTCCAGCAAACAGATAGGGAAAAAGCGTCCCGGATATCTGCGATAGAAACCGAAAATCAGATTTTCGAAAAGTCTGACCTGATATCTTGCATGTTCGAGAAATCCCGCCAAAATTCCGCGGCGATATAGAGCCTCGCATATTTCGCTGGCAAAATGCCATTGCCGGATTATCATAACAAGCAGGAATAGAAGCACGACAACTATTGCCGCTATCAACAAATCGATTGTAGTCGAAAGGGACGGATCGGGCGCCGTGAATTTTAGAAAAGTATATGCGCCGGCAATCAGAAAAATACTTGTCGTAAAACTGTAGAACAGATTTTCCGTGGCGACGGACGAGAGTCCGACGACGAGCGGGACGCGTTTTCTTACGGCGACGGCTTTTGCCGTACCGCTAATCAGGATACCGAGAGGTATCATGCTGCTCATTGCTTCGCCGATAACTACAGCCGGGATCGTATCTCTGAGCGAGAGCGAGAAAGGCTCATAGACGGAGAGTTTCCACGCAAAGGCACGGAGCACTATCCGAATCGCAAAGACCGAGAGGATTACAACAAAGCCAAGAATACCGAAATTCCCTATTCGCTCCAGGATCTCGCGGGCACCGACCGAGTGCAAAAAATAGCCAAATAATCCGATGCCGCCGGCCGTCAGGATAGCCCCGATTACGGTTAAATGTCGGGAATTAGGGCCATTTTGCGGCTTACGGGTTGAATCAGCGGATTGGTCTAAAGAAATCACGTCTCGTTGCCTTACTACCTGGATGCTGTTTAGAATGGTATTTTATTCAAACGCCAATAACAAAACCGGGTAGATTAAACTTATGAACGCAGCAACAGGAACAGCACTTTACAACAGCGGATTGACAACTCTTTCCGAAGAAGAAGAATTATTCAGGGCATCGGTTCGCGAGTTTGCCGAGGGCGAAGTCCGCCCGCGGGTCGAAGAAATGGAACGAAATGCCAAATTGGATACGGCGATAATTCGTCAATGCTTCGATCTCGGGCTGATGGCAATCGAATCGCCGGAAGAATTCGGCGGTGCCGGCTCGACGATTTTCAATGCGATAATTGCAATCGAGGAGCTTGCTCGCGTTGACGCCAGCGTTTCGGTTTTTGTAGATGTACACAATACGCTGGTTACAAATGCCTTTATGCGCTGGGCAAATGACGAGCAGAAAAAGAAATATCTGCCCCAGCTTGCCTCGGGACGCGTCGGCGCCTACGCGCTTAGCGAAGCCGGCTCGGGGTCGGATGCATTTGCCTTGAAAACCCGCGCAGTGGATAAAGGTGATCATTACGAAATTTCGGGCCAGAAGCTCTGGATAACCAATGGAAACGAAGCCGAGATCTTCATTCTTTTCGCCACCGTTGATCCCGAAGCGGGCTACAAAGGCATCACGGCATTTATCATCGAGAAAAATTTCGAAGGGTTTTCAGTCGGAAAGAAAGAGGATAAGGTCGGTATTCGTGCCTCCTCGACCACGGAACTGATTCTTGAAAACTGCAAAGTGCCAAAGGAAAACGTCCTCGGGGAAGTCGGCAAAGGGTACAAGGTTTCGATCGAAACGCTTAACGAAGGGCGTATCGGAATCGGAGCCCAGATGCTCGGCATCGCGCAGGGCGCATATGAAGCCGCTTTGAAATACACAGCCGAACGCGAGCAGTTCGGCCGCCCGATCAACAGCTTTCAGGCTGTTCAGTTTCAACTGGCGGAGATGGCTCTGGAAATAGAGGCCACCCGATTGCTGGTCTATAACGCCGCAAGGCTCAAGGATGCCGGCCGGCCTTTCGTCAAGGAAGCTGCAATGGCGAAATTATACTCTTCTCGTTGCGCGGAAAGGGTTTCTTCCAAAGCAATTGAACTTTTCGGCGGCTACGGTTATGTCAAAGACTATCCGGTCGAAAAATTCTGGCGCGACAGCAAGATCGGTTCCATTTACGAGGGAACGTCCAATATGCAGCTGCAGACTATTGCAAAGCTGATAACGGGCAGTAAATAGGTCACAAGCCAATCGAAATTTTTTTGCATTTTGTCTTACGGGGACGCAAGTCGTCACCGCACTTTTTGTATAGTGAAGTCTGTCGGCGGCGGTTGTAACACAATCGTTTTCGGCAGATTTCCGGCAAAGGAGCGGTGAGTTTATGGCTTCGCGTGAATTAAAAGAAGAGATCAGGTTACTTTGGGCCGATGATCAACGAAATATCTGTCAGATTTGCAAGCGTGAAGGATGCGGGCTTGATTGCCCGCCTGGCAGAGACCACTTTTCGCGATGCTTTTCAGGACCATCCGAAAAATGCTCCGCACGATCTGGAGGCTTACATCTCGCAGGCATTTACGCAGGAGCAGATCGGCAGCGAACTGGCGGACAGCCAGAACGTTTTCATGATCGCGGAAATCGGGGGCGAAGCCGCCGGTTATGCAAAATTAACGAAAGGGAAGACGGAGCCGGGAATTACCGCCCGAATGCCGATAGAACTCTCGCGGCTGTATTCACATCAAAAATTTCTTGGCAAAGGCGTCGGCCAGCGGCTTCTGGAGGAGTGTTTCCGTTTTGCCGGGTCCGAAGGATTTGATGTTATCTGGCTTGGCGTCTGGGAATACAATCCGCGAGCCCGACGATTTTACGAAAAAAACGGCTTCCGATATGTCGGAAGCCACATTTTCCAACTTGGAACTGATGCCCAGACCGATTTACTGATGCAGAAAGAAGTTTTCCCTTAAAACATTGCTTCCTGTCCGGCCTGCGAATGGCGTTTTACTTGAGATATTTGGCAAACCATTCCAGATTGCTCTGCATTGCGGCCAGTTGCATACGCGGTTCTGTCGGGCCGTGCGGCTGCCGCGGGAGAACGATCATCCTGACCGGAACGCCCAGACGTTTCAGGGCATTGTAGAGCTCATAGCCCTGTGATATCGGGACGCGGACGTCCGCATCTCCGTGCTGTATCAAGGTTGGCGTCCGGGCGTTTTTGATATTGAACATCGCCGAATGGCGGGCATATATTTCGGGATTATCCCAGAATTCGGCTTCGAAATAATCCGGGACGAAAGATGGAATATCGGCTGTCCCGTTGAAACTCATAAGGTTTGTTACCGCCGCACCGGCCGAAGCGGCTTTGAAACGATTGGTCTTGGTTATTATTGTGGAGGTCATATAGCCGCCGTAGCTCCAGCCCATTACTCCGAGCCGGTTTTCATCCGCGACACCCATAGAGATAACATGATCCACGCCGGCCATCAGGTCTTCATAGTCCATACCGCCCCAATCCTTGATGTTTGCCCGGCGGAATTGTGTCCCGTAACCGGAAGATCCGCGTGGATTCGGGCGAAGTATTGCGTAGCCGGCGGCAGCCATAGAGGCAAGCGGATAAACGCCGCGACTGCCGACAAAACTCTGCTGGAAAACCCCTGCGGGGCCGCCATGGACGTTGAGAATCAGAGGGACGCGTGTGCCCGTGCGGTAACCGACCGGGTAGGTCAGAAGTCCTTCGATTTCCATACCGTCTTTGCTTTTCCATTTGATTACTTCAGTTTTCGGGGTGGGAATTGCCGAAAAGGAAGAATTTGCCGAAGAGATTCTGGTAACCGGGTACATTCCGGCCCGGCCAACATAAACTTCCGACGGAGTTTCGGCGATTTGGCGTACGTAAGCATAGAGTCCGGATTTATGGGAAAAAGGCGATGTGATAACGGCATTGAGAGATTCTATAAGCGAAATCGAGCCTGCAACAATGTCAGCGCCGTAGAGAGCCGTACCGGTTCCGCGGGCTTCGGTGAAAAGTATATAGCGGCTATCGGGCGACCATGCGAGCAGTCCCGGCTGGCCATCATAAGAAGGCGGGAGGATTTTCGGTTCGCCGCCGGCTGCGGGATAGACATAAATACGATTGCTTTGCGCCCAACGGATCGGCAAGTCACTGACGGTCATGGCAATCCATTTACCATCGGGGGAATAAAGCGGATTTTGCTCGGCGGCGGCACCGGCAGCAACGTCAGTAACGGCACCCGTGGCAACATCAACGGTCGAAACGTCCGAACTCGGCCAATAATCGGCTACAGGCGATTTGGTATGGGCAAATACTATCCTGCGCCCATCGGGCGACCAATCGAATGCGGTAACGTTTCTGTCAATACCTGTAAGTTTTTTCGGCTCTCTTTTGCCCGCTTCATTTTTGGCAAGAGGGACGAGGTAAAGCCTTGCGAATTTTATATTTTCATCTACCCAGCGGAAATCGTTGCGGGCTTTCTCGTTTTTCTCTTCTTCGTCTGTTTTCGGGTCGGGCATTGTATAGGCTATAAACCTGCCGTCCGGCGACCACTGGAAATCGCTAACTGCGGATTTGCCGTCAGTGATTTGTTCGGCTTCGCCGCCGGCTATCCGTAAAACATAGATTTGATTACGGTTATCCTTTCGATTGGAAAGGAAAGCAATCATCGTCCCGTCGGGCGAAAATTTCGGATTAGACGAAGACTTTTCTCCGAAGGTGATTTGAAAATTGGATTTGACGTCTATTGAAGCCAGCCAGAGCTGGGAGACGTATTCGCTCCGGTCCGCAGTCATTACGGCATCGTTTTTTTGATAAACAACGCGGCTGCCGTCAGGCGAAATTTGCGGATTGGAAAGGACACTTACCTTGATTTGTAATTCCGGAGTCCAACTTTGCTGGCCGGAGGCGGTTACGGCCGCTGAGAAAATCAAGAATGAGATAAGCAATGTCTGCAAACGAAAAATAGTCATAGATGCCTCCCTGGCTTTAAGAAACGGAAGAAAATATCGTGAAGCGGCGGTATTTTCTGCTATTTTGAAGGTTAATTCAACTTCAAATGAGACATAAAACGCCATAATTTCAGTAACCGGATGAAAAATATTCAAAAATTCGCAAATAGCATTGAAAGAAAAATGGAAATTTTGCAATAAATAATGTGCTGTGGAATTCTCCCAAAATAAACACTACCCGATGCATTTCTACGGCACGTTCCATTTATTCAAAATCATTTGTAATTTATGAAATGACCTTTGATCGGACATATCAGGCAATTCCTCACAATTGCATCTTGATCGAGATGGCTCATCAAAAGCCGGTTTTTGGTGAATTTCTGGATCTGTTCGGTTTCGCCGATGTCTCGTTTGAAGACCTTAGGTTTCGTGCCGGTGATCCTGATTTCAACCTCTTTGTCGAAAATGTAAAAACAATCCGGCGATCGCACCCCGGCATCGAAGACAGACGTCTGAATCTGGCCGGCCGATGGGACGCACTGCTTTTCACTGTCACTGAACTTCTCAAGGCGTCCGGTTTCGGCACCGAGGAACATTGGATAAAGCGTGCAATAAAGGGCGGCGATATCATCGGTGCGAGTATCTGTACGGCGCAAGGCATTCCCATCAGGTTTACCTCGGCATTTGAAACCAAAACGCTCGCCGCAAGGCTTGGCAGAATAGATCCGCTCGACCTCGCGCAATTCTGGGATATAGAAAAAATGATGGAAGAAGGCGTTGTGGGCATTGAAGAAGTAGTCAGAATCAAAGATGAGTGCCCGGCTGTAACTGATTATGAGCGGCTGACAGAACTTTACGGGGCGGCTGCCGATAACGACGAGGGGATTCTTATTCTCAACGGCTGATCAGCTTCCGGAATACCTGACAAGGCGAAATTTCCAGACCATTCGCCGGGCCGCTTCGTCCCGGATATAACCGGCAGCATTAACCGTCCAATGCCCTTCGAAACGCCATTTGCCGGGAGCAAGCTTGTTAAATAAAGGCACCGCGTGCCCGCTGGTTATTGCTGCCATAAGCGCGAGGTTTGCCGCGTCCAGCCGTTGGTCGCCACGACGTCCCGAGCCGGTATAGAAGATCTCATCATCATTTTTGCCACGATAATCCGGATAACAGGGATTAATCTGTCCGAAATCGGTTAAAAGCGAAATAAGACGACCATTTCTATAGTAAATACCGCGTCGTACACGATGAATGGACGAGACCTCAGCCCAGGTCAATATATCTCCCGGCATGAATTCCATTGCGGGGACATGAATGACTTTTGTCTGGCCCCTTTTCAGATTTGACATAAGTAAAAATCCAGTTTAGACTTTCCCGTCGTAGTTTCCCCCGAATAATCCGATACGGTTGATTTATCTAAATTTGTGGCAGACGATTTTCGACTCTCTCTATCTTCCAAATTCTTTTCGCCGCAAGATGTCATCATACGGCCTGATAACCTATCAGCATACAAACATAACAGGAGAAACCAACCGTGAAAAAGCTAATTTTCGTACTATGCGCCGTTATGGCGGCTATTTCGATCTTCAGTATCATATCAAAGAAGACGGATGCGACATCGCCGCTTTTCGGTATCGGGAAAAGCGATGAGAGAGAAGTTGCCAAAGCAATCAGTTTAGGCATTTTGCGTGACCGTGCCGCGCAGCGTGCCATAGGAGACGTTGCGGAATACAAAGTCCGCGATGTTGTGATCGACGAGCTGAAAATGGCTCATACAAAATTCCAGCAGGTAATCGGCGGCGTACCCGTCTGGGAAGGGGAAGCAATCGTCCATCTTAAATCAGACGGCAGCCTTTCGCTGATTACCGATAGCCTCAAGGAAGGCATCGCGGTTGATACAACGCCAAACCTTTCGGCCGACGATGCACTTGAAATTGCCCGCCGCACAAATCGGGGACCGCGGCTGATGACTGATCCGGCGATAATCGAATTATATATCTTTCGCGGTGAAGACCGCGACCACCTTGCCTATCGTGTCGAAATGCCGCGAATAGACGGTTCTCCTAATACATCCGCGCCGGTCGTATTCATTGATGCCCATACCGGCCAACGCATTTTCTCTTACGATAACCTGAGAACCGGCACAGGCTCGTCACTTTACAGCGGGACGATTACGATAGATACAAGCGTTTCCGGCACAACTTATTATATGGAAGACCTTACCCGCCGGATGGGAACTTTCAATATGAACAATACCGGAAATACGACGACAGGTACCGGCGGTACGCAATCCAGGTTTACGGGTACGGACGATGTCTGGAATGCAACAGCCGAACGGGCAGGCGTAGATGCACACTACGGCGCGGCGATGACGTTTGATTTTTACAAAAACGTCCTTGGCAGAAACGGCATTGACGGAAATTACGGGCCGGGAACGACCGCTGCGGGTGCAAACAGCGGCATCAGCCTCGTAACTTCGCGGGTACATTTCGGGAGCAATTACAACAATGCCTTCTGGTACCAGAACAAAATGACCTATGGCGACGGAAACGGAACTACCTTCTCGCCATTGGTTACATTGGACATTGCCGGTCATGAAATGACCCACGGCGTAACGGAATATACCGCAAATCTGACTTATTCCGGAGAATCCGGAGCACTAAATGAATCAATGTCCGACGTAATGGGTTCAATGGTCGAGACTTATGCCCGCGGCGGTACGGTAACTTCCGATACCTGGAAAATCGGTGAGCAGGCCTACACGCCAAATACCGCAGGAGACGCGCTTAGATATATGGACAATCCTCATCTTGCGTCAAATGGCGGCTATACGGCAGATGACGATCCCGACCATTATTCCGAACGATATACCGGCACCGCAGACAACGGCGGCGTTCATATCAATTCCGGTATTGGAAACAAGGCATTCTATCTTGCCGTAGCAGGCGGTACGCATCACCTCAGCGGCGTTACCGTAACCGGCATCGGGCCAACGGATGCAACGCGAATCTGGTACAGAGCTTTGACTGTTTATATGACATCGAGCACCAATTTTGCGGGAGCCCGCACGGCAATGTTAAATGCCGCAACCGATTTATTCGGTTCCGCAAGCCAGCAATATACTACCATCGCGACAACCTGGTGCGCGGTTGGCGTCGGTTCATGTCCGAATCCGAACCCGACTCCGACGCCGACACCTACGCCTACGCCCGGCAGCAATCTGCTGGTCAATGGAGGTTTCGAGGGAAGCGCATCGCCGTGGGTCGGCTCCGGAACGGGTTACTTCTATACCGCGAACGGAAATTATCCGCACGGAGGTACAGGCTATATTTACCTTGGCGTCAATAACAGCGTCAGCGGACAGGCATATCAATCCGTAACGATTCCCTCGACGGCAACCGGGACGCTTACCTTCTGGCTGAACGTAACATCGAGCGAAACGACAACAACAACACAATACGACAAACTCTTTGTCGAAGTCAGAAACTCAAGCGGTACGCTGCTTTCGACACTTGCGACATACAGCAATCTGAATAAAGCCTCTGCCGGTGTCTATACACAGCGATCGCTGAATGTATCCGCATACAAAGGGCAAACGGTCAGAATCCAATTCAGGGCTACAACCGACAGCTCGCTTAGAACTACGTTCAGAATAGACGACGCAGTCCTTTATTAATCGCAAATTGCCCTTTAAGGCAATCGGCGAAAAGAAGAACGGAGCGGATATTTTCCGCTCCGTTTATTTATATCGGACAAAAAGCATGAAATTACGCTGCTTCGGAGGCGCGGCCCGTTTTCTCTCCTAAAGCAAGTGCATCCTCAACAATCTTTTGTTGTTCGAGCTCGTGAATGGCATAGGAACCTGTTGCAGGTGAAGCGGAAGGAACGCGGCCGACATAGGAAATAACCATGCGTCCATTTACCAGTTCGTCCAGACGCGGTCGCATGAAAGTCCAGCCGCCCATATTTTGCGGCTCTTCCTGTGCCCAGACGATTTCTGTGGCGTTGGAATACCGGCTAAGAATGGCGGCAAGGGCTTTTTTGGGAAACGGATAGAATTGTTCGAGGCGAACGAGTGCGATGGCGTCATTTGGTGCCGAATGACGGGCAGCATCTATATCATAGAAAACCTTGCCGCTACAGAGGACTATCCGGCGTACATTTTCCGGCGAGACAACAGCCCGATCGTCAATCACGGGAAGAAATCCGCCCTCGGTTAATTCACGAAGCTCGGAGCTTGCCGCCGGCAGCCGCAGAAGGCTTTTGGGAGTCATTACGATAAGCGGCCGGATTATTTCCTGTTTTACCTGTCTGCGTAAAAGATGGAAATATTGAGCCGGAGTTGTCGGGTAGCAGACCTGTAGATTATTTTCGGCACATAATTGCAGAAAACGTTCGAGTCTGGCAGATGAATGCTCCGGTCCCTGACCTTCATAGCCGTGCGGGAGAAGCATTACGAGACGGCATCTTTGGTTCCACTTGTCTTCCGAAGCAGCGATATATTGGTCAATGATGACCTGTGCGCCATTTGCAAAGTCGCCGAACTGGGCTTCCCAGGCAACAAGATTGTCCCGGGATTTCAGTGCATAGCCATATTCGAAACCAAGAACGCCGGCCTCCGAAAGGCTGCTGTCAAAAACGTAAAAACGCGCGTCGGGTTTCTGCGGATTACGGAGTTCGGTCAGAGGCGACCATCTCTCGCCGGTCATCGTATCGTACATCGAGGCATGACGCTGCGAAAATGTGCCGCGTCCGGAGTCCTGTCCGCTGAGGCGTACAGCCTTTCCCTCCAGTACCAGTGATCCGATTGCAAGAGCTTCAGCAAAGCCCCAATCCATCGGTATTTCACCGGCTCCCATTTTAGCGCGGCGGGCGAGTTGCCCAACCATTTTAGGATTGACATGAAAAGTTTCCGGCACAAGGGAAATTTTTTCAGAAACTTGTTTTAGTGTTTCGCCGTCTGCGGCGGAGGGGAAAACTTCCGAACCGTCTTCTTCCTGCTTAGGTGCAGGTAGCGTAATCTGTGCTTTTTTCTTTGAGGCGATTTCCTTTGCCCGTTCAAGGATGCCTTCGTATTTTGAAACTACGGCTGCCGTCATGGCCTCCAATTCTTCAATCGAAACTACATTTTCGCGGAGCAGACGGTCTGCATAGAGTTTACGCGTGCCTGGGTGCATTTTTACGCGGGCGTACATCAGCGGCTGCGTGTAACTCGGCTCATCGCCTTCGTTGTGGCCTAGCCGACGGAAACCGACAAGGTCGAGCACCACATCCTTTTGAAATTCTTTGCGATAATCCAGTGCGATTTGAACTACGCGGTAAGCGGCCTCCGGATCGTCGCCGTTGATATGAAATATCGGCGTTTGGGTTATCTGTGCCGCATCGGTCGAATAAATTGAGCTGCGGCCCATTTCCGCAGAGGTAGTGAATCCGATCTGATTATTGATCACGATATGGATTGTCCCGCCCGTGCGGTAACCGGGAAGCCCCGCAAGCTGAAGCGTTTCCATAACGATGCCCTGTCCGGCAAAAGCTGCGTCTCCGTGCAAAAGCAAAGGGAGTACACGTCCGTAGGCTTCTTCACGCGTTATTGCTTCTCCGTTGCGCATTTCGTCCTGCCTTGCGCGTGCCATACCTTCAACAACCGGATTTACAAATTCCAGGTGACTTGGGTTGCTCGCCAGCTCAATCCTTAACTTACGGCCGCTTTTCGTTATTTTTTCGGAGACAGCTCCCTGGTGATATTTTACGTCTCCCTCATCAGCGGGAAAGGCCGGATGCGCCGTACCTTCGAAAACGGTAAATATCCGCTCTGCCATATCGCCGGTTTCGGGATTGCCGATGATGTTGGACAGCACGTTGAGCCGGCCACGATGTGCCATTCCGACATAGATTTCCTCGACGCCTCGATCGGCAGAACCTTCGACAAGGCGATCCAGCATCGGGATTACGGTTTCACATCCCTCGAGAGAAAATCGTTTCTGACCCAAATATTTGCGGTGTAGAAACTGTTCGAACTGCTCGGCTTCTATCAATTTAAGGAGCAGTTCCTTCCTGATTTCCGGGTCAAGCGGTTTTGTATCTACAAAGTGTTCACGAATCTGCCGGCGAATCCATTCTTTTTCTTCTTTGCTTTGAATGTGGCGGTATTCGATACCAACTTTACCGCAATAAGCACGGCGGAGAATATCGAGTATGCGGCGAAGTGTTGCGGTTTTTTCTCCATGCAGCCCGCCGGTGATGAATTCGCGGTCCAGATCCCAGATCGTCAGGCCGAATGCTTCCAGCTCAAGTTCAGAGGCATCGTGCCGCGTCATATTGAGCGGGTCGATGTCTGCCAGCAGATGCCCGCGCGTTCGGTAAGCATTTATCAATTGAAGGACGTTTGCCTGTTTTTCGGCCTGTTCGGTGAAGCGGTCGCCTCCGAGAAGCGAGGGGTTGTAATCTTCAGCCCAACGAAGCGGAGGATAATTTACTTCCAGATCGCGGAAAATCTGATCGTAAAAATTGTGCTTTCCTATCAGATATTCATGGATTCGGGCCAGAAAAAGACCGCTCTCGGCACCCTGAATTACGCGGTGGTCGTAGGTACTCGTAAGAGTAATAACCTTGCTGATTCCCAGTTGCGAGAGGGCAGCAGGCGTCATTGCCTGATATTCGGCGGGATATTCAATTGCGCCGGTTGCAATGATCGCGCTCTGGCCGGCCATTAAACGCGGGTTGGAAGCGACTGTGCCGATCGTCCCAGGATTGGTAATCGAGATCGTGGTCCCTTGAAAATCTGCCAGTTCTAGTTTGCCATCGCGGGCTTTGCGAACAGTCTCATTGTATTTATCAAAAAATTCCGTAAAGGACATTTCCTCGCAGTTTTTGATATTTGGAACCAGGAGGCTGCGCGAGCCATCTTTTTTTTCGATATCGATGGCAATCCCAAGATTGATATGTTTATGCTCTATTCTGGATGGCACGCCGCCGACAATGCCGAATCCGTGATTCATTCGCGGATAGGTTTTTGCTGCCTGCACAATGGCCCAGGCAATTATATGCGTAAAGGAAGCTTTGCCGAGTCCGCGGGTGGCCAGGTGGTCATTGATAATACGTCGGTTTTCTTCGAGCAGTTTTACCGGCATGGTACGAACGCTCGTTGCTGTCGGGACTGTGAGGCTTTCCTCCATATTTTCGACGATTTTCTTCGCCGGGCCGACAATCGGACGAGCTTCGTCATTTTCTGTAATTGGCGTTTCCAAGCGGGTTGAGGGCGGCGTGGAAGTTGGCGCCGAAGAAGATTTCTGCGGCAGGGTTTCAACCTTATGTTCCTTACCGAGCATTTCGGCGAAAAAAGCCTGCCACGATTCATCAACCGATGCAGGATCGGCCAGATAACGTGCCAAAAGGCCTTCGACATAACTGGCATTGGCACCGAAATTCTCAGCGATATAGGCGGAATAATCTGAAATTTGCTGGCTCACTTTTGCTTTGACCTCAAATGCAATTCAATTGCAAACAAACAGTTTATCGCATTCCGCAGGAAATTATAAGCCCCGACGGCCCGGCTGTCTGCAATTGGATAAATGTCAGATTAGACAGATGAACCGGAAACACCTGTGGCGCTCCTGGAAGTGTTTTCGTTTTCGAGGTCGAGTTTTATTGCGTCAAGGATGCCGTTGATAAACTGCGTCGCTTCGTAGGTGGAAAAGCGGCGGGCAATTTCGAGAGCTTCATTTATGACGACGGTTTTTGGTGTGTCTTCAAAGAGAAATTCGTAAACGGCAAGCCGAAGGATATTGCGGTCCACGATTGCCATCCGCTCTATTCGCCAATGTTCCGCACGCGAGCGAATTCTGTCATCAATCGTCTCAAGATTTGCAAGGGTGCCGCTAACTGCTTTATTGGCAAAGTTTCGGGTTCGATCATCGAGCTTTGCGTCACCAAGTTCAGCCCAATAGCCTTCTATGAGGCCGTCATTCGCAAGACGCCCGATGTCCGCGGCAAAAAGCATCTGCAGAGCGCTTTCGCGCGCTTTACGCCTGGTTCCGGAGACCTTTTCTTCCTTTTCAAACGACATGGGGAAAAGCTTTCTCTTCTTTTTTGCCGGAAATGGCAAAACCGGCAGCTTTGAGGAGATTTGCCATCTCGACAGCCGCGAGGGCCGCTTCGTGTCCCTTGTTACCTGATTTCAAACCGCAGCGATTGGTTGCTTGTTCGACCGTATCGGCAGTTACAACTCCGAATGAGACAGGTACGCGAGCAGCAAGCGAAGCCGAAGCGATGCCTTTTGCAGCCTCGCCGGCGACAAAGTCAAAATGCGGAGTTTCGCCGCGGATTACAACACCGAGTGCGATGACGGCATCGTATCTGCCGCTTTCGGCAGCTCTAAGTGCGAGGAGCGGCAACTCGAAAGCTCCGGGAACTTCAAAAACTTCGGTTGAATCTTCCTTGCCGCCGCAGCTTCTGATTGCATTCAAGGCTCCTTCAAGCAGCCGCGAGGTAAGAAAATCATTCCAGCGGCTGACGACTATGGCAACCTTCAGATGCGAGGCGTCAAGAGTTCCGCGAAAAATCTTTGGTTTCAAATCGGACATTATTAAAATCTGCCGGCTTACGGTAAATCCGAAGCCGAATTAAAGTATATGTAACCGGCAACGTAAATTACAAGCAGAAAGCGTGAATCGTGCAGACAATGGTGGTAAAATCAGCTCTGACCAGATAATGATCCGAACCGCCGAGACACTGATTATCGAAACTCCGGAGCGTGTCGAGCTTGAGTTTTCGCTTGCTTCAATCGGCAACAGGTTTATTGCGGTTGCAATAGATCACTGTATCCAGTTCAGCGTCATTATCGGGCTGCTGATTATCTTCGCGATCATTTTCAACGGGTTCTCTGTTTATGACCTTGCGGTCGAACCATCCGGGCAGTTGCCTAACTGGCTGATTGCATTATTGATATTTCTGCTTTTTCTGGTCTTCGTTGGATATTTTATTTTTTTCGAATGGTTCTGGAGCGGACAGACACCTGGAAAGCGGGTAATGAAACTTCGCGTAATACGTGAGGACGGACGCCCGATTACACTTTGGGAAGCTGCCGCGCGTAATCTGCTTCGGGTTTTTGATGCGTTGCCGGGATTTTTTATTCCGATTTACTCGGTCGGGCTGATAGCTTCTTTTATCAGCCGGCGTGACCAGCGAATCGGCGATCTTTTTGCCGGGACAGTCGTAGTCCGCGAAAAGCAGGGCGAAATGCCGTCATTCTACGATTTTTTTGCAGACGCCGGTTTCGATGTCGCACTCAAACGCGAAATGCCACGCGTGCAATTCGAGGCTGACCTGAAATCTATCGGAGAGCCTGAAATAGAGGTGGTTGAGTCATACTTACGCCGCCGGAAAAATCTGGACGAGCATTTGCGAAAATGGATGGCATGGCGCATAGCGTTGCCTCTTATGCTTAGACTAAAACCGCAATATAATGCGGCGGAATTTACTTATGAAGGCTTTCTCGAAGAATTGCTTCATAAATATCATTCGCGCCGCAGACGGTTGGATTGAGAGCCGATATTGCTCAATTCACGATAATTTCAATTCTTTCTGCTTTGTTCGCTGTCTCAGTCCATTTATAGCGGAAAATTGAGCCGGCTTGTTCGGGCGTAATTTCACCTCCGAGCAAACGAACAGCGGTTGCCAGGACCGGATCCCTGTTTTGAGCAAAATCGGCAGGGGTAGGAATAACCAAATGATCGGGTGCAACGCCCACATTTTCGAGGCTTTTCCCGTCGGACATTATAACATCAGCATTTGTAATACTTACACCGTATATGATCTCATCATTGCCGCCCATTGAAAGCGTCTTTCTGACAGACTGCATCACTGCTCCTGCCGAAACATCTCCGACAACCACACCGCGCTTTTCAAGCTGAACAAGTCGGGCAAAAATCTCTGCGGCAGAAGCCGAATTAGCATCCGTAAGCACGACGAGACCTCCTTTGTATGCACTCTGTCCACGCGTTTTCGACTGCATCGGGTCCATTTGTTTGCGTCCCTTGAGCTGTGCAATTGTCAGATCCCGATCAAACATCCATCCTGCCAGCCTCTCAAGCGTAGAGACCAGACCTCCGCCGTTTCCACGAAGATCAAGAATCATATTTGGATAATTTTTTATCTTTCCTATCATCGTATCTATATCGGACGGTGCTATTCCAAAACTGGGCATTTTCCATATAATGATGTTTCCAAGCGGTTTGAAATAGTTATATTCGATGTCGGATTTGTCTGACGTATCGATAATCTTAAAAAGATTCGATCTATCAATGACGCGTGGCAATTTGGTAATTTTAGAAGCAATCTCGAGATCTCGCGGAGCAGCGTCGCCCGGAGACAGCACCCGTAATTTGATCGAGGTTCGTTTGCTAAGAACTCCATAGAAATATTTAACCTTCCACATTTCTTTTTTTACTGGTGCAAATCCTTCGATTGAAAGAATCTGGTCGCCGCGTTTCAGTCCCTTGGCTTCGGCATCGCTGCCCGGTTTAACAATAGTTACGATAAGTTTGTCGCCGGCTATCGTGTCACGCCAGCCGTATTCAACCTCAGAGGTCATTGCGGGTGGCAAAAAGTAAAGATGTGAGTCATTAAAATCAACAAGCATTTGGGCGATTACGCCCATAGCCTGTCCGGAAGATTCTACCTGATCAATACGTTCAGATGCCCGTTTATAACGAGCTTCCAGATCAATGCCTTTAAATGAAGGGTCAAAGTATTCGTCCTTGACGGTATCCTTTATTACCTTGAGCATTGTTTTCATTCTCTCCCGCTCAATGCGGTCCATTTTTTGCTGACCGGAAACGGCGGTAAAAGCAAAAACAATTAAAAGTGGCGCAAAACAAACTTTTTGGAAGAATTTGTGCATCATAATAATTTAGTCGGGGATGGTTTTTATAACGCGGCAGTTGCGCGATAATTTACGGGATTTTATCATTAGATAGACCAAATCTCCAATATTTTATTTACATTCTACTGCGGGCCTGCGGCAATCTTCCTCATCAAAATGCGAAGAAACACCGCAGTATTCAGGAATAAAACATTACACCGGAGCGTCCAAACAATTGAGCAAAAACATTCTGATTACCGGCGGAGCAGGTTTTATCGGTTCGCATTTGGCACATCGGCTTCTTTCCGAAGGAACTTTCAATATTGCAATTATTGACGACCTCAATGATTTTTACTCTCCGGAACTGAAGAAAAGAAATCTCGAAAGCATTTCGGAAATAGGGCCGATTGCTTTTTTTGAGGCGGATATTCGCTCTTTTGAAGCTTTATCTAAGATTTTTAACCGATTCCGACCGGACACCGTTGTCCATCTTGCGGCAAGAGCCGGCGTCCGTCCGTCTTTGGCGGATCCTTTTCTTTATACAGAAACTAATGTCAACGGTACGCTAAACCTGCTGGAACTGTCACGCCGCACACAGGTAGAGCAATTTATTTTTGGTTCCTCAAGTTCGGTTTATGGTATCAATGGGAAAATACCATTTTCTGAAGATGACCGCATTTACCAGACAATCTCACCGTATGCTGCGACAAAGGCAGCAGGGGAACATCTTTGCCATACTTTTTCACACCTTTACGGTATTCGAACGATCTGCCTGCGGTTTTTTACTGTTTATGGCCCCAGGCAGCGTCCCGACCTTGCCATCTGCAAGTTTTCCAGATTGATCGCAGAGGAGAAACCCATACCGGTTTTCGGAGACGGGAGCACGCGGCGGGATTATACTTATATTGATGACATTATTCAGGGCATCCGTGCCGCAATTGATTACCGATACTCTATGTTTGAGATCTTTAATCTGGGAGAATCGCAAACCGTTGAGTTAAACCGCCTGATTGCACTTCTGGAAGAAAATCTTGGGAAAAAGGCATTGATCGACCGAAAGCCCATGCAGCCGGGCGACGTGCCGGTTACATTTGCCGATATTTCAAAAGCCAGAAATCTGCTTGGCTACAATCCGCAAACCAAAATCGAAGACGGCATCCCCAAATTCGTGGAATGGTTTAACGCAAACCGTTTAATTGTAGCGGCGACAAAATAAAGAAAACGGGATGTTTTGCCGGCAGGTTTTATTATCCCGCCAAACCGCAAATTTATTCAGCAATTCGCAAGATCAGTTTTTAATTTATTCCATACCGAATAATTTTATCAAAATAATTCTTGACATATTAAATATTTATATTTAGTCTAATTTCAATTAAGTGGCTAAATCAAAATATACAGATGATTTAACATTAACAAGGCAGCGGGATGCCGTCTTGAAAGTTGTACGTTGTTCAATCCGACATTTGACGGCAAACGAAATTTTCGACAAGGCAAAGACATCGCTTCCGGGCATTTCTTTTGCAACCGTTTACAACGCGCTTCGCTATCTCAAAGACCATGGAATGATTGGCGAGGTACGGTTTGGTTCCAATGCCGCGCGATTTGACCGCAGACTTTCAAGGCACGATCACGCTCTTTGCGTGCGATGTAATGAAATCGTGGATTTGGTTCTCCCGATTCCCGAAGGTTTGATACAAAAAGCAGCAGAACAATCTAAATTCGAGTCGGGGAGTATTGAATTCACACTGCACGGCCTGTGTCCGAAATGTAGGAAAAGAAGCTCTACAAAAAATCCTGAATCAAATCGAAACAAGGCAAGGTGAAATACAATGGAAGAAAAAAATGGTTCTAATGGTTGTCCGTTCAGCGGTTCATTGGAAAGCAAACCGCCCCGCCGGGTGAGGAAAAATAAAGACTGGTGGCCAAATTCATTGGATCTTGGCATTCTCAGACAAAACAGCGAGCTTGCGAACCCGATGGGGCCGGATTTTAATTACAAAAAAGAATTTCAATCCTTGGATCTCAAGGCATTGATTAATGATCTTCACAAATTAATGACAGATTCTCAGGATTGGTGGCCGGCTGATTATGGTCATTACGGTCCTTTTTTTATACGAATGGCATGGCACGCCGCCGGCACTTACCGGGTTGCTGACGGACGTGGCGGAGCAGGCAGCGGCGAACAGCGTTTTGCGCCAACAAACAGCTGGCCGGATAATGGCAACCTGGATAAAGCTCGCCGATTGCTCTGGCCGATAAAGCAAAAATACGGCCGTAAAATTTCATGGGCAGATCTGTTGATTCTTACGGGAAACGTAGCGCTTGAATCAATGGGTTTCAAAACTTTCGGCTTTGGCGGCGGGCGCGAAGACGTCTGGCAAGCACAGGAAGATGCCTACTGGGTTTGGAAAACGAATGGCTTGCCACAAGCGATAAGCCAAACAGCCGTTATTCAGGTGAACGTCAATTGGAAAATCCGCTTGCGGCTGTGCAGATGGGCTTGATTTATGTTAATCCCGAAGGGCCGGACGGAAACCCCGACCCGATCGGTTCGGCTCACGATGTAAGAGAAACATTTGCCCGTATGGCAATGAATGATTATGAAACGGTGGCCCTGACGGCGGGCGGCCATACCTTTGGCAAAGCTCACGGTGCAGGCGATGCTTCATTGGTCGGGCCGGAGCCCGAAGCAGCACCCATCGAAGCGCAAGGGCTTGGCTGGCTTAGCAAACATGGAAGCGGTAAAGCTCAGGACGCAATAACAAGCGGGATTGAAGGTGCCTGGACCCCAACGCCAATACAATGGGATAACAGTTATTTTGAAACTCTGTTCGGTAATGAATGGGAATTGACGAAAAGTCCGGCAGGTGCCTTTCAGTGGCAGCCGAAAGGTGTCCAGCCAAATGTTCCTGACGCACACGATCCGCAGAAGAAACACTTGCCGATGATGACTACTGCGGACATGGCAATGAAGATGGATCCTGAATACAGGAAAATATCGCTTCATTTCAAAGAAAATCCAGAAGAATTTGCAGATGCTTTTGCAAGAGCTTGGTTTAAGTTAACTCATCGCGATATGGGCCCGAAATCGCGGTATTTGGGTCCCCTCGTGCCGGATGAAGACCTGATCTGGCAGGATCCGATACCATCTCAGACCCGCTCAAATATTGAAGCGTCCGACATTGCCTTACTCAAGGAGAAAATACTCGATTCAGGTCTTTCAGTTTCGGATCTGGTTGTGACGGCCTGGGCGTCTGCTTCGACATTTCGAGGTTCTGATTTTCGCGGCGGGGCCAATGGCGCCAGAATAAGGCTTGAACCGCAAAAGGATTGGGAAGTCAACAATCCGGAAAGATTGAATATTGTACTGTCACGGTTGAATGAAATTCGAGAACAATTCAATCAAAACGGCAAGATGGTTTCGCTTGCGGATTTAATAGTTTTGGGCGGCTGCACGGCGATCCAGAAAGCGGTCAATGAAGCCGGTTTTGACATTGCGGTTCCTTTTGTTCCGGGTCGTGCTGATGCCACACAGGAACAGACGGAAATTGAATCTTTCAAATACCTGGAGCCGCAGGCTGACGGATTCAGAAATTACAAAAAATCCGGAATCAATATTCCCACGGAAGAAATGCTTATTGACAAAGCAAATCTTCTGACACTGTCTGCGCCTGAAATGACGGTTCTTATAGGCGGCATGCGTGCATTGTCAGCGAATTATGACGGTTCATTACATGGAGTTTTCACAGACAAACCAGGCGTTTTGACAAACGATTTCTTTGTTAATTTGCTTGATATGGGCACCGTTTGGGAACCGGCCGATGAAAAATGCGAAATATTTAACGGACGCGACAGGAAAACGGGAAATCTAAAATGGACCGCAACGCGTGCGGATCTGATCTTTGGTTCCAATTCGGAGCTCCGTGCATTGGCCGAAGTTTATGCCTGCGATGACGCCAAAGAAAAATTCGTCAGGGACTTCGTCGTTGCCTGGGATAAGGTGATGAATCTCGACAGATTCGATCTGTCATAACCCTTGGGTGCGATTTATCAGCTTTATATCCTGGTAAATTGAAATTGCAGCCGACCCGTTCGGCTGCAATTTTTCATTTGCGGATTTGATGTTCAAATTCTCAACAACCCGCGAAAACCACGTGCGGCATAATAGGATTCAGCTCCGTTGTGGTAAATGAAAACGCGGCCGAAACGCCAATCGCCAAAGATTGCACCGCCCGATTGACGAATATCTGCCGGCGTCTCGAGCCAACTGGAGGTTTTCGTGTCGAATTTTCCGAGCGATTGGAGCATTCTATACTCGTCTTCGTTTAGAATTTTGATTCCCATTTCGTTAGCCATTTCGACCGCACTGCCCTTTGGTTTATTGGCTTTTCTGGATTCGAGAGCGTTGCGGTCATAGCAGAGGCTTCGGCGGCCGTTCGGGCTTTCGGCGGAGCAGTCGGCAAAGAGGATTTCGCCGGTTTTATGGTCGATGCCGATTACATCGGGTTCGCCGCCTGTCTGCTCCATTTCGTTAAGTGAACGGAGTTTTGTCAAGTTGGCTTCCAATCTTTTCAGAACGTCAGCCCATTTAACATCGCGATGCCTGTGGATGTTTGTCTCAAAGCGTTCTTTTAGCGTTTTGATTAGTTCCTCAGACTGTTTATTAGTGAGTGTTCTGTGATTCATTTTCCTGTAATGCCGTCAAAGAAATGCAATAGTTATAACATTGCGGGAATCGTTGCAGAATAACACCATTTAGCTTAAAGACTTGATTTATCGCGAACCTCGCTCGCTGAGCAGTTTAACAAGCTGGCCGAGTGTTGTGGCAATGCCTTCTCTGAAGCCCATTGCGAGCAGTGTCTCCATACGTTCGAGCGATTCGTTGTAGATCGAAATGGTAACAGTCGTCTTGCCGTTGTGTTCCGCAAAGTTGAGATCCCATTCTGAACCCGGCAATTCAAGATTTTCGTCAGCATCGGAAAATGCATTGAATAATTTGAAATTGGTTTTAGGTGTAATGGAGATATATTTCTGAACAGACCATTTTTCATGTCCTTCCGGGCTCACCATTGCATAGAATCTACGGCCCCCGACACGAAAATCCATTGCTTTGGTCTTGGACACAAATGGTTTTGGTGCCCACCACCTGTCGAGTAACTCGGGTTTTGTATATGCATCCCAGACAAGATCAAGTCCTGCGTCGAAAACTGCCGTGATCTCGACCGTCTTCGCTGCCTTATCAACTTTAAAATCCATATCATTCTCCTGTAGTTTATTTTTTTCAGCAGCTTCCGGGGATGCTTTTACGTATTTTGTTTGCCAAAAAGTATCAGCCTTTTATATTTGCCTTTTTTATGTCCTTCAGAACTCCGCCGAGCTGCTCATATCTGGCCAGCCAGAGCTTACGGTATTGCTCTAGCCATTCATCGATTTCCTTAATCCTTCCAATTTCAAGTTTGTAATAGACCTCGCGACCGCGTTGTTCAGCGGTTACAACCTCGCATTCCGACAGGATTCGAAGATGTTTCGAAACCGCCTGTCGCGTCGTGGAGAAATGTTTAGCCAGAGCATTAGGCGTCATTGCCTGCACGGCGATCAATGCAATAATAGCCCGTCTTGTCGGATCAGCAATTGCCTGAAATACATCCCGGTTCATAACCCCGCAAATTATTATGCAACCAAACGGTTGCAAATGCAAGAACAAATTTCAACTTTTGAAGTTATTTGCGTAGTTAATTGAACCTGGCTAAAAGCACGGACGCTTGTAATTTCAGGTGTAATAAGTAAGGCTTGACGGTGCTGCCTTTCTCCTCTCATTACACTCAAGAGGAGATTTATGACTTAGCAAATAGCGGCACGACTGCGAAAAGCACTTACCACACATTTCGCTGGTCAGATAGAAACTATCTTGACACAACGCAGCGAAGCCACCTAATACAAGGAATTGTTGCAGAGGTACTTACGTGTTGTCGGTTATTGACAGATTTGTATTCCTTCGAATTCGCCACAAGATCCGCATAGCATATAAGAGAGGAAAAATACTTGAGATCAACACTACTATATTGGGCAAAAGAAGTTCGGCAGGTGAAAAACCATGATTGGAGCTCATTCCAATAGCCGTGATCAGTAAAAAGAAGAGAACATACGGTATTGTCAATATCGATTCAATAATAAAATAAACTTTCAATAGATTTTTACCTGAAATCATTGAAAGTCCAATAATTAAACAGACAATTTCGATTATCCATGCCGAGACGGCAGGCGGTATTCCCTCGCGGTGCTTTATGACTGTTTCAAAAAAGAACAATCCGATACGTGAATCAAAATAAAAGAGCCACCCAAGTTTGTCGGGGGATAGATTTAGAATTACGTAAATGCCTGGATGCGCTAAGGCTACGATTGTTATATAAATGCCAAGACCTTTTATATGTTTATCCATGCGATGCAGATTCAACTGTTTGCACGCGGTTATAGACTGTATCCCGCTCGACGGCTTCGAAGCCGGCATTTTCGATTAGGGTAATGAGTTCGCGTTTTGTCATTTTTACTTCGCCGTTTTCGACCGAGTAGCTATGGGTGAGTTCGCCGCCGTCTGTGATCGTGCCGTCGAGGTCATTGGCGCCAAAGTGAAGTGCAATCTGTGCAACGCTTTTGCCGAGCATAACCCAATATGCTTTGATATGGTCAAAGTTGTCCAGCATCAGACGTGAAACTGCAATTGTTTTCAGGCTGTCAATAGCATCCGGTCCGGGAAGTGAGGAAAGGGCAGTCCCCGGCGGATAAAAAGCGAGCGGAATAAAACATTGAAAGCCACCGGTTTTGTCCTGTTGCTCACGAAGACGTATAAGGTGATCTATGCGGTCCTCCAGCGATTCGATATGACCGTAGAGCATCGTGGCATTTGTTTTAAGTCCTGCTTTGTGAACTTTTCCGGCCAATTCAAGCCAACGATCACCATCGCATTTGTGATCACATATCCGCGAACGGGTCGGCTCGGCAAAAATTTCGGCGCCGCCGCCCGGGCAAGAGTCCATTCCGGCTTCCTTCAATCTATTTATTACTTCTTCGTCGCTCATCTTGTAAAAACGAGCGAAGAAATCCAGTTCGACCATTGTCAGCGCTTTGAGGTGAAGTTGTGGAAATTCCTTTTTCAGCGTTGAAAAAAGCCCCGTATAGTATTCAAACGGCAGTTTTGTATTGAGGCCGCCGACGATGTGAAGTTCCGTTGCTCCCTCATTAACTGCCCGGCGTGCAATTTCTACGGCTTCTTCTATTGAATGAGTATAGGCGTCTTCCTGGCGTGAACGACGATAAAAACCGCAAAATTTACAATCCGCAACGCAAATGTTTGTATGGTTAAAATGCCGGTTAACGTTGTAGTAAGTAGTTAAACCATGTTTTTGCCGGCGCACGGAATCGGCAAGCCTTCCAAGTGAATTAATGTCAGCAGTTTTGAAAAGAGCAAGACCGTCATCAAATGACAGGCGCTCACCGGCACTTACTTTTTCGCCGATTTCGGTAAGTTTCGGGTCGAAGGAAAACAACATAATAAGTCAATTTTAACATTTTTCATTTAGATTTACCGCTTTCGGCAAGTTGCGAAGATGGGCAAAGATCAGAAATTACGCAAGCGCTGCAATTTGGCTTTCGTGCTTTGCACACTCTCCTTCCGTGCCAGGTAATCAGCTGCCCAAACTTTATCCAATCGCGTCTAGGGACAAGCTTCATCAGATCTTTTTCGATTTTATCGGCGGTTTTCTCGTCTGAGAGTTTCAGGCGGGCTGCCAGACGTACATTGTGTGTATCGACAACTATTCCGGTTGTAAGTCCCATTGCCTCGCCCAGCACAACATTCGCAGTTTTTCGTCCTACCCCGGGCAGCGAGAGCATTTCTTCCATGCCGGAGGGAACATTACCACCAAAGCGTTCAATCAGACTTTTGGAAATGGCTTGTATTTTTTTCGCCTTCTGTCTGAAAAAGCCGGTAGAGTAAATGTCTTTTTCCAGTTCGGATAAATCAACAGACAGGAAATCCTGCGGGCCGGAATACTTTCTGAACAGAGTCGGCGTTATTGAATTAACATTTGCATCGGTATTTTGCGCCGCCAATACGGAAGCTATCAGCAACTCGAATGGTGTTGAAAAATCCAGCTCTACGCGGGCATCGGGATAAATTTTTTTCAGCCTGCGAATTATCTCCGCCAACCGTTTCTTCAATTCTGCTGACATAAAAAAAGAATTATAACGCCGGCTTAATTTTTGAGGTAGGCCGTACAAATCCGCCTGTGTAAAAGAAGTTTTTTCATAGTTTTATGATTTAAATCATTTTTATCCGAAAGATTGCAGGGTAATCTCAATTTCGTATGTATCCGCTAAAGATCCGGTACGCGTATTTTTGAGAGATTTGTGACAAGAATGCGGCCGGAAGGAGGTTACCGGAAAAATGAAAAAACTTTGGATTATCTTTGCAGGTATTTTTCTTGGTTCATTCGCAGTTTTAGGCTGGGTTGGTACTGAAATATTCAGGCAGGTGCCGCCGATACCTCTGCGAGTAATAAAGGATGACGCAACTGTTTTAATCGGCGAAAACGATATATCTGACGGCCAGAACATATGGCAGGCAATGGGTGGCATGCAGGTAGGTTCAGTTTGGGGTCATGGTTCCTATGTAGCGCCGGACTGGACGGCTGACTACCTTCACAGAGAGGCGGTCTATATTCTGGATAAGTGGTCGCTATCGGACTACGGCACAAAGTATCAGAATCTTGACAGCGAAAAGCAGGCGATGCTGAGACAGCGTCTGCAAAACCTTGTCCGTGCAAATAATTATGACGAAACGACGGGCATATTGCAGTTACCATCGGTGCGGGCCGAAGCTTTTCAGGAAAACCTAAGGCATTACACGGATGTTTTTAGCAATGGGAATACAGATTATGCAATCCAGAAGGGGGCGCAGAGCGATCCGGAAAGGCTAAGAAAATTAACCGCATTCTTTTTTTGGACGGCCTGGGCATCGGCAGCAAATCGTCCGGGCAACACAATTTCATATACGAGCAATTTTCCTTCCGAACCGCTGGTTGGAAATGTGCCTACGAGTTCGGCTATCGTCTGGACTGGCGTTAGCGTAATAATGCTTATTGCCAGCATTGGTGCGATGGTCTGGTTTTATGCCGGATGGCATAAAAGCGTACCTGATTCCGGTGCTCCTGATACAGACCCGTTAGTGGGATCCGGCCTGACGCCTTCCCAGCGTGCTACGGTTAAGTACTTCCTCGTAGTCTCCCTTTTGTTTCTATTGCAAATTGCAATGGGAATAATCACGGCACATTATGGCGTAGAGGGCAATGGATTATATGGCATTCCGCTGGCAGATTATTTGCCCTATGTAGTTACCAGAACCTGGCATACACAGCTGGGTATTTTTTGGATTGCTACGGCATGGCTTGCTGCCGGTCTTTTTATTGCACCGTATATTGCGGGATATGAACCGAAATATCAAAAGCAAGGCGTGGACATACTTTTTGGCGCTTTGCTGATAGTCGTACTCGGTTCGATGGCGGGTCAATGGGCAAGCGTAATGCACAAATTGGGTAATGGCGATCTCTGGTTCTGGTTTGGTCACCAAGGTTACGAATATGTTGATCTTGGACGGGTCTGGCAGATTGCTCTTTTTATCGGACTGATCCTTTGGCTTTTCCTGATTTCCCGGGCGGCGGTACCGGCACTTAAACGTAAAGACGGCAACCGCTCTCTGATTATTATTTATTTACTCTCGACAACGGGAATTGCTTTGTTCTATTCACCGGGACTGTTTTGGGGAATGCGGTCGCATCTTACGGTAGTTGAGTATTGGCGCTGGTGGGTAGTCCATCTTTGGGTTGAAGGTTATTTTGAGGTTTTTGCAACTGTAGTAATTGCATATTTGTTTGCCAAATTGAAGGTTATTGATCCCGTTCATGCGGCATATGCCTCGCTGCTTTCAGGCACGATTTATCTTAGCGGCGGAATCATCGGCACGCTTCATCATCTCTATTTTGCGGGAACGCCGACCGTCGCTCTTGCATTTGGCTCAGTCTTCAGTGCATTGGAGATTGTCCCGCTGGTGTTTGTAGGTTACGAAGCTCTCGAAAATATAAGGCATTCGCAGGCAAGAAAATGGCTTTCCCAGTACAAATGGGTAGTTTACTTCTTTGTTGCCGTGGCATTCTGGAATCTGGTAGGCGCCGGAGTTTTTGGTTTCATGATTAACCCTCCAATTGCGTTGTATTATATGCAGGGGTTGAATACTACCGCTGTCCATGCTCACGGTGCGCTTTATGGCGTTTACGGAACTCTCGGGCTTGGGCTGATGCTTTTCTGTCTGAGGGCGATGGATCCGGAAAGAAAGTGGAACACAAAGCTTTTAGGGTTTGCGTTTTGGGCGATAAATATCGGAATGCTGATGGAAATTTTGTTCAGTCTTTTGCCGATTGGGCTTTTGCAAACCTATCAATCTGTTTCGCAAGGCTATTGGTCAGCACGAAGCCCGGAATTTATGCAAAGCGACTTGATGCAGACGCTTCGCTGGATGCGAATAGTCGGCGATACGGTATTTGGTATCGGAGCCGCGGCATTTGTGTGGTTTGCGCTGGGCCTGATCTTTTCCCGTCCGGGACGTGAAAGAGTTGCTGTGTCGGGCCTTGAAGCCGGCGAAGCGGCGGCATAGAAATCGGAGGTTTTTTGAAGTGAGGTGTGAACAAAAGGATATAACCTGCCGGTCAGATATTGAAAAACTTATGGTCGATTTTTATCGGCTTGCATTTAATGACGATAGGATAGGCTATATTTTTACGGATGTGGCAAAGATGGATCTTGAAGAGCATCTGCCGATTATCTGCGATTTTTGGGAGAGCATTCTTTTCGGTAAACGCCATTATGCTGCCCGCGGGCGCAATCCGATGGAGGTCCACCGTCTGCTTGCCGAAAAGGAGCCTCTACTTGAAAGTCATTTTGTGCGTTGGCTGGAATTGTTTTGTGAATCCGTGGATCGGCTCTTTGGCGGGCCAAATGCCGAAAATCTGAAAGGCAGGGCAGCGCAAATTGCCGCAAGAATGGTAGAAAACCTTTGCTCCGGTAAAAGTTTTATCCGGATAGAAGAGCGCGGAGCGGCTCGATTGTCTCCAGAATGATTTTACCGCGATCGATTTTCAATATGCCGCGCGCGGCAAGCCGTGTAGTTGTCCGGATAGTGGTTTCTGTCGTAAGCCCGGCCATTTCGGCAATTTCGCGACGACGCAGGGTGATTTGAAACGGAGCATTTGCCGGAGCGTTGTCAGCAAGCCGTAAAAGGACGCTTGCTATGCGGCGCTCCGGTGATGAAACGGCCAGACTCTGAATAATAGCTGTTTTGTCACGAAGCATCGAACACATCCATTTCACTACTGCAAAGGCAAACTCTTCGGATTCGGCAAAAAGTTTCATCACACGATCACGTGCGATTGTAATAAGTTCTGTTTGTTCTATGGCAAAAGCACTGGCCGGATACGGTTCATTATCAAAAACGGGCGGGACGGCAAACATTTCCCCCGGGCCGAAAATGCCAATAATCACCTCTTTTCCGCTGGTAAAGGGATGACACATTTTCACACGGCCCGAGATAACAATCGGTAGAAAATCCGCCTTATCACCCTGGAGAAAAATTATTTCGTCACCAAGAAAAATGCGGCGCTTTCCCAGTGAGGAAATTGTGGAGTGTAGTTCGTTGGAAATATTTGGCCAGAAAGGCTTCATTTCAGTGTTTAAGACCGTAGAGAAAAAGAGCCGCACCAAAACTCGACAGCAGAATAACACTGACAAAGGCATTTGCCGTAAAAAATGCGGCATTCATTCGTGACAAATCATCGGCGCGTACGATCAAATGCTGGTATAGCAAAAGAGCAGCAACCGCTCCGACGCCTAAATACGCAGGCCAACCGAGCCCTGTGAAAAGCAACAAAAGCAATAGAACAAGAAATGCCTGAAAATGAAAGAGCCGCGCAATCCAGAGTGCGCGTCCAACACCAAGACGAGACGGAATCGAATAGAGTCCGGCCCGGCGATCGAATTCTGCGTCCTGACAAGCATACATAATATCGAAGCCGGCAGTCCACATCAGTACGAAAAGTGAAAGCAGCAAAGGAATCTCGGAATCAATATTGCCGCGCACGGCAATCCATGCAGCCGTTGGTGAAATCGCCAATGCCCAGCCAAGCAGCAAATGCGAAAAAGTAGTAAAACGCTTGGCGTAGGAATAGCCGAGAATACTGATCAAAGCCACGGGCGAGAGTGCAAAGGTCAACCAGTTCAAAGACCATGACGAAAGCAGGAAAAGCGCAATCGAGGCAAATAAAAAAGCCCAGGCGAATCCCGTAGAGATCTTGCCCGATGGCAATTCACGATTTGCAGTGCGCGGGTTTTGGGCGTCAATATCTTTGTCTGCAATACGGTTAAAAGTCATTGCCGCCGAACGTGCTCCGACCATTGCCGCAATAATCCAAAATGTTTGCCATTTAGTCGGCAAACCTTCAGCGGCCAGAATCGCTCCAAGCAGTGCGAACGGCAAGGCGAAAAGTGTGTGCTCGAATTTAATCATCTCGAGCGTGACTTTTAGTTTTGATAAAAGCTTCGCCATCCTGTCTAATTGAAAGTTAAAATGTTAGCAAATGCACGGCGGTCGGTCATATTTGACACATTTGGCACGAAAACTATTTTCCTACGCGTGCGCGTGAGAGACGCTCGGCCTGTTTACGAACCGCATCGGAAACATTTTTATTCTTTGACAAGGCCAGCAAATCGCGCGACTGCAGGCGCGGCAGAATATTCATTGCATTCGCAATCGGAGTACGCGGATTGCGTACAAGATTGTGTGCTATCGCATAGCTGCGCGACCATTGCCTGTCGTTGGCAATTTTTCTGAGAATATCTTCGGGTACGGACCGCATTGCGGCTATTTTTTCAACTTCCTGTTCGGTTATACGCGGATTTTGAATAACTGCCTGAGCTACTATGCGGTTCGGGTCACGAATGAGAATATTACGTGCTTCACGGTCACCTTTCATCGCGAGGCGGACGCGGTCTTTCATACCCATTTTCAAGATGCGATTCAAAATCGAAATCCGTTCATTTGGCACGTCACCGGCTTCAATGCGGAGTTCTCCTAGTATTTTGTCAACAATTGCCTGCCTCTGTTCCTCGGTTTCCTCATAGAATTCCTCGATATATTCCAGAGACATCCAGGAATCGTCGATTTCGTCATCTGCAGACTCAATTAAAGATGCGATGAAAAGCGCATCATCTACGTCGAATCCGGCTTTTTCCGGATCTTGACCAAACTCGGATTTTTCAATAAATTGCGCTGCGGCTTCCTTTCCTTGTGCACGCAGCTCATTGGCAATCTGCTGGAGCCCGCGTTCTTTTTCGAAAAATTCGCGTTTTGTTTCGGCAGCGCGGCGTTCTGCTTCGGATGTGCGGAAATCGTTTTGCAGAATGGCATCAATAATTGCCGGATATTGAATTAATAATTGTTGGTTATATGCGAGTAATTCGAGCAGCGGGCCGTTTCGAGTTGTGCGGGCAAATTCAGCTATTGCATCTGCAGGCGTGCGCGGATTTTGAATCGCGGCTTCCTGTGCCTTTGCCGAAACACCGCCAGTCTTTGCATAATAAGCCAAAATCGAGGGCGCCGTATCGGCAGATCGAAGCACGGTATCGAGTGCTGATTCTTCCCGCGCAGCAAGCGTTTCTTTCGCAATTGCAGCCAATTCAGAATCATCAGATTGTGCGAAACCGACCAGAACTTCAAGCAGATCAGATTCCGGCAGCGGCAGGATGCCACGGGCGGCTGCCAAACGGGCAGGCCGCGGAGCAGCTCCTTCAATTAATGTTTTTACGACCGGATTTGATGATACAATCTCAAAACCCATAGAATATATGAATGACTGACGCCGGCTGCGAAGCAAAATCTACAGGCGGTTTAGTCTAACGGATTTTAACATATATCCGGGCTGTGCCTTACCTCAAGCTTATTTGCAAGGTAATCGGGTACTGCGTTAAGGAGTGTCTTAATCCATATCGACAGCTAAACTAATCAGATAATTGAAGATAAAAAATGCTAAAAGACCAATTGAAACAACTTATCGAATCCGGGCAGGCAAAAATCGGCGTAATCGGGCTAGGCTACGTCGGACTTCCACTCGTGGTGGAATTTGCCCGCAAGGGATTTTCCGGAATCGGTTTTGAGGTAGAGCAGAAGAAAATCGACGGCATCAACAGGGGAGAATCGCACATAGTGGATGTCCGCGCGGAAGATGTTCGGGACTGCGTAAACACGGGGAAACTGGTTGCGACAGGGGATTTCTCCCGTCTGACGCAATGCGATGCAATCATTATTTGTGTGCCTACACCGCTACGTAAAACAAAAGATCCGGATATGTCTTTCATTATCTCAGCCGGTGAGGAAATAAAAAGACACCTGCGGCCGGGTCAATTGATTGTTCTCGAATCTACGACCTATCCGGGAACCACCGACGAAGTTTTACTGCCGATGCTGGAAGAAACGGGACATAAACTGGATCAGGATTTCTTACTTGCCTTTTCGCCGGAAAGAGTAGATCCGGGAAATCCCAAATTTCAGACGGCAAACATTCCGAAAGTAGTCGGCGGCGTCAGCAAAGATTCGACAGAAATCGCCGGTCTGCTGTATTCACAAATCGTCAATGAGGTTCATAAGGTTTCTTCAGCACGCGTCGCAGAAGCCTGTAAGCTATGGGAAAATACTTTTCGGGCTATAAATATCGGAATGGCGAATGAAATGGCCCGCCTTTGCAATACGCTTAACATTGATACCTGGGAGGTTGTCCGTGCGGCTGCAACTAAGCCGTTTGGTTTTATGCCCTTCTATCCCGGGCCAGGAATTGGCGGCCATTGCATTCCTTTGGATCCGCATTATCTTTCCTGGAAAGCACGGCAGCATGGCTTTGATTCACAGTTTATTTCACTTGCAGAAAAAATTAATTCCGGAATGCCGGCCTATGTGGTCAGTCTCATATCAGACGCCCTGAACAACGAACGCAAGGCAGTCAAAGGGTCAAAAATACTTATCCTCGGCGTTGCGTATAAAAAAGACATAGATGATATGCGGGAGTCTCCGGCGCTTTCGATCATTGATTTGCTCCGCGCCCGCGGTGCCGATGTTTCTTACCACGATCCTTTTGTCGCAGAAGTTACATTTGATCACGCTTACACAATCGGAGATGGCGAACCGCTTCGAAACATTGAATTGACCGATACAGCCATCAGCGAAGCGGACTGCGTAGTCATCTGTACAGATCACTCGGCAGTAGATTACAATCGCGTCTGCCGACTCGGGAAACTCATCGTTGATACGCGAAATGCACTCGACGAAGAGACGCGCAACTGCAGCAACGCGAAAATTGTAAGGCTGTAAGAATGCTAAAGACTCACATAATCGTCGGTGCCCGTCCGAATTTTATGAAAGCGGCTCCCGTGCTTGCGGAAATGCGCCGCCGTCCGGATAGCTTTCTTCCAAGATTAATACATACCGGACAACATTACGATACGGCAATGTCTGCAAGTTTTTTCGAAGATCTCGGATTGCCTCAGCCGGATTTCAATCTTAATGTCGGCTCGGGAACCCACGCCGAACAGACGGCTCGTATTATGCTCGGATACGAACCGATAGCGTTGCAGGATAGACCGGATTGGACGATAGTCGTCGGCGATGTGAATTCGACGATTGCGTGCGCCCTGGTTGCCGCAAAACTCGGTATCAGTATCGCACATATCGAGGCCGGCCTTCGATCACGAGACCGCACTATGCCCGAAGAGATAAACCGGGTTTTAACGGATGCAATATCGGATTTATTATTGACAACCGAGCTGCAGGCCGAACAAAACCTGATTACGGAGGGAATTCCTGCCACGAAAATAAAGTTTGTCGGGAATGTAATGATTGATTCCTTGTTTTCCAATCTCGAACGGGCAAGGGCATCGGATGTATTGGAACGTTTTGGTTTGAAATCTGGTCAATATGCCGCCGTTACGCTGCATCGTCCTTCGAATGTTGATTCACCGGAGCGTTTGGCGGGTATAATTTCCGCTTTGCGGGTAATATCCGGTCATCTGAAGGTTGTGTTTCCCGTACACCCGCGGACACAGGCAATGCTCTCAGCTATCGCAACGGACGGATTGATAATTTCGGATCCGCTGGGTTACGTGGATTTTTTGCGTCTTTTTTCGGAAGCAAGATTGGTATTGACGGATTCAGGCGGTTTACAGGAGGAAACTACTGCCCTCGGCATACCATGTCTAACGCTGAGGGAAAATACGGAAAGGCCAATAACGGTTGAATCGGGCACTAATAAAGTAATTGGAACCGATCCGGAAAGGATAATCGCCGAAACGCTGGAGGTCCTGAGATCGGGAACTGAAAGTCATAAAACGAAAAGGCCGCCACTATGGGACGGCCAGGCTGCTGTCAGGATTTGCGATGCGATTATCGCCGCTTCCCGGACGAATTGTCGGATGATTTGACCGGAGTTTTGGTTGACTCCATCGGATAACCCGCATCCCGCCAGGCGCGCGTCCCGCCGAGCAGTGCAAAAGCATTGTCAAACCCTTGTTTTCTTAGTTCAGATACCAAACTGGCACTGGAATGTTCGTGCGCTCAGGAACAGTAAGCGATTATTTTCTTGCCCTTGGGTATTTTATCTAAATTGAATTTAACCAGGTTGGTCGGGATATTAATCGCTCCGGGAATATGGGATGCATCGAATTGATCCTTTGAATGTGTGTCAATGAATACGGCCGTCCCGTTGTCAAAATCGCGCTTTGCCTCTTCCGGAGTTATTCGCGGTGCATCATCTTCGTGTGTGTCTATGGCTTGATTGGCAGCCGGCGAGCTTGAATTAACAAGAACCGGCGGCTTTGCCGCGTCCGAGCAAGCGGCTGCCATAAAAACACCGGAAACTATTGCAGCAGTTAAATAAATACGAAAATTCATTTACCCTCCTCGAAGGCTTTGAGAACTTCATCTGCGTGTTCGGATACATTGACTTTATCGAAAATCTTCACGATCTTGCCATTTTCATCAATAAGAAATGTTTTTCTGAGCGTCCCCATGTATTTTTTGCCATACATGGATTTTTCTCCCCAGACGCCGTATTTTTCGACGATTTTCTTGTCTGTATCTGCCAGCAGGTCAAATGGTAAATTGTATTTTTCAATAAACTTCTGATGCGATTTTTCGTCATCTATAGAGACGCCGAATACCTTTATGCCCTTTTTTGTGAACAACGAATAGGAATCCCGAAAAGAACATGCTTCCTTTGTACAGCCGGGCGTATCGTCTTTCGGATAAAAATAGAGGACTACCTTTTGCCCTTTCAGATTGGACAATTTAACGGTGTTTCCGTTTTGATCTTTCGCGGTAAAGTCCGGAGCCTTCGAGCCTTCTTTTAACATTTTTACCTCCCGATTATTTCAGCAGTAATACATTTTCAACTATTTATGGCGTTTCTTGCAAAGCGTGAATTAAAGATTCAATTTTTTGTCCCGAAACTCCATTTAATGCCGGTTGTAAACAGAAAATCATTTTTTTTCGATTGTCCGGCCGGGTCATTATTGAATCGATCGCCCGCAGTAATGTAGAAACCGACGCGTTTTGTAACGTCGATGTTCAATGTTGCGTCGAGCATAAACCTGTATTCGTTCAGGTCAGTTGCATTTTGATAAAAAGTAAATGATTTCTGAAACTTCAACCGTGGCGTAAATTTATGCTTGATGTTTAGCCCGCTCAGGATTTCCGGCGTATCGGTATTTGGTCCGGTTTGAAACGTTCTGTTCCAGGCGCCGCCGGCTATTATGTCGATTTCGCTATGTTGTTTACGAAGTATATGACGGCCGATGCCAGCTCCCGGGACTGAACGAAAACTTAGTTTTTTTGGTCGGTCACGTTCAAAATCGAATGAGATAAATGAAAAAAGATTACTGCCGATGTTTTGGTCGAATCTGATGCCGCCCCAATATGCATTTTGTATTGTCGAAGTCCGCCCGCGGCTGCGTGTGCTCGTCCAGAGGCTGCGGGCGTAAAATGAAAGTGTTTCGCCGCCTGCTTTTTTAACTGCCCGAATTCCGGTAGCAAGTGTTGAGTTGTTGGAATTGCCTGAAGAATAATTAAATCCAACACTGCCGTTGCCTTCCCACCCGGCAAAAAGTCCAAAAGCCGGCCCGGAAAAAACAGAATTATTCTCCGATTCCGAATTTGTTTTCCGCGTTTGGGATTTAACGGACTGCCGCTCGGTAATTCCAGCATTAGTAAGATTGTTGCTGTTGATTGACGAGATGGCAGAACGCCTGATTGTAAGGCTGCCGGCATAGTCGGTCTCGATTGTAACGGTTTGTTCGCTTGTTTCCTTAATCTTTCCCGTTATTCGGTCGCCATTACTCAACTTTATTTCATCAGCTCTGGCTACAATAACGAAAGACAGCAATAGCAGACACAAGATGATTGGGTACCGGTGCTTCATTGATTATAGAATATGCTTAGTTTGGGTGAATGGCCGCCGAAAAGGCAGTCTCTACATAACTTTAACATTATGAAAGAACAAAGTGAATAACCGGCGTGAATGATGCCGGCAAATTATTTTGGCAATAAATGAAAAACGGAATGAATTTGTTATGCGGGCAATTTCTGAAACGGCTGCAATTGAACTACTCAATCGTTTAAGGGAAGAATTTCGTCTTGAGATCGCTGAAAACTATGAATTTCGGGCTGCTTCGTGCCGTGATTGCGTGACGCAAGGCATTTGCTGCACTGACAGGCATTTCGTCAATGTCGAAATAAGCAAATTGGAGGCCGTTGCCATTCGCAGAGCGATAAGCTGCTTTCCTTATGAATTGAGGCAGAGAATAATTTCACGCGCCCGTCGTCAATCGGAACTTTGCCGGATAGAAAAACGGGAAACCTACGCCTGCCCGCTATTCGAACCGGGGATCGGTTGCACGGTCCACGATGTAGCCAAGCCTTTCCCGTGTATTTTTCATTCCTGCTATGAAAAAGCAGAGCATCTACCGCCGGCCGGCCTGCTTTACGATGCCGAAAAAAAAATCGCTAAATTGAATGAGAGGGTCTATCTGTGTCACCCCACTTATAGTAATATCCCATTTGCGATATCAGGCGGATTTGAGCCTGCCGCCGAGGACGGACAAAGGAAGGAGGAGGAAAAGAAAGGCAATATGATACCAAACAGGCAGATAATTCCAGACAAGCGCCTGCACTCCGATACCGACAAGCAACAGGAGGATTCCGAGTGCGAGCGGAGATTTACGGTTTTCACCGGATACGAAAGCGGCAAGGAACCCGCTTAGGAGAGAGATTGCAGCTGCACGCAAAAGATGAAGTGCCAGAATGGAAGGAAAAGGAGAAAATGGTTCCTGATTTACAAAGGCTTTTTCAAAGTCCAATTGATGGGCGCCGTACCATTTCGGGGAAAGAAGCATCAATACCTGATCGCTGCCGACCCAGAGAATGGTCCAGGCTACAAATCCGGCAATTACACCCAGAACGATTTTAAGCATCTAAGCACCACCTAAACTAAGTTTCGGGCCGCGCACAAGACAGACGGAACCGTGAAAAGCTCCTGAGGATTATATGAGAAAACCTTTTGACAGGCAATCCCGACCACATAATAAGCATCCGGCCGGCTTTGCTACCGTATTTCCAAATGGAAAGGCAGCATCAGCATCGCATCGCCTTTTTCCATCTGCTCAAACAGGCTGACAAAAGCAAATGCTTTGCGGGCGCTTTCGGGCAGAGATTCAAGGATTGACTTTCTAATTTCGGCTGAGCGCAGTTCGGATGATTCCGGATTGGCAAAGAGTGTTTCGAAGAAAGGTCTCGGTGCGGGAAAGACGATGCGTTTTACGTCTTTATCAGCGGGAAGACCTGCAAGTTCTTTGGCGAAGTTTATGGCAGTTTCAAGTCCGCCGAAGGCGTCGATGAGGCCAATCTCCTTGGCCTGTGTTCCGGTCCAGACACGGCCTTGACCTATGGAATCGACCTTTTCGGGATCCATATTGCGGCCCTGTGCTACTTTAGGGACAAAATTATTGTAATAAATGTTGCTGATCTGTTCTTCCATTTTGCGGCGTTCATCCGGCGTCCATTTCTCCGTTTCACGGAAAATACCCGCATTTTTGCCGCGGAGGATGTATTCATTTGTTACCCCGAGCCAGTCATACAGGCCCTTGACTACAGGCTTTCCACCGAAAACGCCTATTGAGCCGGTGATAGTTGTCGGCTCGGCTACAATCTTATTTGCATTGCATGAGATGTAATAACCGCCGGAAGCAGCCACGTCAGCCATTGAAACAACGACGGGTTTTTTTGTTTTTGCATCTTCAATCGCTTTCCACATCAGGTCAGAAGCAAGAGCCGAACCGCCGGGCGAATCAACACGCAAGACAATTGCTCTGATTGACTGGTCTTCGGCGGCATCATTGATGGCCTGAACAACGGTATCTGACCCGACCGACTGTGATCCAAATGTGCCGTCGTCCGATTTACCGGAACCAATCGGTCCCGATGCGAAAATTACCGCTACTCTTTCGCCCTGATTCAGGCCGACGGAATCCGAAGGCACATTTTTATAATCTCCGGCTTTGACAGTCCTGACTTTATCGCCTTCCTTATAGCCGAGTGCCTTACGGAATTCTTCCATTACCTGATCGCGATAAAGAGCGTTATCTATCAGCCCAAGTTCCTTTGCCTGCGCCGCGCTGTAAGGCGCGTTATCAATTATGGCTTTTACGTCTTCGACGGATTTCTTTCTCGATTCCGAAATCGCAGCAGTGTAGCGTGAGAAATATTCATCCAGAATGGCGTTTATAACCTCGCGCTGACCATCTCCCATTTCTTTGCGGGTGTATTGGTCGGGAGCGTTTTTATATTTCGGGCCGATCTGGATCACTTCCGCCTCGATGCCAAGTTTGTCAAGCGATCCTTTGAAAAACATTGCCTCTGCCGCAAAACCATTGATGTAAAGATCGCCCGGCGGAGGTAAAAAGATTTTATCGGCGGCAGTTGCAATGTAATATTCGCGGTTACTGCCGATTTCCATATAGGCATAGACGGGTTTGCCCGAACTGCGTAGATCTGCGATTGCCTCCCGCAGCTCGTACGCTTTGCCCCAGCCTATGTCGGGGAATTTTATGTCGAGCAGGACGCCTCCGATCCGTTTGTCGGCTTTGGCTTTTCGAAGCTGAGTAAGGAGCGACGTAAAAGACTGCTTTTTACCAATTCCAAGGGCACTGGCAAATTGATCTTCGGGCGCGTAGTCCGGGAGTTCGCCCGAAACATTGAGTACCAGCACGCTGTTTTCTGGTACTTTCGGCCGGCCCATAGTTTCAGCCAGAAGCAAAAGGCCGATGAGGCCGACAATGACGATTGCAATGACTATGCCGGCAATGAACAGGAAAATCTTTGTACCTTTGGAAACTGCCATTTTTTATTGTTTATGCGATTTTTGCTTCGCCCCTCACTGATTTTCTTCTCTTTTGCGGATTATACGAGATTTTAGGGAAAAAGGTTTAATCATAATCCGCCTTTGGGCGGCGACGGATTACGGCAGACAATCAGATTTAGTATTCCCGCCAGTTTTTGCCGGATTTCCAGGATTTCAAAACCTGAATGCAAAGCGGTTCCGGCCGTGTTTCTGTTGAAATGATCATCTATCAAACGTACGGTTGCCGTGTTTATAAAGTCAAAAATTCGTCCGAGATTTCCCGGCGGGCGTACGTGCTCGAGCATAATAAAAAGAGCACCGGGCTTCAAAACTCTTTGTAGTTCACGAAATGCTGCCATTGGATCCGGAATGGAACAGAAAACCAAGGTTGCAAAAGCTCCATCGAAAGTAGAGGAAGCAAAAGGCAGAATCTCCGCATTGCAGTTTACCAAAACGTTTTGCCGTTTTTTACTACGTGCTATCTTTAACATTTCCAATGAAATGTCAGTTGAAATGGCCGTTTCCCAATTCCGATAGCAGGCAAAGTTTGCCCCAGAGCCGCATCCGATCTCCATAACCGCACCATCGGAAGGCAGAAGCGAAATAACGTCCCGGCGAAGTTTTGAAAGCCCGAGACGCTCCAACGGGTAAAAAAACGTATCATAGAATCGGGCGAGATTGTCGTAAACCGCCGGCATATAAGATTGATTTTAGCCTTTTTCGAGAAATTTCGCCCTGACGGTTTGACGGATCTGCCGGAAAAAAACGTCCGGACGGACTGAATTTTGCTGAATCGATGAGTTTCGCTAAAGAGGCATAAAAACAATATAATTTGTATTTAACCGAATTTACGGGTTTCAGGCAGAAATTGTATGGCAAAAAAAGGTACGGTCCTGGTTTGTGATGACGAAGAGATCATGCGTGACGTCCTGGAGACGATTCTTTCGTCTGCCGGTTATAAGGTTGTGCTGGCAAAAACCGGCGAGGAAGCCCTGGAAATGTACGCCGACCGCCCGACGGATGTTGTCCTGATGGACGTCTCGATGCCGGGAATGGGCGGCCTGACCGCTCTCGAAGAATTGCTCAAAACTGACCCGAATGCAGTAGTTTTGATGATTACGGCATACGCAACTTTCGATACGGCAATTTCTGCATGGGAGAAAGGTGCAACCGGCGTCATTCGCAAACCATTTCAGAACGATCAGATACTTGCATTCGTAGCCCGCGGAATCCGCAAAAGACGTGCCGAAGAGGAAAGGCAAAATTTACGCTCCATATTATCGCGGTCTGCCCAACGCGATGCGATTATAGGCCGATCGGAAAAGATGGAAGAAATTTTCCGGCTAATAGAAAGGGTTGCGCCGGCCCGCTCAACCGTTTTGATTACAGGCGAGAGCGGAACGGGAAAGGAATTGATCGCGCGTGCAATCCACGAGGCAAGTCCGAGGGCTGAAAAGCCATTTGTCGCGGTAAATTGCTCAAACATTCCTTCGGAATTACTGGAATCAGAACTTTTCGGCCATTCCCGCGGAGCATTTACAGGCGCCGTAGCGGCTAAGAAAGGATTGTTTGAGGTTGCAGACACCGGCTCTATATTCCTGGATGAAATCGGCGACCTCCGGCCCGAAATGCAAGTCAGGCTCCTGCGTGTTATTCAGGAAAGGGAATTTACGCCTATCGGTGAAACAACGCCCGTAAAAGTGGACGTCCGGATAATTGCCGCAACAAATATAGATTTGAAAGAAGCGGTAAAAGCCGGCACATTTCGCGAAGATCTGTATTTCAGGCTGTCGGTTGTACCAATCGAACTACCTCCCTTGCGGCAGCGTCGCGAAGATATTTTGCCGTTGGCAAAGCATTTTGTAAGAAAATATAACATTGAAAACGGCCGCAACGTCTCTGAAAATTTTTCGCCTCAAGTGCTGTCTCTATTGGAAAATTATCACTATCCGGGAAATGTCCGTGAACTAGAAAACATTATCGAAAGGGCCGTAGTAATCGCTCCGGGTGACGAAATAACGGTAGATTGCCTGCGTCCGGAAGTGCGCGATCCGTCCCTGGCATTCGAGTTTGCACGCCGCAGCGAAGGCTCATCACGCGAAATTGATATATCCCGCGGCGTGAATTTCTATGACGAAGTCAAACGCTTCGAAATTGACCTGATTCGCCGGGCACTCGAACAAACCGCCGGACACCAGTCCCGCGCCGCACAGCTCCTCGGTTTAAACGCAACCACCCTGAACTCGAAAATAAAATCCTACAACATTGTCTATCGTGAAAATTGACCGGATTATGTAAAATGACAGCCCAAGCATCACAGTTTTCAATGGCTTCAGAACACTTAGTTTTTTGTTAAAATTCAAAAATATGTATAAGAAAATCGGATTTTTCTTTTGAATGATTTTTCCTCAAACAGCAAAGTCATTTGTTTAGAGATATTTATACGTGTTCCTTAATTAGGCACGTAACTTGCCTTATATTTCACGTAGTCCCCAATCAAGCTTTAATTTATACAATGTAGTCAAGATACCTTTGTGTATCTCTGATTTACGGCCGTAGTTATCAGCTAAGGGTATCCGTACCAAGATTCATTGATAATTGCAATTCGCCTTAATTCATTATTCTGTTGTTATCCGGTAAGTGAAGTAATTCAAAAACTGCTCACAAATTCAGGAGGATAGAAATGAAACAATCACGGCGAAGGCTGATATTTGGCCTTTCAATCTTGTCAATAATTTTATTTTCTGCCGGGGTAAGCGTCTTCGGACAGGCTACGACAGGAAGTATTGTCGGATTCGTAACTGACCCTAACGGCGCGGCTGTTCCCGGTGCAACCGTAACGGCAAAGAACGAGGCGACCGGTGTCGCAACATCAAATTTCGTAACGACAAGCGAAGGGCGTTTTGCAATAACAAACCTAATTCCGGGAACATATTCGATCACAGTCGGAGCACCGGGATTCAAGACAAAAACTGTTTCGAACATTAATATTCGGCTTGGGTTGCAATCAGACGTCAATGTTGGGCTCGAAGTGGGGCAACCTACGGAAACTATCACTGTCGTGGCAGGCGCCGATGAGGTTGCGCAGACAACATCTGAAATCTCTTCGAACTTTGACCGGCGCAAAGTTAGTGAACTTCCAACGAATGCAGTTGGTTCAGGCATTGACACGCTTGCGTTGACCGTTCCGGGAGTAACGCCAGGTTTCGGTAACGTAAACAGTAACGGTACAACGCTTTCTGTTAATGGCAATCGGGCTCGCTCAAATAATTTTACTATTGATGGAACGGACAACAACGATTTGTCAATTGGCGGCCCAAGTTACTTTATTTCCAACCCGGAACTTGTTCAGGAGTTTCAGATTATTACAAATAATTTTTCGGCTCAGTATGGACGTAATCAGGGAGCGATCGTAAACATCGTCACCCGCGGCGGGACCAATGAGTTCAGCGGGGCAGCTTTCATCTACCACCGTAACTCAAGTTCGCTGGATGCGATGGATAATATAGAAAGACGGACTCCGGGCCGCTCACGGCGGGATAAATTCATCAGTAACTCGTTCGGCGGAGTTTTAGGCGGTCCGATAATTAAAAATCGACTGTTCTTTTTCGGCAGTTATTTCGGCATTCGGCAAAGGCAAAATGTAACAGCTCGGGCTGGCAATCCGTCAATTCTAGCCAGCGAATTTGCAAGATTGACATCTACATTTCCCGGTAACGCCGCAATTCAGGCGATTACGCAACAGAGTGCATTTGCTTTGACAAATTTCGGAACTGTCCGCCCGCGCTCAGATCGGGCACCGGATCGTATCTGCATTTCCGCTACGCCTACTACCAATTGTGTTGTGGGCGGCAATGAGACCGGCTTTTTTGCTGCTGCATTTCCAGAACGGGAATTTGCTGCTCCATTCACCCAAAATGAATTTACATTGCGTGGTGACTGGAACGTTACTAGTCGGGATAATGTGACGGTACGTTATTTGTGGCAGGACTCTGTCAATACCAATTCACTAGGCGGCAGCAATGGATTTACAGGAGATGTGCCGGCACGAAGTAAAAATCTTAGCGGCTTTTACACACGGCAAATTTCCTCCAGAATTGTAAATAACTTTCAGGCGACATTTCAAAGACTTTCTGTAAAATTTGGAGGCGGTTGTGATGATCCGCTGAAGGGTTGTATCCCGGATCCGCTTCGCATCGGAGAAGCTTATGCAAGCGTGCAGTTTGCCGGCGTTCCCGGTCTAAGCGGAGCGGCAATGCAAACACTCGGTGGGGCGACGAATCTCCCGCAAGGCCGAATCGTTGATGTCTATCAATTTTCGGACAAGGTTTCCTGGACACTCGGAGAGCATTCGCTCACGTTCGGAGCCGATATCCGATATCTGAAGAATTCAGTTCCATTCCTGCCGAATATCAATGGCGTGATTCGATTCAATTCCCCGGCCGCGCTTGCAAATAACACTCCGACAAGCGTAACGCTTGCCGACGGACCTTCAGATCTCGCTTATAAACAATACGACCAGTTCTACTTTATCCAGGATGACTGGCGTATTCGCAAAAACCTAACTTTGAATCTTGGTCTTCGCTATGAGTACAGCGGACAGCCTATTAATAGGATTCATCAGGTAACGTTCGAACGGGAAAGCAATCCATCCACGGCGCTTTACAGGCAGAATCTTCCCGTCGAGGCACGGAGTTTCCCAAAGATACCATCCGATAAAAATAATTTTGCTCCGCGTTTAGGTTTTGCCTGGTCGCCTTACTTTGGCGACAGCCCAATCGCCAAATTTTTATTTGGCAATCGAGATGAATCTGTAATCAGAGGCGGATATTCGATCGCTTATGATGCCGTTTTCTACAACATAATGTTGAACATTTCCACATCGGCTCCGACCGTGATTCTGGATACTTTCGCTCCGTCCGTAGGTATGCCAGCCAATCCGACAGGCACCGCCGTCAGAAATGCTTACAGCGCAAATTTACGGCGAAATACCTTCGATCCCCGACTGCTTTCGCGGACTATTGTTTCGGACGATTTCCATTCGCCGTATTCGATGCAGTATTCGCTAGGTATTCAACGGCAGATTAATGACAGTAACGTGTTCGAAATCCGTTATGTCGGAAATAACGGTAAGGATTTGTTTCAAACTGTAAACGCAAATCCGTTTTACGACAGGCTTTATAACGGATTCACACAAACAATAACTCTTGCCGGCACACCGACGGTAATTAATTTCCCGAACTTCCGTAATTTGTTGCGAGGAGCGCCTGCTCCGCAGGTATGTACCGACGTTGTAGGAACTCCAGACAATGAAGGGGCCTGTAATGGAAGACTACTTCCAGGTCAAGGACTTATACGGTCCAGGACAAATACCGGAAGCTCATCGTATCATTCGATGCAGACAAGGTATAATGGCCGTTTTCTCGACAAGAAGCTGATTCTGGGAGCGACATACACATGGAGCAAGGCCTTGGATAACGCAAGTGAGATCTTCGCATTTGGAGAAAGTCCGATTGCGCAAAATCCATTTGATGTCAAGGATTTGGAACGAGGCACTTCAGGCTTTGATCGGCCACATGCTTTTTCGCTCAATTATATTTACGACGTGCCGTTGTTTAAGGAGCAACAGGGATATCTTGGAAAACTGCTTGGTGGTTGGCAGATAAATGGCCAATACAACCTTGCAAGTGGCCGACCCTACACTCCGGAACAGTTCAGAAATTCCCAGGTATTTGCAAATTCGTATATTGATGCGGCTTTTGCAAATACGTTTATTGGACTGGATAATCTGCGGCCGTTCGTAGGAAATCCTAAAGCCGATATCAGACGGGTTGCAATAACTAACATTGACGCTCGTTTGATGGGTTTGCTGGGTGCGAGCACACCGATCAGCCCGACGGGATTTTATCTGCTTAACGACCTTAACAGAATTGTTGGTGGTAGTCGCGTATTGACTCCGGTTACGCCAAATGATGTCCGGTGGATTTACAATGGGCCGGGAGCGGCGCTTGCCTTTAGTACGCCTTTTGGTACTGCATCACGAAACAGCGTTCGTGGCAAGGTGTTGAATCAATTAAATATGGGCGTCTTCAAGACGACACGCATCGATGAGAAACTGCGGGTCCAGTTTAGAGTAGAGGCTTTCAACGTCCTGAATACACCAAACGCAGGTTTTGGCGTTGCCGGGGGAGCCTCGATACCAATTCTTACAATGGAAAACGCCGGCGTATCGAGTTCAGGCTTTGCTGATAATGGTGATGTTGCGCTAAGCAGCCGCCGTATTCAATTCGGGCTTCGAATTCTGTTTTAGTGACAGATTTTTGTAACCCGATTATCAAAAGAGAGGCAACTGCTGCCTCTCTTTTTTGCTGGAATGCGGTCAAAATACAATAAAGTTAAAAATGCATAAAATTCAAAAATTCGTTTATTTTTCCAAAAGTTCGTGATTGCCGGGAAAGTTTCAAATCCCTAAACCATTGAAAAAATATTGCTTTTTCCTCAGGAAAACGCTGGCATTAAATTTGCCTTACCTAAATGCGTAGTAACCTACGTGTCCCATAAGAAAGATAATTTTTTATTCAGAACGATTCCCCCGTCGTTCTGACTACTTTAAGGAGAGAAGTATGAAAAAACTATTTTCTGTATTGGCATTGGTCATGGCCTTCGCCTTTACGGTCACCGCTCAGTCAAATACGGGTACGCTCACCGTGAACGTATCCGACTCGAGCGGTGTTATTCCTGGCGCAACTGTAGTTGTTAAGGATGAACAGACCGGAAGGGAGAGGACACTGACTACTACCAACGAAGGTTCTGTAACACTCCCACAACTGGACGTCGGCCGTTATACAGTAACGGTAACTGCGGCCGGACGTAAAAAAGCAGTTTATACCGGAGTTAAAATTGATGTTGCCCAGACAGCAACACTTACCGCGGTACTGGAAGCCGGAGACATTTCCGAAGTCGTCGAGGTAACTGCGGGAGCAGACATTATCAACAGCTCCAATGGCGAAATATCGACAACCGTTACGACCCGGCAGATTCAGGAGCTTCCGCTCAATGGCCGCAACCCTCTCTCACTGATTGGTCTTCAGGCGGGAACTTCTTCCAATGGTGCTACGAATACAGTCATTAATGGCCAGCGTACATCATTCACAAACATCACCCGTGACGGCCTCAATGTTCAGGATAATTTTATCCGGTCAAATGCGACTGATTTTATCCCTGACAGACCAAACGTCGACGATGTAGGTGAATTTACCATAACCACCCAAAATGCAGGGCCCGAAGCCGGCTACGGAGCATCGCAGGTTCAGCTTGTTACTCCGCGCGGCTCGAATGAATTTCACGGTGCTGCGTTTATCTACAACCGCAACTCAAAATTTGCGTCAAACACGTTCTTCAACAATTTCAACGGCATCAAAAGGCCGTTCCTTAACCGCAATCAATTTGGCGGACGTCTCGGCGGGCCGATCCTGAAGAACCGTTTGTTCTTCTTTGGTTCCTATGAAGGTTTCAGGCTCCGACAATCTGCCAACGTAACGCGAACAGTTTTGCGTCCGAATGCTAAAAACGGCATTTTTACCTATCTGGATGGATCGGGTAATACCCAGACGCTGAACATTTTTACCGCTCAACAAACCGGCGGCCCGGCAATTACCGGCATCGATTCCGTGATATTAAGCAGAATCCTTGCGAATTTGCCGAATGGAAACAACCCGACTGTAGGCGATGGACGTAACACCATAGGCTACAGTTTCTCACAGAAACAAAATCAGGATCGCGAAGCAATTACTACTCGTTTTGATTACGACATCAACTCGAAGAATACCGTTAACGGTGTTTATTCCTGGCGCAAGGAGAATCTCCTCCGCCCCGATGTTGACAACGGAGGATTCAGTGATATTCCGTTTGGCTTCCAGGTGGCCCGTACTTATACAACCAACGTTGCCTGGCGTTTCACGCCCGCGGCAAACTTTACCAATGAATTTCGGGTTGCGAACCAACTTAGCCGCCCGGCATTTGACCGCAATAACAAACCGACAAACTTTTTCCTGTCTTTGCCGCTGATTAGCAGCCCCGAGTCCACTTTTGAACGACAGGGCCGGAATACTTCCATATGGAATATGGCTAACAATGCGGTTTATACCTGGGGCAATCACTCCATCAAATTCGGTGGACAAATCGCCTGGTATAGAATCAATCCCTTCGGACCTCCGGCGTTTGCAAACTCTACGATTCCGACTCTCACGCTCGGGACAAACGTTAATACGCCAACCTTGGCCAATAACGCCACTAACTTCCCTAATGGTATTGCTGCCGGACAATTGGCTATCGGTAACAGTTTGCTGGCGCTGCTTGGCGGTATCGTAAGTTCGCAATCCCAGTCATTTAACGTTACCAGCAAAACCAGCGGTTTTGTGCCGAACGTGCTGCCGAATCGCCGTCTGCACTTTGAAAACTATTCGTGGTACATCGGTGATTCCTGGCGTATAAACCAGAATTTCACGTTGAATTATGGTGTTCGCCATGAAATCTATACTCCGGTCAGCGAACCGAGCGGACTTGCCCTCGAGCCGGTAATCGGCAGCAAACCGGATATTCTCTCAGCGATTCTCGATCCGAACGGCACTTACAATTTCGTCGGAACCAATGTAGGCGATAACCGGATGTTTAAGCCGGATAAGAACAACATTGCTCCCAACATCAGTTTTGCCTGGTCACCGGACTTTGGCGGTTTTCTCGGTAAATTGTTCCCCGGCAACGGAAAAACAGTTTTGCGGGGCGGCTGGAGCATTAACTACGTGAATGACGAATTTGTCCGTGCGGCTGACAATGCTCTTTCAGGTAACCAGGGTCTTACACAAGGTGTTTCCCAAATCAACCTGAACGGAAGGCTTTCGTCCTTTACGCCCAGCCTGACGGCTCCTGCATTTCAGGTTCCGCGTACATATGCACAGAACAATGCCCTTGCATCGAATTTCGGAACTGTTTTCGCGATAGATCCGAATCTGGAAATTCCGGGCCTGATGCAATGGAATTTCGGTGTAACGCGTGAGCTTCCCTGGAAAATGGCTTTGGAAGTGCGTTATGTAGGAAACAAGAGCGACAATCTGGTTCGCGGCCTTGACTTTAACCAGGTCAAGCTGCCCGCTGCCTATCTCGCCGATTTTGCAATTGCGGTCAACAACTGTATAGCTCAGGGTGCAACGCTTCCCGGCACTGCATCTCCGCTTCAGAAATGTACAAGTGCCGCATATAATCCTTCGATTCCGGGCAGCCAGCCATTGAATTATTTCAATGCCCAGCTGGCAGGCGGATTGTTGACCAACGCAACGGTTCTCGGATTTATCCGAAATCCGACGCCTGCGGATCTCGCAATCCTCTACGCTCAGAATCTTATCGGTAATGCAAGAAATGAATTTCTGCCAAACCCGAACACCGGCGTGGTTGACTTGCTGACGAACGCTTCGCGTTCACAGTATCATTCAATGCAGGCCGAGCTGAGACGCCGCTTCTCAGGTGGAGTCTATTTCCAATTGAACTACACCTGGGCAAAAGCATTGACGGATTCTGCCGGCGTTGGCCAGACCCGTTTTGATCCGTTGATCGACAACAACAACCGCCGTCTTGAATATGCCGTGGCGGATTTCAACACGGAGCATGTTGTAAACTTCAATGGTATCTACGAGTTGCCGTTTGGTAAGGGCCGTAAATGGCTCGATCAGGGCGGTATCGTCGATGCAGTGCTTGGCGGATGGCAGTTCTCATCGATAATCCGTTTCTCGACGGGAGCTCCCATCACAATCACCGATCCGCGCGGCACTCTCAACCGTGCAGCTCGCTCCGGACGCCAAACTGCATTCTCAACCCTGACCAATGAACAAATCTCTGCATTGATCGGAGTTTATCGCACGCCGTGCGGAGTCTTCTGGATCAATCCACAGGTGATTAACATCAACCAGGCAGCTCTTAGTTCCGGCAACTGCTCACAGTTGTTTGTAGGAGCCACCGGAAGAGCTGCGAATGGATTTGACCCGAGCGCTCTTCCATTCTCGGGACAGGTCTTCTTCAACGTAGCTCCGGGCCAGACGGGCAATATGGTACGCAACGCCTGGAATGGTCCGATCTATTTCAACTGGGATGCATCTTTGATGAAGAATTTCCGTATTACGGAAAAGATCCGCTTTCAGGTACGTGCTGAGGCATTCAATGTTCTCAACCGTGCCAACTTCTTCGTCGGAGTGTTCCCGGGAACCGGAAACGTTAACTCGACAAGTTTCGGACGTATCAACACCACGTTCGATCCACGCATCGTCCAATTCGTTGGCCGTATCGAATTCTAACTTGGTTTTAACGTTCACCTTGCAGGCGGAAGTCTCATACTTCCGCCTTTTTTTCTTGATTCTATAAGCAAATCATTCGATAATTTCATCGAGGTTTGACCAAAAATGATTACAAAATGTTATTTTGCGATTTCCGCTTTTTTGTTTACCATCCTCCTGTTTACTGCTATCCCGGCACAAAAATTATCTGCTGAGGAATTACGCGACAAACATCTGCAGTCAATAGCAAAAAAGGAAAAACTTGCGGAGCTGAAAAATATCCTTGCCACCGGAACGGTTAAGTACAAGGTTTTGCGTCAAGGCGGCGTCGGTGCAGACGGGAGGATCGTCCTTGCCAGCGATGGAGATAAATCACTGGTAGCAATGAATTTTCCCATTTCTACTTATCCATCTGACAAATTCATCTTTGATGGCCGAAAGGTAAAAATCGATTTTGCCTATAATAATATACGATCATACCTTGGAGACTTTCTCTATCGTTATGATGACATAGTACGGGACGGGCTGCTCGGGGGTGTGCTCTCCACTGTCTGGCCGCTCCATCAAAAAGATTCGACAAAATTCCGACTGGATGTAGAAGGCCGCAAAACAATTGACGGGCGTGAAATGATAGCGGCACGATATGCCAAAAAAGGCGGTTCAGATGTAGAAATACGCGTTTATTTCGATCCGGTTACATTCTCGCATTTACGCACGGAATACCGCCGTACTATCTCCTCTCAGATAGGAAGCATTACCGGTGCCCAAGGTGCATCAGCCGCAGATGCCTCTATACGTGTTCGTGAATTACGCCAGATTCTTGTTGAGGAATTTCGCGATTTCAAAGAAGAATCGGGCTATAACCTGCCACACACTTATCGAGTCTATGTCCTGCTGGATGATATGCAAGGGACGAGAGAGTATGAATGGGTAACAACCGTAAATGAATTTTATATCAATCAGCCGCTCGACGGCAGCGTCTTCAACACATCAGATAATTAAGGCGAAATAAACAACTTCGGAGAAAGGCTAATCTTTGGCAATCAATGATACTTATTTCGAGCCGTTGACGGCAGGAGATTTGGTTGACCGTGCGATAAGGTTATATAGGGATAATTTTTTTGTCTTTATATTAGCTGCCGCGCCGCCGGTAATTATCGGTATGCTTGTTATGCTGGGTTGGTGGTATCTGGCCCGGCTGTTTTTTTACCGCGGCTCGGGAGAGCTTGGCGATGCCGCTCATTATATTTTCTTATGGCTTGGCAATGCCTTTATCTGGGCTGTCGAATCCGTTGCAATGCTTGTCGTAATGGGCGGAGCTTCAAAAAATTTTATTCGTCACATACTATTTGCAGAGCCGTTGCGGGTTGCGACGATCTATAAAAACTCACTTGAAAGATTCTTTCCGCTTTTGTTTGCTTCGGCAGCGATTTTTTTTGTTGTTGGAATCCTCGGAGGAGTAATTCTTTACTTCGGTTTGACGATCGGACTGGTTCTGGCATTATTGACGATCGGTATTTTTGCCGCAGTACCTTTTTTAGGTTATCCGCTCGCCATTGTGATTACACTTGCAGCGATAGTCCTGACGTTTTGGTTTTTCTTTTTAGTTGCTTCCCGCTTTGCTTATGTTCCGCAGAGTATTACGGTAGAAAATCAAGGGCCGCTTTCAGCAATAGGTCGTAGTGCATCGCTGGCCGGATCCGGCGTAAGTCGTTTCGCGGCATTATTTATCTTCACGCTTTTTGCTACCTATTCAGCCCTGGCCATTCTTTATGTTCCGATTACCTGGTACGCTTTATATGAAGGCATACCAATCGAGGATCTTTTAATCACTGACCCGGACGTTATTCCTGTCTGGTATGAAGTTGCCGGCCAGGTAATATCCCAGCTTAGCGTAATATTGCTTGCTCCGGTTTGGCTTATAGGTTTATGTCTCTTATATATAGACGAGAGGGTTCGAAGCGAATCTTATGATCTGGAATTGCTGGCCACTCAGCGGCTTGGTGAAATTCCCGAAGTTCCTGCTGAATATGTAAATCCATTACGACCTGCAATCGGTTCCCGCTCCGGTCTTGATGTAGCCCCAATTGCATCACGAAAAAGTTCGATATTTGGTTTGAACGACTAAATGAAACTTTTCTTTCGTACAATCGGATTGCTCCTCCTTATTTCGTTTTCTACGGTTACTTTTCGTGCCGACACGTTGATTGCCGATTATCGACAGAGAGTTGCATCGGCAACTGAAGGTATTACGGAACTGATAGAGGCATACGCAGATCAATCTGCTCAAAAAGATTCAGCGGCGAAAATATCCGATATCTATCGGGAACTTTTTTTGCTGTTACCGCCGCAGGAAGATATTGTCCTGAACGGCGAAAAGATCATCGTAGATAATCATTGGTTTTCAGAAGGTCTCGAAGCCAGTAAAAATGCGGAATCAATGGAATCGAAGATGCAGATTCTCGATGGCATTTTCGCCCGGCTGCAGCGGCTGCAGGATGAAATTGCCGCCTCTGAATCTGCCGATCAACCTGCGAAGGATGAAGATAAACTAAAAATCGCCGAGATTCTTCAACGCCCGGAATATCGCCGGCCTCAAAACTCTAAGCCAAACGTCGGAGAGGAATTGCTTAGACGATTAGCCGAATGGCTCGAATCGCTCTTTCCCCGGCCAATCTCGGCAAGCCCGCAGGGCGGCTTCGCGTCTCTTTCTGAATGGCTTCGTTTATCGCTGATTGCCTTACTCTCATTTATCGGAGTTTATATCCTTTACAGGATCATCCGTGCGTTTCTCAAGGACAAAGCAATCACGGATGTTTCTGATTCACGGGTGCAGGTAATTTTAGGTGAAACAATTGATGAAGGCAGCGAGGCCGAAACGCTTTTTAATGAAGCAGAGAATATGGCAAACGCCGGCGATATTCGCGGCGCAATAAGAAAGACTTATGTCGGGCTTCTGCTTGGCTTTAGTAAACGAAAAGTAATCACATTGGCTAAACATAAAACCAACAGTGATTATCTGCTTGAATTGAAAAAAACCCCCGCATTTTATGGGCCTGCGGGGTACCTCACCGCAACTTTCGAGAAATTCTGGTATGGCGGACTTAAAGCCGACACAACTGACTGGGAGGATTTCAGGCGTCGATGCCGCCAGATCCTCGGACTTTGATTTAGTATGAAAGAACGCCTGGGGATCATATTTGGTATCCTGCTTATTCTGGCTGTTTTGATTCTGCTTAGCCTTGCTACATTTCGGCAGCGTGACGAAACACCCGACAGCGAACTTAGTCCCAATCGTTCGAGCTACAATGCCGGGGCTACCGGCACGCTTGCATTCTATACTTTACTGAGTGAAACAGGACGTAATGTTACCAGATGGCGCGAGCCGGCCGAGGCGTTGAATTCCGGTAAACGTTCCAAAGTCGGCACAATGATAATCATCGGACAACTCCGGCGGCCACTAAGTGATAGTGATTTAGAGCAAATTCTGCTTTGGGTGTCCGCAGGCGGCACACTGGTTCTGATAGACCGTCAAATGCCGGCTGCATTATCCGATATCCAAACTGCAGCCGGACTCTCGTTTACGCCAACGGCGATTAAACTTCTTGAAAACGTTGATCCTTACGATGTTGCACAGATGACTTTTCGGACCCCGGCGGCCAGAGTAGTCCAGCCGACTCAACTGGTTAAAGACATATATTCCGTGCAACCTTCACGATTTGCGGCCGGTTTGTCCGCTGAGATTCCACATCCGCAGCCTTCCAGTAGCAGCGATTTTCTGACAACAGTTGAACCCGCAATAATACACCTAGGCGGACAGGATAAGGGAATTCTCGCTGATATTAATTATGGACTTGGTAATATCATAATACTCTCCGATCCTTTCATAGTTTCCAATGCGGGAATCGGTCTTGCAGACAATTCACGTCTTGCCCTGCAAATCGCTTCAGCCGGCAATGGTACAATTGCATTCGATGAATATCATCAGGGCTTCGGCTCAGAAGGCAACAGCTTCCTCAAGTACTTTGCCGGAACTCCCTTGCCCTGGATCGCCCTGCAGGCTGCCATTTTGCTCATAATTCTTGCGTACACGGTTGGGATGCGTTTCGCACGTCCGCTCGATCCGCCTGAGCCTAATCGTCTGGCGAGACTGGAATATATTTCTGCAATGGCCGAGTTGCAGAGGAGAATGAATGCTTATGACCTTGCGCTCGAGAATATTTACGGTAATCTGCGGCGACGTATTGCCCGTCTTCTTAGTCTTGAAAATTCAGCCGGTTCCCGTGAGCAGTTAGCCGCAATGATTGCTTCACGGACAAAATGTAATCGAGCTGATATTGAGAAGCTTTTTGCACGCTGCGAAGATATTATCCACGGAAGTCGCGCAGGCAAAAGGGAAGTTTTAGAAATAGTCCGGGAACTCAGAAGACTGGAGAATGAACTTGGACTATCCGGTCGGAGGCGGCCTTTCGTCAAATGACCGGGATAGAAAAAATTCTTTTATTGATCCTAATCTTCTTCGTCACCAGCGTGATTGGCGTAGTAACGGGCAGCAATTCACTGATAGCAGTTCCCGTCATGTTTCAGGTTGGCATTGACGAAAAGATTGCGGTGGCGACGAATATGTTTGCCCTTACTTTTATGGCTGTCGGAGGGACCATTCCCTTTCTGAAAACCCGTAAAATAGATCTCCACAAGGTCCGCCCGTTGATAATTCTGACAATTATCGGATCTGCTCTGGGAGCATTGCTGGTCGGAAAGATTTCGGGCCATTCGGTCCGCATAATCGTGACGGCAGGTATGATAGCCGTAGTAATTTTTACCTTCTTGAATCCTAATCGTAATAACGATTTTGCGGATGATTCAATCACAGCACCACACCCGATGCTTGGTTGGGCAGCAACCTTTGCGCTGGCAATCTATGGCGGACTCTTCAGCGGCGGTTATGTTACGATTTTGACAGCCGTATTCGTCTCGCTGCTTGGGATGAGTTACTCTGAATCCGTCGGCACTACCAAACTTATCAATGTTTTTTCCTCTCTGGTGGCGACGGCGGTTTTTATCTGGAATGGCCTGGTTGATTACAGGCTTGGGCTCATATTGGGCATAACCATGTTTGCCGGCGCTTACTTCGGCGCGACTATTGCAGTCAGGCTCAATGAACGCCGGCTGCGACAAATTTTTCTTTTGGCCGTGCTGCTGCTGGCCTTCAAAATGATTTACGATTTGCTGTATTCAATATGATTGCAGATATTTGGGGATAACTGACAAAATGCCGGAAAATACAACTTCAACGGTCGCACATATTCTGAATGAACTGAGAAAGGTAGTCGTCGGGCAGGACGACGTTGTAGAACAGATTCTGGTCGCAATTTTGGCAGAAGGACATGCACTAATCGAAGGCGTGCCCGGCACGGCAAAAACTCTGATAGTCAAAACAATTGCCGCGATTATCAATGCAAGATTTTCACGGATTCAGTTTACACCGGATCTGATGCCGTCGGACATTACCGGGACAAACGTTTTCAATATGCAGACTTCGGAATTTAAGCTCCGTCACGGGCCAATATTTACCGACATCCTTCTTGCAGATGAGATAAATCGAACTCCGCCCAAAACCCAGGCCGCGCTACTCGAAGCGATGGAAGAGCGACAGGCAACGATCGACGGCGAGCGCTATCCGCTTTCGCCTCTGTTTACCGTGCTGGCAACAGAAAACCCAATCGAATACGAAGGTACTTATCCGCTGCCGGAAGCGCAGCTCGACCGCTTTCTTCTTAAAATCAAAATAGATTTTCCGGCCCGCGAAGAAGAAAAAGAAATAATTGCCCGATGGGACGAAGGTTTCGATTGTCATAAACTCGAAACGGCAGGAATCAATCCACTTCCCGATGCAGCCGCGATCGTTAAATGCCGTGAAGAAATAAGGCGAATACGTACGGAAGAAGGTGTCAGGAATTACATTGTAGATCTTGTAAGAAAAACCCGCGAACATCCAACCATCCTTTACGGTGCAAGCCCGCGTGCAGGCATTTCGCTATTGCAAGGCGCAAAAGCACTTGCAGCCATGAGAGGACGCGATTTCCCGACCCCTGATGATGTCCGGGACCTTGCAAAACCGGTGCTCAGACATCGCCTTACGTTACGTGCCGAGGCCGAATTGGAAGGTGCGACGGCAGACGCGGTGATTTCCGATCTTTTACTGGCTGTGGAAGTTCCTCGTTAGAATCCTTCGGCTCCATTTTGTGTTCCTGATTCTGCCGGTGGTCGGTTGGTATTTTGCTTTGCCGGCTTTGAGGGAGTCGGCGTTGTCCGCGGCTCTTTGGTTTCCGGCGAAGGTGTCGGCTGCTGCGGTGTAGCAGCAGTGTTTGTATTTGCTGCCGGTGTAGTTCCGGCTTTGGGTGTTGGAGTTGTTTTAGGGGTCGGAGTCGGCGTTACCGGAACAGGGCAAAGCAAAATGCCGCTTGGCTGCATAATGCAGTTAGAATCCTGCATAAAAGGGCTCTGTCCCGGATTGATGGTAATTGTCTGCCCCGGTGGTGGTAAAGGTGCTCCAGGTGGTGGAACGCCGCCATTTGCCCAGGGATTATAGCCGTCCCCGCCCGGCAGCGTATCGGCAGATGCGGATGTATTGGAATTTGTTTCCGCTGTTGTCAAAGGCAATTTGGCCAGATTCTCTTCCTCGACTCCGGTTGCGGGATTGATTGGCTGAACAGGTAAACTTCCGGGAACCGGTTGGGCAGTCGCGGCTGGGTCGGTTTTTATTGATCCACCCGTAGCGTAAATCAATGCCGCAGCCAGGACACAGACGCCGATGAGAATGATCGCGGCCGTCTTCCACTTTTCAAGTGATGATTGAATTTGAGATTTTTCTGATGTATTGGTTGAATCTGTTCTTTCCAGAGAAAGCAAAAAATCGTCTGCTGTCGGTCTGGCGTTTGGATCAGCGGAAAGTGCCTGTACGATAACGGCCTCAAATTCCGGTGCGATATCTGTTCGGTAAGCGGATAAAGGGACAGGCGGAGTTTCTGTATTACCTGTATCGGCGAAGGGCATTTGGCCGGTTAGCATTCTGTAAATTATTGCCGCCAGCGAAAACATATCGCTTCGTGAATCCGGAGGCGACCCGGCCATCCGCTCCGGTGCCTGAAATAGTTGATCCTCCTGCGATACCGGACTTCCAAAACCGAATATTTTTACGGCATCAACATTTTCGTCATCAAGCGATACGAGTATTTTAGAGGTTGAAAGTGAACCGTGAATGAGCGAGTGTTCTGACGCAGTTTTTAGAGCTTGGGCTGCGCGTCGTGCGATCGAAATGGCAATATCAGCCGTAACCTCCGGACGTTCTTCCAGTATTTCGGCAAGCAACCGGCCGGTAGCCGCTTCCAGAATTGCGAATCGGTTACCTTTTGTATCGCCTCCAATGTCGGACAGGTTCAGTATGCCGGGATGGTTTACCTTTGCAATGCGGCGTGTTTGTTCGAGAAATTCGCTTTCCTCGGCAGCACTAAATCCGGCCGATAAAAGCAAAAGCGAAATTTCCTTTCCCAAAATGACGTTTTCCGCCTGATAAAGCTCGCTGCGCCCGATTCGGGTAATTAACCGCAGGAGTCTGTATTTATTTGCTATCAGGGTACTCATTCGTTATTCCGTTGATATTTGGATGGCATAAAAGTCAGTTGGTTGCCAGCGAGCCGAAACGAAAAGCGGACGAGACCCGCATTCGGCCCCGCCCGCCAATTTCCTGCTGCCCGCTTATTAGGACGGCTTGACGACCGTAAACGCAATCAGCAGAGCGAAGAGGACCAGCGATTCGATCAGAGCCAGTGCAATGATCATCAGGGTCTGGACCGTGCCTGCTGCTCCCGGATTGCGGGCAGCGCCTTCGGCGGCACGCGAACCGACCAAACCCTGTCCGATAGCGGCCAAACCGGCAGCCAGTCCAAAACCGATGCCGCCGGCGATTGCGCGTGCGGCACTGACCGTGGATTCATTGTCGGCGGCGCCTGCTCCTGCCGGTTGAGCAGCAGCGACGATGGCCATCATTGAAATTGCCAACGCTGCAAAAAAGAAATATTTCAATTTATTCATTGTTTAATTTTCGTCTCCTTATTTTATTAATGTTGGAGAGGTTCGGATTAGTTCGCTGTGGTATTATTTCGCCTCGCTTCCGGTATGCGCTTGATTTTATACTCCTTGGAGTCAAGGCTCCTGTCGCGTGCGGGCATATTCATTCTATAAAGTGCGAACTATTTTCTTCCCCGTCTCCATTTTTTCATTTCGCCGTTTCTCCTGTAAAGGTGATTACGGCGTCATAAATCCTGCTATGCCGTAGCAGCCGCTTCACCGTGTACGTCATCGTGGCCATGACCGTCATTATGGTGTACCGGATGGCTTACTTCGCTGAGGTAAATCATTGAAAGCAGAGTAAATACAAGCGTCTGGACGACTGCGACAAAGACACCGAGTGCCGTCAGCAAAAGCGGCACTATAAAATGCGTAAATGGCGGATAGAGATTGGTTATCTGGACGAAAACCTGCTCATCCGAATACATATTCGCAAAGAGCCGGATGCCGAGCGTCAAAGGCCTTATCATATTACTGATAAATTCGATACCGAAGATCAGCATCGTAACGATAAACATATACCAGGGAAGTTTGGGCCCGGCGAGATGTTTCAGATGGTTGATCAAGCCGTTTTCGCGTATTCCGACCGAGTTATAGTAGATAAATGACGAAATGCCGAGAGCAAAGGTTACGTTTACAGACGCCGTCGGGGACATAAACATCGGGAATTGTCCCATGAGATTCGAAATCAAAATCAGGCATGCAAATGTTGCCACGACGGGAAAATACTTGAAGCCATGTTCTCCAACCGTCCGGATAATCATATCCTTGAGTGCGAGGAATCCGGCCTCTAACGTCAATTGGCTGTGCGACGGATCGTCTTCGGAAAGTTTATCCCGTAAAATCCAGATAACCGCAACCGTAAGCAGGCACGCGATGACGAACATCACGGTGTACCATGGAATGGCTGTTTCGGGCGAATATGGACCGAAAACTGATTCGGCGTCGGTTCCAAATCTCTGGAAAAAGCGGTCCCAGAGCGGTTTGGTATAAAGCATTTGAAACCGGTAAACCGGCTCACCGAAATAATGATTTACGAATTCGACTATTAACGGCTGATGATGGCCGCCCTCAGCAAATAAAAACATTGTTTTCAATTATTCAACTTGAAATAAATTCATAAAATGCCTTTTAACTTTGGCCAAAGCCGGTTTTATATGCTTTTTTGGCCTTTTACAAAAACTGCACCGGCCAGCCGCAGCAGTCCTTCCGTTACAAGTGCGAAAGCAAAGCCGGACGCCCCGAGGAGCACGGCTGCAATCGGCAGCAAACCGGAAATATAAACCAGTGCAACGAGTCCGCCTATTACCAGATATCTTGTAAAATAACCGCTGCCGGCAAATGACGGCCTACCTTCGGAATTACCGAAATCAAAGGCTTTTTTCAATGACTTCCTGAGCCAAAAATAATTCAAAAAAGCGATTGCGGTACCGAAAACCAGGCCGACGCCAAATCCGGCTGATATCAAAAAACCCGTTATCACACCGCCGGCAAGTCCGAATACAGCCATTAACAGAAGAATACGTGTATTTTCAGGGCCGGCGGCCGGCGGAGCGTTGCCCGTTTCTTTATCGGTCAAATCGCTCACAACAAACTTAAAATAATACTAATATTGGATACAAAGTTCAATGTGCAATGCGGGCTATTTTGGCATCATTTCCTGAAGATTTGGGCATTTATGCGAAAAAACTGTACAAAGCCGATGCCTGCTCCGATCAGAATGCCCAGTACGATACCCCAGGGCGATGTTTCGAATAGCAGATCCGCACCCCAGCCGAGGATCAGCATAAAAACTACCGAGGCGGCAAGAGCAATTGCTGCCGAGTAGGCCAGACCGCTTCGGCGGATCGTTTCCATCATGGAATCGGATGCTTCCGGCTCTCTGACGGCAGGCGATTCCGTAGAGAAAACCGAGATAACTTCCTTTGATGCGGGTTTACCGGTCTTTTCTTCCGGCTTGTCCATGTCAAGCAGGTTTTTTATCATCGCGGCAATTCCTGCTTTTAGTTTAATTTCCTTCCGCAGTTCCGAGTAACTGGAACAGCTCGCGCTGGACTTCTGCGTTTGTAACCAATTTACTATGCATTTCGCAGCGAAAGATCTGCGTACGAATCGGCAGGACTGTGGATTTGCCTTTTGTTACCAGATTGTCAACCGAGAGCGAGCTTTTTGAAACTACGCCGTCACCGCTCGTAAAAATAACCTTTCGGATCTCCTCGGTTGTAAACTTACGGCCTGACGAATTTGTAAAGGGTGATGCGTCAAATTGTGTAATCCAGCGGTCTTTTTTCTCATTGCGGCGGAGAATTATACCGCCCGGCGTGTCCTTGCAATCGGATCCGATAATATGAAAACGGACGGGGACATTTTCCGTCCCGTTTGCGTTAAGCGCTTCCTGAAACCGGCGGGCACGCAGCAGTGCGGCCCGAAAGAATCCCGGTGCCTGCCTTTGTTCGGTCGCGGAGAATTTCCTGGCAAAGTTCTTATCCTGCCAGATTGCCCAGTTGTATTCTTCCCAGACGGCGGGCTCGTAAATATTCAACGTGAGCGGCTGCAGATTTTCGTCAAAAACCTGAAATGCGCCTTCCTGCGGGAGCAACTGGTAAAGAGACGGCAGCGTAAAAAGGTCAAACCGCGATAGATTCTGCACCCAGGGCAGATTTATTCCCGCAATGTAATCAACGCCGTTGAGCAATGCTTCCAGTGCCGAAAGAGAGCCTTCGTTTGGCGTCCCGAGCAGGAAAATCCGGTCCATATGCCGTGCCCCGCTCCAATTCGGTTTTGGCCGCGATGCCGGTATGTCCGCGTCGCCATACATGGCGGCATATCTTGCCACGAGCCCGCCCATTGAATGCGAGATAATGTTGAATTTCAGATCCCGTGTTTTGAGACGGCTTTTCAAAGCCTCTATCTTTCGTATCAGTTCACGTGCCGATTCCACATTGTCGCGGCGCCAATCGTATGCATAGACAAAAAAAGAATCCCCGGCGTCGTTCGCATCGGTCGTGTCCCATTTCGCTTCGTGGTAACCGTTATTTTTCAAAGCGGCGAGCAGGCGTTCGTAAATTTCCACTTCCGGCAAAAACGAAACGATTTTGATTCCGCGAATGATGTCCCGCGCAACCAGAAGGTCACGGTTACGGCTCAGCGAAGGGGAAACAGGCAGCCGCACGTCATCGTTTTTCGAGCGGCTTACGCGAAACCAGACGAGTTCGCCGGTCTCACGATTTACCAGTTCGGAGCCGGTCAAGCCCGGAATTATGATAATCGGTTGCCGTTTGGCGCGTGTTTCCTGTGCGGCAAGATTTGCCGCTGCCGCAAGTGCGATTAAGGTAACTATCAACAGCCGCCTGAAAAACATATCACGTGCGCTCCGCTCTTTGGCTAATAATAACATTATTTTTTGCTTTTATTATTTTTTATCCGTCCTGACTTGATTGATAATCTCCAGCCGCGAATCTGAAACAAGCCGGTAGCCGATACCGCGCCAGACGATCCTTCGCGAGAGAGCGGCGGCCAGGGCGTTATAAAAAAACAGGTAAGCGGCAAGCGGCCATAAAATGCAATGCAGCAGAGCCTGCCGGCGGATTTTCCCGGCCTCCTCCGGCAGTACCAGCGAGATGGCTTGCGCACGCAGTATCACCTTTCCGATACTCAGGACCGAAATCAATGAAAGAATCACGGCCGGAACGACAACGGAAAACCTGTCGCCGGCTGCGAATCCGGCCGCCGGGAGAGCGATGCCCGCGGCGGTTACAAACACAAACAGCCCCGACCCGAGCAGCGATGCCAGCCAGAGTCGCGGCGAATATGTCCGCGTAATTTTCATCTGTCGTGTTGTAAATTCCAGCACTTCGGCCGGCGTGCAATCGCCTTTCGATGCCACGATCGAAAGCGGCTGAAAAACAATCCCCAGCCCCGCACGGCGAACCTCGCGGGTAAGTATGAAATCATCCGATGCCGTCCCCGTCCATTTGTCACGGATGCTGAGCCGTTCAAAGGTGTCCCGCCTTATGGCTGTCGCTCCGCCCCAGCAAAAATTTTTCCTTGTATCGCCGCCGAGGGCCGAGGCAATGGATGCATTCCAGGCGGCACGCAACTGGCCGGAAAATGAAAACGTCGGCGGCAGAAACCACCGGTAACCCGTTACGGCACCGTTTGCATCATCACCGAGCGGCTGCGTAAGAGCCGCAAGCCAGCCCCGGTGCGGGCATGCATCCGAATCGAAGAATACGAAAATCTCCGCCTCAGGGTCTGCTTTGCCGACGGCGCCGCAGAGTACCTCAACCTTACGCCCGGATCGGTTTTCCGGCCTGACAACCACAAGACTTGCACTGCAGCCGGCGGCTTTTCCGCTTTCATTCAGCAATCTGCCAATGACATCGGCCGCCGGGTCCGATGGGTCATCAACCGCAAAAATTACCTCATACCGCGGATAATCCTGCCGCAGCAGCGCAGAAAGATTCTCAGCCAGATGCGGCTCCAAACCGCGGCACGGCGCAAATATCGTCACAAACCGCCTTTCGCCCGATGGCCGACCGCCATCCGCCGCCGACAGCCGCACAAATCGTAAAAAACGTACGCCGCCAATAAAGGAAAGCAGCGAAAAATACACCGTCAATAACCCGAAAATCAAAAAAACATAAACCACGCCCCGCTATTGAACCAAATCAAACCAAAATTGCCAAACCTTACACACACAAAAAAAA
>Ga0073934_10000729_pt1 | contig 89340 bp, 62 predicted proteins | sample LarsenN4metaG_FD_76834 | JGI IMG/M metagenome (GOLD analysis project Ga0073934, IMG submission 76834) | Hot spring sediment bacterial and archeal communities from British Columbia, Canada, to study Microbial Dark Matter (Phase II) - Larsen... ...
CGGCAACCGCTCCACCCAGGCGCGGAGGCGGCGTTCCAGGCGGGCGGCGATGTCCGGGTTCGCCGCCGCCACGTCGGCCGATTCGCTTTCGTCGGCTTCGAGATCGAACAGCCGCCGTTGGCCTCCCACGATCAGCAGTTTCCACTTCCCCTGGCGGACGGCGTAGCTGAGCGGGGTCTTGACCAGCTTGTCTTCGAAGCGCCAGAAGAGAGCGCGGTTCCGTCCGCGCGAGCCGCCTGCCGCCACGTCGCGAAGGTCGATGCCGTCCGCTGTCGCATGGCCGGCGAGAGTGGGGACCCAATCGCAAAGCCAGGACGGTGAGGCGGTGACGTCGCCCGGCCTGGTGACGCCGGGCCAGCGCAGCAGGCAGGGTGCCCGGATGCCACCTTCGTACAGTTCATACTTGCCTCCGCGGAGCGGACCGTTGCTTCCGAGAGGTGCGAACGCCGGAGTCACCTGTTTCGCCCAGCCATTGTCGGAAGCGAAAAGCAGGATCGTGCGGTCCCACTGTCCCCTCCGCTCGAGTGCCTCGCGAATCGCGCCCACCGCCGCGTCCAGGCAGGCGACCATGGCCGCGTAGACGGCGCGGTCCGGCTGCATCCCCCGGAAGGGCTCGATCCATTTCTCGGGCGCCTGAAGAGGCAGGTGAGGCAGGGGATGAGCCACGTAAAGGAAATAGGGCTCGGCGCGGTTGGACTCGATGAATCGAACCGCCTGCCCGGCGAGGAGGTCGGGAAAGTAGCCCGCCCAGACAGCGGGCTCCGCTCCCTCGAACGTGGTTCGCCGGCCGCGCCAGCCGCCTCCGGTGGAAACGTGGGTGTTGTAGTCGATGACGCCGTTGAGGAATCCCCAAAAGGAATCGAAGCCCCGCCGCATGGGCCGGAACGGCTCGCTCATACCCAGGTGCCACTTGCCGATGAGCGCCGTGCGGTAGCCGCGGCGGCGGAAGTGATCCGCCATCGTGGGCGACTGGAGCGACAGCCCTCCCGCCGCGTCGTGCTCCTCGCGCAGAACGCCGGTGACACCGGTGTGGTCGGGCGCCAGTCCGGTCAGCAGCCCGGCCCGCGCTGGGGAGCACACGGGCGACGGTGAGTAATGATTCGTGAACCGCAGGCCGTCCGCCGCCAGCCGGTCGAGATGAGGCGTGCGATTCGTCTTCGACCCGTAACAACCCAGGTCGCCGAAGCCGAGGTCGTCGGCGAGGATGAGGATGACGTTCGGCTTCCTCCGAGCTGCCCGCAGGGCGCCGGCGCCGGCCACGCCGGCGGCCAGCTGCCGCCGCGTCATGGCGCTGATCGGGACCCGAGAGTCCGGTCCGCCGGCCGGCATCCGCGCCGCTACCTTGCCGCGGGGCCCGCGCGAAACGCCGCCACCGCCTCCGAGGTGCGCAGGTACCGGTTGTAGATGCGCAGCGACAGAAGCCGGCCGTCCATCGAAGCGCCGGCGCGAAGGTCCGCCGAGCCCTCCACGCTCTTGAGGTTCGGGTTGAACCGTCCCCAGCCGTACTGGCGGGCGTCGCCGCCGTCGTTGAGTTGGCCGTCGATTACGAACGAGATGATCTTCGGACCTCCGTCGACGATCGCAACAATATGCTGCGGCCGTCCGGCCCGAAGCGTTCCCGGATCCGATGACCACCGGCTGTCGGTCCGGCCGTCCGAGAGGACCAGTTCCACGGCGTGAGTGGGAAGCGTGCGCAGGGCGAATCCGCGTCCGTCCGGAGTGCGGGTATCGACCAGGGTCTGGTCCGGCCGGAGCGATTGAAAATGAACCCACAGGTCGATCGAAAAACCGGTTCGCAAGTCGTCTTTGCCATGATCCAGCCGCCGTGACCGCTGAAAGAAGGGCCTCAGGGCAGGTGCTTTGATGCCCGGCGGAATGTTTCCCGCAAGGTCCACGACCAGGCCCTCGCGTGCGACGCCGGAGGCGCTGAACTGATTCCACATGCCTTCGAGAAGCGAGGCGTCGATCTCATGCACGCGCGCCACGTCCTTCTGCGTCTCCGTGAGGTAGTACTTGCCTCCGTCCTCGATCAGGTCCGGGTAGCTCATCCGGATAATCGGGTCGTCGTCATAGAGCACGATCTCCGGCTGGGACCATTGAATCACCATCCCGCCGGGGCCCTTCGTTTCAACGCCTCCGGCCAGCCAGACCGGATTGCGCTCCTCGTAGGCGCTCGTCCGCTGCCTGGGGTGCTCGCGGATGAAGCGTCCCCCGTGGTTGTGGAACCAATAGAGGTACTTTCCGTTGGCGCACCGCCATGCGAAATTGGCCGCCCGCGGATGCTTCATCAGGCGTCCGTCGGCGAATCTCATGTACTGCGAAGGATCCCAGTGGCGGCCGTTGTCGCGGCTGTAGGAAAAGGCCGGGTGGCCGTCGATCGTCCGGAAGACTGTGAACAGGCTCCCGTCGCTCAGGGGCGAAAAGCTGTGCTCCTCGGCGATGGGGCCGCCTCCTGGCGGTGTCCGGATCCCGATCTCGCCTTCGGGCAACGTCTCCCACCGGATCCGTTCCGGATCCCGCTCCGTCAGGATGTTGTCCGAGCGCAGCAGCACTCCCTCTGACGACGTAAAGAAGCCGTCCCCGAAGCCGCCCACCTTGTGGAGAGGCACATATCCCGCGCCGGCTTGCACAAACGCCTTTCCGACAGTCCAGAAGAACTTGATCTTTCCCTGGTAGGGATTCCGCCGGTCGATTTCGAAGTTGCGCTGCGGGATGTCGTAGCGACGGTTCGACCACGTGCGTCCGCCGTCATCGCTGTACTTGAATACAAAATGGCCGAGGCTGTCGACGCGAAAAACCTTGCCGTCGTTGTACGGCGGGTTGTCGCCGGTGACAAAGCGAATATTGTCCGTGTTGTGGTTGTAAAAGATATAGATCCGCCCGGAGGGGACCGCCAGGAGCACCGCGTAGGAAGCCTCGGGCCCGTTGGCGGGCTCGACATCGACCGGTTTGGACCACGTCCTGCCACGGTCCAGGCTTCGCGTTGTGATGACGTGCTGGCCGCCCTCCCCCTCGCGGCCGCTCCCGGTCGTGATCGCGCACAGCCAGGCTCCGTCAGCCGTCTTGACGACGTACGGCTGATCCGCGTAGCCTTCGTTGGGGATCTCGAGGCCGCTGGTGATGTTGCGCGGATCCTGTCCGGACAGTCCGGCCGCCATCAACGCGAACACGCTCCATCGGAAGCTCATGGCCGGGCGCCCCCCAGCGCGTAAAGATGCGTTGCGGTCCGAAGGAAGAAGCGCCGCCCGGACACCGCCATCGAAGCCTGGCAAGGCCCGGGGAGCGGATTCCGCGCCAGCACCTCGAACTTCGCGGCGGCGCGGATCACCGTGGTCTCGCACTCTTCATTCAGAAAATAAATGCGGCCCTCGGCCACGACCGGAGAGGACCAGAAGTTTCCGCCCACCCGCTCCTGCCAGACAATCTCTCCGGAATCGGCCTTCAGACACATTGCCACGCCCGTTTCCGTGATCGTGAAGAGATAGGGTTTCACGTAGACGAAAGAAGGAATCCGCGGAACGCCCTTGGTCTGCTCCCAGGCGATGTGGGTCTTCGTGACGTCGCCGCGGCCTCCGGTACGCAGCGCCCGGATCGTCGACTTCTCAAAACCGGAAGAGGTGAAGATCAGACCGTCGCCGAGCACGATGGACGGCACCACGCCTTCGCCCTGACTATACGCCGTCCAGATGCGCTCGCCGGTGAACGGATCGTATCCCTGAACGACGTCGCCGGCGCCGCTGACCAGTTGCGCGACGCCGTTCTCGACAAGAATGTTCGGCGTGACGTGGCCGATGCGCGACATCCCGCGGCTCATCTTCCAGCGGACCTTCCCGGTCGACGTATCGAACGCGGCCAGGAAGGACTGGTCCCAGGGCTTCTGCCATCCAACCTTTTTGTCCTCGCCCCGGCTCGAGCCGTCGTATTGCATGATGAGCAGATTCTTGTAAAGTACGGGGGACGCGCCGAGGCCATGTTCGCTGTAGTAGGCGAATTCTTTGTTGGTCCACGCGACCTCGCCGTCGAAGTCCACGGCCGCGACCCAGCCGGAAGCGAACACCGCATAGACCCGCTTGCCGTCGGTCACCGGCGTGGAGGTGGCGAACGAGTTCTGCCTGCGGTTCATGGTGATCGACTGGCGAAACACTTCCCGATCCCAAAGGATCGCACCGGATCGCCGGTCGACCGAGATCACGTGGCAGGACGACCCGTCTTCCCCGGTCGCGGTGGTCAGGAAGACCCGGTCCCCCCACAGAATCGGCGAGGACCAGCCCTTGCCGGGGATTGCTGTGCGCCATGCGACGTTGCTGTGTTCATTCCACTCGATCGGCAGACCGGTTTCGGTGGAGAGGCCCTGTCCTGTCGGTCCCCGGAATCGCGGCCAGTTCTCCCCCATGGCGGCTCCGGCGGCAAGAAACAGCAATGAGGCCTTCAGCATGAACCCTCCATCATAGTAGGAATCGGCGAAGGAATCGGCCTCCCGGCGAGCCGTTTTGACGCCGGCCGCGCCGAACACCTATATTCCTCTTATGGCCTGGAGGCTCTCATTCCTGCTCCATCTCGCGCCACTCCCGCTCCTGGCGGCGGCGCCGGAGAACCCGGCGGTCACGATCGCCCGCTATTGCTCGGGCTGCCACAACAGCAAGTACAAGAGCGGCGGGCTCTCTCTCGATCCAGCGGAGGCCGCCTCGCCCGGCCGGCAGCCCGGCGTTTGGGAGAAGGTTGTGCGCCGGATGCGGGCCCGTCACATGCCTCCCGCGGGCGCGCCGCGGCCCGATGAAGCAACGTATAACTCCGTCGTCGCCGCGCTCGAATCGGCGCTGGACGAGGCGGCCGCGGCAAGGCCCGACCCGGGCCGCACGGATACCTTTCGCCGCCTCAACCGGATCGAGTACCAGAATGCGGTACGCGACCTCCTGGCCGTTGATGTCGACGTCACGCCCCTGCTTCCCGCCGATGAAGCCAGCCACGGCTTCGACAACGTGACGGTCGGCGACCTCTCGCCCATGCTGCTTGAGCGCTACCTGAACGCCGCGCGCAAGATCAGCCGTCTGGCGATCGGCATCGCGGGCCGCTCGCCCGGCGGGGACACGATGACGCTGCCCCCGGATCTCACCCAGGAGGCCCACTTTGAGGGCCAGCCCCTGGGCACGCGCGGCGGCGGCGTCTTCCATCACACGTTTCCGGTGGACGGCGTCTACGAGATCGTGCTGCGGCTGGCGCGGGATCGCAATGAACACGTGGAGGGGATGTACACCCCTCGCATGCACGAGGTGGACCTGATCGTCGACGGCGAGCCGGTGAAGCGATTCGCCGTTGAGCCTCCGCCCGGCAAGGATCACTCCAACGTCGACCGCGGCCTCCACGTCCGGCTCCCCATCAAGGCGGGCCCGCACTCGATCCGCGTCGCCTTCCCGAGGCTCTTCGGGTCGCTTCTCGAAACCGAGCGCCAGCCCTACCAGGCGCACTTCAACATGGACCGCCACCCGCGCCTGACTCCTGCTCTTTACTCGATCACCATCAACGGTCCTTACGAGGCGGCCGGACCCGGCGACACGCCGAGCCGAAAGCGGATCTTTGTGTGCCGGCCAGAAGGCGCCGCTGACGAGGCCCCCTGCGCCGAACGAATCCTGACGACACTGGCGCGCCGCGCCTACCGCAGGCCGGTGGCGGCGGGAGAGATCGCCAGGCCGCTCGAGTTTTTCCGCCAGGCGCGTGCGGCCGGGAACTTCGACAGCGCCATCGAGACCGCTCTGCGCGCCATCCTGGTCAGCCCCGAGTTCCTCTTCCGTGTGGAGCGCGACCCGGAACAGGCCGCCCCCGGCGCCGCTTACCGCATCACGGATCTCGAACTCGCCTCGCGTCTCTCGTTCTTCCTCTGGAGCAGCATCCCGGACGATCCGCTGCTGGCCGACGCCGAGGCCGGGAGGCTCCGGGAGCCGGCGGTGCTCGCGGGCCATGTCCGGCGCATGCTGGCCGACGCGCGGTCGGAGTCGCTGATCACCAACTTCGCCGGCCAGTGGCTGCATCTCAGGAACCTGTCGTCGATTGCGCCGGACATGCGCCTGTTTCCGGACTTTGACGACAACCTGCGCCAGTCCTTCCGGCGCGAGACGGAACTGTTTCTGGGCGAGATCCTGCGCGAAGACAAGCCCGTGACCGGGTTGCTCAAAGCGGACTATACATATCTCAACGAGCGGCTGGCCCGCCACTACGGAATCCCGAACGTCTACGGCAGCCGCTTCCGCCGGGTGGTCTTTCCTGACGGAGACCGGACGCGGGGCGGTCTGCTTCGCCACGGCAGCATCCTGACGGTCACCTCCTACGCTACGCGGACGTCGCCCGTTATCCGCGGCAAGTGGATCCTTGAGAATCTGCTGGGTGTGCCGCCGCCGGCGCCTCCTCCGAACACGCCCGCCCTCAAGGAGCGGGACTCCTCGTCGGCGCAGTTCACGTCGATGCGCGAACGTCTCGCGCAACACCGCGCGAATCCCGCCTGCTTCAGTTGCCATCAGCTGATGGACCCGGTCGGGTTTTCGCTTGAAAACTACGATGCGGTGGGCCGCTGGCGGACCACGGAGTCGGGCGTGCCGGTCGACACGGCGGGCGGGCTCCCCGACGGAAGTTCGTTCAATGGCGCCGCCGGGCTCGAAGACGCCCTGCTCGCCCGGCCGGAACTGTTCGCGTCGACCTTCGCGGAGAAACTGCTGACCTACGCGCTCGGCCGCGGAATCGAATCCTGCGACGCGCCGGCCGTGCGGAAGATCGTCCGGGAATCGAGAGCCGCGGGATACCGGTTTTCTTCGTTTATCATAGGGGTAGTCTCGAGCGTTCCGTTTCAGATGAGGAGGTCTCCATGATCATCACCAGGAAGGCGCTTCCCCGGCGGACGCTGTTGCGCGGCGTGGGCGCGTCGCTGGCGCTCCCCCTGCTCGACGCGATGGTGCCCGCGATGACGGCGCTGGCCGCGGGTCCCGCCAGGCCGGTGCGCCGCCTCGGCTACGTCTACATGCCGATGGGCTCGGCGATCGCCTACTGGAAGCCCGCAAGCCCATCCGGACCGCTGGGCGAGCTGCCGCCATCGCTCAAGCCGCTTGCGCCAGTCGTGGACCACCTTACTGTCGTCTCCAACCTCGAACTGCGCAACTCCTATCCGGGCACGCACGCGACGTCGAACGCGGGATTCCTCAGCGCGGCCACGGCCAAGTGGACGGAAAGCAGCGACTATTACCTCGGCACCACGGCCGACCAGATTGCGGCCAAGGCCATTGGCGAAGCCACACGCCTTCCTTCGCTCGAACTCGCCATGGACCTGCTCACCACGGTCGGCCAGTGCGACAACGGCTACGCCTGTGTCTATCAGAACAATCTGTCGTGGTCGTCGCCAACCACTCCGCTTCCCTACGAAGCACACCCGCGTGTCGTCTTCGAACGGCTGTTCGGGGACGGAGGAACACCAGCCGACCGGCTGGCGGAGCTGCGCAAGGACCGCAGCCTGCTCGACTGGGTCCGCGAGGACACCGCGCGCCTTCAGAGGCAGCTCGGCCCTTCCGACCGCGGCAAAGTCAGCCAATATCTCGATACGGTGCGCGAAGTGGAGCGCCGCATTCAGAAGGCCGAGGCCGTGACGGCGGACTCCGAACTTCCGGATCTCGACCGGCCCGTTGGCGTGCCCGCTTCCTACGCCGACCACGCCCGGCTCATGTTCGATCTGCAAGTGCTCGCCTTTCAGGGCGACGTGACCCGCGTGATCACCTTCCAGCTGGCGCGCGAGACGAGCAACCGCACCTATCCCGAAATCGGCGTCCCCGAGGCGCACCACCCGTTGACCCACAACGGCGGCAATCCGGAAATGCTCGCCAAGGTCGCGCGAATCAACGCGTTTCACGTGTCTCTGTTTGCCTACTTCCTCGAGAAAATGAGGTCCACTCCGGACGGCGACGGCTCGCTGCTCGACCACACGATGTGCCTGTATGGCAGCGGCATGGGGAATCCGGACAAGCATGACCACACGGACCTGCCGATCCTCGTCGCCGGGGGCGGCATGCACCCCAAGGGCGGCCGCCACATCCGCTACGACCAGCCGCAGCCCCTGGCGAATCTCCACCTGACGTTGCTCGACAGAGCGGGCGTTCGGTTGGACAAGTTTGCCGACAGCCGCGGAAAAGTCCCGGAGCTTCTCGGCTCTGCGGCGTTGTAATCTCTCCCGTTGTAAGATGTGGGGCAGGCTGCGGCCCCATGCGAATCGCGCTCCTGTCCATCTTTGCCCTGCTTCTTGTCTATGCGGAGCGGCCGGCTGACTCCGCCGTGCTCGAACTCTCCACCAGCTCGAGGATGCCCGCCCGCTTCTACATCCGGAAGAACAACGCCAACTTCCGGCTTCAGCCGACCGACGCGCTCATTCCCATTCGGGGCGACACGTTCTATCGCGATCCGCTTTGGACCAGGTCGGCGGATCCGAAACTCCTCGAAGTCGTCGCCGCGGACCAGTTTCATTACTTGCTGCTCAAAGGCGAGGCATCCATCGTTCTGCCGCCGGGCAAGTACAAAATCGAGGCGTACCGCGGTCTGTTCTACAAGCCCGCCTTCGACGAGTTCGAGTTGAAGCCCAACGAAACGCGAAAGCTCGAACTCACGCTGGCGCCGTGGCCCGGCGCCGATCCCGGCGCGTGGATCTCCGCCGACGACCACATCCATCTCACCCGGACGCGGGCCGAGAACCATGTCTATCTCGGCTGGCTCGAAGCGGAGGATCTGACCGTTGGCAACTTCCTCCAGCTTCAGCGGCAGATGGACGCCGCCCCGCAGTACGCCTTTGGCCGCGCCGGTGAAGTGAAACGGCGGGGCTACGTGATCCGCCCCGGGCACGAGTCGCGCAACGAATACTGGGGGCACATCAACATCCTGGGTCCGGAGCGGCTGATCCGGCCGCTCAGCACCGGGCTCATGTACGCCAACACCCCCGAGTCGTGGCCCTACCCCTCCCTGCTGTTTGCCGAGGGCCGGAAGGCGGGCGGGACAGTCGGCTACGCCCACTTCTTCCAGAAGCCCCAACACAGCACGATCTACATGGACGCGGCGCTCGGCAACATCGACTTTGTGGAGGTCTTTCAGTTTGGAGTCCTCAAGACCGACGCGTGGTACGAACTGCTGAACGCGGGCATCCGCGTCACGGGCATCGCCGGCAGCGATTTTCCGGTCAACCTCGGGCGGATGCGCCCCTGGCCGAACTGGCTGCCTCTGCTCGGACCGGAACGCGCCGTAGTGAAGGGCCGTCCCGGCGAGAACTCGTGGGAGACGTGGGCGCGCGGCGTCCGGGAGGGCCGCGTCATGGTGTCCAACGGCCCGATCGTGGAACTCGACCTCGACCCGAACACCGGCGCGGCCACAGCGTCGGCGGCCTTTTACAGGTCCCTTGAAGCGCTCGAGATCGTGCGCAACGGCGAAGTGATTGCTTCGTCCCGCGGCCCCCGCGTGGAGACTCGTGTCGACCAGGCCGAAAGCTGCTGGGTGGCCGCGCGCGTGCGGGCCGAAACGTTCCCAGGCGAACCCGTGATTCAGGCGCACACGAATCCGGTCTATCTGCTCAAGGACGGCAAACCTGTCGCCGTGCCCTCCGCCCGGCGGTCCCTGAGCGCGAAGTGGCAGGAGGAACTGGCGTACTATCGCGGCGCGGGGATCGATTTCGGCGGAGCGCAGCGGCGGCGGGAATTCTTCGAACAGGCCGAGCGCGCGCTGTCCCGGCTCAGGCCGTGATTCGGCTGGTTGCGCCGGCGGCTATCCGAACGATAAGCTGAACTGTGCCGGGTGTTTGCGGGATCTGCATCTTCCGGCGGTACGGCGGCTCGGTGAGGCAAGACCATGGAAGCGCTGGGAGAAGGCTCCACCCTCTCCCATTACCTGCTGCAAAGTAAGTTGGGACAAGGTGGCATGGGAGTTGTATACCTTGCCACGGACACACGATTGCATCGTCCCGTGGCGCTGAAGGTGCTCGCCCCAGGCCGCCTGCACGACGAAGACAGCCGGCGGAGGCTGGTTCAGGAAGCCCGCACCGCCTCCGGCCTGAATCACCCCCATATCGTCACCATCTACGACATCGGCGCCGCCGACGGCCGTGACTTCGTCGCGATGGAGTACCTCGAGGGCAAGACCCTCGACGATCACATCGCCGGCAAACCGATGCCGCCCTCGCGCGTGGTCCGCTACGCCCTCCAGATCGCGGACGCCCTCGCGGCCGCCCACGATGCCGGAGTCGTTCACCGGGATCTCAAGCCCGGCAATGTGATGATCACACGGCGCGACCATGTGAAGCTGCTCGATTTCGGCCTGGCGAAGGTGCGCGAAGCGGCGAGACCGGAAGGGGTCGAAGACAGTGAAACGATCACCGCCGGTCCCCTGTCGGTCGCCGGCGTGCTCCTCGGCACGATCGCCTACATGTCGCCGGAACAGGTGGAAGGCCGCCTGATCGGTCCGCACACCGACATGTTCGCCTTCGGCGTCCTGCTGTACGAAATGCTGACCGGGCGCAGGCCGTTCAGCGGGATCTCTCAGGTTGCGACCCTGGCCGCGATGCTCTACACCGAGCCCGCCCCGATCCGCAGCCTCGCTCCGGACGCACCTCCGGAACTGGAGGATCTGGTCGCACACTGCCTCCGGAAGAAGGCCGAGGACCGGCCCGCGAAGATGAGCGAGGTCATGCAGCGGCTCACGGAGATCCAGGAGAAGATCTCCCTCCACTCCGCGATCCAGGCGACAGGCGCTTTGACGGCGGCGCTGCCCCAGGCTCCGTCTCCCTCGATCGGGACGCCGGCGCCGGCGGGCGCCGCCGGCAAGGGGCTCAAGGTGGTCTGGGCCCCCGCCTTCGCCCTGGCGGCGGTGGTCGTCTGGCTTGGATGGATGGCCTGGAAGAAGGAGGACATTCCGACGCCGCCGTCCGAGCCGGTGTTGACGCGGGTCACCTTCGACGGCAGTTTTGCGGGCTTTCCCGCGCTGTCGGCGGACGGCAGGCTGGTCGCCTACGTTTCGGACCGGGGCGAGCAGGGCAATCTCGACATCTGGGTCCAGCAGAACGAACCCGGCGCCGCCCCGATCCGGATTACCTCGGACGAGACCGACGAATCGGAACCGGCATTCTCGCCAGACTCGTCGCGGATCGCCTTCCGGTCCGAGCGCGAGAACGGCGCGGTGTTCTTGGCGCCGGCGCTTGGCGGAAACGCGACGCTGGTGGCGCGCGGCGGACGGCGGCCGCGGTTCTCCCCGGACGGGAAGTGGATCGCCTACTGGGAGGGCAGTATGGGGAGCGGCTTCGTCCCGGGGTCCGGCCGCATCAAGATCGTGCCCGCCGCGGGAGGAACGCCGCGGCCCATCCAGCCCCAGTTCGCCGTAGCTGCCTACCCGGTTTGGCTGCCGGATGGATCGGGCCTGGTCTTCCTCGGCCAGCCCGGAACCGACCCAAAGCAGAGGGACTGGTGGACCACGCCCGTCGATGGCGGTGAAGCCCGCCCCACCGGCGTGCTGGCGGCGATCAAAGCGAAGAAACTCGCCGCTCCCCCGGGTGGCTTCGAGATTTTCCCGGAGGCCTTCTACACCGGCCGGATCCTGTTTTCAGCCAGGCTTGGCGACGGCGTGCACGTCTGGGATGTCGGTCTGCCGCGTGGATCAGAACCGCTCGCCGAGCCTCGCAGGCTGACATCGGGGACAAAGCACGAGGTCCATCCCTCGGCGGCGGGGCAGACGTTGATTTTCGCGAGCACCGAAGTCAGCACTCAGATCTGGAAGATCCCGCTCCGCCGCGGCGAGCCGGCCGGAGAGCCCGTCAAGATCACCGGCGGGGCCGCCTTCGACGCCTTTCCGTCCGTCTCGGATAACGGAAGGCGTATGGCCTTCGTCTCGGACCGGTCGGGGCGGCGAGGCGTGTGGGTCCGCGACCTCGCCACGAACCGGGAATCGCGCCTGACCGGGAGTTCCGAGGTGGAACTCCAACCAAAGATCAATGCCCCCGGCGACACGATTGTGTATTACGAAGATCGCGGCCGCCGGTTGTTCGCCGCCCGGTTGCAGCCCGGAGGCCGGTTCGGAACGCCGGAACTGATCTGCGAGTCCTGCGGGATTCCGTCCGATGTCACGGCGGATGGCAGGAAGGCCCTGCTCGAGCCTGGCGGGGCGCCGCACCTGCCGGTCCTGCTCGACCTCGTAACGCGCGAACGCCGTACCCTGGCGTCCTGGGACGGCAGTGGCGGCTACGTGTTTGCGCCATCGTTCTCGCACGATGAAAAGTGGATCGCTTTTCACGCCACCCTGACAGGCGCTCCGGCCGGAACTAGAAAAGTCTTTGTGATCCCTCTGCGGTCCGACGGCAGGCAGGTGGAGTTCAAGGACTGGATACCGGTTACCGACGGATCCACAATGGACCGCGAGGTGGTCTGGTCTGCCGACGACTCCGCACTCTACTTTCTGAGCGAGCGGGACGGTTTCCGGTGCATCTGGTCGCAGAAGCTTGATCCGGTCAGCCGGAGGCCAGTCGGCCCGGCGGCGGCCGTGCAGCACTTCCATCGCCTCTACCGGTCGCTGGGAAGTGTCCAGGGTGTGGTGGCCGCCATCGGTCTGACCGCCTTGCGCGACCAGCTGGTGTTCAGCTTGGGAGAAACCGCGGGCGAGGTCTGGCTCCAACGATAGACTGGCGCTGGTCTCCGGCAGCCGGTCACTCCCCGGTGCGGGATTCCGTGCGCCGGCCCGGAAAAGGGGGGTTGGTGTGACAGTGCTGGCACACGGCGGTCTGAACTTCCCGGTCGATCTTGTGTGAGGCGGGCCGGAAGGGCGCCATCTCGGCGTGACAGCCGATGCAATTCCACTGCCGCGATACGACGAGTTTGTGCGACTGTGTGAAATGCCAGTAGCCGGCCCGATTTTCCGCGACCAGCCGGGTGACGTCATGGCACTCGCGGCAGGCGCCGCCGAGCTTCGGCGAAACCGCGGGAGGCGTGGTCCGGATCCGCCGTGTTGGCGCCGCCGGCGTGGCGCGTGGCGGCTTGATCTCGGCGGCCGCCGTCCGCGCCGCGATGCGCCCCATCAGGATCGCGGGTCCAAGGAACGTGCCTTCCAGTCCGTTCTTCCCGTTCAGTCCCCCGAACCCCGTCGCTTCGCCGGCGGCAAACAGCCCCGGAACCGGTTTGCCCTCGCGGTTGAGGACGCGCGATTCCAGGTCCACGAGAATCCCGCCCATGCTTTTGCGGATCAGAATGTACATCGGAGCCGCGTAGAACGGCGGGGTCGCGATCTTGCGCGGAGCCGGCACGGGGAATCCGCCGATCAGGGGGCGCGGCAGATGCGGTCCGAAACGCCCGAAATCGGTGTCCTCGCCCGATTCGACAAGCGCGTTGTAGCGGTTGATGGTCGCTTCGAGAGTATCGGCCGGCAGGTTCGCCCTGGCGGCCAGTTGCGCGATCGAGTCCGCCCGGTGAATAAACCCCGGCGCCTCGAAAAGCTCGCGCAGCCGGTCGTCGGAGAAGCCCGCATGAATGACGCGAAACCCCTTCCGGCCTTCGGCGTCAAAGATGGCCCAGAAGAACGCCGGCTTCTGCGCGGCCACAACCGGGATGGTGGCCTTCGGCTCGTGTTGTTCGCGGACGAAGCGCTTCCCCTGCGCGTTGACCCAGATTGCGCCGGGCGCCTGCGCGAAATGGCCCCGTTTCCCCTCGGGATCGAAAGGATCGGGCAGGCCCGTCGCGTAGTTCCACTGGTGGTCGAGGTTGGTCGAGACGCCGCCTGCCTGGCGGGCCAGCTCCATGCCCCCTCCGAACGCGAAGTAGCCGCCGCCGGCGACGACGCGTTCGGGCTTGCGCATCTGCCTCGGCCAGGAGGAGAGCACCAGATCCAGCCGGGCGGCGAATCCTCCGGTGGCGAGCAGCACCGCGCCGCCGGAGAGGTCGGCCTTTGCGCCTGTTCGCAGGTCCTCCGTCTCGACCGCCGCCACCCTGCCGTTCGCCATCCGGAGCGCGGTGACGCGCGTATTCATTCGGAAGGTTACGCCGCCCTGGCGCAGGATCTCGCGATAGAGGGGGATGACAAGGCCGAGCCCCTGGTCGCGCGGCACGTGAAACCGCGCCACGCTGTTGCCGGCGCCGTTCATGCTGGCGAAAACAAACTCCACTCCCAGTGCTTCCATCCAGTCGTATATCTCCCGCCGGGAATTGTTCACGTAGTAGCGGACCCACGGTTCGTTGGCGTCCTCCCCCCATTTCAGGAAATCCCGATAGGCGATCTCGGGAGAGTCGGCGATCTTCATCCGTTCCTGGAGAGGCGTGCCGATGAGAGAGAGGCCCCCCGAGGAGATCACTGCGTGCCCCCCCGGAACGGAGTTCTGTTCTATGACCGTGACCCGAAGGCCCGCCCGCGCGCCTTCCAAGGCCGCGGAGAGGCCGGCGATTCCGGCGCCGACGACAATCAGGTCGGGGTCGGCGGCGGCGGCCGGCGTCACGAGACGGAACGGAAGGAGGATGAAAAAGATCGATGCGGCACGTGGCATTCCCTACGAATACGACAGCCCTGAACCCGTTGCAACGAGACGGAAAAGTACAGAATTCGCGCCCTTCGGCGTCGGCGGGAATGCCTGCTTCAGCCTACTGCGAGCGGCCGCCGCCCTCCCCGCCGCGTCCCACGGCGCCCTCCGAGGAGCGCGGCGAGGGGGCGGGTCCGGAGACTGCCGGAGCGGGGGAAGCCGCGGCGGGCGGGCTGTAGTCGGCGTAGGTGCGCTGCGAGGAGGTCGTGTAGCCGAGGTCCGGGTTGTAGCCGTAGCGGGGGCCGCCGAATCCGCCGGTTGAACCGCCGCCAAACACGGGCGCGGGCTGGTAGATCGCGGCATAGATCCGCTGCGGGCTGTAGTAGCAGTAGCCGAAGAACGAGTTGCAGGCGGCGCCTCGATAGGGCAGGTAGGTGAACATGCCGAAGTAGGGGTTCCAGCGCCACAGGGATGAGGTCAGGTCGTAGCCTGCGTCGACGGCGCTTTTCGCGGCCGAGACATTGGCCATCGCCAGGTAGCCGGCCCTGCGGCGGGCCCAACGCAGCAGCGCATCCCCCGTCTCGACGTCGAACTTCCGGGCCAGCTCCGGCTGGTCCAGCGATTGCGCGACGCCCCGCTTGACGGTCTTCTTCGCGCCTCCGGCGCTGACTTCGGCCTGGCCGTCATACACCATTAGTTCCGCCGGCTCGGCGGCGGAAACGGCATAAACTCCGGTCCGCAGGGGGCGGATGGCGGCATCCCGCACCAGGAGGACGGGGCTGGCGTCCTTCAACAGGTCGTCCACGGTGAGAACCGCTCTTCCGGAGGAAAGCTCGAGGCGGGTCGCGGTAAGTTTGTTCGAGAGCATCCGGATGGAAGAGTCCTCGCCCAGCCGCAGCACGACGCCGGGCGCGAGCAGGAGTTCGACCCGCCCTTCTCTCGTGGCGAGCACGCTCTGTTCCTTTACTTCGTCGAACCGGGAAAACAGTTTCTGCCGCGGCGTGTCGGCGACGGGCTTCCCATCGAGCATCACTTCCCCTTCGAGGTAGTGCAGCAGCCCCGCCCGCACGCTGACCACGTCCTGGCCGAACAGGCTGGCGCACGCCAGTAGCGCCGCGGTCGCAAGACGCATTCAGCCCTCCTTTTCCCTTTTCATCCTGCCGGTTAGTGGGACGGAAGTCAACCGGTCCCGGTTTCCGCTTTCCGCGCGCGGGGCGGGCGTTGCGGAATCGAACACTGTGTACGTACCATGGGAGGGTGGTTCGAACAGCGCTTGGTCTCCTCGCCCTATCGGCCCTCGGCTTGAGGGGAGCAACCGATCCCGTCGGCGCCGCACAGGCGCCCGGGCGCTTTCGAGTGGACAACGCTGTCGTGGACGGCAACGCCACGCTCTACGCCGGGTCGCGGGTGGAAACGGACCGGGCGTCCTCCCGCCTGCGGCTGGGCGCCGGCCGGGTCGAGATGGCGCCGGCATCGCGCGTCCGGGTTGCCGAAAAGGGCATCATACTCGAACAGGGCAGCACCGACGTCACGGGGATGGAGGCGGTCGCTTCCTGGCTCCGGATCGCGCCCGAAGCCGGCTCGACGGCGAAAATCACCTTGGCGGCGCCGAACGTGCTGGTGGCCGCGGCCAAGGGTCCGGTGCGGGTCTTCCACCGATCGGGCGACCTGATCGCGTTCGTCGAAGCCGGCGCCGCTCTGAGCCTGACGCCATCGGCTCAGCAGAGCGATACGGCCTCGCTGACCGGGTGCGTGACCAAAGTTGAGGGACGATACCTGCTCAAGGACGTGAACACGAACGTGACGGTCGAGCTGCGCGGCGGCAATCTCGACCAGTTCGTGGGCAGGCGGATCGAGATGACCGGCGCGGTATTCCGGACGGCCCAGCCCGCGCCGGGGGCCACGCAGGTGATTCGCGTCACAGATGCGAAAGCGGTCAGCGGCGAGTGCGGCGCGCAGCCGGCCGCCGGGCAGCCGGCACAGCAGCCGCCGGCGCAACCGAAGGCTCCACGAGTTGAGGGGCGCCCGTCGGGAATCAGCGGGACCACCGTGGCTGTCATCGTGGCGGGTGGCGCCGGAGGCGCCGGCGCCGCCCTGGCCGCGTCAAGGGGGAGCAAGAGCCGCTAAACTGGAGAGGTGCGGCGGTCGCTGCAACTCCTCGCGGTCTACGGCAGCTGCACCCTCAGCTTCGCTCAGGGAGATCCGCCGCTGCGGATCGCGTTTCCGGAACCGGGCGCCGTCGTGCAAGGGAAGGTGCGCCTGGCGGTACGCGGTGACGCCGCCCGCGTGGCCACTGTCGACTATTACCTGGGCAACTACCGGATCGCGCGCGTTTCCCGCCCTCCCTTTGAGTTCGAGTGGAATTCGGCTCTGGCGGCCGACGGCAACTCGGCCCTGCGCATGGCCGCGCGGGACCCGCTGGGGCGCGTCGTCGCCGAGGATGAGGCGCCCGTCTGGCTTCAGAACTATGGCAATCACGCGGCGGAAAACTCCGGGGCCCTCGACGGCGTTCTGAAGGGAACCGTTCCGCTGTCGTTTGAAGCGTTCGATGGCGAGGCCTTTCCCGCCTACTGGCAGCTTTTCATCGACGGCGAACAGGCCGCGCTCCGTTTCACTGATCAGGCTGGCCGCCACGATAACTCTCTTTCGCAGTTCCTTGACACCACCCGTTACCCGAACGGGCGCCACGAGATCCACCTCATGGTCCATTCCAACAACTTCGGCCGGCGCATGGAAGGGGACGGCAACCGGAATTTTCGCGCCATGCTGACGCGCACCGTCACGATCGACAACGGCCGGACCTACATGGAGCCGGTGGCCAACTATCTCCACGTGTATCTCTCGCCGGGCGGCAGTGAGGTCGACCTGGGCTGCATGCGGCTGATGACGGACGGATCGCGGGAACCGTGCCGGGCGCCTCAGTATGCTTCGGCCAACCCGCGCGTGGCGCGCGTCAGCGCCGATGGATGGGTGGCGCCGGTCGCGAGCGGCTTCACGACCATTACCGTCACCGAGGACAACCGCCGGTCGACCGCCTATGTCTGGGTCCGCGACCGCCACGAGATTCCGCACTTCCTGGGCGACGGCCGGATGGGACTGGACTATGAGGCGGACTCCTCCCGATTCCTGGTTGCCCCGATCGGCCTCGAGCCTTCGATGCTGCGCGCCGACAGGCGGCTGGCCGAAGAGGTCCGGCGCGCCGGCGTCAACACGCTGTTCCGCGGGATCTACCAGAACGTGAACAGCCTGAACGAATCACTGGACCAGTGGCGGGGAGGCTACGACCGCGCGATCCAGCCCGATTTCGATTTCGCCCGCGACAACGGCTACTGGATCCTCGGCGCCGGCGACGACATCTGCCGTCGCATCGGCGTGGAGGCATACCGGACGCTGAACTGGAGATTCGGGCGGGATGCGGTGCAGCACGCCGTCCGAAAGTTTGTCGAGAACAAGGTGGCCGTGGGCATCGAGATGGTCGACGAGGGGAGCGCGCTGTGGGGCGCCCATCCCGCCCCGGCAGGGAGGGTCGGCGAACGGAACTCCTTCCAGTCGATTGATTGCCGCGAGACCGTCTGCCGGGTGGACTGGCCGACGATCCTGCTCCGTGATTTCCATGACGTCCCCTCCGAAGGCTCGCCGTTTGCACTGACTGGCGATCCCCGGCTGGAGACGCCGGCCGGTACCGTATACAGGATCCAGAGGCTCACGGCGGCGGGCTTCGAGTTTACGCCCGCCAGGCCGGTCACGGGAACCTTCAACGCGCAGACCGCTCCCAATCTGGAGTACCTCTGGTTTGCCCGGCCTGATGCCTGCGACGGGGCTCCCTGCCGGCCGCCCGTGCCCAATCAGGCTTTGGCGCGGATCCGCGAGTGGATTAAGGAAGCCGTTTCACTGCCCCTGTCATGGCCGGCTCTGGGGATCTCTCTCCCTCATGTGCAGAACAACTGGATGGGGACGGGCAGCATCTCGGATTACGCATCGCACTTCTGGGATACCAACCAGCAGCGCGTGACCTACACCTGGGGCAAAGGAATTCGGGAAACGGTGAACTCGATGCTGACGGCCTATTTCGACCGGCAGCCTTTCATGCAACTGGACCGGCCGCAGTTGATGTTGATCAGCGGCGCGGGAGCGGCCTACCGCAAGGGCTCGCCGGCGGGCAGCGCGTTGTTCGATCCGCCCTCGGACGAACTCCTCTACGCCGGCAACCGGCCGGAAGCGGTCGCGGCCGGCATGATGGCGGCCGCCGCGGTCGGCAACGCCGGCGTGCGGATCTACCAGTTCGAAACGCCGGTCGCGCACGGGCTACGGAGGAACTCCGGTCCCGGCCCGGCCTTCCAGACCGGAATTCACCCGGAGGTTTCCGAAGTGGCCAACTGGCGGGCCATGGCCTACGCCGCGGCTGTGCTCCGCGGCCCCGCCGCCCGGTTTCTGCTGGGACGGGCCATCTCGTCTCCGGCCTACGGGCGGAACATCGTCACCGCGGCGCGCGAAGCTCCCGAAGGGCGGCTGCTCATGATCGTCAACGGGTGGGATGGACCGCGGCGGCTGCGCGTGGACTTTCGCGGGTACCACCTCGGCTACGGGTACGTGCGCTACCGCGTTGGCGCCGCGGGGCTCGCCACCGATGCCGGACCTCCCGCCGACGGCGAGACCGTAGATCTCGAAGCCGGCGAAACAGCGCTCTACCTGTTTCCCGCCGCGGACGACATCGTCTTCGCCGAACAGGTGGAGGTGGCCGCCGGCGGCGGGGAAGGCTCGCGGAGCCTGGTGCGGTATGGATATCTTTACGAGGATGCCCTGGATGGCGCCCGCTTCTTCGAATGCGAGGATACGTGCCGGGTCACGGTGGACCGGTCACTGGGAGACGTCTTCCTGCAAACCGTCCAGCTGGACACGGCGGGGCGGATCGTCGAAGCCGGCGCCGTCCGTACGCTGGATCCGGCGCCGCCCGGTTAGTTAGTCATCAGGCGCCGGGCCGGCTTCACCAGGTCCCAATCGGGTTCGTTTCGTAATTCCGATATTGCATTATTAAAAAACGACTTATAAGCATTTTGACCGCCGTTTGCGCGGCCGAAAGGCAAGAGTCTGAGACCAGGGCGCGAAAGACAGCCGGTCTCCGGGCTACCGCCGCCGGCGGCGGTCTTCGAACACGGAGAAGGCGGCCATGCCGGCGCCGGCGCCGGCCGGAACCAGAGCGAACCAGGCGGCGGGCGGGCTCACGGCGAGACCGAGCGCCAGAGCCAGGCCCGCGGAAGCGCCGATCAGCATCAGTCCCCGCAACAGAAAAATACGGTGAGCGAGTTCCGGCTCCGGCACCCGGAACACAAGCGGCCTGTCGCTTTCCGGCCTCACGCGACCAGCTTAGCAACCCCCCGGGCGGCCACGGGCGCGGCCCGGGGACCGTCCGTCGTCCAAGGTCAGTAACTCAGCTTGAGAGCAAACTGGATAATGCGGGGCAGGTTGCTTTGCGACGTCACCGTGCCAAACTGCGCGTTACCGAAGGCCGCGTTCGGCGGCGAGAAACGCGGGCTGTTGGATACATTGAAGATCTCCGTGCGGAATTGCAGGTTCAACCGTTCCCGTATCTTCGTGTTCTTGGTCAGCGTGATGTCGATCTGAGAGGTTCCGTCGCTGCGGCACCCGTTGAAGGTGCGCGGTGCGCTGCCGAAAGAATAGGGCGCGGGGCTCGAGAACACGCTGCTGTCCAGCCAGCGCGTGGGCAGCGGGTTGGCGATGCAGGGATTCTGGCCGTTCCAATTGGGCCGCTGCCCGCCGCCCTGCGAGAACGTATTGTTGACCGCCGAAGTCACGCCGAGCGGCCCTCCGGAAAACGAACTCCAGATTCCGCCGAGCTGCCAGCCGCCGAGAATCCGCGCCGGAGCCCCGTTCTGATCCTTGAAAAACGGCAGTTCGTAGACCGCGTTGAAGATGTAGCGGTGCGTCTGATCGAGCGTGGAGGAACTCTTTTCCGCGGCAAGGTTGAACCAGTTTTGAAACGAGCTCGCCCCGAGAGCCTCGCCGGCAAACGGGCCGGTGCCGAAGTCGAGCAGCTTCGAATAGGTGTACGCCGCCAGAATGCTGAGTCCGCTGGCGTAGCGCTTTTCCGCTTTGACCTCGAGAGCGTGGTATGACGACGACGCCCAGGTGGCCCCCTGGCTGCCGACTCCATCAAAGTGCGGGAACGGCCGCAGCAGCTGCGCCCGGGCTATGGTGGGTTGGGCCAAGGCGCCGACGCGGATCTGGCCAAAAAAGGGATTCGGCACCTGGGTGCGCAAGGCGTCGCCCTGGCTCAGGAATTCCGGCGAAAGCTGGTTGAACTGCCGGTTCTCCGGAAAATGCAGTCCCCGGCTTCCGGCGTAGCCGGTTTCGAGCAGGATGTTGCCCGGCAGTTCCTGCTGCACGTTGAAGTTCCACTGGGCGCTATAGGGTGTGATGTTGCCCCGGTCATAAAACCCGATGGTCTGGCCGAGCAGCGTGGCCAGACCCAGCGAGGATCCGGTGGGCCTGTTGAACCCGTTCGGATACGGATCGCTCCATTTCACCACCGGGTTGACGCCATCCAGACTCGTGACGATGGAAGTGGACGCAAGGAAGCCGGACGTTCCGAAAGGCCCGGCGCTGCCTCCCACGCCGCCGTTGTGGCCGTAGAACAGGCCGCCACCGGTCCGCAGCACCGTCCGCGGTCTGATGCGGTAGGCGATGCCGGCCCGCGGCGCGATATTGTTGAGGTCGCGGTTGGCGTTGTGGCGCGGCAGTCCGCCCACATTCACGAAAGTCAACCCGCCGCGCAGGCTCAGTCCGGGCGCCTGGATGGGCGATGTCGCCTGCCAGTCGAAGTTGGCCAACTGGTTGAAACGGTCGGTGCGCGGGGATTCGTGGTCCCATCGCACGCCAAGGTTGACCGTGAGCTTGGGTGTGACTTTCCAGGAATCCTGCAAGAAAACGCCATAGAACTTGTTGGTCATCGCCAGGGCCGGCACGGGGTTCACCCCGCCGGTGGGAATCCCCAGCAGGAAGGAGGCGAGACCCAGCCCGGCCGTCGGGCTTGATGCATTCGGGTTCGGCCCCTGCGTCCACTGCGGGCTGAATGCGAAGTTGTGCGCCTGATCGCCGGTCTGGGCGTTGTTGAACTGGATGACCCGGAACTCGGCGCCGAACTTCAGAGTGTGCGCCGTCAGGTTCTTGGTGAAGGTTCCCTGTGCGGTGTACAGGGTGTGGCCGAAATTGATATAGTCGGTCGCCCCCACCAGGCCGCCCACTATGATGTTCGGGATCGATCCGGTGTTTGAATAGCCGACGATTGTGACCGGCGGCAGCGAGAGGGGATCCACCATCCCCTCGCGCAAGTATGCCGGCAGCCCGAGCGAGGTGATGTCGAAGTTGTCCGAATAGGGGCGGCGGAAGTTGATCAGCCGGCTGGCGGAAATGCGGAAAACGCCGATCATGGTCGGCGAAAACACCTGGGTGTCCTCTCCAACGGCGTTCCACCGCGTGAAGATCTGCGGCCCCGCCGTCGGGGCGATGTGTTTCAGATCCTCGCCGAACACCGGAGCCCGGATATAGGGAGTGTCGTCATAGGAATAGCGGCCGAAGATCCGGTTGCCGGCCGTCAGGTTATGATCCCCGCGGAAGCTGTAGGAATCCTTGGGCACGCGGTTGCCGTCGGCCCGCGTGTAATTGATCACGCCGAGCGGCGCGTTCAGAACCTGCGGCGAGGGAAACAGCCTCGAGTACCCGCGCGCCACCGGGTCGATCCGGCTGCCAGGAATGACGTTGCCCGGAAAGGGGGAACGAAGGAATCCGCCCGCCGGATTGCGGACGGTCGTGCCCGGATCGTACACCGTCACCGCGCGGCCGTCGGCCAGGCGGGCCGTGCTCAGATCGCCCGTGAGGTGGCGCGGATCGGGCAGCACCGACGTGAAGATGATGCCCTGCACAAAGCGAACAATCTCGGTGTTGACGAAAAAGAAGGTCCGGTTCCGGCCGTCGTACAGTTTCGGGATCACCACCGGTCCCCCGATCGAGCCGCCGAACTGGTTGAAGCGGAACGGCGCCCGGTTTGTCCCGCTGCGGTTGGCGAAGAAGTCGTTCGCGTTGAGCTTGTCGTTCCGCAGGAACTCGTAGGCGGAAAAGTGCAGGTCGTTGGTCCCGCTCCGGGTCACCACGTTGAACACGCCGCCCGCGGCGCGCCCGTATTCGGCGGAAAAGGCGTTGGTCTCCACCTTGAATTCCTGCACCATGTCCGGATTGGCGTTCACCACCGGCTGGTTCTGGCTGGCCGCCGTGTTCGGCGCGCCGTCCAGGAGAAACTCATTGGAGTTGGACCGCTGGCCGTTGATGGAATAGGCGACCGTCGAGATCTGGTCAATGACCAGGTTGTTCACGCCCTGCGAGTTGCGTACGCCCGGCACGAGCATGGCCAGCGCGTAGGTGTTGCGCCCGAGCAGCGGGAGTTCGGTCACCTGCTTGTTGGCGATCACCTGCCCGACCGTGGCGTTCTCGCTGTCGAGCAGCGCCGCCTGCGCCGTCACCTCCACTGTCTCGGCCACAGCGCCGACCTGAAGCGTCACGTCGAGCCGGGCGGTCTGTTGCACCGCCAGTTCCACGCCCGACTGCCGGACGGTGTTGAAGCCGCTCTTGGCAATGGTCACCTCATAGCGGCCGGGTGTGAGCGCCGGGATGTTGTAGTAGCCCTCCGACGTGGACTCGGCCGAGGTGACGATGCCGGTGTCGACAGCCCGCACCGTGACCCTCGCCTGGCTGACCACGGCTCCGCTGGGATCGGTGATGCGCCCGGTTAGCGTGGCCACTTGGGCCAGCAGCGCCGGGGCCCAGAACGCGAGCGCGACAAACCTGATTTTCATGGAGGTGATTTTGCCACTTTCTTCGCCCGTCCTCAACCCCGGGGCCGGTTGGATGCGATCACACCGTCCTGGTGGGGCGGGCTCTGCCCGAGGTAGGCATGCTCGTTGAACCGGCGGGGGGCGTCCGGGTCGAACAGCCCCATCCGGATCCGCTCGATGCGGCGCTTGTAGACCCGCACGGTTCCGAATCCCGCCCCGCTCAGGTCGCGCGTCATGTTTCCGGGGTGGCGGCGGTAGTGCAGAATCACCCGGTGAACGGCGGCCTTCGGAATGTCTTTTTCCCAGCAGCGCATGAGGAAATCGAGGTCTTCGCCGAGGCGCAGGCTGTCATCGAGAAGGCCGACCGTCGAGAAGATCTCCCGGCGCCACAGGCAGGCGCCCAGGTTGAGAAAGCGGTAAGGGAGTGTGAAGAACTCTTTTTCGCCGCTTGGGCACACGCGAAAGTTCTGGATGAGCCCCTGAGCGAAGCCCGCCGACGGATTCTCCTCGAGCGCCTGCATCAGGGCGTGCAGCGCTCCGTCCGTCCACAGATCGTCGGCGTCGAGGAAGGCGATGAAATCCGCTTCCGCCACCCGGATTGCCGCGTTCCGCGCGGCCGCGGGCCCGGCGCCGTCCCGTTGCAGCAACCGGGTGCAAAAGCCGTCCAGTTCGCGCACGTATTGCTGAGTCCCGTCAGAGGAGCCATCGTCGACAACAATAAATTCAAGAGGCGAGTAAGCCTGCCGGCGGATCGACTCCACCGACTCCCGGATCAGCGGCATCCCGTTCCGCACGGGCATGATGACGGCGATCGAGGGCGGACGCGCCATGTTCTAGCCGCAGACCTCCCGGACGCGGGCCGGAATCTGCTGGAGGTCCGTCCCGATGTGCAACACATAGGCGGGCAGTTTCGCCGCCAGTTGAGTGAGGCGCGCGCAATCGCCCGCGTCGGCCAGAGGCAGTTGGCCGACGGTGCTCGGCAGCATGGCCAGGAGCGCTTCCTGGGGACCGCAGGGCTCGAGGCGCGTGTCCGGACCCGTTCCGACACGGGGGATCAAGATCGCCTTCACGGGCGCGGACGCCGCCAGCCGGTCTGGCCACAGCCCGGCCAGCGAGTACAGGGCCTTGCCTTCTCCCCCCTTCTCGAATCCGTCCGCATTGAACGAGAGATCCCTCAACTCCGGAACCCGCTCGACGTCCGCCGGACCCTTCAGCTTCGCCGTGGCGTAGATGCTGTAGGCCCGGTTTTGCCCGGGATCCACAAGACAATAATCGTCCCCCAGGTAGGACATGCCCGCCCGAGCGCACAGCAGGGCCGTGGTTGACTTGCCCGACCCTCCCTTTCCCACCAGCAGGACGCCGTTCTCCGGGGTCGCCACGGCGGCACCGTGAATGAACTGCACCCCCCGGCGCGCGAACCACGCGTGCAGGATATAGCGGAAGGGCGCGCCGATCTCGTAGCTGGGAAGCGGGTCCGCGGTCCATTTGACGTAGAACGCTTCCGCGTTAGGTTTGTCGACGACGGTCAGCACGTGCGGTCCGGGGTGGTAGATCACCGCCACATCCGGACTGTGCAGCCCCTTCACCTCTCCCCTCGGGCCGCAGAGCCGGGTCCATTCCCGGCTCAACTGCTCGAACCAGAAGCTCAGGAAGAAATCCCGCGGAGCCCCGCCCATCAGCGCGTGGATGGTGAGGTCGGCGGTCGAGTCGCCGGCCAGCCGCAAGTGACTCCAGGCCTGATCGAGTTCCACGTCCGGCGATTTCAGCAGACGGAAGGTTTCGCCTCCAATCCCAAACCAGCGCTCCTCGTGCCGCACCCGGCCGGACCACGCCCGCAGGGCTCCCAACAACTGCTCAGCCATGGACGCGTCCTCCGAATCATCGCCGGAGCCGGGCTGATGCGCCGGGTTGAAAGGCGCCATCAGGTCGGCCAGATCGCGATGCATCTTCAGTTCGAAACCCTGGAAGTTCCGCTTCGGCGAGATCTCGGGGAGAGCGGGAAAGTCCGCCGGTCCTCCCGTTCTTTCGGCGGCCGAAACGAGATCGAGCGCTTTCAGGTTGTTCAAAAAAATAATCATCGCGGCGGCGACTTCCCTCGCCGGTGAGGAGTAGACACGGGAGACCGCGGTGGCGAGTTCCTCAACCGTCCGGGGTTGGCGGAGCAGATCCAGGACAAACGAGGCCGGCTCGTTTGCCGCGAAGTACCAGCCGCGGGTCATATCCGCGATCACCATTCCGTCCCTGACCGCCCCTGCCAGCAGGCCGTCCCGCCGGAAGCGATACTCGATGGGACGCCCTGCGGGCAGCAGGCCGGGCGTCGCCGGGGGAGCGCTCGCCGGCTTCCCCTGGTTAAAGACGCTGAGGCTCAACAGGGGAAAAGGCAAAGCAGAGCCGGTGTTGTCGAGCGGAAGCTCCCGCACGGGGGTGCCTTCGTCAATCACGGGGAGCGCGATGATCAGGCCGGCTGCCTGCATCGCGCTCAGAAACTGGCGAACCTGGAGTTCGAGATCGATATCCGAGGCGCAATACTTCGACCGCAGCGCGTGGATGATCTCTTCGAGCGTCGGCACGTGGGACAGCAGCAGGAAGATGTCCTCCGCCGGACCGAACAGCGAGTAGTATGCTCCGGTCGCGCTATCCACGACCACGGTTTCGTCCGCGAAACGCTCAAAAATGATGTGGGGGCCGGCGACCTGGCATTCATACGCAGGAGCGTTCCGCAGGTCGACTGCCGGCGCGGCGACCGGGCGGTTGGGCCAACCCTCCCCGGCGACGTCGTGCACCGGATCGAGGAGGAGGAGCGCTTGCAGTTCCGTGTGGACCTGAAGCGACGGAGTCCGGTAGCCTCCGGCCGGCGCTTCCTGCCTCGGCAGAGCGTTCCGCATGTGTTCCTCGGACCGGACCGCGAGCGAATGCTGCGTCAGCTGTCCGAGAAAGGTCTCCACATCCGCGTCCACGATCTGGCGCGGCACCTGGTATCTCTCCGCGAGGTACGAGGCGATCTCCGGCGCGGTAATCCCACCGAAACTGAGCGCCCAGAACACGTCCTTCGCCGATCCGGTCAGGCTGTGATAGGTGCCGCTCGGAAGGTGAATGGCGATCACTTCATCGCTGAACAATTGCGACACCACGTCCGGTTCGTTGATCCGGAACACTTGATTGGGGTCAATATTCCTCTGCATGTTTTGCTGTGCGCATCTCCAGTGATTACGACCGCGCCATAGGGCCAAGTTTTCTGGCGATCACCTGGTACTGTTTGTAGAGCAGGCGGCAATCCGCCCGGTGCTCCATGAGAAAGCGGTCAATGGCCCGCTGGGCGCGCTCCGTGATCGGCTTGTCGAGGGATTCGAGATAATCGTCAAAGATGAGAATTCCGCCCGGCTTCGCCAGCCGGAAGGACTCGTTCGCGTCGGAGTAGACCGCCTCCTCTGTATGGCAGCCGTCGATGTAGATGGCGTCAAACGAACTGGCCGGCAGACCGGGCAGGACAACCTGAGACAGCCCGGGCAATTTCCTGACCCGGCTGCCCAACCCGGAAGCGGCGATGTTGCGGTCAAATACGGAACCGTAGGGTTGCCAGAAGCCGTCGACGCACGTGATTCTGCTCCCTTCGCCCGTCAGGATCGTGTCAAGAAACCAGATCGTCGACCGTCCTTCGTAGCTCCCTATCTCGAGCATTTCGACGTTCGGACGCCCGATCAGAGGCCGCAGGAAAGTGCGCCAGTTGCCGGCGAAGCCGGTAACCCAGTCGGTTGAAAATGCGTACTTCGCCATTCCGCGAGGGACTTCCTCCAGTTTTCGGAAGCATATCACGAGCCCTTCGCGGATCGAAAGCGCTCTCCGGTTCCATTACGCCGGCCGGAAGGTCACGGTCCACTCCAGCTTCGGACGGATCACGCTTCCCACGTATCCGGTATACTGGCCGCGCGCCGTGGAGCCGTCAAAGACTTCGGTGGCCTGAAACTGGATGCAATCAAGTTCATTCACATGAACCTTCTTCGGGTGCAGCGAGGCGACGGTCACGGCGACCGAGAGCGTTCCTTCGCCCAGCATGTTGGCGGGAATCCGGACCACGGAATGATACATCCCGGGCGGACGTGGCTTGCCGTGGTCCGGCGCGGTTGCGTCCGTGGACCAGATAATTTCCGTGCCCCACTCGTTGAAGATCCGGATCGCGGGGAACAACGCCACTCCTCCAACCCTCACCTCGTAGTCCACTTCAATGTCGAACGGCTGGCCGATGTGGATGCTGGCGGCCGTCTCGCCGCCGGGCCCGCGGACGCGCACCTTGCGGAGGCGGACAACCTGGTCTCCCGGGGCACTTGCGCCGTCGGGCCACTCGCGGTGGCCGGGATGAACCGCGCCCTGCTGGAGGTAGGCGGCGCAGACTTCGGGCACAGGACCGTCGAGGACCAGCCGGCCCCGGTCGATCAGGAGGCCGCGGCGGCACACGCGGGCCACGGCCGGAATGTTGTGCGAAACGAAAAGCACCGTCTGTCCGTTCTGGCCCAGCGTGTCGAGACGTTGCATGCACTTTTTCTGGAACTCGAGGTCGCCTACGGCGAGCACCTCATCGACCAGCAGGATCTCGGGATCCAGGTGCGCCGCGACGGCGAAGGCGAGCCGCATATACATGCCGCTCGAATAGTGCTTCACCGGCGTCTCCAGAAAGTCCCCGACACCGGAGAAGTCTACAATCGCGTCGTAGCGGCGGGCGATCTCGGCGTCCTTCATGCCGAGCAGCGCGGCGCTGAGAAAGATGTTTTCCCGGCCGGAAAGATCCGAGTGGAAGCCGGTGCCGACTTCCAGCAGGCTTCCGACGCGTCCGCGCAACTCCACGCGCCCTGAAGTGGGCGCCAGGATCCGAGCCAGAATCTTGAGCAAAGTCGACTTCCCGGCGCCGTTCCGGCCGATGATTCCAACGGCCTGGCCGGGCTCCACATCAAAGGTCAGCCCGTCCAGGGCGGTGAACGCCCCTCCCGGCCCGGACTGGAAAATCTTGGTGAGCCCCCGGGCGGATATCGCGTGCTTCATACGCGCTCCGCCAGGGTCCGCTCGAAGTGAAAGAAGAGCCGCACCGCGCCGGCGGCAAGCGCCGCCATCGAGACCACGGACGCCGCATACAAGGGCCAGTCGGGCGGCGTGCCGAACAGACACCAGCGGAACCCGTCCAGCACGCTGGTGAGGGGATTCAGCCCGAACAGCCACCGGTAGGGTCCGGGAACAAGGGAACTCGGGTAGACGACCGGGGAGGCGTACATCCACAACTGGATCACAAACTGCATAGCGTGCTTGACGTCGCGCTGGATCGCGTTGAGCGTGGCCAGTCCGAGCGCGATGAAGAAAGTCGTCACGACGGCCTGGGCCGCGACGGCCGGCAGCAGCATCCATCGCCAGCTCGGCCAGAAGCCGCTCCCAACGGCATAGAGGCAAACGAGGCCGCATCCGACGGCCAGATCAAGGGCGCTGCCGAGCACCGCGCTGGCCGGCAGAATCGCGCGCGGGAAGTAGACCTTGGTCAGCAGCCCGGAGTTCGCCACGAAGACCATGCACGCCCGGGAAAGGGAGGAGGCGAAAAAGCTCCACGGGACCAGACCGGCGAGGGCGTACAGAGAGTACGGTACGTCGCCGGTGGCCGGCCGCAGCACCCGGGAGAAGACGAGCGCGAAGACGATCATCGAAACCACCGGCTGCACGATGACCCACAGCAGACCCAGCGAGGCGTGGCGGTAGCGAAGGCGGAGATCGCGCAGGGTCAGATGCTTGAGGAGAGAGCCGTACGCAGTGTACTCCCGGACCACCGCGGCGAGCGGGACAGGTTGCCTCGCGGACTGGATGATGGTCAGCAATTGCGCACTCTGCGGATCAGGCCGCGCAAAAGGCGCCCGCCCCAGCGCCGGGCCCGGCGGTATGGCTGGTCAAAGAGCCGCGCCGGCGGGCGGGAAGGAGGAGCCGGCGCGGGAGGAGAGATCGCCGGCGCTTCGAGCCCCAACTCCCGCATCCGCGCCAGCCGCGGGAACGCCTCCGGAGCATAGGCCGCGGCCAGACGGGTCCAGAGTTTCCAGTCGATTCCGGCGGTGGGAACCAGGGCCGCGTCGGCCTCCCAGGGCACCGGATCCGCGTCGGAGGCGAATCGTCCGCACAACGCCGCCAGCAGCGCCTGCTCCGGTCCCGGAGTACGATACAGCCCGCCGCCGTAGCGGACCGTCTGGCCGCCCAGCCGGAAACACTCCTCACACGAACGAGCCTTCTCTGCGGGCACGGGCAGGGCGCGCCAGTAAAGAAGCAGGTTCAGCCCGCCACGGGTGAGATGCGCCGCGGCCGCCCAGTCGCGGGCGTCGGGCCCTGGCAGAGCCGAACTCATCCGCCACCCGGCTTGCTGCGCCGCCGTCACGGCGTCCTCCAGACGGTCCCTGGGCACCAGCAGGCAAAGGTTCAAGACGGGGCGGACGGAAGCTTCGTGGCGATTCAGCAGACAAATCGCCGGCGCGCCCGTCGCCAGCACGGGTCCGCAGCCAGACCTCTCCAGCGCTTCGGCTGTGCTGCGGAGTGCGTTCATGTTGACTTGAGTCTCCGTCCACGCGCGGCGCAGGATGCCCCGGAAGATGCCCGCCGCGGGGTCGCCCTGGAGCCATTCGCCGAGGAAGCCTCCCAACAGGGGAAGCATTTGAAACTCGGCGGCGGACAATTGGTCCAGGTCGGCGGAATCCCGCCACGCCCGCCACGCTCCAAGCCGCTCCGCCGCCGTCGGGCGCAGCAGGGCCCGCAACAGTTTTTCGACGCCGGCTGCGGACGGAGTCAGATCGGGAGCGCCTGGCGGCGCCGGTCGAGCAGCCATTTGAGTGCCTGTGGATATCCCGCGTTGATGCGGCCGCCGCGCGTCCAGTTGCGGGTGTGGATGCGGCGGCGCAGGAAAACGTCCGGCATGACGTGTGATGTCATGCCCAGCGATTGCGTCCAGCCATACCAGGCGATGAACTCGCCGATGAAGTCGGGCATGTCCCCGGCCCGGAGAAACTTATCCCGTTCCAGAACGCAAGTGCCCGGGGCGACGTAGGGGTACGGTTCCGGCCGGCACGGGCACAGGCCGCGCTCGCCCGGGTCCAGGCCTGGATCATGGAATTCCTGGCAATGGCTGAACACGAGGTCCAGGCTGGGACGTGCGGCCAGCAGGCCGATCTGCCCCTCCAGTTTTCCGGCTGCCCAGATGTCGTCGGCATCGAGAAAAGCGAGGTACTTTCCTCTCGCCAGCCGGACCCCGTGATTGCGCGCCGGACCGGCGCCCGGGCGCTCTTCACGGGTCAGAATCACGGAATCTCCGTAGGAGGACCGCACCCGTTGCGCCGTGCCGTCGGTCGAGAGATTGTCAACCACGATCACCTCGAGTGTGAAGCCGCTCTGCCGGAAGACGCTGTCGATCGCCTCCTCAATGAACCGTTCGCCATTGTGCACGGGAATGACGACACTGACGTCGGGCGGCCGGGATTCCGAGCCGTGATTCCCGTCTGTAGGATGCAGCTTCATATGGCGGACCAGAGCCGGCGCGGCCGGCTGCCGAAGCACCCGTTGGCGCCGGGACAACTCCGAGGTTATCACGATGCTGCGCTCATTCCATGGAACCGCCGTAGCGTGTCCATTCCAGTACGTTTGAAACCATAAGGCAGGGGGAGCGGAATCCGCGCACCGTGATATCCTTTGCCTTGGCAACCGCGTCCGACGTCGTGATCTGGGCGGCCCGGCGTGCGATGGGGGCCGCTGCCAATCCCATGCCACGCCCGGCGGAAGCCGCTGAATGGAACCGCGTGGTGGACTTCGCCGGCCGCAACGGCGTGATTCCCCTGGCGGCCGGAACTCTTCGCGGCGACGATTCGGTGCCCTTCGCGGTCCGCCGTGACCTGGACAAGCGCCATCTCGCCGGCGCCGGGTGGAACGCGATCCTGGCGCGCGAGATGCTTGGCATCCTGGCGGACTTCCGGTCGGCCGGAATCGACGTCCTGGCCTACAAGGGGCCGGCCTTGGCGATGCTCGCCTACGGTGACCTGGCGGCCCGCCACGCGTCATCCGACATCGACCTTCTGTTGCGCCGCTCCGCCCTCGCCCGCGCCGGTGAGGCGCTTCGGGAGAGAGGCTATCGATCCTCGCTGTCGGCTGCCGAGGAGCGCCACTTTCTCCGCCACCGCTACCACCTGCACTTTCGCCGCCGGAGTCCGGATGTACAGGTCGAGTTGCACTGGGCGTTGACGCCCAGTTACTGGTCCTTTCCTCTCGACTGCTGGCGTCACGCGAAGACAGTGGTCGTGTCGGGGTCGCCGGTTCCCACGCTCGATCCGGAAGGCGCGCTGCTGGCGCTGTGCGCCCACGGCGCCAAGGAAGGCTGGCCGCGGCTGATCCAGATCCTCGACGTCGGCCAGCTGATTGTGCGCCACCCTCAACTCGATTGGGACCGGGTTTTCCACTCCGCGGAACGGATGAGACGGCAGCGGATCCTCCGCCTGGGTCTGCTGCTTGCCAACCAATGCATCGGTGCGCCGCTGCCGCGGCTGGCGTTGTCCGAGGTCGGAAAGGAACCGGACCTGGAACCGTTGGCGCAACGCCTGGAACGGAACCTGGGCCAGGGTTTCTTCGCGAAGGGCTTCCACGAATACGCCCTCAAAGTCTGGAACCGTCCGCTTGACCGCCTGCGCTACGTCGCCTACGAACTCGGCGAGTTGCCGGGCCGCGTGCGGGACCTGGCGGCGCCGAGCCAAGAAGACCGGAAAGCGGTGGAATTGCGCGGGCCCTTCGCCGCGCTGTACCCCGTGATTCGCCCCTTCCGCGCGCTGCGTCAGCACGGACTGAGACACGTGGTCAGGCAGGTGCGGGGGAATCTGTGGACCTGAGCGCGCCGGAGTGCGCGCCGCGCGCCCGATCGCTTCAGCGCTGCGTGGCCAGCAGGGGGGATGTGTCGACGGAGGGTTCCGGCGGTTCCTCAAAAACGCGCTGCCCGAGGACGGCGGCCACGCCGAGAGCCAGGAGCGCCATCAGGTAGATCGAGGGATACCCGTACCGCGCGGCCACGGCGCCGGCCGCCATCGAACTGACGCCGACGAAGCCGTCCACGCAGGCCGACATCACGCCGAGAGCGGATGGCCGTTCGTGATCGGAGCTTTTCTCGAGCACGAACGACGCCATGGATGGCCACGGGAATCCGAAGCCAAACCCGATCAGCGCCCCGGCGGCGATGGCGACCGGAGCGGGCGGGGCCAGCGCGATCAGCGAGAGCCCGGCGGCCATGAGCGCGAGTCCGCCGAAGAAGGTCACTTTCGGGCTGAGGCGGTCCGGCAGGCCGCCAAGGAAGAACCGCGAGGTCAGCACCATGAAGGCATAAGCCGCGAACGCGGTGCCCCCGCAGTTGGAGCGGCCGGCCAGGTGAAGCACGAGAAAACCGGCCAGCGTCGGATAGTGAACGTTGGTGAAGCCGAGGGCCAGCCCGGGCAGCAGCGCCCCGCGCGGAATCCAGCGGTGCGGACCCGCCGGGCTGGCAGCGACCGGCATGTCGCGGACGTGCCAGAGTGCGGCGATCGCCAGCAGCGGCGTGATCACCAGCAGCGCGGCGGCGGAATGAAACTTCCCGAGCGCCTGTCCGACGACAGGGCCGAGTGAAACGCCGCCCCAGATGCCCGTGCTCAGGAACGCGAGCGCCCTGGCGCGCCGCGAAGGGCCGCCCAGGTCCACAATCCACGACGCCGCGCCCGTGTACAGGAACGCCTCTCCGAGCCCATGCACCACCCGTCCGAGGAAGATCGCGTGGATCCCGGCCGGAATCAGGTAGATCACGCCGGCGGCCGAACAGAGAGCCAGCCCGAGCAGCAGGCCGTACTTGCGTCCGTAACGGATCACGACCCGGCCGGACAGGAAGCGGCTCATCAGGGCGACCAGCGAAAAAACGCCCACCACCACGCCCAGAGTGACGTCGGATTCCCCCAGCGTCTGGCGCACGTGCGGCGCCAGCACGGGAATGATCGCGCCTATGCCGAGGAATCCAAGGAAGCAGGAACCGACAACCAGCCAGAAGTGAAAACCGAACCGTTCCTCCAATAAACCCATCTCTCTTTATCTTATCGTACGGGCCGCCGCCCCGATCCAGGGCTTCCTCGCGGCGCGGAAACCCGCTTTCCTTTTCTCCCCCTGGGGGGCCGGGAAACCAAACGGCGCCACCCGCGTCAGACTACAATGAGAAGAGTACCCGATGCGTCTTGTTGTTCTGGCCTGCCTTCTGGCGGGCTCCGTCTTCGGCCAGGGCTTCGCCGGCCTTTTCGAAAAGGCTCCGCCGCAGGTCGACAACGACCTGCGGGAGCGGATCCAGTTTTTCTTCCAGTGCCACAAGGACAAGAAGTTCAGGCAGGCCGACCAGGTCGTCCACGAGGAGTCCAAGGACCAGTTCTTCGCCGCCGACAAACTGACCTTCCGCGAATTCGAACTGGTGTCGATCACCTACGAGGAAAACTTCACCCTGGCGCGCGCGGTGGTCAAGATCGACGCCGAGATCGTCGCGCCGGGGTTCGGTGTGATGAAAACCGTCCGTCCGATCGCGAGCTTCTGGAAGCTCGACGGCGGAAAGTGGTGGTGGTACATCCCGAAGACGGAAACATCAATGAGTCCGTGGGGTTCGCGGAGAGCAGGGCCCGAAGTGACGGAGGGGGAAAAGCCTGCCACGGCGGCCGCGCTGTTTGAAAAAAACCAGATGACGCCGGAGAAGCTGCGCGCCAGCGTCCAGGTGGACAGAACGGAGGTGCTGCTCCAGAGCCATGAACCCTCCGAGGCGGCGGTGACCTTCACGAACCGGTTCGCGGGAGACGTGCACCTCAAGATCCAGGCCGACGATCTGCCCGACCTGACGGTGAGGGCCGAGAAGGACGTCATCAAGCCCGGCGAGTCGGCCAAAGTCTTCTTCATCAGCAAAGCCACGGGCAACGCGAAGAGACCGGACGGACGCGCGCTGATCACGGTGGAGGAGATCGCCAAGACGGTCCAGGTCCAGATCAACTTCGCCTACCCTCCCGGCTCGAAGTAGCGGCGTCTTTTCAGTCCGGCCAGCTGTTGGCCGCGGCGCCGCCCGACGCGGAAACGTGTGATATTCTGCCAGACATGAAGTTGTCCGGCTGCACGCTCGTCCTGGGCGCCGCCGGCTTCCTGCCGGGGTCCCTGCTGGAAGCCGCCCCCACCTTCTCCAAAGACGTCGCGCCGATCTTTTTCGCCAGGTGCGCCGGGTGCCACCGCCCGAACGACATCGCCCCCATGTCGCTGCTCGACTACAAGTCCGCGCGGCCGTGGGCGAAGTCGATCCGGGAAAGCGTGCTGTCCCGACGGATGCCGCCCTGGTTCGCCGACCCCAACTACGGACATTTCTCCAATGACGCACGGCTGAGCAAGGCGGAACTGGACACCGTGAAAGCGTGGGTCGACGCGGGCGCTCCCGAGGGGGATCCGGCTGACCTTCCGCCGAAACCCGTCTTCACGGAGGGATGGCAGCTCGGCAAGCCGGACCTGGTTTTCGACATCGGAACCGACCACACGGTAACGCCCGGCGAAGACGCTTACGAGCACTTTGTGGTCCCGACCCATTTCAAGGAAGGGGTCTGGGTTCGCGCGGCGGAGATCAAGCCCGGCAACCGCCAGGTTGTGCATCATGTGCACGTGCTGCTGGTGCAGGAGGATCTCGCGAAGATGGAAGTCGCCTCGACCAAGAACATGCCCGCGCTGTCGAAGTTTCTCATCAAGGAGGAGAAGCTGACCCGGATCCGGCCGGATGCGCCGGTGGTCAACAACGCCTGCGCGGACACGCTCCCGAATCTTCCTTTCCTCACCGGAGCGCAGGAGGGCGGGCTGGCGGCGTTCCTGCCCGGGCGTCCGCCGGATCAGTTCCCCCCGGGAACCGCGAAGTGGATTCCCCCCGGAGCCAAGCTCGAATTCGTGATTCACTACGCGAGGATCTCCGGCAAGCCGCAGACGGACCGTACTTCGGTGGGACTCTACCTGGCCCCGGGCCCTCCCAAGCGGGTGCTGCGAAGGATGGACCTGCGCAACTTCTTCTTCGCGATCCCGGCCGGCGCGCCTGACCACGAGGTCCGGCGATGTTACGAATTCGATCGTGACAAGCTCCTGCTGTCGTTCACACCCCACCTGCACTACCGGGGCAAGGACGTCACCTACGAAGTGATCCGTCCGGGCGGCCGGCACGAGATCCTGCTCAAGGTTCCGAAGTACGATTTCAACTGGCAGCTCGTTTACCGTCTGAAGGAGCCGGTGCTCGTCGAGAAAGGCAGCCGCCTGATCGTGACCATGCACTACGACAATTCGCCGAACAACAAGGCGAACCCCGATCCCAACGTGGTTGTCCGGTGGGGAGACCGGAGCGAGGAAGAGATGATGACGAGCTGGATCGAGTACCTCGACGCAGAGCCGGCACGGCCCCCGGGTTCCGATTCGGCTCTTCTGCGCTGATCGCCCGGCGGCTCAGAACCGCCGGACGAGTGCGGCGCTCAAGACCAGGGAGAAGGCCGTCAGCAGAACGCCGGTGGCGAACCGGTTCGGGTGGAACCGCACGATGGCTTCCTTCCGGCCGGCCGGCACGGCGAAGGCCATCAGCGCGTGATCCGCGCGGAGAACCGGGACCGGAACTCCGTCCACGGTGGCGGTCCACCCCGGGTACCACGGAACGCTGAGCTTGAGAATGCCCGGCGCCGCGGTTTCGTACCGGATCCGGTATCCCTGCTCGCCGTCTTCCGCCGTCTCCGCCTTGCCCTCCGGCGATTCCTTCGCTCCCGCGGGATCGCCCTCGAGAAGAGTTGTCTGAGCCGGGTCTAGCGTGGCCAGAAGGGCCGCGGATTCACGCCCGTCCCGAACTCTGCGGATCGACCGTGCGAAGTAGGCGAGCGGAAGGTTGGCGTCGTTCTTGCGCGCCCCGCTGGCCGATACATCCAGGTACGCCGACACGTTCAGCCCGGACATCAGCTTCGGGTTTTGCTTCATCGCCTCGCGGTACTCCGTGTACGCCCGCAGCGCAAGCGGATTGTAGCCGTAGGTGGCGCGCAGCCGCACATCGAGCGGATGATTCATCGGGCCGAAGGCCGTAAGTTGATCGGGACCGTCCAGCCGCGTACCCGGGTCCATGGCGGGCATGAGTCCGGTTCGCAGAATCTCCTCCTTGTTGCCGTAGAGTGCTTCAAAGCTCTCTCGCGCGTAGGCGTTGCGATTGACCAGAGAATTCCAGTAGAAGAGATCCGCGAACAGGAGACCGCAGAGGGCGGGCACGACGGCGGGCTTTCCGGTTCGCGACGCAAGCCACGCCGCGCCGCCGGAGGCGAGCGCCGCCAGCCCCAGCGCGGGGACGAACCAGAAATGAATCGGCGCGCGAACCTTGTGCAGGGGCGGTAAGAGGGCGCCGGCGAGGCGGTACAGTCCGAAGTCCGGACCGAGCATGTACCAGGCCGGAACCGCCACCAGCACGAGTCCGGCGGCGCGGACGCCGCGGCGCGCCGCGCCGACAGCGGCCAGAGGAAGCAGGAGGAATCCGCAGTAGAGATAGTAATCGGCTTCACCCGGCGTGCCTCCCGTTGTGGCGGGGTTCGACCGCCACGTGGGCAGGGCGACGTTGCCCAGCGCCCCGACCGTCAGGATCCGCTCGCGCGTCCCGGAGTAGTCCGCGGCGGCGCGGATGGACTGTGCGGTGAGTTCGAGTCCGGGCAGCGTCTGGATGGCGGATACGCCAACCGCCAGCGCCACGGCACCGGCAAGCACGGCTATGCCGCGAACCAGGCGGTCAGGCATCGCGGTGATTCGAGCCATCGCGAACAGGCCGAGAGCGGCGAATGAATAGAGCGCGTTCTGAAAGTGGCCGGCGAGAACGAGGGATCCGCCCACAAGGCCGCAGAGAACTCCGTAGCGGACGGCGCCCTGCTGAAGGGCGAGTTCGAAGCAGAGCAGCAGCCACGGCAGCAGCGCCGCCGCCTCGAACATCCCGACGTGCGACGCGTGGTCGGCGAAGTAGCCCGTGAAGCCGTAGGCGATCGCGCCCGCCAGCGCCGCCAGGGGCGCGCCCGTCAGCCGGCGCAGCAGAAGAAACGATCCCAGGCAGGCGAGAAACGCATGCAGGGCGAGCTCGAACTGAATTACTCCGGGCGTGATTCCGGTGATGAGGAAAAACGGCCAGTTAAGCGGATACCACGCGCCCACCTGCGGATCGGCCAGGAACGGAAACCCGGAGAAGACATAGGGAGTCCAGTGCGGCAGTTCGCCCTGGCGGATCCGGTCCGAGAAATACTTCTGCGGCGAGTAGTGCGTGTCCACCGCGTCCCACTGGATGCTGGCGTTGGCCGCCGTCAGCGGGGTCCAGTAGAAGACCAGCACGAGCGCCGCCAGCGCCGCCGCGGCCCAGGTGGCAGGCTCGCGCCAGGAGGGCGGTTCCGCCCGTCTGGTTTCGGCGCGGGGCCGGTTATGCGGCGTTTCGGGCCGCGCCTTGCGTTTCGCCATGCGGGAACTCTTCATGCTAACGCACTGCGTCGCCACGGTCATTCCGGCCGCCCGCCCGGACCGGCGGCCTGCCCGCATAATGGAGAAGTACCGCGGACCATGGACCACCGTTTCGCGCCGGCGGTGCTGGCGCTGCTCATCTTTTGTCATTGTGGAGGAAAACCCCCGGTGTCCCCAGACCGGCGAGACGTTCATTCTTATGCGAACCCGCACGAAGTTCGCGTCCGGCACGTGGATCTCGACCTCAACGTATCTTTCGAGCGCAAGACCCTGGAAGGCTCGGCGACGTTGACGGCGGAGCGGATCGACTCCGGCGCGCCCCTGGTCGTCGACACGCGCGGCATCGAGGTCAGCCGCGTCGAGGCGGCCGAAGCCGGCGAGAGCGCGCCGTTCCAGGCGGCGAAGTTCGAACTGGGTCCTCCGGACCGCATTCTCGGCGCACCCCTTCGCGTGGCTCTTCCCCGCGGCGCCACCCGCGTCCGGATCCACTACCGCACGTCTCCTTCGGCTTCCGCTCTGCAATGGCTCGATCCGGCGCAAACCGCCGGCGGCAGGCGCCCGTTCCTGTTCACGCAATCGCAGGCGATCCACGCGCGAAGCTGGATTCCGCTTCAGGATACGCCGGGAGTCCGCTTCACATATCGCGCGCGGATCCGCACGCCGCGGGACCTGATCGCCTTGATGAGCGCCCGCCGCGACTTCCGCCTGGGCGACCCCAAGCAGGCGCCCACGGGCGACTACACCTTCCGGATGCCGCACCCGATCCCGTCCTACCTGATGGCGCTCGCCGTGGGCAACCTCGACTCGCGTTACCTGAGCACCCGCAGCGACGTCTGGGCGGAACCCGAAGTGGTGCAAGCCGCGGCGAAGGAGTTCGAAGACACCGAGAGGATGATCCAGGCCGCGGAGAAGCTGTTCGGGCCCTACGCCTGGCTCCGCTACGACATCCTGGTCCTGCCTCCCAGCTTCCCGTTCGGCGGAATGGAGAACCCCCTGCTGACCTTCGCCACGCCGACCATCCTGGCCGGCGACAAGAGCCTGGTGTCTCTGGTGGCGCATGAGCTGGCGCACTCCTGGTCCGGCAACCTCGTCACTAACGCGACCTGGCGCGACTTCTGGCTCAATGAGGGCTTCACGGTCTACTTCGAACGCCGGATTCAGGAAGCGGTCTACGGAGAGGATCGGGCGAAGATGGAGGCGGTTCTCGGCCGGCAGGAACTGGAGAAGGAAATGGCGCGGCTGCCGCCGGCCGAACAGGTCCTTGCTATCGACCTCGCCGGGCGAGATCCCGACGACGGCGTCACAGCCGTGCCCTACGAGAAGGGCTTCCTGTTTCTCGCCGCGCTCGAACAGGCGTTCGGACGCGAGCGGTTCGATGCGTTCCTGCGGGCTTATTTTCAGAGGTTCCGCTTCCGCAGCATCACAACCGCGGAGTTCCGCGCCTATCTCGACGAGAACCTGTTACGGACCGCTCCGGAGGCGGCGGCGAAGGTCCCCGTCGAGGAGTGGATCACCAAGCCGGGCATTCCTGCGTCGGCCCCGCGGTTCGAGTCCAAGGCCTTCGATCCGGTGGACAAACTGGCGCGGCAGTGGGCCGACGGGACGCCCGCCGCCCGGCCCTCGGACTGGAACACCCACCAGTGGTTGCATTTTCTGCGATCCCTGCCGTCCGCCTGCGGCGCCGGGAAAATGGCGCAACTCGACCGGGCGTTCGGGTTCACCCGGTCCGGCAACGCCGAGATCCTGGCTGAATGGCTGGTGATGGCGGTGCGGAACGGCTACGCGCCGGCCTATCCCAGGCTGGAAGAGTTCCTCATGGGAGTCGGCCGGCGGAAGTTCCTGAAGCCGCTATACGAGGAACTGGTGAAGACGCCTGAAGGACGGCGCCGGGCGGAAGCCGTGTTCGCCCGGGCGCGGGCGGGATACCATCCGATCGCAGCGTCAACCGTCGAGTCCATCCTGGCGGAACGATAACGCCGGACACGACATACGGGAAAACGCTAGAATGTTTTTTTCGACGTCCTCGCGCGAACAAGGTCGAATGGAATCCCTTCTCCTGCTCGGCACAGTCGGGTTCGTGATCGCCCTGGCGGCGACCGCGGCGGCGCGGGATCTGGCGATCCGCTGGCGCCTGGTTGACCAGCCGGACGACGTGCGGAAGCTGCACTCGGTTCCCATGCCGCGGATCGGCGGGATCCCGATCGCGTTCGCCTACCTCGCCGCCTTCGCTGTCGCCCTGGCTGTTCCGGTCGAAGCGGGCCGTCTGATCCGCGACGGACTTCCGGCCGCCGCCCGGCTGGCGCCGGCCGCGGCAGTGGTCCTGGCCACCGGCCTGATCGACGACCTGCGCCGCCTGACGGCGAAGCAGAAACTGGCCGGGCAAGTGGCCGCCGGGTGCCTGGCGATCGCGTCCGGAGTGCAGATTTCCTCCCTCGCCGGATACCCTCTGCACCCCTGGCTGTCGGCGCCGCTGACGCTGCTTTGGCTGGTGGCCTGTACGAACGCTTTCAACCTGATCGACGGAGTCGACGGGCTGGCGGCGGGCGCCGGACTGTTCGCGGCGGTCACAGTCCTGATCGCGGCGCTGTTGCACAACAACATGCCGCTCGCCTTCGTGACGGCGCCGCTCGCCGGCGCGCTGTTCGGCTTTCTGCGCTACAACTTCAGCCCGGCGTCGATTTTCCTGGGGGACTCCGGTTCCCTGCTGATCGGCTTCCTGATGGGATGTTTCGGCGTCATCTGGTCCCAGAAATGCGCCACCGTTCTGGGGCTCACCGCTCCGCTGATGGCGCTCGCGATTCCCTTGCTCGACACGGTCCTGGCCGTCGCCCGCCGGTTCGTGGCGCGGCAGCCCATCTTCGGTGCGGACCGCGGACATATCCATCACCGCCTGCTCGACCGCGGGCTGACGCCCCGCCGCGTCGCGCTCCTGCTGTACATGGCGTGTGGCCTGGCGGCGTCGTTGTCGCTGTTGACCAGTGTCGCCCAGGAGCGCATGGCCGGTCCGGTCCTGGTCCTGTTCTGCCTGATCACTTGGGTGGGAATCCAGCATCTCGGCTACGTCGAGTTCGGACTGGCCAGCCGCCTGTTCATGGACGGCACGCTGCGGCAAATGGTCAAGTCACAGTTGCAGCTGCGGGCGATTGATTCGGCGATCCGCAACTCCGGCACCGTTGACGAGGTCTGGACGACGCTGCGCGAAAGCGCCGCCGAGTTCGGATTCTCGTCGATCCGTTTCACCGCCGCCGGCCGGCGGTTCAAGGAGGAGTTCCGCGCCGGCGAAGCCGAGCAGGTGTGGTCTCTGTCGATCCCGCTGCGCGGAGGCGCCGTGGACCTGACCCGTTCCACCGAGGACGGGACGCACGGCTTCGCCTTGGCGCAGTTCGCCGCGACCGTACAGTCGGCTTACAACTCGCTGCCGGGGCTGATCGAATCCGAGGCGCTCGAGCCGACCGACACGGCGGGCAGCGCGATCGGACGGCGGTAGTGCTACGCTTCGCTTTCCCGGTCCTCTGCGCGGCGGTCCTGTGGGCGCAGACGCCGGCCGAGCAGCGATTCCGTCAGCATCGGGTTTCCAACCGGAATTCGCCGGCTCCCGAGCCGGGCGCGGAAAACCAGACGATCCCGTCGCTCGTCGACGGACTGGCGTCGGCGCGCGATTGGGAGCGGACGCGACGGCCGGAAATCCTGAAGCGCTGGACGCGGATCCTGGGGCGGATTGAACCGCTCCCCGCCGACCGCCGGTGGTTCGGCGATATCCGCCGCGCGCGGATTCGCGATACCCAGGAGAAGGAACGCTACACCCGCATCCATCTCGACCTTCCGATGGAGAAGGACTTCCACCAGCCGCATCTGTTGCTCGTTCCGAAAAACCAGGGAAAGGGTCCGTTTCCCGCCGTCATCGCCTGGACCTCATCGACGCCGGACTACCAGCAGCCGGAGCAGTGGTGGGGCGCGTGGCTGGCCGCCAGGGGTTACGTCGTGCTGACCGGCTGGTCTTTCATCCGGAACTACCGCGACGGCACGACGGCCCGAACAGGCGCGCCGGACAAGCTGTATGAGCGGTTCGGACGCTGGCTGCCTATGGGCAAGATGGTGCACGACGCCCGGCGCGAGGCGGAGTTCCTGCGGTCCCGGAAAGATGTCGACGGCAGGCGGATCGGATTCATCGGATTCTCGCTCGGGGCCAAAGCCGCGGTGTACGTGGCGGCCTTCGCGCCGGAAATCCGGGTGACGGTGGCGCTCGATCCGCACATCGCGGTCAACGGCGGAACCAACTGGTACGCGCCCTGGTATCTGGACTGGCTGCGCGAGTGGCCGGGGCATCCGCGCGTGCTGGACCTGCTCAATCCCGACCGCGAGCGCCCAGGGTTCGAACACGATCATCACGAGTTGATGGCGCTGGCGGCGCCGCGTCCCTTCCTGCTGATCGGAGGAAGCCAGGCCGAGGACACCGGCGGCGATTCCGACGACCTGCAAAGCTGGGGCTACGTCAACCGCGCCCGCGAAGTCTACCGCCTGCTCGGCGCCGGGGACCGGCTCCGGTTTGCCTCCACCGGCGACGGGCACAAGGCCAACGGTCCGAACATCGATCCCGAATGGCAAGGCTTCTTCGAAAAGTGGCTGAAAGGCGACTAGCGCTCCTGGTTTGCGCCGCGGCGGCCTCGGCCCTCCCGGGTCAGGATATTTCGCCGGTCCGTCTCCGCGCCCACGTCCGCTTTCTTTCCTCCGACCTGCTCGAAGGCCGCGGCGCCGGGACCCGCGGCGGTGACCTGGCGACGGAGTACCTGGCGTCGCAGCTGGCCGTGGCCGGCGCGCAACCGGGCGGCGAGAACGGAACCTGGTTCCAGCCGGTGCCTCTCGTCGCCGTCCGCACCGGGGCGGATTCGTGGCTTTCCGTGAACGGCGCCAGGCTCGAATGGCTCACCGAATTCGCCGGCCAGGCGCGGACACAGGCGGAGGTCGAGGAGTTCTCCGCCGAGGCGGTCTTCGTCGGCCACGGAATCACCGCGCCCGAGTTCGGCCACGACGACTACGCCGGGGCGGACGTCGCCGGAAAGGTCGTGGTGCTGTTCGCCAACGAGCCTCCGTCCGCCGATCCGGCGTGGTTCGGCGGCCCGGCGTTGACCTACTACGGGCGATGGACGTACAAGTTCGAGGAAGCCCTCCGCCGGGGCGCCGCGGCGGCGATCCTCGTTCACACGCCGGACACCGCGGGCTACGGCTGGGACGTCGTGCGGAGCTCGTGGGGAGGAGAGGAGGCCCAAGTCAAAGCGTCCGGGCCGGCGCTGCGCTTCGCCGGCTGGGTCACCGAAGCGGCGGCGGCCCGGCTCTTTGCCGCCTCGGGCCGATCCGTCAAGGAATGGCTCGCCGCGGCCGGCGCCCGCGGCTTTCGCGCGACGCCTCTTGGCGTGAAGGTGAGCGGGAGGATCGGCTCGAAACTTCGTGAGATCCGCGCGCGCAACGTCGTGGGACGCATCTCCGGCGGCGCGGTGGCGGAGGAGACCGTGCTTTTCTCCGCGCACTGGGATCATCTCGGCATGGCCTCGGACGGCGCCGGCGACCGCATCTACAACGGCGCGGTCGACAATGCCACCGGTTGCGCGATCGTGCTCGAGGTGGCGCGGGCCTGGGCGGCGCTTCAGCCCAAGCCCCGGCGCTCGGCGACGTTTTTGTTCACGGCGGCGGAGGAAAGCGGCCTGCTCGGAGCCAGGCACTGGGTTTCCCATCCGCTGGCGCCGCTGGCGCGGACGGTGCTGGCGCTCAACTTTGATTCCTTCCATCCGTTCGGCCGGACCAGGGACGTCGTCGTGCACGGAGCCGAGAAGACGCCCTACTGGGACACGGTCCGGCGCGTGGTGGAACGGAACGGCCTTCAGGTGGCGCCCGATCCCCGGCCGGAGCAGGGGTCGTTTTTCCGGTCCGACCACTTTCCGTTTTTCCAGGCGGGCGTGCCGGCGTTCAGCGTCGCTGCGGGCCCCACCTACGAAGTGCGGGCTGAACAGAAGGCGGCGCTGCGCCGGGATTACGCCGAACGGCACTACCATCAGCCGTCCGACGAGTATCGGGACGACTGGGATTTCGCCGGCCTGGATCAGATCGCGCGGCTGGGCTTCCAGATCGCGTTTGAAGCCGCCAACCGGCGCTGAACCGGCCGAGATAGAATCGGCTTGCATGGATCTCGAACAAGCTCGCCGCGACTTCCTGGCCAACGGCTTCTGTTATCTCCCCGGCATGATCCCTGAGAACGAGGTTCGTACGGTAAAGGAGTCTGTCGAGCGCTCCGTCTGGGCCAACAATCATCTCGAGCCGCCCACCGGGTACGTTCCCGGTTTCCTGCGGTTCAACTCCGACATCGCGCCGTACGCGGCCGGCCCGGCGATCACGGAGTTTGTGACTTCCTTCTTCGGACCGTACGCGCGGATCTCGATGCTCACCGGCATCGTCAACGGGTCGGGCATTCCGCGCGGAGCGCTGCATTCGGACTGGCCGTACAACCAGCGCAGCGCCGCACACGTCCTGGCGCCCTACCCGGACGCCGTGATGCACATCGTCACGATGTGGATGCTGACCGACTTCACCGAAGACAACGGCGGAACGATCATCGTCCCGGGCAGCCACAAACTCCCCTGCCATCCGGGGCTGGGCGAGGACCTCAAGCCGCACCCCGGCGAGATCCAGTTGACCGGGAAGGCGGGCACGGTGGCGGCCTTCGACGCGCGGCTGTGGCACGCCGTGGCGGAGAACCGCAGCGGGACAGACCGCGTCGCCGTGCTCGTGCGCTACGCGCCCTGGTGGCTGAATCTGGACACCCTCCGCCCCGGCACGGATGACCACACCCGCATCGTCGCCGCCAACAACGGCAAGGATTCGGTGGTTCCGGGAATCTCCCGGGCTGTCTACGAGCGGCTCCCGGCCGTCATCCAGCCGATGGTCCGGCACTGGGTGGAGGACTGACCAAGCCTGGCGCTTGCGGGATCGCCGCCGGTCAGAGCGGCGGAACGGACCGGGCCAGCCGGAAGCCGTTCCAGCGGTTGCGGCGGGAAGCCCGTTCGCCGTGGCGCAGGGACGGATGAAGAAAGTCCTCCGAGTCGGCGTAGCCGCCCCCGCGCAGGACGCGCAACCCCTGTCCGGACGGAGACTCGCGTCCGTCCGCGGCATCATAGGGGTACGGGCGCATCAGGCTCGAACACCATTCCCAGACATTTCCGCGCAGGTCGTGAAATCCCAGCGCGTTGGGGGCCTTGCCCCCGGCGGCGCGCGGGGCATAGGCGTCCAGTTCCCGGAACGGCTGCCCGCCGTCGGTGAGCGCCGTGTTGCCGCGATACCAGGCGGCTTCCTCCACCGGAGCGCGCTCGGCCCGGGCCGCCGCTTCCCATTCCGCTTCGGTGGGCAGCCGGAACCCCGCCCCGGGGATCTTCGCGATCCAGCGTTGCGCATCGTCCCAGGAGACGTTATGCACCGGGAGGTCAGCCCCGCGTGTGACGCTCGGATTCTCCGGTTCGAGCCGTTCCCACTCGCGCTGGGTGACCTCCCTCTTTCCGAGGTAGAAAGGCGCCAGGCGAACCGTGTGGGCCGGTTTCGACCCCGGCAGCGAATCCGAGCCGATGTCGGCGTCGCCTCCCGGAACCAGCAGCATCGGGAGGCCGAGCGAGGGGACGCGGACCTCGAGAGGGAGTCCCGACTCCGGGTCGAAACGCGCGCCCACGATCTCGAAACCGTCGATTTGCGGACGCAGGCGGCGCTCCACCATGGCGAGCCGGGCGCGGGCGCGGCGATGGCCGGGAGCCGCCTTCAACGCGGATTCGAAGTGCGCGCGCGCCTCCCGCCAGCGCCCGGCCGCCACCATCCGCTCGCCGGCGTCGAGGTGGGGCCTGGCCGGATCCGTGGCCGCCGCCAGAGGCGCCAGCGGCTTCGGCGCCGGATTCACCAGCGCGTGCTGGTGATGGCAACTCTGGCAGTCCGCTGTCTGCTTCGTCTTCGGGCAGCCCGGCTGATGGCACGAGGCGCAAAGGCCGGCCACCGCGGGACCCTGCGGGAGCCGGTCCGGCTTGACCTGGTTGCGTTCGTTCTGCACGTGCCCGGCGCTCGCTCCGTGGCAGCTCTGGCAAACGACCGCCGCCCTGACGTGCTTCGAAGCGGACCACTCGAGCACCTGCGCCACGTGGCACCGCGAACAGACTCCCGCCTGCCGCAGCGCCGAATCCGAGTTGTTTCCCGATTGTCCGGCCGCCGCCCCGGCGATCGCGATCAGGCACGCCAGCGATCGTCGAGCCATTGATAGTGTTTCGGAAGCCACGCGCGGCCCCGGGAGGCGGCGAGCGTGGCGGCGGCGTCGAGCGCGGCGCGTTCGTCGCGGCCCAGTTCGAGGTGGCGCGTCAGCCCGGCGTAGTTGTCGTCGAGCGTCGCCTCTTCGAACATTCCGGGCATCGCCGCCGTCATGAACGGGCGGGTGTAGACAAAGCGCAGCGCCGCCTGACAAAGCGTCTCGTCGGGCAGACGCTCCAGGCTCCGCGTGATCTCCTCAACCACGGAGGGCAGCAGCGGTCGGTACTTGGCCTGGTAAAGCTGGACGAAGTCCCGCTCCGGCCGGCCGGTTCCCTGGGGAGCTTTCGGATCGAGCTTGACGATCGAGCCGGCCGCCAGGGGTTTGATCGCGATCAGGCCGACTCCCTGGCTCGCGGCGGCGGGCAGAAACTCCGAGTAATCGGCGCGGGCGTGGATGAAGTTGTACGGGAACATGAAGTAGTCGATGCCCTCGAACTCGCGCAACGCGCTTAGCATGATCCGTTCGTCATGCGACGAGATGCCGATCGCGCGGACCTTCCCCGCCTGCTTGGCCCTCCGGAGCACGTCCCAGTCGGCGAGGTTGCGCTCCGTCACCGCCGCTCCCTCCGGGATGTAGATCCGGTAGAGATCGACGTGGCCGTAGAGTTTCGCCGCCCGGTCGATGTTTTCGCCCACGAACATCGGGAACTGGCGGCACAGGGAGACGAGAACCTTGTCCCGGCGCGACGAGGCGAGCTTCGCCATGGGTTCCCACTGGCCCTCGCTCTCGTAGGTGTCGACCATGTTGACGCCGAGGTCCAGGGCCCGGGCGATCAGCCGGTCGCGCTTGCGCTGCCCCTCCTCATCGAGCACGTTCCCGTGCGCGACCTTCCGCTTGTGGGCCGGATCGGTGTGCGAACCGAACGACAGCAGCGAGACCATGATGCCGGTTTTACCGAGTTCCCGGTAGACCATTCCTCCGCGGCGCAGTTCGCGGATGGGCGCGGCGTCCCGGCTGGCGAACGCGGGAGAGGCGAGACCCGCGGCGAGCGATTTCAGGAGGCGGCGGCGGCAGAAGGTCATGCCTGCCATCCTATCATCCCGGAGACCACCGGAAGGCACACCGCTCCGCCCGGCCCCGGGCGCCGGCAACCCCGGAATCGTTGACGTACACTTGGGCGGAGATGATGATGCGCACCCTGTTGGTCATCGCCCTGCTGGCGAACGCGGCCCCCGCGGCATGGAGAGCCGGAGCGGCGAAGGTGAAGATCACTCCCTCCGAGCCCATCTTTCTGGCCGGCTACGCCGGCCGCACCAAACCTTCCGAAGGCGTTCTTCAGGACATCTGGATCAAGGCCGCCGCCTTCCAGGACGGCGCCGGCCCGGTGACCGTCATCACGACGTCGGACCTGGTGGGCCTCGACACCGGGACGATCGAGGAAGTCCAGCGGCGGGTTCTCGCCCGGCATGGAGTGCCTCGCGAGCGCATTCTTTTCAACTACTCGCACAACCACAGCTGTCCCGTGACGGGTCAGGTTCTACACCTCTACTACAACTTGTCCCCGGAGCAATCGGCGGCGGTGGCGCGCTACACGGCCCGGCTGCATGACTGGTACGTCGAAGCGATCAGCGGCGCCATTGGCGCGCTGGCGCCCGCGGAACTGTCGTTCGAGCAGGGCCTGGCGGGTTTCGCCGTCAACCGGCGGAGAGCCCGCCCCGGCGGACGGAGACTTCCCGGACCGGTGGACCATGACGTGCCGGTGATGGCCGTCCGCTCCGGAGACCGCCTCCGCGCGATCCTGTTCGGTTATTCCTGCCACGCCACCGCGCTTTCCGGCAACGAGATCAACGGCGACTACCCGGGCTACGCCCAGCAGGAACTCGAGACCGCGTACCCGGACGCTGTGGCGCTGTTCGTGATGGGCTGCGGCGGCGATGCAAACCCGCTGCCGCGCGTGATGAACTCCACCGGAGGAGAGGCGGTCGGGTTGGCGTCGATGTACGGAAAGATTCTCGCCGCCGCCGTCAGGCAGGTCCTCGGCGGAAAGATGAAGACCGTTGGCGGGCCGCTGCGGGTGGCCTACGGCGTGGCCGACCTCCCCTTCCGCAAAGCGCCCTCCCGGGAGACGCTGCTCGCCCGGAGGAAGTCGCTCACGGGGTTGCCTCTGCGGTTCAACGATTACCTTCTCAAGATCCTTGAACGCGACGGGAAGCTCGAGGAAAAGCATCCTTATCCCGTGCATGTCTGGAGGTTCGGGGAGGATTTGACGTTCATCGGACTGACCGGAGAGACGGTGGCCGACTACTGCCTGCGGTTCAAGGGCGAATACGGGTGGGACAACACCTGGGTGGCCGGATACAACAACGAACTGCTGTCCTACATCCCGTCGCTGCGGGTGCTTCGGGAGGGCGGCTACGAGGGAACCGACGGCATGGCGGAGTACGGCCGGCCCGCCCCCTACGCGCCGGCGGTGGAAGAGGTGATCGCGCATAAGGTGGCGGAACTGGCCGAAGAGCTGGGCCTGAAACCCGCCGCGGCGGCGGGCAGAGAGCGGTAGAGACGCGTCCGGAGAGGTCAGCTCCGCGAATCCCACCACGGATGCGGAGGCTCGGTTTGGGGCCGGGGCGGAGTGCGGACCTGCCGGAAGAGGCGTTCGAACTCCGCCACCCGCTCCGGCTGCGAAGCGGCCAGATCGGTTTTCTCGCCGGGGTCCCGGGCGAGGTTGTACAGTTCCAGGGCCGTTGCGCCCCGGGGACGGACCGCTTTCCAGTCGCCGCGCCGCATCGCCTGAAATACGGGAACATCAGGGAAGGTTCCGGTCCGGGCGTCGTACTGGGGCAGCTCCCAGTAGAGGTATTCGTGCGGCCTCTGCTTCCGCCCCGTCAGCGCGGGAAGCACCGACATTCCGTCGAGTCCCGGAGGCGGCCTGACGCCGGCCACTTCGGCCGCTGTGGGCAGGAAGTCCCAGAATGCCCACGCGAAATCGCTCGTCGAGCCGGGCTTGATCCGCCCCGGCCAGCGCGCGATCATCGGCGTGCGGACGCCGCCCTCGTAGAGCGTCCCCTTCTGTCCGCGGTAGTGGCGCATATTCTGGAAGAAGTCGTTCTCGAAGTCCGCGATCATGCCTCCGTTGTCGCTCGTGAAGAACAGGAGCGTGTCGCGTTCGAGATCGAGCTCCTTGAGCAGCCGCACGATGTTGCCGACATAGCGGTCCACGCGCGACACCATCCCGGCGTAGGCGGGACCGAGTTCCGGCTGTGGCTTGAGCCGGCCGCGGCGGTCTCCCTGGTAGTTTCCATTCGGGATCTTGCCGCGGTATTCGGCCAGCGAATCCTCGGGAACATGCGGTTCGAAGTGCGGAATCGTCGGCGAGGCGTAGAGGAAGAAGGGCCGCTCCCGGTTGCGCCGGATGAAGTCGAGCGACCGGGCGTGCATCACGTCGTTGGCGTAGGTTTTTCGCCCCGGCGAATCGTTTCCCTCGAGGTTGTACTGCCGCTCGTTTTCGTAGAGAAACCGCGGGTACTGGAAATGGGCATGCGCCTGGTGGAGGAACCCGAAGAACTCGTCGAAGCCGTGTTTCCACGGGACGCCGGTGGTTCCGATGTCCCCGAGGCCCCACTTGCCGAACAGCCCGGTCCGGTAGCCCGCCTCGCGCAGCAGGTCGGCGACGGTGCGTTCCTCCGGAAGCAGCGGGCAGCCGCCCGGATTGGATCGGATCGGCGTGTGGCCGGTGTGCAGTCCCGTCATCAGGGCGCTGCGGGAGGGCGCGCACACCGTGCATCCGGCGTAGGCCTGGGTGCAGCGGACGCCTTCCGCGGCAAGCCGGTCGATGTTCGGCGTGCGGATGTGCTTCTGGCCGTAACAGCCGAGGTCGCCGAGCCCGAGGTCGTCGGCCATGAACCAGATGATGTTCGGCTTGCGCTTCGGCGCTCCGGCAAGCGAGGCCGCCGCGCCCCCTCCGAGCAGCAGTTCCCGCCGCTTCACGGCTTCACCACCGTCCCGTCGAGCATCCGGTCAAGCCGGTACGTGCCGCCGTCGCGAATCGGCGCCAGCGGATGCTTCGCCGCCAGCTTTTCGTCGATGTCGATGCCGAGCCCGGGCTTGCCGGACCCGTACAGGTAGCCCTTGCGGATCTCCGCGCATCCGGGCAGCATCTCGCGAGCGACTTCCGGAAACGCGTTCTCCTCCTGGATGCCGAACCCGGGACTCGAAATGTCGACGTGGTAGGCCGCCAGCTGGTTGACCGGATCGTTCTCTCCTCCCTCCTGGAAGGCCGTCTTCGTTCCGAACACCTCGCACATGGTGGCGATTTTCCTTGCCTGCGTGATCCCGCCGATGGCGGAGACGCGGCAGCGGACGTAGTCGATCAGGCGCTCGACGATCAGCGGCATGTACTCGAAGGGATGCGAGAAGACTTCGCCGACGGCCTGCGGCGTGGTGCATGCGGCGCGCACGTGCCGGTACCAGGCCAGGTTCTCCGGCGCGAGGACGTCCTCGACGAACAGCATCTGCATGGCCTGGAGGCGCCGGCAGAACTCGACCGCGTTCATCCCCGTCAGGTGGGAATGCACGTCATGGCAGAGCTTCGGTTCGAAGCCGACCTTCGAGCGGACGTACTCGAACAGCTTGGGCACCTTGTCGACGTACATCTCCTCGTCGAACGCCGGGCCGGTGATGCCGCCCTCGGGCCGGTTGCCCTGGCCGGCGGGATAAAAGCCGCCGCCGCCATATCCGCCAAGCTGGACGCGGATGTGGCGGAATCCGTTCGCGATCGATTTCTGGACCGACGCGACGCACTCCTCGTGATCGCGCCCGCCGGCGTGGTCGTAGCAGGGAACCGCGTCGCGCACTTTTCCGCCGAGCAGATCATGCACCGGCATGCCGGCGCGTTTTCCCTTGATGTCCCACAGGGCCATGTCGAGTCCGGAAAGGACGTTGTTGTTCACAGGACCGTTCCGCCAGTACGTGCGGAGGTGGGCGCTCTGCCACAGGTCCTCGATTCGCTCGGGATCCTTTCCGATAGCCCAAGGCTTCAGATGGGTTTCGATCGCTGAGATCACCGCGTGGGTCTGGAAGTGGTTGCTGGCCGAGCCGATCCCGTACAAGCCGGGTTCGCTGGTGATCACCTTGACGAAGATCCAGCGGTAGTTGCGGCCGCCGCTGGTGGCGATCACCTTGACGTCCTGGATCTTGAGAGGAGGCAGGCCGGTTGTGCGCCGGGCGGCCTCCTGGGCCGCCGCCGCCGGCATGGCGGGGACGGCCAGCAGGGTGGAAAGCATGTGTCGCCGTTGCATCAGCGCCTATTGTACTTGGGTTGGCGCGGGCCGGATTATTCGATCACGACCTTCTTGATGGAATCGAGTTTCGGAAACGCCCGGAGGTAAGCCGCGCCGAGCTTGATCACTCGCTGCTGGTCGATCTTCTCGCCGTAACCGCTGTAGAGTTGGACGAGCGTCGCCAAGCCGGAGGTGACGTCGCCGAACGGCGAGAATCCCTGCACGTCGAGCGACTTGTTGTCGCGCATGCTGATAAAGATCTGGGTGGTCCGGGTGTGCGCCCCGGCCGCGGCGTAAGCGGCGTAGCCGATCCCGTTGGTGTGCCTGACGGGCTCGTCCTTGAGCGGGTTCTTCTCCCACACCGCCTGGATGGCCGGGTTCGGATTCAGACCGAACTGGACAACGTAGGAGGGCGCCACGCGGAAGAACGCGCACCCGTCGTAAAAGCCGTTCGACGCGAGATTGTAAAAACGGTCCGCTCCGAGCGGCGCCCACTCGCGGCGGACGCTCAGAACGAACTCGCCTTTCGTTGTCACGAACCTCGCCTTGAACCGGTCCGGCGCCCTGGCGGTGAGGGCCGCCGGGTTCAGCAGCTTGTTCGAAGCCTGGGCGCTCTTCGCCGGTGCTCCTTTCTTCGCCTGCCCCCACGCCAGGGCGGCCATAACGAGAGCCGTAAGGATCCGAAGGTTCATGGAGACTCCTTCAACTGGTCCGGTTGCGGAGTGGAAACGGCGCTCTCGTCCCGCTCTGCTGCGACTGATAGACGGCCGCCGCCATCTCGACCGTCCAGCGGCCGTCCCGCGCCGAACACAGCGGCTCGCGATGGCCCTCAATGGCCTGGAGCAGGTCGAGCGCCATCAGGCGGTTGGTCTCCTCGCGGGTCGCCGGCCGGGCGCCGTAGCGGATCCGCTCCCAGCTTTCGCCCTTTTCCGGAACCCACGCCGGACTGCGCAGGATCCAGGGCTCCTCGCCCGGCACGGCGCTCAGAGGAACGAAGGCGATGCCTTTCGTCCCCGCCAGAGTCACGCCGAAGCGGCGCCCCGAACGGTCCTCCGACAGCATCGAGCTGAAGTAGCCGTGGACCCCGTGGGGAAACAGATACATCGCCGCGATGTTGTCGCCGCCCACCGCGCCCACCGGTTCGCCCGCCTGGCGCATCATGCCGGAATCGACTTCCCGGCCCTTTTCGCTTACGTGGGCGAAGACCCACAGCGGATCACCGGCGAAATAGCGCATGAGATCGAAGCAGTGGGAGCCGAGCACGATCAGGTCCTCTCCGCCGGCGCGGCGGTCCTCTTTTCCACGGGCGCGGATTTCGAGCAGCCTGCCAAGCTGCCCCGAGCGCAGCAGGTCCCGTGTTCGGGCGGTGACGTCCATGGCCCGCGCCGTGTGGCCCACCTGGACTTTGACGCCCGCGGTTTCCGTGACGCGGACAATCGCGTCGGCATCCTGCAACGACTGCGCCAGCGGCTTCTCGACCAGGATGTGCGCCCCCGCCGCGGCGGCCGCAGTCACCATCTCGACCCTCTGGTCGCACCAGCGCGGGCAGATGGTCACGATATCCGGCTTCTCCCGGGCGATCATCTCGCGGTAGTCGCGGTAGTCGCGGCCGGCGCCGCACCGGCGCCGGGCGGCCGTCCGGCCCTCGTCGTCGGGGTCAGCCACGGCCGCAACCTCCACGTTGGGAATCCCGATCCACGACATCTCCCAGCCATGGCCGTAGTTGCCCCGTCCGGTGTGGCCGATGATGACAACCCGGTGTTTCCGCGCGGGCTGGAACTGCGCCCGCAAGGCCGCCGGCGCGCCGCCGGCTATCAGCGTTCGCCTTTCGACCAACATCGGGACTATCCTAGCCGAAACACGGGCTCCGCGTCGCGGTGCTATGCCGGCCATCCCATTCCCGTCATGGGGTTACGGTACCGCCGCGTCATACAAGCCGCCGGGTTACCCCCGTATAATACGGAAAGTGTTCAGCCCGGCCGCGGCCGCGGCAAACCGCGGCCGCGGCGAAAGGCGCGCGCGGCAAGGAGGATCGATGGCAGCATCCGGACGGATTCGTTTACTTCTCACAGTGCCTCATCTGGGCTCGACCGGAAGCCCGTACCGCGAAATGGTGGCCTACGCGCGCCACATCGACCGGGACCGCTTCGATTTCACCATCTGTTCGTTGCGCCCCAGCGGCATTGAGGAAACGACGCCCCTGCTCAACAAGCTGGGAGTCCCGTTCTTCATCGCGCCGTTCCGTCCGCTGCGCAAGACCCTGCCGAAAATGCGCGACAGCATCGCGGCGCAACGCCTGATCGCGTCGAAGGGTCCGTTCGACATCCAGCACTCGCTCGACTTCACGCCTTCGCCCTGGGAGGCTGGAATGGCGCGTCTGGCCGGCCGCCGGTTCCTTTACAGCCAGCGCAACCGCAATGAAGACGGCAGCGATCTCGCGCTCCGCGCCAAAGCCGCCCTCAGCCATCGCATCATCATCATCGGCCAGCACCTCGGCCCGTTCCTTGAAGGCTACGGCGTGCGCAAGGAGAAGCTGTGCCTGATTCCGAACGGGCTCGATTTTGAAGAGTTCGACGAGGCCCGTGCGCTGCCGCCTCCTCTGCCCGGCGAGTACGTTCTCTCGGCCGGGCACCTGGTGAAGCGCAAGCGCCACTTCGACCTGATCCGCGCCTTCACGCTCCTTCGCGAGTCCCACCCCCGCCTCCGGCTCGCCATCGCCGGATGGGGAATCGATCCCGAGCATGAACGCGAACTGCGCTCGCTGGTCGCGGAACTGAAGCTCGACGGCGTCGTCGAGTTCCTCGGATCGCGCACCGACGTTCCGCGGCTGATGGCGCACGCCAAAGCCGTGACGCTGGTCTCAGAAAGCGAGGGGATCCCGTGGACCCTGCTCGAGGCGATGGCGGCCAAGGCCCCCGTGGTGGCCACTGACATTCCGCCCAACGCCGAGGTGGTCCGTCACGGCGTGACCGGACTTCTGGCCCGCCTCGGGGACTCGCAATCCATCGCCGGCGCGATCCGCCAGACGATCGACGACCCCGCCGCGGCCGGGGAACGCGTGCTCCGTGCCCGCGCTTTCGTCGAGGAGAACTACTCGGCGCGCACCATGGTCCGCCGCTCGGAGGATCTCTACGTGGAAATGATGGGGCAGGCCGTCGGAGTCGCCGTTCAGGCCCCCAGCAGGAGCAGTTGATCTCCCGCTTCAGCTGAGCACGTCCACCACCTTCGCGACATCCTCCAGGTTGTTGAAGACCGACGTCGAAAACCGGAGGTGGTTGCCGAACCGTCCCACCGTCAGCGCCGAATTCGGACCGGTGATCGAGATGCGCGCCTTGCCCGACCTGGCGGCCGCGGCGATCTTCGCCCGCGTCTGCTCCGTGTTCTTGCAGAGAAAGGTCAGAATCGGCGTCCCCGCCCCCTCCGGCGTGATGCAGCGGTAGCCGAGGGTCCCCAGGTCTTTCCGCAGGCGCGCGTTGACCATCTGGGCGTGCGCCTGGATCCGCCCGACTCCCAGGCTCTCGATGTAGCGGAACGATTCGTACTGCGCCGCGTAGGTGATCACCGACGGCGTCCCGCACTCGAAGGCGGCGACGCCGGAGCCGGAGTGGTTGATGAAGGCGGGCTCGCCCGGTTTGGGCGCCGATGTCCAGGGCGCGTAGTTGAAATCAGGATGGCCCGTGTACGCGGTCGGTTTCACGACGCTGCCGGCGAGGTCCTCGCGAATGTAGAGGAAACCGAATCCGTGCTCGCCCTGAAGCCACTTGTACATCGCGCACGAAGCGAAATCGATTCCCATGGCGCGGACGTCGATCGGCACCGCCCCGCAGCCCTGGATGATATCGGCGAACAGGTAGGCGCCGTGGGCGTGCGCCAGGCCGCTGAGGGCCCTGACATCCTCGAGGTGGCCGTTCACCGACGACACCAGCGAGACCGAGATCAGCTTGGTCCTGCGGTCCACGGCGCGCTCCATGTCGGCGAGGTCGATACGCCAGTCCTTGTGCCGGACGATCCGCACCTCGAGCCCGTGCTGTTTCTGGCGCTCGAGGTAGTTGGCGAGCGACGCCGTGTAGTGCAGGTCGTTGGTCACCACGTTCCCGCCGCGGAGATCCATGCCGTTGAGAATCAGGTTTTCGCCGACCGTCGTGCTCGGGCACAGCGCGATCTCGGAGGGACTGGCGTTGATCAGGCGGGCGAACATCGGCTTGACTTCACGGAAGCCGTGCTCCCAGAAATCGGCGCGGCCCTCCCCCGGGCCCTTGTGCAGGAACTCCATGTAGTTCCGCATGCCGCGCACGGTGTGGTTGCCCAGCGGGTGCTGCGCGCCGGAGTTGAAGTAGGTCTCATTGAGCGCGCGCGGGAAGTCATTGCGGCAGCGGGGGGAGAGGTCGACGGAGGCGGCCAGCGCGGCGGCGCCGGCCGTCGTTCCGAGAAAATGGCGGCGGTCCATGCTCATCGATGCCTCCTATTTGGGAATCGTGCGGACGAAGACGAATCGCTGGCCGTCGGCTGTGACGTCGTACTTGGCCAGGTAGGGCGCCTCTTCGGGGAAGTTTCCCATCATGCCCCGCAGCGCGAACAGGCGCTTGGGCGCGGAGAACCGGAACTCGCCCGCTGTGGAAACCTCCACCGACAGCATCGTGTCGTTGCCCATCATGTAGAACAGTTCCTTGCCGTCCCGCCGCCAGCGCACCTGGCCGCCGCCGCCCGCCCAGCCGTTGGCCAGCTCGCGCGACACCTTCCACCGCCGCGACGGATCGGCTGTCGAGGCGACATACACTTCAAACGGTCCCGCCGCGTTCGACACGAAAGCGAAGTAGCGGCCGTCCGGCGAGAAACGGGCGCCGTCGGACCACGCCTTGGCGTCCACGACCAGCGGCTTCGGCTCCGCCGGCCCGTCCAGCGGCAGCAGGAACAGATCGCGCTTGGTATCGGCCGACGTGTAGATCAGCCAGCGCCCGTCCGGCGACCACGACCGCGGATACTCCGAAACCGGCGCCTTCAACAGCACCGCGTCGCCCCGGCGCATGTCGTAGCCTCCCCCGCGGCTGCTCGTGAAGATCAATTCCTTGCCGTCCGGCGACCAGACGGGGAAATTGTCGTTCCCTTTGGCCGGGTACATGACGCGCTTGGCGCCGCTGCCGACGTCGTGCACCCATACGTCGCGGTCATTGGTCTCGCCGTCGCGCGCCGAAACGGCGATCGACCGGCCGTCCGGAGACAGCTCCGGAAAAAAGATCGACATCTGCGGCGAACCGACGCGCCCCAGAATCCGGCCCGTGCGGTCCACCCAGACCATCTCCTGCGGCATCTCGTGCGCCGCCGGCTGCTGCGCCCGACCCACCGCGGCCGCGGCCAGAAACGCCAGAACGGGCCGTCTCACTGTTCCGCCTCCGCGCCGCGTTCGACCATCTTGCGGCGCGCCTCTTCATATAACTTCCGCGTCTCGTCGCGCTCGGCCTGATTGTTGAAGGATTGTTGCATGGCTCGCTGGAGTGTCCGGTCCATCCACTCTACAAAATAGCCGGCGTCTTTTTTCGACCGCACCGGTTTGCCGTCCACGATCACCCACACCGGCATCGTCGCGGCGAACGGAAACGGCCGCCGGATCGGGTCGCGCCCGTATCGGGCGCGGACCTGCGCGGAGATCCAGCCGCTCCGCTCCACCGGAACGCTCCTGCGCACGCGCGTGCGCGTCGCGCCGGCTTCCGGCCGGATCGTCTCCACCACTTCGCCGTTGCGCAGGATCTCAACCGTCTCGATCGGGTTGATCGAGGCTACCTCCAGGCTGGCGTCAAGCAGATGGCGCCCCGCCGGAAGCCGGATTTCGTCACCCGGCTCACGCTGCGACACCTTCAAGAGAATCAGCGGACCGGAGGTGACGAAGGACCTCCCGGCGCGAAAGTCGGCCGTCCACTTGTCGTAGTCGAGGACGGTTCCCGTGCGGACGTAAACGCGATTGGACCCGAGAATATAGCTCCGGTAGAAGTTCGGAAACGCGTCTTCTCCGGCCGACGCCACCACCTTGTAGCCGCAGTTCCAGGCGCGATACAGCGGCTCCATTCCCGCGATCGCGTTGGCCTCGACGAAGTCGACGTTGTCGAGCGCGAGATCAACCGGGAAATGTGCGCCCGCCCCGTGCGCGTATCCGGCCAGCCCGCCCTGCTCCCGGGCCACCCGGTACGGCGTCGTGTTGCTCGGGTAGATCGAATCGACAATCGTGTTCTGGTAGCCCACGTAGTCCGGAATCACGTAGTGCTTCTTGATGTTCAGAAAGGTCGCGTGTCCCCAGAAGGGCGGATGGTATTCCTGCGCGTGAAACAGGATGCGTTCGCGGGTCGAAACCGGATCCGGCCTGCCGGTGAAGTGCGCGATATCGGGAATCCGCTGCTCCTTGTTGCAGATCAGGTTGTTCAGTACGTGGATGTCCTCCGCCTCCGCCTGTTCCATGAGGCGCCTGGGAGTGTTGAAGTACACGCCGGCGTAGTTCATATGGAAGTGGTTGTCGCCGTCGTACCAGCCGCGCGCGGCGAAGTTGTCCAGCCGCTTCAGAGCCACGGTGAGCTCGGCGGTCTGGTTGGCCGCGATCATCGCGCGCTCCTTCACCGGAATGTACTCGAACCCGCGCGAGAAGGACAGTTCGGCGGGGCCCGGCGGCAGGTCCACGGTGAAGTCGCCGTCGGTGTGGAAGTAGTGGTACTCACTCTTGTCCATGTGGTCGAACATGAGCCAGTCGGCGCGGAACCAGCTTTCGGCGGGCGCGTAGGCCCGGGAATCGGCGGCGTTGAGGTGAACGCGCGCCCGCATCGGCCTGCGCGTGCCGGCGTCGACGACCCGCACGTGCAGCCTGCCCATCTCGCGCTTATAGACGAGTTTGCCGGGCGTCACCTGCTCCATGCGGCCGCCGAACCAGCGCCACAGCCAGAGGGAGGTCTCCCCGCCCTCGTTCGATATGAAAGCGATGCGGGACCCGTCGGGTGACCACCGCGGCGTCGTCCGGTCAAAGTCGCCGTAGGTCAGCGGAAAGGCGTCGCCGCCCTTGGGCGGCATCGCCCACAACTGCTGCCACTGGCGCCCGAGATAGGAGCTGTAGACCAGCTTGGCGCCGTCGGGCGAGAGTGTGGGCCGCGCCTTCCACGTGGTCTCCTCGTAGTGGAACCGCTGCATCGGCGCGCCGGGCTCGGCGCGCATCCGGTAGAAGCCGCCCGAGCCGTGCTTGTTGTCGCGGTTGGAGATGAAGATCAACTCCCGGCCGTCGCGCGTCCATGTGGGATGGATATGGAGGGCCCACTTGCCGTAGTAGACGGTCGGCGGCTTCAGTTCGAAATCGCTGGTGATCATCCGCGGCTCCGACGCCCGGCCATCCCGGAGGGGCATGATGTAGATGTTGTAGTTGCCGTTCGGCCACGTGGACACATACGCCAGCCGGTCCCCTTCCGGGGACCACTCCGGCTCGACGTTGATGGAGTTGCCTTTGGTCAGCTGGATCGTCGAGCCGTCGGAGAGCCGCAGAAGCTTGAGGTGGATGGTTTCGTCCAGGTCGGACGTGTAGGCGATCCACTTTCCGTCCGGAGACCAGGCGGGCATCGACGCATAGCCGCGGTCCGCCGTCAACTCGTACGCGGTGGTCTCCCCCAGCTTCATGCGCCAGATGGACCCTTTCATCGCGAAGGCGAGTTCCTTGCCATCCGGCGACCATGTGGGGAAATTCGGACCGTTGGTGATCTGCGGCAGGTAACATTCGAGCGTATACGGCTCGCCGGTCATGATCCGCGAAAACACGCGGCGCTGGGTCTGCGGAAACAGACAGGCGGCGAACGCCAGCAGGACGGCAAGGGGACGCACACAGGCATTATACGGGCGTCCGGCCGGAGGTCTGTGGCACACCGGCCTCAGCCGCGGCGAGCGCCGGCGTCCTGAGCCTCGAAAACGGCGGAAGGATCCAATTCCGACACCCGCGTGCCGGCCTCATGGAGCTTCGCTGGCGGCACCTCCGCGAACCGCGCCAGGAACCCGGGCCGCAGCGAGAACCGCAGCGCCTGCCCGGTTCGGCGGTTGCGCACGACGCTGTACGTCCTGTTGCTGTCGGCCCGCCGCAGGTTCAGCTTGCCGAGGCTCGCCCCTGTTGACGCCTGGAGTCCGTCGACGATCGAGCTCCACCGGGCGTTGGCCGGGCTATGGTGGACCACTTCCAGATCCATGCTGCCGCGTTCCAGCCCGAGGCGGGCCAAGGCGTGCTCCCCCATGAGGTAGCCGGCAACCGCGAAGGGTCCGGCCGTGCCGTGAATCAGCGCCGTCCGGGAAATAGCCGGCGGATTCTCGTCGTCATGCGCCTTCCCCACGGCCGCGATCCCGGCTGCCAGCAGCGCCATCCGCCTTCGTGTCGTGTTCATTGGGCTTCCCGCCCCAGCTCAAACGTCAGAGAAGACCAGAAGCTCTCCCAATCGGCCGCCGCCGGATCCGCGCAGCGCTCCATCTTGATCGTATGCAGGCGCCACCATCCCGCCTTCGGCAGCTTCACCCTCAGGCGTCCGTCGGGACCAGTCCGTCCGGCCACCGTGCTGGTGGAATCCGAACCCTGCGCCCAGGCCGCCTCGACCTGAAGGTCCGCGGCCGGCTTTCCGCGAAACAGCACTTGAACGGGAAGTTCGCCGCCGGGGTCGATCCCATAGGGATCCGCCTCCGGGATGATCTCGATGATCAGGCCGGAGGGCTGACGGAAATAGCCGCCGCCTTCGCCGGATCGCAGCAAGGCCCGGGCGTACTTGCTGTAGCGTTCCTTTCCCGGCTTGCCCGCCTCGCCGTGAGCCGCGCGCCAGGCGATCACCTCGTTCAGACCTTCGTGTTTGAGGTAGCTCAGGAACTTTGCCGGTTCCAGCTCGATGAGCGTGGGTACGGTGGACACGGTGGCGACCAGGTGGCCGGATCCCGCCACCACCGCGTCGCCGAGGTCGCGCGTCCCCTCGACGCGCAGGTTCTCGACCTTTACGGAGCCGCCGCTCCAGCTGACCTTGGGCTCGATGAGCTTGTGCAGCCGGCCGGCCACTTCGCTGCGAGGGAACGAGTCGCCGACATGGAATCCGAAGGTCAACGCGTCGCCCGGCTTCGGGCGAAACGTGGACGGAATGATGTAGAGGTCGTGGGCGGACGCCACCGCCGCCACTGTCAGAGCAAGGATGGATTTCATGGAGGCCTCTCTAGAATTGCAGTTTCAGCGCCAGTTGCAGGGAGCGGGGCCCGCCCGTCACAAACAGCGGGTTCTGGCCGCTGGCGCCGGCCAGCCCCGTGTTCAGCATCGCCACCGAACGGCCGAAGTTACCGCTCGTCATCACGCCGGTCGGGTTGGCGAAATTGGGCGTATTGAACACGTTGAACGCTTCGGCGCGAAAGTCGAGGCCGAGGTTCTCGCCAAGCGCGAATCGGCGGCGCACCGAGAGGTCCACTTGCGACAGGTTGAAGCCGCGGAGCGTGCCGCGGCCGAGCGTGCCCTGGCGGCCCTGCGCGAGAGGTGTGGCGGCGTCGAACGCGGCCGGATTGAACCTTTTCCCGCCGGCGAAGCTGTCCGAGTAGAGGTAAAGCGGCTGGCCGGGAACCAGGTCCGGGCGCGCGATATTGGTCAGCCCGAGCCCCAGCGGGTCGCGCCCCGTGGTCGGCGTGACGGGGAACGCGGTGCGCAGCCGGATCACCGAATCCAGGGCGAAGCCGCCGAGGACGGCCGCCGCGGCGCGGTTTCCGGACGGCGCGGGCAGATTGTAGCTGGCCGAGCCGGTGAAGGCGTGGCGGACGTCGAACGACGAGGGTCCGCGGTCGGAGGAAGGCGCCAGCCGCTGGCCGGGGGCATAGAGATTGTTGATGGAGTCATCCGAGGCCGTGTCGAGCGACTTCGACCATGTATACGAGAGCAGGGCCTGGAGGCCCCGGCTCAGGCGCCGCTTGAACTGCATCTGCAAGGCGTTGTAGTTCGAGCTGGCGAGGTTGCTCACCGCGTCAATCCGGGTGAAGTTGGGGTTCTGCAAGGTCTGCGGCCGCAGGCTTTCCACGCGCGACAGCCGCCGCCCCGAGGATCCGACGTAGGAAACCGACAGCGAGTTGGAGCGGCCGAACGGCTGCTCGACGGCGAAGCTGTACTGCAAGGTGTAGGGGAGCTGGAAGCCGTCGTAGAAGGAGAACAGGCGAGGATAGGGCGGAGTCAGGTTCAGGGGACCCACTTCGGTGAGGAAGATCGGGTCGCTGAGCGCGCGGTTGGTCACCGTCCGGCTGCGCGAGAACGGGTAATTCGTGGGCGAGAGCGCCGTTCCGGCGAAGCCGTATCCGAGATCGTAGAAGACGCCGAAACCGGCGCGCACCACCGTGGCGCGGTCGCGGAACGGGCGGTAGGCTGCCCCCAGGCGCGGCGCGAAGTTTCCCCACGTGGTCTCGTAGAATCGCGTTCCCCGCGGAGCTAGGCTGGCGGACGCGGGATTGGCCAGGCCCTTCACCACCAGCGGCAGGCTCGACGGATCGCCCGACGGCGCCGGGTTGACCTCCCAGCGCACGCCATAGGTCAATGTGAGCAGCGGGCTCAGCCGCCAGGCATCCTGCCCGAACAGGGAGAAATTCCGGTAGCGGGGCCGCAGGTAGCCGTCGATCTGTGACGTGGTGCCGCTGGCCACTCCGCTCGCAATCAGTTGCGTGATGCTGGCGGCGGTGAGAACGTTGCTGAAGAACCGCCCGCCGAAGGTGGGCGACAGCCGCCGGTAGTCTCCCCCGAACTTGACCGCGTGGGCGCCGTGATTCCAGCTCAACGTGTCGACGAGGTTGACCTGCCGCTGCGTGTTGTTGCTGAAGGTTCCGGGGCTGATCGTGTTCTCGTCGTTGCCGCCGATGGACAGGTAGTAGAGCGACGTGGCCGGATCGGCCGACGGCGCGATCAGGTCCCGCAGCGAAAGCAGCCTGGCCCCTCCGAAGGTGTCCTGGACGTAGGTCTGCGCGGCGCGGGCGCGGCTCCAGTTGAAGCGGAGCTCGTTGTTCACCATCGGGCTGAGCAGCATGGTGGACCCCGCCGTGACCGTGTCGGCTTGCGCCGGCAACACGGCCACGAAGCTCGGGGTGACGTACCGGCCCCGCTCGCGCGCCTCCGACGGGGCGTGGTTGAACCGCCCGAACAGCTGGATCCGCGGCGTGAGGGAATGGTCCACCCGGACGCTGGTGGCGTCGAGCGTCGCGGGGTTCGAAAAGCCGGCCACATACGGGGTCTCGTTCGGGGCGCCGGCCAGCGGCGGCGCCACCGGCAGCGGGTACGCCTCGAGAATGTTCTTGAGCAGGCCGGTCGCATTGGCGCGGGCCGCCAGGGAAGGCACACGCACTTCCGGAGAGATGACCGGCTGCCGCAGCCGCAGTCCTTCACAGGAGGCGAAGAAGAACGTGCGGTTGCGACCGTCGTAGAGCCGGGGAACGAACACCGGTCCGCCCGCCGTGAATCCGAAATCGTTCTGGCGCAGCGCCGGGCGCTTCAACCCGTTGAAGTTGCCGAACCAGCTGTTGGCGTCGAGCTTGTCGTTGCGCAGATAGTTGAACAACGACCCGTGCAGATCGTTGGTTCCCGACCGCGTAACGATGGCCACCTGCGCGCCCGGCTGCCGCCCGTACTCCGGCGCGTAGGTCGACGTCTGAATTGTGAACTCCTGCACGGCGTCGACGGATGCCAGCGCGCTGGTGCCGCCGCTGGCCGAGTAGGAGGGTGTCCCGCCGCCCGCCCCTTCGTAGGGCGAAGTCGCAAACGGCAGGCCGAAGTTGGCGCTCACGCCGTCGACGGTGAAATAGTTCGAACCGGTGCGCTGCCCGTTGACGGAGAACTGTCCGTTCTCGGGCAGCGACGCCGCGGTGATCACGACCCCCGGACTGAGGTTGATCAGCGTCTGGAAGCTCCGGCCGTTAAGCGGCTGGTTCTCGAAAAACCGGCGGTCGACGCTGGTCGCAACGGCGGGAGCCTCCCTGACCAGCGGAGCTTCCGAGGTCACCACCACGCTCTCGCCGCGCGCCGCCACTTTGAGGCTCAGGCGCACCGAGCGTTGATCATTGGCGTTCAGCGTAATGTCGGTCATCTGCGAGCGCGAAAAGCCCGCTTTCTCCACCAGCAGCTCGTAGCTGGAAGGAGCAAGCTGGGTGAAGACAAACGCCCCGCTCTCATTCGTGACGGTCTCGCGCGTCTGTCCCCTCGACGGATCCCGCAGGGTCACCTTGGCGGCGCCGACGGCGCCTTCCTGCTCGTCCACGACGGTCCCGGCAAGCGATGCGGTCACGGACTGGGCGGTTGCAATTGCGGCAGCGGCCAACAGGAGACCTGCAATCAGAATCGGCTTCTTCATCTTCGGCATCCCTTCCTTAGCACGGATTTCAAACAAGTGATACGGAAAAGGCGGACAATTGGATCGCGGGCATAAGGAAAATGATCTAGCGCCGCGATGACGGGAACTCGGCGTCGAAGCGGGGGTTGACCCGGCGCGCAAACTCCAGCGCCGCGTGTTCCGGGGGTAACTCTGTCAAGAGAAAGGCGGCGGTCCCGTTGGCGCGTTCTTTCTGAAGATTGGCGGCCAGGCCCCGCAGGTAGGTCATGAACGCCTCGTCTGCGTCGCCGGAGATCGATTTGAAGATCAGGATGTAGGCGTCTTCCCTAAAGGGCACCTGGAACCCGGTGGGAATGTTGTCGCCAAACCAGTAAAGGCTGCCGGGCTTCATCAGATGCCAGCGCCCGAGGCTCTTGAGCCCCCAGGTTCCGCGAACGGTGTAGATGATGGAGCCTTTGGCGTGCGGATGCTCTTCAAGGTACAGACCCGCCGGCATGTCGATGAAATGGGCGCGCATTCCGGGTACTCGGAGCAGCGGACCGATTCGTCCTTCGAGCGTCTCGACGCCGGGAGTCTTCTCCTTGTCGAGGATGTCTTCGATGATCGTGACTCCGGGCGCCAAGTGTACGCGCTCGGGCGAGCTCGCCGTCGCGGGCTCCCGTTCCGGCGCCTGGACCGCCCGTCGCGGCGCTCCGGTGTCCGGGGACGCCGGCGGCGCCATGGGGTGCGGTTCGTGGCTGTGACCCGGCGCGGGCAGGGTATCGTGCAGCCAGGCGAGCACGACCCGGTCGAAGTCCGGGTGGTACGGATTCCGGAACGAGGAAAAGGTGAAGCGCTCCCGGATGGCGGCGTCCTGGTTTTCCGGGGCGATCTGAAAGTTATGGTCCGCGCCATCGATGATCGCCAGCTGTGTGCGGAGGTTACCGGCGCGCTGCATCACCGCTACGGCGCAGGCGGCGTGGTGCGGAGGAACGTTGCGGTCCCGGCTGCCGGCCACGGCCAGGGCCGGGCGCTGAATGTAGCGGAACATCTCGTCCGGCGGCAGGTCAAGCTCCTCGGTGCGCCGCGCCAGCGGAACGGTCTCATGAAAGCTCCCGTCGACCAACTCCCAGGTGGCGCGCCGAGCCCGGGCCGCGGCGAACATCTCGCGCCAGCGCCGCCCGTAGGCGATGTAGCGCTCGAGGTTATTCTGGCGCGCCCACGCAGCGTCGGCCGAACTCGCGGCGGCAGACTGCGCCAGCCGCCCGTGGTTGTACTCGAAGATCTCTTCCGCTTTCCCGCAGAATGCGCCGAGGAACAGATACGCGTCCGCGTGGGCGCCTTCGCGTGCCGCCAGGCTGGCGATGTAGGCGCCCGCGCTTTCGCCCGCGGCAATTATCTTCCCGCACTCGGGCCGGGAGCGCAGATGCGAGTAGAGATCGGCCAGCACCCGGGCGTCGCCCTGGTAGAGGTCCTTCCAGCCCGCTTTCGGGCGGCTGGCGCCGCGCCCGACCTGATCGTATCGAAAGCTGCCGTATCCCGCCCGGGCCAGTGTCTCGGCGAACCGCTTGAGCGCGGCGCGTTCGGGAACGCCCGGCCGCTCCATCCCTCCATCGCGGAGGTGCGAAAGCGTACCGCCGACGATGACCACGCACGGCGCCGGCCGGTTCTCGCGCGGCAGCAGCAGCGTGCCGCCGATCCTGGCTGTGGAAAGGTCGAGGTTCAGGTCGATCGATTCGGCGTTCGGGCTGCCGGGCGCGCGAACCGACGCGGTGAGCAGGAGCGCGGTGACGACGGCTGTTCGCATCGCTCCACAATAGTAACACTAATATTAACTTCGTGCTACCAGAGGAAGCGGGCTGCCAGCAGGATGCCAGGGATGGAAATCGTGAACGCCGAGTCGGCCCAGCGCCATCGCGGCAGACGCCGGACCGGCCAGCTTCCGTCGAATCCGCGCGAAAGCATCGCCGCGTGCACTCGTTCAGCGCGATCCCAGCTGCGCAGGATCAGCGTGCCGAACTGGTGGCCGAAAATCGAGTAGCGGCGTTTGCCGAGGGCGCTTACGGTCCGGCATTCGCGGGCCCGTTCCATGCGCGCATACTCCTCCGAGAGCAGCGCTGTGTAGCGGTACATCATCGCCAGGATCAGGTTCAGCACGGGCGGGGCCTTCAGCAGGCGAAGCGCTTCCAGCAGTTCGCCCAGCGTCGTGGTGGCGGTCAGGAAGGCGAGCAGCAGCGCGGCGGCGTAGCCCTTCAGCGCGACCGAGAGCCCGAGCGGCCACGCGGCCGGCACGCCCTCGCCCGCGGCGCGGCCCTGCCAGACGAGCAGACCCGCAGCCAGCAGGATGAACGGTGACGCGGCCAGGCAGCGCCACGTCAGATAGTAGCCCGAGGCGCGCCCGGTCAGGATCAGCAAGGCAATCAAGGCGCCATAGCAGGGGAACGCCGTCAGCGCGCCGGGCGGCGTGGAGGCGACGATCGCGATCATGGCGGCGATGGCCAGCAGCCGCGCGCGGGGGTCGAACCTTTCGAACAGTCCGGTCACGGACACGGCGCCAGAATCGCGGGGCGGCTGCGGCGCAGGAAACCCACCACGGCGGCGGTCAGAACTCCTTCGAGCGCCGCCGCGCCCAGATAGAGCAGAGCCATGAAGTAGAAACCTTTGCCATAGCCGCCGAGCGAGAACTCCACGGCGATCAGCAACGCCGGCACAAGCACGCCGACAAAGCCGCACAGGAAAGCCCGCAGCGGTTCACGGCCCACCCCGGACCGCCAAACAGAGGCCGCCGTCAGCGCTCCGGCGCCCATATTCAGGGCGTTGAGTCCGAGCGTAATCAGTCCGCCATGCTGGAACAGGATGGTCTGAAACAGCAGGGCCGCGAAGATGACCGGAAAGCTGCGCCGCCCGGCGAGGATTCCAGCCAGGCCGTAGAGTCCCAGATGGACGGAAGTGCCGCCGAGGGGAAAATGAATCAGCGAAGCGGCGAAACACGCCGACGCCAACATTCCCAGCCGGACCACTTCCCCCGTCTCGATGCGCCGGCCGAGCCAGTACATGGCCGTCCAGGAGACGCCATGAGCGGCGCCGCACCACAGGTTGGGAAGGATGCCGTCGGCGATGTGCATGTCTACCAGGAGACGTAAAGCGACGTTTCGTAGTTGACGTGGTCGTAGGCCGCGCCGGCCGGCGCCGCGTCGCGGAAGGCTGCGGAAAACATCGCCGGACCCTTGACCCCGGATGGCGGGGAGTAGGACAGCTTGCCATCCGGATTGGTTTTGCCGGCCTCGACGGCCTTGGCGGCGCCCGACAGGAAGACCTCCACCGGAACGCCAGCCACCGGTTGCTGGTGCTTCAGCAGGCGGACCTGCCACGCTCCCTGCGCCCACTCTCCGGTGAGTTCCAGTTCGAATCCCAGCGGCTTGCCCGCGGTGGCAGCGGCAGTGCCGAAGGCCACGTAGGCGACGGCCGAGCGGAAGGTCCGGTACGCCTGAGTCGCGTCCGGATTCCTGTCCCGTCCACCAGGCTTCACGCCCTTGGGCGTGCGGCTGCTGACGCCGCGATCCTGCGTGAACCCGATGCGGTAGGTTCCCTTCTCGCGGGGCGTGAAGGTCGCGGTGACCTCTGTCGGTCCGGCAGCCGCCGGGAGGCTGGTCCGCGCGCCTGACGGGGCGACAGCCACCAGTTCCGCCTGCCGGGCGTTGATGCCCTCCTCGCTCTGCGGAAACTTGTGGCCGTGGCCGATGCGGATCGTGGCAGGCTTTCCGGCTTCCAGCGGCGCGACGGGCGCGACCCAAGTGTAGTGGCCAACGGCGGTCAGCGCCAGGCCGGCGCTCAGTAACAGGATTCGGACCGGGCGGGCCAGCATCGATCGAAGGTGTTTTCTGATTGGTCGCACTATTGGTATTTTAGTGATACGAGTCGAGGTATGCCATAGTTTTGTGAAAGTGCCGCCTTTTGCCAGCCTGCTGGCGGCGCTCGGGGCCGCCGCTTTCGCCCACGAACTCGATGTCGTTCCGTCGATCGCGGCTCCCGCCGTGGTTCTCCGGTGCACGTACGCGGGGCGCGATCCGGTGTCCTTCGCCGCGGTGCAGGTTTACGCGCCGGCATCGTCGCAGGCCGAGTTCCAGACGGGCCGCACCGACCGGCATGGCGTGTTCTCCTTCGTTCCCGACGAGCCGGGTTCCTGGCGCGTGGTCGTCGATGACGAGGAGGGCCACCGCCGCGACGTGTCGGTGACGGTACCATCGAATCTCGCCGCTTCCGGGGTTGCCGCGCCGCCGCAGGGGCCGCCCGTGGCGCGCTGGGAACGGGCGATCACGGGGCTGGCGCTGATGGCGGGCGCCACCGGGGTCCTGTACGGGTTCAAGGCCCGCCGCGGGAGTTGAGGAGCCGGCTCCAGATGCCGGCGTAGAAGTGGAAATCGATTCCGCACCGGCGGAGCAGTTCGCGGTCCGAGGCGATCTCGAGTGCGGGCCCGAACGCGGCCAGCCTGCCTTCATGAAAGACAGCCAGCCGGTCGACGGAAGCCAGGGCCGGAAGAATCTCCTGCGAGATCAGGATGACAGTCGCATCCAGTCCGCGGATTACTCCGATGAGTTGCTCGACCATGCCGGGGTCGAGATTGGCGAAGGGCTCATCGAAGGCGATCACGCTCGGCCGCATGGCGAGCACGGTGGCGAGCGCGACGCGGCGCTTCTCGCCGAACGACAGATCGTGGGTTGGCCGGCGTTCGAAGCCGTCCAGCCGCATCTGGCGCAGCGCCACGGCCACGCGGTCGGCCACCTCCGAGGCGCCGCAACCCATGTTGAGCGGCCCGAAGGCGACGTCCTCTTCCACTGTCGGCGTGAACAACTGGTCGTCGGGATTCTGGAAGACGATTCCGACTTTGCGGCGAATCTGCATGAGATTCCGGGCATGCACGACCTCACCGCCAATCCGGATAACGCCGCTCGATGGCAAGAGGACGCCGTTCAACTGGAGCAGAAAGGTCGACTTTCCGGCGCCCGACGGGCCGATGATGCCGACCCGTTCTCCGGCCTCGATGCGGAGCGATACACCCCTCAGCGCCTCCCGCCCGTCCGGATAGCGGTAGGTGAGGTTGTCGGCCTCGATGTCGCAGCCGTTTCTGTTCTCCCGCGGAAGCAATCCCTTATCTTAGAGGTTCCGGCGGCCTAAGCGAAAAGGGACAGGGGCCGGATCCACCCGAGCGCGCCAAGGGTCATGATTCCCCCGAGCGCCATCACGACCAGCGCCGAGAGAACCGGAACGAGCCGCGCGGCCGGTCCGTCGCGCCACGAGGACGACGCGGGCAGATGGTCCTTGGCGAAGATCACGGCCAAGCCGACCGCGGTCAGCACCAGGGCCAACCCTGCGCTGAAGGCCACCAGCAGACCCATGCCAAAAGCCGTCCTCCCGATGCCGATGGCGCTCAGCATCAGGATGAGAGCGGAGGGACACGGCGCGAGCCCTCCGCTGACGCCGAGGGCCGCAAGGCCGGGCAGGCTCACGCCGCCTTCGGGAATGACATGGGAGTGCTTGATTCCGCCATGCGAATGGGTATGGACAAAACCGGGGCCAAGCCCGTGATGATGATGGTGGTGATGGCCGTGGCGATGGTGGTGGCACTGTGTCGTTGCGCCGGTCATCGCCAGCGACTCGATGCGCCGGTACAGAAGCCATCCACCGAGGGCAAGAATCGACACGCCGGACAGGGCTCCCAGCACGGGAATGATTTTCTCCGGTTGAACGCGCCGTTCGAAGAAAAGCACCGCCAGTCCCAGGAGAAATACGCTGGCAGTGTGTGTGAAGGTGACCATCGCACCGAGAAAGAGTGCATGCCGAGGCGTTCCGCGACTGCCGACGAGATAGGCCGCGACAATCGTCTTGCCGTGGCCCGGGGAGAGAGCATGCATCGCCCCCAGGCCGAAGGCAGCGGCCAGGGCGGCCAGCATCATTCCCCACCCGAGGTCCCGTCTCGACAGCAGCCGCGAGAGGAAGTCGCCGCGCGACAGGCCGCCCGCGTCCGGTGACGCCGCCGCGACGGCGCCGCCTGAATCGCGGACGCCCGCGGACGCCGGCAGCGAAGTCTGTTTCCAGGCGAACGAGGCGCGCACGTCGCGCGGAGCGGCCGCGGCGGGGACCGCGGGGTAGGAGGAAAGGGCTTTGCTTCGGTCGGCGCCGGGAGGGCTGGCGGCGGTCACCGCCGCTCCCGCGGAAGCTGTGATGACGATCTCCTTCCATCCGGGCCGCTCCGCGAAGTTCCGGTCTTCATAATCGACGGTTCCGGGACGCAGCGCGATGTCAGCCTCCATCGTCACCATCAGCACGGGCATGCCGCCGGCGCCGTCGTCGACTTTGACCGACACCCGGCTCATCCGCGGCGCCACGGCCAAGCCGTTCTGCTTGACAGCCAGGTTGGCGATCCACTTCGGCGCCTCCGCTTCCGCCCGTTCGCGGATCCCGGCGGCCGTCGCGCCCGAGACCGCGAGTCCCCAGCTTTGCAGCAGTTCGAACGTGGGGAGTTCGGCGAAGTCGAGCACGTAGAGGATCCGGGAACGGCCCGGCGCGGTTTCAATCCTGGAGTAGTGGCTGATGCTGAAGTTACCCATCGGGTGGGCGGCGAGAGTGCACGCAAGCAAGAGGAGCGCGCTCAGGGTTCGCATACACGGGAATACGGCAGGCGGCGCGCCGGCGGATGTCCGCCGGCCCTGAAAAAAACGCCGGGGCCCTCACGGGAAATCACGAGTGGCGCCCGCATCCGCGCGGGCGGCGACATTCGTATCAGCGAATGAATCCGATCGGATCGTGAGAAAGGAGAATGAAATGATCAGAAGGAAACTGTTTTCGCTGCTGAGCGCGCTGGCGATCGCGGGCCCGGCGGCGGCAAAGAACCCGATTGTGGGCGGCAACGAAATGTTCCCCCAGAAGAATATCGTCGAAAACGCGATGAACTCGGCGGATCACACCACGCTCGTCGCCGCGGTGAAGGCGGCCGGCCTGGTCGAGACGCTTCAAGGCGCGGGTCCATTCACGGTGCTCGCGCCGACCAACATGGCTTTCGGCAAGCTTCCCGCCGGCACGGTGGAAAACCTGCTGAAGCCCGAAAACAAGGCCTCCCTCACCAAGGTGCTCACCTACCATGTTCTGCCGGGCCGGCTGTCGAGTTCGGATATCCGCAAGCAGATCAAGGCCGGCAAAGGCAAGGCGATGTTCAAGACGGTGTCCGGCGGCACGTTGTGGGCTTGGACGGAAGGCAAGACGCTCGTGCTCAAGGATGAGAAAGGCGGCATGTCGCGCGTGAGCCAGGCCGACGTGTTCCAGTCCAACGGCGTGATCCACGTGGTCGACTCGGTCGTTCTTCCCAACTGAACCAGCGCCGTCCTCCGGAGAGACAACGATGATCGACTTGAACCGGTCTGGCATTTCCCATCCCCGTGCCGTCTTCCGAGCGGCCGGCGGGTGGTTGGCGGCGGTCCGCTACACTGTTCAAATGACGCTGGAGCAGCAGGAACTCCGGGCCCTCGACGCGAAGCTGAAGGTGATTCTCCCGCTCGAGTACCAGGCCTGCTACGAGGATGTCCAACCGGTTCCGATGCGTTCGGCGGGACTCAAGTACGACGCGTCGGGGAGGGTGGCCTGGGACGAGATCTGGCAGAGCTTCTGCGACCTTGCCATGGCGGGCGGACCCCCGCACAAAGGCCGGCTCCTCGAGCCCGCGGGCAGGGCGGAGATCGAGGCGGAACCGCAGCGCTACCGCGAGGTGGCCGGCGAGATCTGCCGTGGAATCCGCATGGTTTCCTGCCAGGTGGCGGCGGAGCCTTCGCCCGATCCCGGTTGGGTGCGGGTGATGTGTCCCACGCGGATCATGGCCGGGTGGCTGGTTCGCGCGATCGTGATGGAGAATGTTTCGGCGCGCCTGAAGGGGAGCACGGTGGAACTGCCCGCCGGCCCGCGCTTCCGGCTGGAGAAGGAGATCAAGAACGTCGTCACCGTGACGGCCAAGACGTGCCACTATTTCGAAGGGCACCTCGAGCCGCGCCAGCAGCTGAAGATCGGCGCGATCTTCGCCGAAGCGGACGCCAGGTGGCCGTTACTCCAGCCTGACCCGGCTGCCGCCGCGGAAGCATGGAAAACGAGGACCGCCGCAAAGCTGCGGGAAGCAACCGGGCTGTGCGCCGGCGGAGAGCAATACCGCGGATGGCTGGGCGTCGAGACAGGCAATGCGGCCGCCGCCATCTGGATGATGCGGGCGCTGATGCCCGATAACGTCCTCGCCAGGAGGGAAGGCACGGTGCTTTATGTGCCGGCCAACCCGGCGGCGGATCCGGAAGGCGATGTCGTCCTGGAAGCCGTGAGGAAAGTGCATCGCCTTGCCGGGGTTCGGGGCATTCTCCGCAAGGACGCCTAGCGCGCGCCGGCGGTCCGGGGCGCAGTGGCTTTAGACTGGAGAACGATGCTTCGCTTCGCCGCGGCGCTCGTTTCCATTGCGGCGGCCCTTTCCGGGGCCCGTCCGCCGCGCGTCATCGCCACCCTCGATCACAGCCCGATCGTCGTGCGTCTGCCCAACCGGACTCTCGGCGCGTGGCTGGTGCAACCCGCCGGAGGCTATGACGCCGTATTCGAGATTCGGTCAACCGACAACGGCCGGACCTGGACCGAGCCGCGCCCGATACGCCGGCTCCCGGACAATGAGGGAACGTGGGCCGGTCCGGAACCGCTCGCCGCGCGCGACGGCCGGATCCACCTGTTCCTGCTTCGCCGATGGAAGTACACGCTCGGCCAGCGGGGCGAAGCAGAGCGTCCCGCCTTCGACGACTACCGCGGCAACCGGATCGACATCTGGCACATGCGGTCCGACGCCGCCGGGGCGAACTGGTCGGAACCGCGCGAGATCTGGCGGGGCTACACGGGCGCGCTCAATTCGGTTCTGGAGACGCGAACCGGGCGGATCCTTCTTCCCTTCTCCTATCATGTACAGCGGACGTGGCGAAACCGCGGCGCCGGGTTCGAACAGTTCACTTTCTTCGGGGCGTTCAACTCGACCGTGCTGTATTCGGATGACGGCGGCGGCACGTTCCACCTCTCCCCGACGCCCTTGCTGGTTGAAACGCCCGACATCGTTTCCTCCTACGGGGCCGTGGAGCCGGTGGCGATCGAATTGAAGGACGGGCGCATCTGGAACCTGATCCGGACGCAGCGCGGGCGGTTCTACGAATCATTCTCGGCGGACGGGGCTGTCTGGTCCGAGCCGCGGCCGGCCGCGATCCTGAACTCCGATTCCCCCGCCGGGCTGGCCCGGACCGACGATGGAAGGCTGGTGCTTGTTTGGAACAACTGCCTGCGTTATCCCTATGCCCACGGCGGACGCCAGGTGCTGCACGCCGCCATCTCGGAGGACGAAGGCCGGACGTGGATCGGCTACCGCGAGGTCCTCAAGGATCCCAAACGCAACGAACCGCCGCCGCCCGGCGGCGATTTCGGCACGGCGTACCCGTTCCCGGCCGCGGCTTTCGATGGCGAGCTGCTGATCCGCTCGGGCCAGGGGAAGGGGCGGACCGCCCTCGTTTCGCTCGACCCCGGCTGGCTCTACGAGACGGAGCAGCGATCCGATTTCCGGAACGGGCTGGAGGACTGGACGCACTTCGGAACAAAAGGGGTCGAACTGGCGCCGCATCCGGACAGGGGCGGCGAACACGTTCTCCAGGTGGCGCGAACGAGCGCGGAGTGGCCGGCCGGCGCCGTCTGGAACTTCCCGAACGGCCTGACCGGAACGCTCACGGTCCGGCTCAGAACACAGCCGGGATTTCGCGGGGCGAACCTCGCGCTCACCGACCACTATTCGGTTCCCTGGGACAAGGAGGACCATCTGAACTCGCTGTGGAACATCGTGCTCGAGCCCTCCACACTCACGCCGGGGGCGTGGCGCACGATCACGGTGGACTGGAGCGTGCCCCGGCGGTCCGCGCGAATCGCCTTTGACGGCAAGCCCGGCCCGCCGGTCCCGATTCGCCGGGAGACGGCGGGTGCGAACTACTTCCGGGTGCGATCGACCGCCGAAGGGGCGGATCCGGCGGGACTGCTGATTGAATGGGTCCGCGTGTCAACGGGCCGCCGATGAACGAGGCGTTCCGGGAGCTTCACGTTCTGCTGGCCGGCTGCGGATCGATCGGCAAGCGGCACGCGCGGATCCTGTCCGAACTGGGCGTAGGGCGCATCTGCGCCTGCGACCCGAACCCGGCCCAACTGGAGGCGCTCCGCGCGGCCGTTCCCGGCGTCAAGCCGTGCTCCTCGTTTCAGGCCGGCCTCGATGGCGCCCCGGACGCCGTCTTCATCCTCACTCCGCCTGAACTGCACGTTCCGATGGCCTGCGAGACGATTCTCGCCGGGCGCCACGTCTTCCTCGAGAAACCTGTCTCCGACACCATGGACGGAGTGGACGAGCTGATTGAGCTGGCCGGCCGGTCCGGCCGGAAGGCGATGGTCGGGCTGTGTTTCCGTTATCACGAGGCGCTTCGGCGCGCCAAGCGGATGCTGGACCAGGGCGAGATCGGCCGCGTGGCTTCCATCCGGGCGCTGGTGGGTGAGCACCTGCCGGAGGTCCGGCCGGACTTCCGGACCCTGTTCAGCGCGAAGGGCCTCGGCGCGTTCGACCTTATGCACGATCTCGACCTTGCGCTCTGGTACGCGAATCAGCCCGTGCGGGAGGTCCATGCGGTCCACGGAACATTCAGCGACATCGGGATCGAAGCTCCGGATCTGGTCGAGATCCTCCTGCGGTTTGAAGACCGGTGCGCGGCCACGGTCCACATGGATTTCTTCCAGCGGCCGCGGCGGCGGCAGATGGAACTGATCGGCACGAGGGGAACGATCGTGGTCGAGTTCGGGCGGTGGGACAGATACACGCTTTCGGTCTACCGGGCCGGACGAGACGAATGGGAGACCTGGACGGCAGCGACCGAGCGGGACGACATGTTCCGCGCCGAAGACCGGGAATTCCTGGAGGCGATCGTCTTCGATCGCGCGATCGCCTGCACGCTCGAGGAGGGAAGGAAGGCGCTCGAAGTCGTCTCCGCGGCCCGGCGCGGCTGAAACCGGGAGCGGGTTCCGGTTTCCGCGATAGGCTGGGAGTGGCAAGGAATGCACAACCTCGAACTGCTCGTGACCCTGGCCGCCGGCTTTCTCTGCGCGGTGGCGTTCGGCTACTTCACGCTGCGCGCGGGATGGTCTCCGATCGTCGGGTATCTGCTTGCCGGAATCGTCGTCGGGCCGCACACTCCGGGCTTCGTGGCGGACAAAGAGATGGCCGGCCAGCTCGCCGAGGTGGGTGTGATTCTGCTGATGTTCGGAGTGGGACTTCATTTCCATCTCAAGGACCTGATGGCGGTGCGGAACGTGGCGATCCTCGGAGCGGTCTGCCAGAGCAGCGCGGCGACGCTGATGGGCGCGCTGGCGGCGAGACTGTTTGGCTGGGACTGGTCCGCCGGGATCGTCTTCGGACTGGCGCTGTCGGTGGCGAGCACGGTGGTGCTGACGCGGGTTCTTTCCGACAACGGCCAACTGCACAGTCCGACGGGAAGAATCGCGGTGGGGTGGCTGGTGGTGGAGGACATCATGACGGTCTTCGCGCTGGTGCTGCTGCCGGTGCTGTTTTCTGCATCGGCGGCGGGCGCGTCCAGCCTGCCGGCGGCGATTGCCGTGGCGGCGGTCAAGCTGGCGATCTTCATCCTGTTCACACTGTTCGCCGCCGGCCGCCTCATCCCGTGGCTGCTGAACAAGATCGCCGAGACCCACTCGCGGGAGCTGTTCACGCTGGGCGTGCTGGCGGTGGCGATGGGGGTGGCGGTCGGCTCGGCCTCGTTGTTCGGCGTGTCGATGGCGCTGGGTGCGTTTCTGGCGGGCATGGTGGTCGGGGGATCGGACTTCAGCGCGCGGGCGGGAGCGGAGGCGCTGCCGATGCGCGACGCCTTCGCGGTGATGTTTTTTCTTTCGGCGGGCATGCTGTTCGATCCGCGGCGGCTTCTGGAGTCACCCCTGCTGTTCGCCGCGGCCCTGGCGATCGTGATGGTCGGCAAGCCCCTGGCGGCGATGATCATCGTGGCGCTGCTCGGCTACAGCTCGCGGATCGGCCTGGGCGTGGCGATCGCGCTGGCGCAGGTGGGCGAGTTTACGTTTCTGCTGGGCACGCTCGGCGTGCAGGTCGGCGCGCTTCCGCAGGAGGCGATGAACCCGGTGGTGGCGGCGGCGATCGTTTCGATCATGTTCAACCCCCTGCTCTACCGCGGGTTGGACAAGGCCGAAACGTTCCTGGCGCGGCATCCGCGATTGTGGCGGCTGCTGAACCGGCCGGCGGCGGGCGGGTCGAGCCAATGGGCCGGCGGAGGACAGACGGGACCCTCGCACCGGGCGATTGTGGTCGGCTACGGGCCCATTGGAAGGAGCGTCACATGGCTGCTGCGGGAGCGAGGAATCGAGCCGACGATCATTGAGATGAACATCGAGACCTACAGGGGCCTTCGGGCCTCGGGCTGCCACGCCGTATACGGAGACGCGAACCAGCGGGAGGTTCTCGAACAGGCCGGCGTGGGCACGGCGGCGAGTTTCATTCTCAGCACCTCGGGGGCGGCGGAGGCGAGCGAGGGCATCCGGATCGCGCGACAGCTCAATCCGAAGCTCCACGTCGTTTCGCGGGTGGACTACCTCAACCAGGCGGAGACGCTCCGGAAGGCCGGCGCCGACGAGGTTTTCGCCGGCGAAGGCGAAGTGGCGCTGGCTATGACGGACAGCATTCTGCGCAAGCTCGGCGCGACTCCGGAGCAGTTGGACGCCGAACGGGCGCGGATCCGGAGCGAACTGTTTCCCAAACCGGCCGCCGAGCCGGATGGACAGGTCCTCCAGCCCACGCCCCGCGGGTGAACCCGAGCCGTGGCCGGGAAGAGCCTCAGGCGGTCAGTGCGGCGACGAACGGGCCGGGATTCCAGAAGCCGTGTGAGCGGACGATCTTGCCGGCCGCGTCAAACTCGAAGACGTCGATTCCCTCGGCTGTGGCGAACTGGCCTCCGCGGCCCACCGCCTCGAGCGCCCAGGTGAAGGCGGCCCGGTCGCCGTTCAGATAGATCCGCCCGGGCCGGATGGTCACCTTCGAAATTAGGGGAGCGAAGGCTCCGAAGAAAGCCCTGGCGCCCTCCCGCCCGAGCGACGGAGGAGCGCCGACGGGGTCGTTCAGTTCACAGTTGGCGGCGAAGCAGTCGGCGAAGGCGTCCGCGTCGAGCGCGTTGATGGCGGCGGCGTAGGCGTGAATGGTTTCGTGCTGTGGGGTCATACGCAAACAAGTATACGGACCGGAGGGCGCGCCGGATCTCTGCACCGGGCGGAAACAGCCTGGCGGCAGCGCCGGCGTTACGGGAGGATGACGAGCGGCGTGCGCCGGAAAGCGAACTTCCGCCGGCTCTCGTCGATCACGTTGAGCTGGCAGAGGTAGCGGCCCGGCGAGAGCGACGCCAGGGGGATTTCGAGTTCGACGGGAAGAAACGAGGCCTTCTCCCCGCCCGCCGCCCGGAAGGCGTCCGATTCGAACACTTTTACGCCGCGCCGGAAGAAGCTCACGCTCGCCGCAAGACGCGCCGGTTCGGCCGGCTTGTCGGGCATGTAGGACTCGAAGAAGACGCGCAGCGACTGTCCATGACGGAAGACCTTCGTGATCGAGGGAATCAGCTTGGCCCCGTCGCGCACGAGGGGATGCTGGCGGACGGCTTTCCTGTCGAGATCCGCCTGGCCAACGGCGGCGCGGATCTCTTCCCTCTGCCCGGACCAGACGACGGTGCTCATCCGCACGTAGTTCTCCTCGGCATCGATGTTCGGGATCTCGACCGGCGTCTCGAAGGTGCCCATCTTGCCCGTGGCGTTCTCCCGCACGAGAAATTTCAGGCTGTACCGGCCCGGCGCGAGGGTGAAGGCGGTGTCGTACTGAAGCGATCTTTTCTTCCATTCTTCGGCGGTGGTTCCGGCAAGCTTGATCTCGATAAAGTCGCGGACCGTGCCGGCCATCGCGCCGCGGGAATCGCGGATCTGTCCGATAAAATCCAGGCGCGTCCGCTCGGCGCCTTTCTTCCGGGAAAGCTCGACTTCCGAACCGGGAATCTTCACCGCGACGGGGACGATGTAGCGCTCCCGGGCGCGGCGGAAGAAATTCACTTCGACGGCCAGGGGCAGGTCGGTGATGGGGTTGCCGAGCAGGAGGGCTTCTTCAAGCTGCCGCTCACGGTCTGTCGATGAAAAGTCCTTGAACTGTTTGGAGGCGTAATAGCCGGGGCGGTAGTCGAGCCGGGCCTTGGGCTGAGACGGGATTCTGACGGAGACGCGGCGGTACTTTCCGTCCTCGGCGGTGTTGGTGGTGTAGTAGCCGAGGATGTAATAGCTCGCAAAGTCCCGCTGCGCCTGGACGATGCCGAACGAGAGGTCGTTTGAATCGAGCAGAGCCTTGCCTCCGGTGTCGGCGGCGAGCGTGTAGAGCGTCTCCTGCTGATCGAGGGCCCGGTCGCGGCGTTGGCGCTGGGCTGCGCCGGAGAAGGCCGCCGAACCGCTCCGGCCGCCCTGCCGCGCGTCGCCGAGCGGGGCTTCGGCGGCCAGTCCCTTCGCGTCCACCGGGTAGAAGGCGACGTTCGCCTTCTGGGCGCTGTTGATGGTGGTGCGCAGCTGCGCCTGGTTCTCGACGCCCGTCTTGCCGGCGCCGCTCGAGAAATAGACGAACGCCTTCCTCTCCGGCAGCGACGAGAGCATGCCCACGGCGGTTTGCAGTGCGCTCAGCTTGCGGTCCGTGTTGAACACGTTGAACTCGGTTTCGTCGGCGGCGAAGGCGGCGCCGGTGTCGGGATCGTCCTCCGAGCCGGTCCCGGCCTCCTCGGCCAGTTCGCTCGCTTCGCCTGTCCGGATGGTCTCAATGGCGGCGACCAGTTGCTCGCGGTCCCCGGTGAAATCCTGGAGGGTCTTCAGGCTCGAGGCGAAGGTCATCACGGCGACGGCGTCGGAGGAGGTCATTTTCGTGTTAACGAACTCGATGGCGCCCTTCTTGGCGCGGAACTGTTCCTCGGGCGCCATCGAGGAAAGATCAAAGAACAGCACGATCAGGCGCCGGTCGCGGAAGCGCACCTGTCCGGGAGTCGAGGGCGTGATCGCGGTCTTGGGCGCGGCGGCGGGCGCGCCGGGGGCGGGCGCCGGCGGGAGAGCCGCGGGAAGAGGGACGCCCGGGTCGCCCTCTTCGATCCGTTGCAATTCGAAGACCGACAGCTTCTGGAGCCGGCCGTCTTCGTGGACTTCGAAGTCCTCCTTTTTCAGTTTGTCGAGCGGGGCTCCGCCGGCGTCTTTCACGGTGACGTTCAGGACCACGAGCCGGGAGGTGGTCTCGAAACGGAACACCTGTTCCTGTGCGCCGAGGACCAGGGCGCAGACGAGCGCCGCCGCACGGGCTCTCATTTCAGAACCGGAGCCTCAACTGCGCGTTCATGGACCGCATCGGCCCGGCCCCTGTGGCGAGCCCGTAGTTGTTGGCGTTGACCACCGCGCCGAGCCGGGTGAAACTGACGACGTTCAACACGTTTTCGGCCTCCCAGCGGAACTCGACCGCACGCCGGTCGCCGAGGGCGAATGAGCGTCCCAGGGAAAGGTTCGGCCGGAGGAAACGCGGTCCGGGAATCGTGTTGCGGCCGGCGTTGCCGTAACGGCCGGCCGGCGGCAGCGTGAACGCGGCCGTGTTGAAGAACCGGGATTCGCCGCGGGCCTCGACGGGCAACCCTGTGGCGTCGGCGCGGCCCGCGCCGATGACGCCCGTGCCGGCGTTGTTGACGCGGTTCCCGCCGATGGTCGCCGTGATGGGGCCGCCGCTGTTTGCCGTCAGCCCGCCCGACAGGTTCCAGTTGCGGAGCAGCGCCGCGGTCCAGCCGCGCAGCGCGATGATGGACGGCGGATTGCCGAACGGCGACTGGAGCACGAAGCTCACGTTCAGGGTGTGCCGGCGGTCGAAACTCGAAAGCCCCCGCTCGGCGTGGAGATTGAACGGATCCTGCGCCACGACCGCGCCACCGCCGCCGTAGCTCGACACGTTGTCGATCGACTTGCCGAGCAGGTACATGGTGTTGAAGGAGAGCCCCCGCCGGAATCGCCGCAGGAAACGGACCGACCCGGAGTGATATATGGAGTTTCCGTCAGCGCTTTCATAGATGAACCCGACGGCGTTCGAAATGGGCCGGCGCTGCTCGGAGTCGGCCAGCGAGCCGGGCGGAGCCTGGTTGGGCAGGCGCTGCACGTCGAGGCCGGTCCCCTTGGTGCCGAGGTAGCCGAGTTCGAGAATGTATCCGGACGAGACCGGCAACTGCGCCGAGGCGCTCCAGGTCTGCGCGTAGCCGACCCGGTAGTCCCGCGCCACGGCGAGCGTGTTGTTGATCAGGGTCGAGGGCAGACCGAGCAATCCGGTGGCGAGCGTCAGGGGAGCCTGCACACTCGTGGTGAAGAAGTTGGTGAAGGCGAAGGGCGGCTGCTGGCCCAGCTGGTTGGCGATCTGGTTGTAGACCGAGCTGTTGTGGTAGGCGCCGTAGCCTGCGCGCAGAACGATGCCGGACCGGTTTGACGGCTTGTAGGCGACGCCGAAGCGCGGTCCGAGGTTGTTACGGTCCGGGTTGACGAGCCCTTTCGGGAAGGCGCCGGAGTAAGGACCGGGCTGCCCGGGCGTCACAACCGCGGCCGCCGTGAAGCCGGGGGCGAGGTCGAGGTTCGCCATGCGCCCGTATTTCTCATACAGCGGCTCGGAGTAGGCGTAGCGCACTCCGGCGTTGATGCTGAAGCGCGCGTTCACGCGCCAGTCATCCTGCACGTAGACGTTGATGGTGGACGCGCGAAAGTACATGCTCGCATTGCCGTGCCGCACTGAAGTCGACTGGGGCAGGCCGAGCAGGAAGTCGGCCATGTCGAAGCCTGTCCCGGCTCGCGGATTGCCGCGGGGGTCAATCTCGCTGGTGAGCAGGCCGGAAAAGACGAACGAACCGCGCCCGTTGTTGTCAGTACGGTTGTTGTACTGGTTGCGCCGGAACTCGATGCCGGTACGTATGGTGTGCGCACCGCGAATCCAGGTGATCCCTTCCGACAGGCCGGAGGACTGGTCGCGGCGCAGCGCGGGGCTGGCGTCGGTCAACCCGCCGAAGTTGGTGAAGGTGAGATTGGGCGGGCCGAAGTTGACCGGGTCGCGCGAGCCGCCCTGGATCCCCAGCCGGCCGGCCACGTCGCCGAGCGTGGCAAAGAACGGAATGGTCTCGAAACGGTTGCGGCTGAAACTGTAGCGGAGGTCGTGGATGACGGTGGGCCGGATATTCCGCGTCCAGCCGAGATTGACGCTCATGCCACGGCCGCCGGAATCGTCCCGGTAGCCGAAAGGATGGACGATTTCCGACGACCGGCTCTGCCACTGGAAGCCGCCCGAAAGACGGTCCTTTATAGTGACCGACCGGCCGAGGCGTAAGCCGAATTCATTCCGGTCCTGCGGGACGGAGGCCGCAAACTGGTAGTTCTGCACGATCCGTCCCGCCTGGTTGGGAGCCGGGAAGTATTCAAGCAGCGCGGCGGCGGCGCGGTCCATGCGGGAAGCGGGCACGAGGTTGCCCGGGAAGGGGGCGCGGCTGCGCGGATCAAAAATGGTCACCGGACCACGCGCGACGGAGGCGGTGAAGTCGCCGGCGCGCTCGAGCGCGGTCGGCACGGTGGCGACAGCGGAGAAGGGGCTGCGGCTGCGTGTGCCTGAAACATTCAGGAAGAAGAACGTCTTTTCGTCTTCGAACAGCTTGGGGAGGCGGAGTTGTCCGCCGAGCGAAAGGTTGACGCGGGCGCGGGCATAGGACGGCTTGTCGATTTTCTGTCCGGTCAGAGAGTACTGGCGCGCGTCGAAGGCGGAGTTGTTGAGCGAGAAGGAGGCTTGTCCGCGAATGGCGTCGCGGCGGGCGCGGCGGTTGCCGAACGCGGTGACGCCGCGGCGTCCCGCCCATTCCGGCCGGGGCGGCCTTTCGGCTTTGACTTTTCCGTCGCCCTTTTCCTTGGTCTTCTGCTTGCGGGCGAGTTCCGCGAGCGCGGCCCGGGCTCTGGCCGTCCGCACGCCGGCCGGACCGCCGAATCCGCCCGGAGGGCCGCCGCGACCCATTCCGCCGCCGGGAGGACCGCCGCCCGGGGGACCCATACCCGGGCCTCCACCGGGCGGAAAGCCCGGACCGCCGCCGGGGCCGTCTCCGCCGTCGCCTCCAAACGGTCCCGGTCCGCGCATGCTCCCGCCGAAGGCGCTTCCGGGACCCATGCCCATCCCGGGAAAGAACTCGGGGCGGCGCTCTTCGAACTGAATCCCCTGGCTCAGGCTGCCGTTCACCAGGAACGCTTCCGTGCCGCTTTCGGCGGGCGCGTCGAGGACCGGCTCCGGCTCGGGCTCGCCGGCCGGCGGGTCATCGGCTTCGGCCGTCCGGCTCAAGGCCAGTTGCGCTGCGGCGCGGACCGGGCGGGACGCCGGGGAAGACGGCGCGGCGGGGCGGGGCGCCGCCAGAACCAGGTCCCAGGCCGCGTCCGGGCCGGTGACCTCCCGGGTCACCGTTTCGAATCCGAACATCGAAACCGTCGCGGTCGCGGGCTCCGGGCCCAGCTTGGGAAAGGAATACCGCCCGGCCTCATCGGTGGACGTGACGAACTTCTGCGCGCCCTGGGTTACCGTAACCGTCGCGCCGGGGACGGGCAGGCCGGCCGAGCGGACAACTCCGGAATGCTGCGCCACGGCGGCGCTGAGCGGCAACACCAGGGCTAAAAACAGTCGCACAGTGACCTCGTTTGCCCCGCCCCTCCCGGATCCACCCCGTAGTTTAACCCGGCGGCGCGGCGGGAAGTTGTGGCCACCCGACCGCTGCTGCGGGCGGAACGGGCGCCGAACCGGTAGACTTGGTTCGATGTGGCAGGTGGCGCGCTGGCTGGCCGCGGCCTCGATCGCCGCGGCCCAGGGACCAATCCGTTTTGAGAACGTGGCGGAGCAGGCCGGCCTGGCCTTCGTGCTCGACCACTCTCCGACGCCGCGGAAGCACCTGGTCGAGACCATGCCCGGAGGCATCGCGGTTTTCGACTACGATTCCGACGGACGGCCGGACATCTTCTTCACCAACGGCGCCCAGTTGCCTGGACTCGTGAAGAATTCGCCCCGATTCCACAACCGGCTGTTCCGCAACGAAGGGGGCTGGCGTTTCGCGGACGTGACCGAACGGGCGGGGATCGCCGGGGAGGGTTACTCAATGGGCGCCGCGGCCGGCGACTTTGACAACGACGGCCATCCCGACCTGTTCGTCGCCGGGGTCCGGCGCAACCTGCTTTATCGCAACCGCGGCGACGGGACGTTCGCGGATGTCACGGCCGCGGCGGGCATCGGATCGCAGCGCTGGTCGGTCGCCGGAGGCTGGTTCGATTTCGACAACGACGGGCTTCTCGATCTGTTCGTCGTCAACTACGCCCGCTGGACGCCGGACTTCGACCGGTTCTGCGGCGACGCGGCGCGCCGGCTGCGCATCTACTGCCATCCCCGCTATTTCCAGCCGGAAACCAACCAGTTATACAGGAACCTCGGGGGCGGCCGATTCGCCGATATCTCCGCGGCGGCGGGCCTTAACGCTAATCCGGGCCGCGGAATGTCGGTCGCCTTCGCCGACTTCGACGGCGACCAGTTTCCCGATGTGTTCGTGCCGAACGACAAGATGGAAAATTTCCTGTTCCGCAATTCCGGAGGAAAACGCCTGGAGGAGACGGCGCTGGCCGCCGGAGTGGCGCTTCCCGACGAGGGACGGCCGATTTCGGGGATGGGCGCGGACTTTCGCGACGCGAACAACGACGGCCTGCCCGACATCGTCCTGACGGCGCTGAGCGGCGAGACCTTTCCGTTGTTTCTGAGCCTCGGGAAGGGCCAGTTCCGCGACGCGACGCATGCGTCGAAGCTCGCCGCCGGCTCCCGGGTCTACGCCGGATGGGGCGTTTCACTGGCGGATTTCGACAACGACGGCTGGCGCGACCTGTTCACGGCCAATTCGCATGTCAACGACCTCGTGGAGAGCTTCGAGCCGTACGTCTACCGGCAGCCCAACACTGTGTTCCGCAACCTGGGAGACGGGACGTTTCAACCCGTTGAGTGCGGCATGGGCGCGGCCAGGGCCGCCCACCGCGGAAGCGCCGTGGCCGACTTCGACGGCGACGGCCGGCTCGACATCGTCGTTTCGGCGCTGGGTGGAAAAGCCGAGTTGTGGCGGAATGTGAGCGCCACATCGAAGGCATGGCTGGCGGTCCGGCTGGCCGGCCGGAAGGCGAACCGGTCCGGCGTGGGAGCGACGGTGCGCATCGGATCACAGACCAACATCCTGACCAGTGCGAGCGGCTACGCGTCGGGCAGTCTGACGCCGGTTCATTTTGGCGGGCTGGAGGCGCGCGCGGATATCGAAGTCGTCTGGCCCGGAGGAAAGCGGCAGCGGGTGGCCGGGGCCGCAACCAACCGGGTGGTCTCGATCACGGAGGAGTGATCTCGCCGGTTCCGGCGGCGGCTGCTGTGCGCAGATCCTGGCTCTTGCGGGCCATCGCGGCGGCCTCGGCGGCGCGACCCAGCGCGGCCAGCGAGCGGCTCAACTGGAAGTGAATCGCGCCGTCTCTGTCAGCCGGAAGGGCCGCGCGCAGATGGGGGACCGCTTCGGCATGGCTGCCGGCGGCCTGTAGGGCGCGTCCCAACGACGCCTTCGCGGCGAGCCGGGCGGGATCGAGGCGCACGGCTTCCTTGAGAGGCGGGATCGCCTCGGCGTGTTTCTGCTGCGCCATGAGCGACTCGCCGAGAATCCACTGTAGTTCGCCGTCCGCCGGGAACCGGCGGGCCAGCGGGCGGACAACGGCTTCGGCTTCCTCGTAGCGCCGGGCGGCGAGGAGAGTTCCGGCGAGTTCGCGTTCGAGGCCGGCATCGCCGGGCTGGATGGTGAGCGCGGCGCGCCATTCGGCGACCGACTCGTCGTATCGGGCGCGGTTGCGGTGAAGGCCCGCCAGGAAGGCATGCCAGTCGGCGGAATCGGGAAACCGGCTGAGTTGTGCGAAGGCTTCCCGGGCGAGTTCGTTGTAGGCTTTGGCGCGCCAGTATAGGACGTCGGCGGTCTGACCGGGAGCCGCCGCCGCATCGAGATAGCGTTTGGCGTGAAAGTGGCACTCGGCGCCGGGGACGGCGCACGAGGGGACGGGAAGGCGGGCCGCGGCGGCCCGCTCGGCCGCGGCGCGCTCGGCCTGGCCGGCCTGGTCATAAAGGGCGGCGGCGGCTTCCCGCCAGTCTCTGCGGTCCCGCTTCGCTAGCGCCTCCTTCAGCAGCGAGAGCGCCGCGCCGGACCGGCCCTGCTTGAGCCGTGTTTCGGCCACGAGCGCGAGCCAATAGGGCGACCCCGGAGCGAGTTGCTCGAGCGTGGTGAACGCGTTCTCTGAAAGGGCCTCGTAGGCCCGGCCGAGCTGGGCCCAGGCCGGCGCGTCTCCGCCGGCGGCGGTCAGCTTGCGGAGGGCGGCCGCCGCCACGGCATGGCGGCCCGAGAGGGAGGCGGCGTCGGCGAGCATCCGGGTGACCTCGAGGTCGCCGGGCATCAGCCGGGCCGCGCGTTCGAGCAGGCCGGCGGCGCGGGCGGGCTGGCCCAAGCGAATGTAGGAGCCGCCGGCCATGGCCAGCGCCGGGCCATGGTCCGGCCTGATGCGAAGCAGGTCGCCGAGCGTGGCCACGGCCTCCCGGTCGCGTCCTGCCATGTGCTGGGCGGCGCCAAGGCTCAGCTTCCAGCCGGGGTTGGAAGGCTGCGCGGCGGCAAGTTCGCGATAGAGCCGGATGGCGTCGTCAAAGCGGTTGGCGGCGAGCATTCGCTTCGCCTCGCGGGATTTTTCCGCCAGGGCTTCGGGAGTCTGAGCCCCGCCCGCGGCGGCCATCGCCAGCACGAGCGCCGTCGCGAGGGCGGGCGCCCGTGGCGGTCCGGCCATGCGGATTGCCTTCACACTGTCGATGATATCCGGTTGCGGTGAAGCGCAAAGCCCCCGAGGCGCGGCGAATCCCGCGTTTTCCCTTCCCCGAGTCCGCTTTCGCCCGCCAGCCCGCGGTGGCCGGTGCCGGACAATTCCGCCGTCCCCCGGGCGGCTGGTTCGGATATACTAAGGGGCAGCCGACGTTCGTGGCATGTTCCGTGAACCGGGCAGGGAGGTGTAGGGATGCTTTCGATACCAGGGCGAGCGGGAAAAACCTGTGAGGGCTGGTCACGGCGCGAATTGATCCGGGCCGGCGGCCTGAGCCTGCTCGGGATCAGTCTGCCGGAGATTCTTCAGCTCGAGGCGCGGGCCGCGGCCGCGCGCGCCGACGCGAAGATCACCCCGCGCGCCAAGCAGGTGGTGATGATCTTCCTTCAAGGCGGCCCGTCGCACATCGACATCTGGGATCCAAAGCCTGACGCCCCGTCCAATATCCGCGGCGAGTTCAAGCCGATCCCCACGTCGGTCAGCGGCATCCAGGTCAGTGAAACGATGCCGATGATGGCGAAGGTGATGGACAAAGTCACTCTGGTGCGGTCCATGTCTTACACACCGGTAGGGCTGTTCAACCACACCGCGGCGATGTACCAGATGATGACGGGATGGGCGCCGGACAAGGTGTCCCCGTCCGGCCAGCTCGAACCCCCATCCCCGCGCGACTTCCCGCACATGGGTTGTCATATCGGCAAGATGCTGCCGCCGTCGGGTCCGGTGCTTCCGTTTGTCGAAATGCCGCGGCCGCTCCAGGAATCGAATGTGATCGGCAAGGGAGGCGCGGCCGGATTCCTGGGCAAGGCGCACGATCCCTACCGGCTCTACCAGGACCCGGCGAAGGAGGTCCGGCTGGACGATCTGGCCTTGCGCAGCGAAGTCAGCGAACAGCGGTTCAAGGACCGGTTTGAGCTGCTGAAAGGCATCAACGGGTCCATGAAGGACCTGGAAAAGGCCGTCAGTTCCTACGCGCTGAATGAATACTACGAGAAGGCTTACGATCTGGTGCTCTCCGGGAAGGCCCGCGACGCGTTCGATCTCGGCAAGGAAACCGACGCGATGCGCGAGCGCTATGGCAAGCACACCTTCGGGCAGAGTCTGCTGATGGCGCGGCGCCTGATCGAAGCCGGCACGCGCTTCGTGCAGGTCAACTGGCCGTCGGTCGCCAACGGCGATCCCGAGACGACGGCGTGGGATACGCACGCGGCCAACTTCGGGCCCCTGAAGAACCTGCACTGCCCGAAGCTCGATCGCGGGCTGTCGGCTTTCATCGAGGACATGGACCAACGCGGCCTGCTCAAGGAAACGCTCGTGGTGTGCACGGGTGAATTCGGGCGGAGTCCGAAACTGGGCGTCAGCACGTCGGGCAATGTAAACTCGCCGGACGGGCGCGACCATTGGCCCTACTGCTATTCGGCGATCGTTGCCGGCGCCGGCGTCAAGCGGGGCGTTCAATATGGCGCGAGCGACGCGACGGGCTCGTCGCCGGCCGACAAACCGCTGCACCCCGTCGATCTGGTGGCGACCATCTACTACTCGCTCGGCATCGATCCCCGGATGGAGATCCTCAACGACCTGAAGCAGCCGCGCGCGCTCGTCGAGGGCACGCCGGTCCACGGGTTGTTCGGATAGCGTCGCCGTCCCGACCCAGCGCTCCCCGGTTCGGCCTGGCCGCCTCTGTCGCGGGCGGCTTGGATAGAATGGGCCTCACGCGATGACCGGGACTACGAAATGGCTCTTCCTGCCCGCGGCTATGGCCGCGGCACAGCCGGCGGCTTTGGTCGAGGCGGCGCCCAGCCTGGATCCGGCCGTCTCCGCAGACGGCCGACTGCTGGCCTTCACGTCGAAGCGGGACGGCGGCGGCTGGTGGAGCCTGTGGATACGCCCGCTGGCGGGAGGAGAAGCGAGGCGCCTCACAGACCCCTCCCATGACGTCCGCGACCCGGCATTTTCGCCGGACGGCCGGCTGGTGGCGTTCCGGAGCGAGCGTGGTCGAGGGGGAATCTACCTGGTTCCGTCCGAAGGCGGGAAGGCGCGGCTGTTTGCGCCGGGCGGGCACCGGCCCCGTTTTTCGCCGGACGGCCGCCAGATCGCGTACGCGGTCGTCACCGGCGCGCGGGCGGCGCTGTTCCTGCGCGACGTGGCCGGGGGGCGCGCGCAGGCCGTGCACAGGGAGTTCTATTCGGCGCAAGATCCGGTGTGGTCCGCCGACGGCCGGCACTGGCTGTTTCGGGGATGCCGGGACGGATCCGGGCAGCATTGTGACTGGTGGGTGAGCCCGCCGGGGGAAGGCGAGCCAGCCGCCACGGGAGCGGCCGCGGCCTTTCGGGCGGCGCGCCTTGAAGATTTGCCGGGTCCCGGCCTCTGGCTGGAGCAGGACAGGGTGGTGTTTCCGGCCACGGCCGGCGGGAACACGCGGCTGTGGTGGATCCCGCTGAAGTCAAGGTCCTGGCGGGTGGAAGGGGCGCCGCGCCGCCTGACCCGCGGCGAAGCCGACGAACGGATGCCCGCCCTGGCGCCCGGCGGGAAAATCGTTTTCGCCGGGCGGACCACGAACATCGACATCTGGGGGATCCCGCTTGACGCCAACGCCGCGAAGCCCGGGGGCGGGCTCGCCAGGCTGGCCGGGGATGCCTCCGTCGACCAGCGCCCCAGCCTCTCGCGCGACGGGCGCCGGATGGCATGGGAGACCACACGCGGTGGCAATTTCGAAGTCTGGGTGAAGGATTTCGTGACCGGCGCCGAACGGGCGGTCACCAATGGTCCGTTGCGGGAGCACATGCCCGCACTGGCTCCGGACGGAACGCGTCTGACTTACGACGCGCATGACGGCGAAAAGGTGACGATCTTCGAGAGTGCGTTCGACGGCGGGCCGCCAGCCGCCATCCGCGAAGAGAACGTGGGCCAGGGGTCGTTTCAGTGGACGGAGAAATCGGGCGTGCTCTACTTTCATCGCGCCCCGCCGGGAACGGTGGGTCTGTTGAACCTGGCGACAGGGAATCGGCGGGTCCTGCTGCGGCACCGGTCGTTCAACCTGTCGCTGGCCGACGCTCGGCTGGCCCCCTCGGGGGATCGAATCGTGTTTCCGGTTCCGGTCGCGCCCCATCAATCGAGACTCGCGATCGCCGACGTTTCCGGCGCTCCGATCGAGGACGAGAAAAACTGGACGTACCTGACTCCGGCCGGGGAGAGCAGCGCCCAACCGGAGTGGTCACCGGACGGCGAATGGGTGTATTTCCTCTCGGACCGCGGCGGAAGACCGGCTGTGTGGGCTGTGCGAACAGGGAGAGGAACCCGGCCCCAGGGTCCGCCCAGACGGATTCTCGATTTTCCTGAATCCGGCCCGTCGATCGCGGAGATGCGTCCGCGCGACATCGGACTGGCGGTGGCGCGCGACAAGCTGGCGCTGGCGGCGGCCGAGACCAGCGGAGCGCTGTGGTCGGTTCCGGCGCCCTGAGAGAGACGGCGGAAGGAGTGCCTGACGATGGGAAGACGAGTTTCCGGCCCGCAACTGGCGGCGCTGGTGATCGGATCGGCCGCCGCCGCGGCCGGAGAGACCCACCGCGTGATCGCCGCCGAG
>Ga0073934_10000730_pt1 | contig 89240 bp, 75 predicted proteins | sample LarsenN4metaG_FD_76834 | JGI IMG/M metagenome (GOLD analysis project Ga0073934, IMG submission 76834) | Hot spring sediment bacterial and archeal communities from British Columbia, Canada, to study Microbial Dark Matter (Phase II) - Larsen... ...
GCGACATTGGAGCAGACAGCGCGCGGTCACATCGCGGCCATCGCTTCCGAGCAGCGGTTGCTGCAAGCATGCTTCGCCTCTGCTGGCCTTCCGATCGCGCTTTAACTAGATAGTCCTCAGTAAGCCGGTGGGTGCCATGCGATCGAGGTTGGCGGGTCCGGTGCTCAGGCCGAAGCCGGGGAGATTGACGCCGACGCATTCGACGGCGAGGCCGGTTTGTTCAGACCAAGTGCGTGCGACGCTGGCGACCCAGGGGTTGACGCGGTCCTCGTTGCCGACGAAGTAGAGGACGCAGATTTGCGGTGTCTGGTCGGTGGGCCAAACGGCGCGGAAGGCTTCGAGTTCGCCGTGGGAGTAGGGGATGACGAAGCGTTCAGCGCCTGGGGCGGGCAGTGGCCCGGGCGCAGGTTGCGCGATGAGGCGATCGCCGACGCGCGCGTACCACATGATGAGCACGAGCAGCAGATAGACGATGGCGGTCCAGCGTGCGCAAGTGAGGAGACGGCGGCGGAACGGGCGTTGGGGCATATTCAGGAACGCGATTTGAGAAGGGTCGGCCCGCAGATTTAAAAGTTGGGCTTGGGGACGCCGATGCCGAAGGCCCAGCCGTTTTTGTAGTTGTCGATTTTGACGAAGATGCGGTTGATGCCTTCTTTGAGTTGGACGGTGGCGGTGTCGGCGCCGGGGGTGTAGCCGCGGCCGGTTTCGTGCTTGTGGACGAGTTTGCCGTTGAGCCAGATGGCGATGCCGTCGTCGGAGCCGATGCGCAGGACGCACTCGCGGGCGTGGATGGATTCGATTTCGACGTAGCCGTAGGCGATGGCCCATTCGACGCGGCCGACGGCTTCGTCGAGGTCGACGCCGCCGGTCTTGGTGTTGGCGATGGCCTTGGTCCAGGCGAACTTTTTGCCGTTGACGGTGAAGGTGGCGTTGAGATCAACGGAGCCGTCGCCGCGGGCGGTGAAGTGTTCGTCGATGGCGGTGGGGATGTCGAGGTGGACTTGGCCGGGGGTGGGTGAGGGGAAGGGGCCGATGACGCGCCAGACGCGGACGTAATCTTCGGCGGCCTTCGCTTGGGCTTTGTCCCATGAGGCGTGGAGGGCTTTGCCATCAACGCGGCCGAAGGTTTTGCCGCTGGTGGGGACGAGGGACTTAGGCGAATCGAGGGCGGGGAGGTAGCCGCCGTCCTTTTCGAAGCCGTGGGCGGCGATGAGTTCGTCGCACATCTGCTTGATCTGATCGAGCGTGAGGGAAGCGCCGGCGAGGGGGTCGAACATCGCGGCGTGGTAGACATGATCGCGGCGGCCTTCGAGCACGGCGCGGATGAAGAGTTCGTGCTGGTTGATGTGGGGCATCATGTAGGCGGCAAGCTGCGGGGGAATTTCGCCGACGGTGGTGAACTGGCAGCCGGCGCGGTCGACGAGGGTGGGCACTTCGGTGATGGCAGTGGCGGGGAGGTTGGTGATCGCGCCGTTGTTGACCATGTTGCCGTAGATGACCGAGGGGGTGCCGGTGACGATGGAGTGGATGATGGTGGAGCCGTACTCGTGGGATTTTTGGAAGGCGAGGGGCTCATCGGTTTTGGCGGACTGTTTCATGCGTTCGAATTCATCGACGATGCCATCGCAGCGGCGGAGGTACTCATCGATGGGGACGCCGTATTTGAGGATGGTGTCATGGCCGCGGGGGATGAACCAGGGGTTGTATTCGGCGTTGTGTTCGGAGGACTCGGTGACGAAATGGCCGAGCATCTTCATGAGTTCGAAGCGGACTTTGTTGGAGCCGTAGACTTCGGGCTTCTCCGCGAGTGCTTGCCAGAGGCGGGGGTAGAGGTCGTGGCCGTTTTTACGCATGCGGAGGTAGAAGGCCATGTGGTTGATGCCGGCGCAGACGAACTCGCAGGTTTCGGGGTCTTCGCCGATGTAGCGCATGAGTTGGTTAAAGGTGCCTTGGACGGAGTGGCAGAGGCCGACGGATTTGACCGCGCCGTTCATGGAGCGGTTGATGGCCTGCATGTTCATGGACATGGGGTTGGAGTAGTTGAGGAGCCAGGCGCTGGGGCAAAGCTCGGCCATGTCCTGGCAGAGGCCTTTGAGGAGGGGGTACGTGCGGAGGGCGCGGAAGAGGCCGCCGGGACCGGTGGTGTCGGCGATGGTGAAGTTGAGGCCGTATTTGCGGGGGATTTCGAAGTCGACGAGGGTGGAGTCGAAGCCGCCGATCTGGACCATGTTGATGACGAAGTCCGCGCCGGCGACGGCCTTGCGGCGATCGAGGGTGGCTTCGATCTTTGGATTGGCGCCGAGGGACTTGGCGACCTTGCGGCACAGGGCAGCGCCGACCTGCAGACGGTCGCTGTCGATGTCCATGTAGCTGAAGGTGGCGTTTTTGAATTCAGGATAGGACAGGATATCGCCGGTGAGGTTTTTGGAGAAAACCACGGAACCGGCGCCGATCATGGCGACTTTGATCATGAGTTACCTCAAAAAAAATCACCACGGAGACACGGAGTCACGGAGAAGAAATCCGGGTTCATTACTCCGTGTCTCCGTGCCTCCGTGGTGAGGAAGCATTTTCTTATTTGTAGCCGGGGAGGTATTTCTTCTCGGCTTTGAACATTTCGAGCGTCATGGCGCGGATTTCACGCGGGCTGAGGATGGCGGCGGTGAGGGGATCGAGGAAGAGGGCGTGGACCGCGGCTTCGATACTCTTGTCGATGCAGGCCGTGGCGGCGAGGTCGAAGTAGGCTTGGTTGCTGCGACAGATGGCGGCCATCTGGGCGGGGAGCGCGCCGTAGCGCGTGGGGTTGATGCCGTTGCGGTCGATCATGCAGGCAACTTCGACGGCGGCATCACCGAGGAGGTTGGTGATGAGTTTGCCGCCTTCGCCGCTGCCGCGCTGGCCGGGCTTTTCGGTGTTGTTCATGACGTTGCCGTGGATGCGGAAGGGCGCGTCCTTTTCGCGGGCTTCGATGATCCAGCTGGCGTATTCCCAGGAGCGTTTGAGGTCGATTTTTTCTTCGCCGGTGACCCAGCGGCGACGGCGGGCGTCGGTGCGTTTGCGCCACTCGGGCCAGTTGGTGGCATAGAAGCGGCTGCCGCCGTCATAGCGGACGCGGAGAAGCTGTTTGCCGGCGTCGTTTTTGCGGTAGTAGGGGAGGTATTCGCTGAGATGCCCTGACGATTCGGTGATGAACGCGCCGAAGTTGACGCACATATCTTTGCGGACGAGGTCTTCGTGCTTCCAGGTGGTGTTGCCTTCTTTGTGGTCGCGGGCGTCGAAGGGGGCTTTGCCGGCCTTTGATTCCTTGATGCCTTCGGCAATTTCCTGGGCGAATTTTTTGTAGAGGACGGAGGTGTAGAGGTTTTTGCCGGCGTGTTCGAGCTTGGTGAACCAGGCGAGGTGGTTGATGCCGGCGCATTCCCAGGACATTTCTTCGTAGGGGATGCCGGCGTATTTGGCGAGGAGGTGGCTGGTACCTTGGACGCTGTGGCAGAGGCCGACGACGGGGACTTCGGGCACGGCGCGGCCAGCGGCGAGGACGAGCATGCTCATGGGGTTGGTGTAGTTGAGCATGATGGCGTCGGGGCACAGCTCGCGCATGTCGCGGAGGATGTCGAGGAAGACGGGGATGGTGCGGAGGCCCTTGAAGAGGCCGCCCGGGCCGAGGGTGTCGCCGATGCACTGGTCGATGCCGTACTTGAGGGGGATGTCGTTGTCGTAGGCGACGCAGGCGAGGCCGGAGACTTCGACGCAGCAGACGGCGTAGGTGGTGCCTTTGAGGACTTCGCGGCGGTTGGTGGTGGCCTTGACGGTCCAGCCATCTTCGCGGCCGGTTTCTTTGATCAATTGGGTGATGACTTTGTGCATGAGGCCGAGGCGGGTTTTGTCGACATCGACGAGGCGGAACTCGCCGCGGTTAGCGCCGGGGGTGAGGAGGACATCGCGGCAGAGGGTGGGGCAGAAGCCCGAGCCGGCGCCGAGGAAGGTGATATTGAGGGGCCGGTTGATGGTGCCGCGGAGTCCTTCTTGGGAGTCGGCGATCTTGGTATGGGCTTCGTGACCGTGTTTGACAGCTTCCGCCATGGATATTGCCTCGTTTCGCTAAAAGTACAATGGTGATTATGCTAACGAGGTGAAGTTGCTATAAAAATAGCAATCGGTGGTGTTTTATAGCACGGGTGTGATATGGCGCGGAAGCGGCAGAAGGGGGGCAGGATGGCGAAAGAGGCGGGGCGCGGGGAGGGGTGGGGGCGTACGCCGTGGGTGAAGACGGCGGAGCCGTTGTTGTGGCTGACGGGGGCGGGGCACGAGCGGCAGACGGGGTCGTGGTATTACTACGATGCGGCGAAGCGGCAGGACCGGCCGCACTGGGTGTTTCAGCTGACGCTGGCGGGGGCGGGGTTTCATGTGGACAGTCGCGGGCGGCGCACGCTGCTGACGCCGGGGATGGCATTTTTCGAGGTGATACCGGGGCCGTTTCAGTATGGGTATCCGCCGGACCGGCGCGATACGTATGAGTTGTTGTATTTTTCATTGGGGGGCGCCGAGGCGCATCGCTGGTGTGAGCGCATCACGTCGGCGCATGGGCGGATCTTGCAGTTCAATGAGCAGGCGCGGCAGGCGATTGTGCCGGCGGTGTTGGCGTTGGCGCGCGAGGTGGCGTCGCGGCGGTTGGACCGGTACATGGTGTCGGGGGTGTTGTACCAGTTGCTGATGACGATATTGAGTGAGCTGAACTCGTCGCGCTTGGCGATGCAGCCGCTGGCGCATGAGGCGGCACGGCAATTGAGTGCGGCGGCGTTGACCCGCGAGGTGGATGTGGCGGCGCTGGCGGAGCGCCTGGGGGTGTCGCGCGAGCATTTGTCGCGGGCGTTTCGGCAGGCGTTGGGGGTGAGTCCGTCGGAGTACCTGATACAGCAGCGGCTGCGGATGGCGGCGCAGCACTTAAGGACGAGTGACGCTAAGTTGGAGACGATCGCCCGGCTGAGCGGTTTTTCGGGGGCGAATTATTTTGTGCGAGCGTTTAAGAAGCATGTGGGGGTGACGCCGGCGGCGTTTCGGCGTCGGCCACTGCTGACGGTGCCCTAAAGGGCGTAGGTGTTTTTACCAATTTTTGAAGTGGGGTGGTGCCGAAGGTGTGCAAGGACGTTTAGAATGCCGATGGCACAGTGGGGGTGGAATGGTGGCATGTCTCGGGGGTTGTTGCGGGGTGAAGGATGCATTCGCTGACGTCTCAATCGCAGGTGGCGGGTTCGGCTCCGCGCTTGTGGCCTGCGGTTATTTTGGCGGCGGGGTTGCTCATTACCGCGATTGCCGGCGGGTGGGAGATTCACCGGGTGGGGCAGGCGGATGAACAGCGTTTTCACATTTTGACAGAACGGCTGAAGGGGGAAGTGATCCGGCGGGTGATGATTTACCGCTTCGGGCTGATGGGTGTGCGTTCGATTTTTGCGGGCAGCGAAAGCGTGGAGCGGAGTGAGTTTCGGGCGGCGGTGCTGTCGCGGCGGCTGGCGGAGGAATTTCCGGGGGCGCTGGGCATTGGGTATATCGAACGGGTGCCGCGGGACCGCCTGGAGGATTTTGTGGCGGCGACGCGTGTTGATGGGGCGCCGGATTTCAAAATTCGCACGGCGGGCGATGCGCGGGAGTTGTATGTCATCAAGTTCATCGAGCCGGAGGATGTGAACCGTCCGGCGATTGGCTATGACATTGGGTCAGAGGAGCGGCGGCGTCTTGCGGCGGAGCATGCGATGCTCACGGGCGAGGCGACGATCACGGCGAAGATCAACCTGGTGCAAGCCACGAATGGCAATGTGGGGTTTTTGTTTATTCTGCCGTTCTATCAGCGTGATTTGCCGGTGCGCACGCCGGATGAACGGCAGGCGGCGTTGCAGGGCTGGGTGTACATGCCGCTGGATGGGCGGCGTTTGTTCAGCAATGCGGCGGCAGTGACCAACGGGGAGTTGGATTTTGAGGTGTTTGACGGCTCGGATCCGCACTTGGAGGATCTGATTTATGATGACGACCAGCATTTGGTGACGACGCAGGGGGCACTGGACAAGAATGCGTTTGCGGGTCGTGAGCGGGTGACGAATATTCCCATCGAGATCGGCGGGCGGCGTTGGACGGTGGTGATGAGTACGACGGCGTTGTTCGGCCGCGAAAGCCGGGCGCCGTTCTGGGGTATTGTGATTTGCGGGATGCTGCTTTCGACGCTGGCGGGGCTGCTGGCGCGGACACAGGGGCTGGCCATGCGGCGTGCGCGGGCGCTGGCCGACCGCATGACGGCTGATGTGAAGCGATTGGCGCTGGTGGCGGAGCGGACGAACAATGCGGTGACGATCACCGATGCGGATCGGAAAATTGTGTGGGTGAACCGGGGCTTCACGCGGTTGACCGGCTACACGCTAGAGGAGGTTGTGGGCAAGTCTCCCGGCAAACTGCTGCAGTGCGAGAAGACGGACTCGAAGACTATCGAGATTATGCACAATGACTTGGGGGCCGGTCGCGGGGTGCGGGTGGAAGTGCTGAACCGGGCGAAGGATGGGCGGGAGTATATTGTCGATTTGGACATTCAGCCGCTGACGGATGAAGCGGGCAAAGTGACGGGTTATGTGTCGGTGGTGTCGGACGTTACGGAGTCGAAGCGGGCGGCAAATGCCCTGCGCGAGGCACGCGATGCGGCGGAAGCGGCGACGCGGACGAAGTCGGAGTTTCTGGCGAACATGTCGCACGAGATTCGCACGCCGATGACGGCGATTTTGGGGTATGCGGATCTGCTGGCGGATGAATGGCAGGGCGGGCTGACGCAGCGGCAGCGGATCGAGTACCTGGACACGATCAAGCGCAACGGCGAGCACTTGCTGGCGATTATCAATGACATCCTGGACATTTCGAAAATCGAGACCGGCAAGATGGCGGTCGAGAGCATCGAGATGCAGCCGATGCAGATCGTGCAGGACGTGGTGTCGCTGATGCTGGTGAAGGCGCGGGACAAGGGGCTGTACCTGCAGGTGATCCAGGAGTCGGCGGTGCCGGCGACGATTTTGTCCGACCCGGTGCGGATGCGGCAAGTGCTGATGAACCTGGTGGGGAACGCGGTGAAGTTTACGGAGTCGGGCGGGGTGCGCATTTTGGTGCGGTATGAGAATGAGCCGGGGAGTGGGGGGGCGGCGCCGATGCTGTGCTTTGCGATCGTGGACACGGGGATTGGGATCACGGCGGAGCAGCAGGCGCGGTTGTTCAGTCCGTTTGAGCAGGCGGATGCATCGACGACGCGGCGGTTTGGCGGGACGGGGCTGGGGCTGCGTATCAGCAAGAAACTGGCGGAGATGCTGGGCGGGGATATTGCAGTCACGAGCGAGGTGGGCAAGGGGAGCACGTTTACGTTTTCGCTGCGGGCGCCGATGCCGGCGAATGCGGAGATGCTGCATGTTGAGAATGGCACGCACGTGGTGACGCCGGACAAGGCGGAGAACGATCGGCGGCCGATGCTGCGGGGCGTGCGGATTTTGCTGGCGGAGGATGGCGACGATAACCGGATGCTGATTGCGCATCATTTGAGGGCGGCGGGGGCGATGGTGACGGCGGTGGAGAACGGCAGGCTGGCGGTGGAGGCGTTGACGCTGGATGGGTCGGTGGATGGGGAGTTGGCGCCGGCGTGGCGGTTTGATTTGATTATTACGGATATGCAGATGCCGGAGATGGATGGCTATGCGGCGACGCGGCTCTTGCGGGCGAAGGGGTATACGGGGGTGATTATTGCGTTGACGGCGCACGCGATGGCGGGGGATGCGGAGAAGTGCATTGCGGCGGGTTGCAACAGTTATATGAGCAAGCCGATCGACCGGGGCGTGCTGATCGAGACGTGTGCGGAGGAGTTGCGTCGGCACACGGCGGGGGTGTGAGGAATCCAGAATTCAGAGTTCAGAGTTCAGAATTCAGAGTTTGTGGCGGGGTGGGGTGCGTTTGGTGGCGTGGCGCGTGATTTGGCGGGTCATACGGAGGCGAGCCGCGTTTTTGGGGGTGAGAAGACGGGTGAATGGTGAAGAGTGAAGGGTGAAATGGGGGCGCCCTGTCGATTTTGGCGTGGGTGGTGGCGGGGTGCGGGGACGGTTTTTAACCGCGAAGACGCGAAGGCACGAAGAGAAAACGATGAAAAGACGGGGGGAAACTGGAGTAGGGGAGTATCGGAGTGTCGGGGTATCGGAGTGATCGCCCATGCGCGCAGAACGTGTCAAGAGAAAAATGGAAAAGGTGTTTGGATTTTTATAAAGCGAGGGGTGAGGGGTGGTTGCGGGGGTTTTGTGGGGGAAGCGGTGGCTGAGGGGTTTGTGTTATAGCGCAGGGTTTTTGGAGGCGGAGGTGAGACTGGCCGCCGAGGCGGCTTGCACACAGTGTGCGTGCCATCGACAAGGTCAATGGAAGACACGTAGAATAGCCGCATGAGCATTGGCGAGAACCAAAAAAGAGTTGCGTCCCCTTTTCAGTCGCTGTTTGCGTTTGGTGTATATGAAATGGTGGTAATCGCTGTTTGTTGTAAAGGGAGACGCTATGAATATCTTGGAGCGATCGCTCGTTAGCATCATATTGTTTACATCTCGTTTTATAGGAGTACTTGCATTTGTTGCCGCATTGACATTTGTGTTTTTCGATAATGGGATTGCAAGCGGTCGGAAGACCCCTCTTCCCACATGGGAGAGATATTTTGTCATCGCCGTCCTGATCGTCAGTGGTATCGGTTGCTTCTGCTTTGCGCGATGGATTGGAAGGTCACGAGAACTCAATGTCAAGAAGTAGTATTGGCCAGTCGATCAGCTTCGCCTACGGCCTTTCGGGCCTCATCAGCAGCGCCACGGATTCCGCCAGCGGCTCGACCGAGCGCCGGATCGCCGAAACGGGGTCAGGCCCGGATAGGTTGGAGAAGGTGAGGAGCGAGTGGGGAGAGGCCTGTTTTGGGGGCATTGTTCTGCCGCGAACTGCGCGGCAGAACAATGGCACCCCGCACACAGCGTGCGTGCCATCGACAAGGCCAATGGTCGACACGTAGAATAGCCGCATGAACTTTGACGAGAACCAAAAAGAGGTGCGTCCCCTTTTTCTCCATTAGGAGAACCGCTTGTGAAACTGGGTTTGTTCACCAAAACCAAAAACATCCGTTTTGTCAGCTCGCGGCAGCGCGTCCAGAGGAAAATTGAGACGCTCAAGGAGCGACTTGCCCTGATTCGGCTTGACGGGCGGTTCGACAATGTGATCCTGACGTTCGTCGATGAATCACTGAACTACTTCCGCGTCATCCAAAAGGGGCCAAACGACGACGTGTACCAAGTTAACGTTGGCTACGAATTCTCGGCCGACTATCCGCCCGAGGACGATGTGTTGGTGATCCAATTGCTGGAAGAGAAGCTTGCCCGCGTGATCAACAGCCATGATGGCTTTGCAGCCAAACGTGAAGAACTACTACGAGTGATCACGGATTGGACGACAGAGGCAATTGGTGCCTGAGGTGATGGACGACCGAACGGGGACGGGGCTAGTTCTTCTGGAAGCGTTGAAGCGCGGTCGGGCCAAGATGTCATTTCACCCCATGGTTAGGAGGCCTTTCTGACATCTCAAACAAGTACGATCCCCGCCATAATCGCCGTCGTGCGACCACTTCACCAACACCAAAGCCCCCCCCCTGACCCCTCGCCCCTAACCCCTTCCACCACCAGCATCACCGTAACCCACACCGACGACGGCCTCAACCGCCGCATCGCCCAAACCCAGCCCGCCGAAGACTGGTCCTCTGGCTAGAGCGGTTGCCAGAAGTTTTCCTCGCTATGAAAGACTTTCGGGCGTCGCCCTATCGGGCAACGCTCCGGTGATGACGTCGAGAGCTTTTGGCAATGGCTCTATGTCGATGCCATGGTCTTCCGCGACAGGGACACCAACGTCGGCCCCCCCCTCCGCAGCTTCGCCATGCAGGATGCCAATTTCAACGTCACCCGCGTCTTAACGCTTATCGAAGCCACCAGCATTTGGATCGCTGCCGCAGTTTTCCACGGGTTGCGCTGCGCTTCACCTGCGGCTGCAACCCAGTGCTCCTCCGGAGCACATGGGGAAGTGGCGTTGCTTAGAAAAGACCGGCAGATGCAGTTGGGAGTGGAGCCGGGCGCGGGGCGGGTGGTGCGGGGGAATAATAAACGACCTTGCGGTCGGTTATTGGGGTGGTCATAATGAGGGGGCATTTCATTAAGGCCGTTTGGCGCAGACAGAAAATTTCATACGCGGGAGGTGACGGTGGTTAGTGTCCTTCCTTCGGAGAGTGCAGTCGGCAACAACAAACTGCTGGAGCAGACGGTGGTCGCTTTGCGCGGCAAGCCGGGGGCGGTGTTGACGGTGTTGGAGACGCTGCAGAAGGCGGATCCGCATAATCATTTGCCGCGGGAGACGCTGCTGGCGGTGGCGCGGGCGATGCGGTTGCCGTTGTCGCAGATTTACAGCGTGGTGAGTTTTTATTCGTTTTTCAATTTGAAGCCGCAGGGGGAACACACGGTGACGGTGTGCCGTGGGACGGCGTGCCACACGCGGGGGAGCAGGATTTTGCTGGATACGCTGCGGGGCACGCTGGATTTTGTGGAGATGGGGGAGGACGAGCGCGAGCACCTGGTGATCACGACGCGGGACAACCGGGTGACGCTGCGGACGGTGGCGTGCTTTGGGCAGTGCGCGATGGCGCCGGTGGTGGATATTGATGCGGTGATCTATGGCCAGATGAACCGGCAGCGGGTGCTGACGGCGGTGGAGAAGCTGGCGCAGCAGAAAGGTCGGCACGCATGAGCCTGAGTGTTTTGGATGCGATTAATGCGGTGAAGGCGCGCGGGTTGGCGAAGTTGTTGTCGGAGGTGCCGCGGATCACAGTGGGGTTGGGCACGTGCGGTGCGGGCAACGGTGCGCACGAGGTGCTGCATGCGTTGCAGGAGGAGTTGAGTAATAAGGGGGTGGAGGCGCGGGTGACGCCGGTGGGGTGTTTTGGGTGCTGCGCGGATGAGCCGCTGGTGGGGGTGTATTCGCCGGGGAAGCCGATGTTGTTGATGCGGCGGGTGAAGCCGGAGGATGCGGCGGAGATTGTGGAGGCGTTGGCGTATGGGCGGTTGCCGGTGCGCCGGGCGATGTGCAAGATCGAGATGTGGGATCACGTGACGGGGACGATTGAATATGGGCGTGGGGTGGAGGAGTTGCCGCAGTGGTTTGAGCTGCCGTTTTTTGCGGGGCAGAAGAAGATTGTTTTGCGGAACTGCGGGTTGATCAACCCGGAGGACATTGAGGAGTACATCGCGGTGGGGGGTTATGCGACGTATTACCATGCGCTGAAGCACATGACGCCGGAGCAGGTGATCGAGCAGGTGAAGTTGTCGAAGCTGCGGGGGCGGGGCGGGGCGGGATTTCCGACGGGGAACAAGTGGGAGATTTTGCGGAACGCGAAGGGGGATCAGAAGTACATCATCTGCAATGCGGACGAGGGGGACCCGGGCGCGTATATGAATCGGAACGAGATTGAGAGCGACCCGCATGCGCTGCTGGAAGGGATGATGATCGGGGCGTATGCGACGGGCGCGACGGAAGCGATTGTGTACATTCGCGCGGAGTACCCGCTGGCGGTGCTGCGGCTGCGGCGGGCGATCGAGCAGGCGCGGAGTTATGGCTTGCTGGGGGCGGAGATTTTGGGGACGGCGACGAAGTTTGATGTGCATCTGGTGGAGGGGGCGGGGGCGTTTGTGTGTGGCGAGGAGACGGCGTTGATTGCGTCGCTGGAGGGGTTGGCGGGGCGACCGAGGCCGCGGCCGCCGTTTCCGGCGCAGAAGGGTTTGTGGGGGAAGCCAACGAGCATTAACAACGTGGAGACTTGGTACAACGTGGTGCCGATCCTGGCGAAGGGGGGCGAGTGGTTTACGCAGACGGGGACGAAGACGAGCACGGGGACGAAGGTGTTTTCGCTGGTGGGGAAGGTGAAGAACACGGGGTTGGTGGAGATGCCGCAGGGCGCGCCGTTGCGGCGGATTATTTATGACATTGGCGGGGGCACGGGGAGCAGCAAGAAGGTGAAGGCGGTGCAGACGGGCGGTCCGAGCGGCGGGTGCATACCGGCGGAGCTGTTTGATTCTGCGGTGGATTATGAATCGCTGGCGGCGATCGGGGCGATCATGGGGTCGGGGGGCATCGTGGTGATGGATGAAGACAACTGCATGGTGGATGTGGCGCGGTACTTCGTGGAGTTTACGCATGCGGAGTCGTGCGGGAAGTGCATACCGTGCCGGGTGGGGCTGGACCATGCGCTGCGGATTTTGAAGGCGATTACGCGTGGGGAGGCGACGGAGGCGGACCTGGCGCAGTTGGAGGAGTTGGCGCGGTTTATCAAGGACACGGCGTTGTGCGGGTTGGGGCAGACGGCGCCGAACCCGGTGCTGACGACGCTGAAGTATTTCAAAGAGGAGTACCTGGAGCACATCCAGGAGCGGCGGTGCACGGCGACGACGTGCGAGAATTTGTTTGTTTCGCCGTGCGAGAACAGCTGCCCGGTGCACATGAACATTCCGGGGTACCTGACGCTGTATGCGGAGGGGAAATTGGCGGAGGCGGCGACGCAGATATTTTTTGACAACCCATTGCCGGCGTCGACGGGGCGGGTGTGTCAGCATCCGTGCGAGTCGCGTTGCCGGCGTGCGGAGATCGACAACGCGGTGGCGATACGGGACATGCATCGGTACATCGTGGACCGGGCGTTGGGGTCGATTAAGGATGAGGATCTGCTGAAGCGGGTGACGGCGGGCAAGTTGCCGGCGACGGGCAAGCGGATTGCGGTGGTGGGGGCGGGTCCTGCGGGATTGGCGGCGGGGTATTATTTGACGCTGCTGGGGCACGCGGTGACGGTGTATGACCAGGAGTCGGAGGCGGGGGGCATGCTGCGCTATGCGTTGCCGGAGTATCGGTTGCCGAAGGAGATATTGGAACGTGAGATCAAGTTGATACGTGGTGCGGGGGTGGGGTTTGAGTTGGGGCGGAAGCTGGGGCGCGATGTGCAGCTGGAGGAGTTGGCGGCGAGTCATGATGCGGTGGTGCTGGCGATTGGGACGTGGAAGGAAGTGGCGCTGGGCATACCGGGGTCGGACGCGCCGGGGGTGATGTCGGCGGTGCATTTCTTGAAGGATGTGGCGGTCGGGCGCAAGCCGGAGTTGGGGAAGAAGGTGATCGTGATTGGCGGGGGGAACTCGGCGATTGATTCGGCGCGGACGGCGGTGCGGTTGGGGGCGCAGGTGACGGTGGTGTATCGGCGCGGCAAGAGTGATATGCCGGCGATTGTGGAGGAAGTGGAAGCGGCGGAGGAGGAGGGCGTGGCGTTTCGGTTTTTGTGTTTGCCGAAGCGGATTGTGGCGACGGAGAGCGGGGCGATACGGAAGTTGGAGGTGAACATTGCGCGGCTGGGCGAGTTTGACACGTATGGCCGGCGGGTGCCGGAGACAACGGACGAGACGGCGCTGATTGATTGCGACACGATTATTGTGGCGGCGGGGGAGAAGGTGGACGGGGATTTGGTGCGAAGCCTGCAGTTGAAGCGCGGCAAGGGGGACCGGGTGGAGGTGGACCGGCACACGCTGCTGACGAATCACGAGAAGGTGTATGCGGTGGGCGATGTGGTGAGCGGGCCGGCGAACGTGGTGATTGCGATGAGTTATGGCAAGCACGCGGCGCAGATCATTGATGAGGCGTTGGTGGGACCGGGGCGGTTTGAGCAGATCAAGCGGCGGTTCCGTTACACGAACGCGGTGCCGGCGCAGCCGTTGGGGGGAGACCGGCATGCGATGGAGCATCTGCCGGCGAAGGAGCGGTACGAGAATTTTGCGGAGGTGGCGCAGGGGTTAACGCAGGAGGGGGCGCGGGAGGAAGTGCGGCGGTGTTTGCGGTGTGATGTGAAGGCATCGCCGGAGACGCCGGTGCCGTTGACGGTATCGCTGCACCCGGTGCAGGAGGCGGTGCGATGAATAACAAAGTTGTGTTGATGATGGATGGGCGGTACATCGATGCGGATGCGAACCAGACGCTGCTGAGTGCGGCGCGGGAGCATGGCATCGAGATACCGACGTTGTGTTTTTTGGAGGGGTTGAGCGGCGTGGGGGCTTGCCGGTTGTGCCTGGTGGAGGTGAAGGGGATCAACCGGTTGTTGCCGGCGTGTTTGACGCTGGCGGCGCAGGGGATGGAAGTGATGACGAACACGCCGCGGCTGCAAAAGTACCGGCGGATGATCGTGGAGCTGCTGCTGTCGGAGCGGAATCACGTGTGCGCGGTGTGCGTGTCGAACGGGCACTGCGAGTTGCAGGAGCTGGCGCAGAAGCTGGGGATTTCGCATATCAACTTGCCGTACCGTTACCCGCGGCTGGGGGTGGACAGTTCGCATGATTTGTTCAGGAAGGATGACAACCGGTGCGTGTTGTGCGGGCGCTGCGTGCGGGTGTGCGACGAGGTGGAAGGGGCGCACACGTGGGACATTGCGGGGCGCGGGATTGAGTCGCTGGTGGTGACGGACATGGCGCAGCCGTGGGGGGAATCGCAGAGTTGCACGAGCTGCGCCAAGTGCGTGCATGTGTGTCCGACGGCGGCGTTGTCGCAGAAGGGCACAAGCGTGGCCGGCATGCATAAGCGCCGGCAGTTCCTGCCTTATTTGACCACGATGCGGGAGAAATGGCATGGCTAAGCCGCGCGTTGCAACAACCTGGCTGGACGGGTGTTCGGGCTGCCACATGTCGCTGCTCGATTTGGACGAGAAGCTGCTGGACGTGCTGGGCGCGGTGGACCTGGTGTGTTCGCCGCTGATGGACGTGAAGGAATTTCCGGAGAACGTGGACGTGGCGCTGGTGGAGGGGGCGGTGAGCAGCGATGAGGATCTGCACAAGATTCAGAAGATTCGGGCGCGGACGAAGATTTTGGTGTCGCTGGGGGACTGTGCGGTGACATCGAATGTGCCGGGGATGCGGAATCCGTATCGGCCGGAGTATCTGTTTGCGCGGGCGTACGACGAGAACGCGACGCATCCGCCGGCGAATGGGGTCTCACGTCGGCCGACGGTGGATGTGCCGGTGCTGCAGCGGCGTGCGCGGCCGGTGCATGAGCTGGTGAAGGTGGATGTTTTTGTGCCGGGATGCCCGCCGCCGTCGGAGGCGATTCTGTACGTGCTGACGGAGTTACTGGCGGGGCGTCTGCCGAACCCGAGTGCGTTGACGCGATTTGGCCGGTGAGGAAGTAACAACGGGGCGCGGCCCCGAAAGAGGACAAGCGATGAGTGCGACACGCACGATCACGATCGACCCGGTGACGCGGATTGAAGGCCACGGCAAGATCACGCTGCAACTGGATGAGAAGGGGAAGCTGGCGGATGCGCGTTTTCATGTGACGCAGTTTCGCGGGTTTGAGAAGTTTGTGGAGGGGCGGCCGCTGACGGAGATGCCGTCGGTGATGGCGCGGATTTGCGGGATCTGCCCGGTGAGTCATTCGATGGCGTCGGCGAAGGCGTGCGATGCGCTGCTGGCGGTGGAGATACCGGTGACGGCGGTGAAGCTGCGGAAGCTGATGCACTTGGCGCAGTTGGTGCAGTCGCATGCGTTGTCGTTTTTTCATTTGACGAGTCCGGATTTGCTGCTGGGTATGGATGCGGATCCGGCGATTCGTAATGTTGTCGGGTTGGCGCAGAAGCACCCGGAGATGCTGAAGGACGGCATCGCGCTGCGGCGGTTGGGGCAGGACATCATTGCGTTGCTGGGCGGCAAGCGGATACATCCCGCGTGGGTGGTGGCGGGTGGTGTGGCGGAGCCGCTGGATGCAGAACGGCGCGACAAGATTGCGCAGACGTTGCCGCGGGCGATGGAGATTGCGCGGCGGACGATCGACTGGTACAAGACGGTGGTGGCGAAGTTTGGCGCGGAGATTGAGTCGTTTGCGAACTTTCCGAGCATGCACATGGGGACGGTGGGGCCGGGCGGTTTGCTGGAGCAGTATCACGGCGGGCTGCGGTTTGTGGATGCTGCGGGGAAGATTGTGACGGACGGTGTGCCGGCCGCGGACTATCAGACGGTGATCGGCGAGGCGGTTGAGAAGTGGTCATACATGAAGTTTCCGTATTACCTGCCGGCGGGTTATCCGGCGGGGTTCTACCGGGTGGGGCCGTTGGCGCGGTTGAATGTTTGCGACCGGTGCGGGACGCCGTTGGCGGATCGTGAGTTGGACGAGTTTCGGAAGCATGCGGGCCGGCCGGCGGCGAGTAGTTTTCATTTTCACTGGGCGCGGCTGATCGAAATCATCAACGGGCTGGAAGTGATGCAGCAGTTGGTGGACTCGCCGGACATTGTCGACACGTTTGTGCGAGCGCGGGCGCGGCCGAACCGTTTTGAGGGGGTGGGGATTGTGGAGGCGCCGCGCGGGACGCTGATACATCACTACAAGATTGATCGCAACGGGCAGATGACGTGGGCGAATTTGATTGTGGCGACGGGGCATAACAATCTGGCGATCAGCCGCGGGGTGAAGCAGGTGGCGGAGCGATTTGTGGATGGCACGAAGCTGCGCGAGGGGATGTTGAACCGCTGCGAGGCGTTGGTGCGGTGCTTTGATCCGTGCCTGTCGTGTGCGACGCATGCCTTGGGGCAGATGGCGTTGATCGTGGAACTGCGCGACGCGCAGGGGCAGGTGTTGGATGAAATGCGACGCGGCTGAGCAGGCGAATGCCGGCGTGCTGATCATTGGCATCGGCAACCCGCTGCGCGGCGATGACGGCGCGGCGGTGGCGGTAGTGATGGCATTGCAGGGGGAAGCAGATTTAGCGGGTGTGACATGCGTGCTCGCACAGCAACTGATGCCGGAACATGCGGCGGCGGCGAGTGAGGCGACGTGCCTGCTGATCGTGGATGCATCGGTTGAGCATGCGCCGGGTGAGGTGTGTTGCCGCGCTGTGCGGGCGAGCGAAAGCGGGGGGACATTATTTGGTCACCATCTGACGCCGGAACAACTGTTGAGGTTGACGGAGGCCGCATTTGGCCGCGTGCCGGCGGCGATGGTGGTGAGCGTGGGGGCGGCGGAGTTTGCGCTCGGGGTGGGACTCTCGCCGGCGGTGGCGCACGGCGTGACAGAAGCGGTGCACCTGGCCCGCGCGCAACTCGCCGCCTGGTTGGATGACGGGGTGTGTCATGTCTAGCGTTGCACAAGGAGTGATGCAGCGTTGGCGGTGGTGCGTGCGCGGGCAGGTGCAGGGGGTGGGTTTTCGTCCGTGGGTGTATCGGCTGGCGGTGGGGGCGGGGGTGACGGGGCTGGTGCGGAATGATGCGGACGGCGTGACGCTGGAAGTGCAGGGAGAGGCGGAACAGCTGCGCGGTTTTGCGGCGGGCTTTGAGCGGGAGCGACCGGCGTTGGCAGAGGTGCGCGCGGTGAGCCGCGAGACGCTGCCGGTAGTGATGCGCGAGGAGGGTTTTCGGATTGAGGCGAGCGCGCATGCGGCGCGGGCACACGCGGATGTGACGATCGATACGGCGGTGTGCGGGGATTGTCTGCGCGAGCTGGGGGACCCGTCGGACCGGCGTTTTGGTCATGCGTTGATCAACTGTACGCAGTGCGGGCCGCGACTGAGTATTGTGCGCAGTGTGCCGTACGACCGGGCGAACACGACGATGGCGGAGTTTGTGATGTGCCCGGCGTGTGAGCGTGAGTATGGATCGCCGGCGGATCGGCGTTTTCATGCGGAGCCGGTGTGCTGCCCGAAGTGTGGGCCGGTAGTGTCGTTTGAAACGCGTGACGGTGAAACGGTGCGCGGGGTAGAGGCGGTGCAGTGGGCGGCGCGGGAATTGACGGGCGGCGGGGCGATTGCGATCAAGGGGTTGGGCGGGTTTCACCTGGCGGTGCGGGCGGATGATGGCGCGGCGGTGCGACGGCTGCGTGAACGCAAGCGGCGCGAGGAAAAGCCGTTCGCCCTGATGGCGGCGGACCTGGCGGCGGCGTTGCGGCTGGCGGAGTTTTCAGAGGAGGGACGGCGGGCACTCGTGAGTGCGCGGGCGCCGATTGTGCTGGCGCAGCGGCGTCATGATGCGCGGGTGGCGGAGGCGGTGGCACCGGGTTGTCATCGGCTGGGCATCATGTTGCCGTACACGCCGCTGCATCATCTGTTGATGCGCGAGCTGCGGACATTGTGCCCGACGCTGGATGCGCTGGTGATGACGAGTGGCAATCAGCGTGATGAACCGCTGGCGATCAGCAATGCAGAGGCGCGCGAGCGGTTGGCGCCGCTGTGTGAGGGATTCTTGTGGCACGACCGGCCGATCGAGCGGTGCGTGGATGATTCGGTGGTGCTGGATCGCGGGTCGGGGCGGCAAACGTTGCCGTTGCGGCGGTCGCGCGGGTTTGCGCCAGAGCCGATGGCGTTGGTGTGCGGAGACAGGGGCGTCAGTGGTGTTTGTGTGGGCGCGGATCTTAAGAATACGGTGGCGGTGGTGCGCGAGGGCGAAGTGATCTTGAGCCAGCATCTGGGCGACCTGGAGAATGTGATTGCGTTTGAGCACTTTCAGCGGGCGATCGATGATTTGCTGCGATTGTTTGCAGTGAGGCCGGCGTTTGTGGCGTGCGATGCGCACCCGGCGTATCTGAGCGCGCAGTATGCGGTGCGGTTGGCACAGCACTGGCGCGTGCCACGGGTAACGGTGCAGCATCATCATGCGCATGCGGCGGCGCTGCTGGCGGAGCATGGTGTGCCGGGCGATGTGCCGACGCTGGTATTGGCGTGCGATGGCACGGGTTATGGGCTGGATGGAACGACGTGGGGCGGGGAGTTGCTTTTGATGCGCGGGGCGCACATGCAGCGCGTGGGGCGGGTTAAGCCGATGCGGCTGGCCGGCGGTGATGCGGCAGCGCGCGATACGCGCCGTGCAGCGCTGAGCATGCTGCACCAGGCGTATGGTGAGGTGTTTGCCGAACAGCCAGTGGCGCGGCGACTCGTGCCGGCGGATGATGAGAGGCAGATGCTGGCTGCAATGATTGAGCGCGGCACACGCAGCCCGTGGAGCAGCAGCACGGGGCGGTTGTTCGATGGTGCCGCGGCGCTGCTGGGGGTGTGTTTGCAGAACACGTTCGAGGCGCAGGCGGGGCAGACGCTGGAGTCACTTGCGCATGCGGCTGAAGCGGTTGAGCTGGACGTGGCCGGCACGGTTGAGACGAATAGAGACGGATTGAGCGAGCTCAATCTAGCAGCGCTGACGCGCTGGCTGGTGGAGGGGGTGCAGCGTGGCGAAGCGGCGGCAACGCTGGCGCGGGGATTTCATGTTGGGCTTGCGAACGGCTTGGCGAAGTTGGTGGATGCGTGCGCGGGCGGCGTGCGGTGTGTGGGGTTGACCGGCGGGGCTTTCTGCAATGCGTTGCTGAGTGAGTTGGTGGAGCAGGAACTGGTGCGGCGCGGTTATGGCGTGTTGACGCATCAGCGCGTGCCGGCGAATGACGGCGGAATTGCGCTGGGGCAGGCAGCGGTGGCCGTGCAGCAGGTTAGCGGCACGCCAGCGAGGAGCGACGGATGAACCGCAACACGCAAATTGCACAGTTGTTGGAGGAGCTGAAGGGGCTGAGCGCGTCGCATGGGCCGACGATGCGGTTTATGGAGGTGTGCGGATCGCACACGATGAGCGCCTTTCGCAGCGGGCTGCACAGTTTGCTGCCACCGAAGGTGGAGTTGCTGAGCGGGCCGGGCTGCCCCGTGTGCGTGACGGCGCAGGCGGAGATTGATGCACTGGTGCAGTTGGCGCTGCGTCCGGGGCTGACGGTCTGCACGTATGGCGATTTGTTGCGGGTGCCTGGCGCGACGGGCACGCTGGAGCAGGCGCGCAGTCGCGGCGCTGATGTGCGTGTGGTTTATAGTGCGCTGGATGCGCTGGCGCTGGCCCGGCGGCTGCCGGAGCGCGAGGTTGTGTTCATGGCGGTGGGTTTTGAAACGACCGCGCCGGCGACGGCGGCCGTGGTGAGCAAGGCGCGGGAGGAGCAGGTGCGAAACTTCAGCGTGTTGGCGAGTCACAAACGTGTGCTGCCGGCGATGAGGGCGCTGCTGGAAGGGGGCGGGGTGCGGGTGGATGGCTTTTTGTGTCCGGGTCACGCGGCGGCGGTCATCGGATCAGAGGCGTATCGGCCGCTGGTGACGGAGTTTGGCAAGGCGTGCGTGATTGCAGGGTTTGAGGATCTGCACATGGCGCGTGCGATTGTGCAGTTGGCGCGGCTGGCGGTGGTGGGATGGGCGAAACTTGTGAACGATTATCCAGAGGCGGTGATGCCGCAGGGAAATCAGGTTGCGTGCCGCCTTATGGATAGTGTGTTTAGCGTGGCGGATGCGCGGTGGCGGGGCTTGGGTGTGATTCCGCAGAGCGGGCTTGTGCTGCGGCCGGAGCTGGCGTCGTACGATGCGGCGCGGCGGTTTGGCCTGGCGGAGATGCCGGAGCGGGAAGTGCCGGGGTGCATCTGCGGCGAAGTGATCACGGCGGCGGCGACGCCGCACAACTGCAAACTTTTCGGGCGGGCGTGTACGCCGGTTCATCCAATCGGGCCGTGCATGGTGAGTTCAGAAGGAACGTGCCAGGCGTACTTCAAGTATGCGCGGCTGGGCGGACGGTGGAGTGGTGCGCTGGTTAGTGCGGCGCCGGGAGGTGCTGCGTGACGAACGGTCGGCCACAGCGGATTGTTTTGGCGCATGGGGGAGGCGGGCAGCTCACGGATGAGTTGCTGGGTGATTGCGTGTTGCCGCGGCTGGGGAATGGTGTGCTCAATCAGTTGCTGGATGCGGCGCTGCTGCCGGATGCGGCGGGCGGGCAGTTGGCGATGACGATTGATAGTTTTGTAGTGAAGCCGTGGGAATTTCCGGGTGGGAACATTGGGCACCTGGCAGTGGCGGGCACGGTTAATGACCTGGCGGTGTGCGGGGCGACGCCGTTGGGGCTGGCCCTGTCGCTGGTGCTGACGGAGGGCTGGCCGATTGCGGCGCTGGAGACGGTGCTGGATGCGATAAAGGAGGCGGCGGATGTGGCTGGCGTGCCGGTGGTGACGGGTGATACGAAGGTGGTGGGGCACGGGCATGGGGATGGGATTGTCATCACGACGGCGGGCGTGGGCCGCGTGCCGGCGGGGTTGCAGTTGGGGCCAACGCAGGTGCGCGCGGGTGATCGATTGCTAATCAACGGGCCTATTGGCGAGCACGGGTTGGCGGTGATGCTGGCGCGCGAGATGCCGGAGTTGCAGACGCCGGTGCAGAGCGATGTGGCGCCGCTGAATGGGCTGATTGCGGCGGCGCTGGTTGCAGCGCCGGGCGCGGTGCGGTTCATGCGCGACCCCACACGGGGTGGGCTGGCGGGGCTGTGCGTGGATTTGGCGCGGCAGAGCGGCTATCGCGTGGTGCTGGATGAAACGCAGATATTAGTACGGCCGCAGGCTCAGCATGCGGCGGAACTTCTGGGTCTGGACCCGCTGGAGATCGCCAACGAGGGCAAAGTGGTGATGGTGGTCGCCCCGGAGGCGGCTGACGCGGTGATCGCGGCGCTGCGCGCGCATCCGCTGGGGCGGCATGCTGCGGTCATCGGCACGATCGACGGTGCACGTGACGGCCTGTGCGAGATGCGCACGATGATTGGCGGGCGGCGGATCGTGGCGAAACCCTATGGCGAACAGTTGCCGCGGATTTGTTGAGGCGTGAGCAGAGGAAAGGAAATGCCATTATGTGCCTAGCTGTGCCGGCCCAAATTGTCAGTCTGAACGGCGATGCCGCGGTCGTGGATATGCACGGCAATCGGATGGAGATCAGCACGGTGCTTACGCCGGGGGTGGGATTGGGCGACTGGGTGCTGGTCCATGCGGGATTTGCGATTCAGCAACTGGACGCCGCGGCGGCGCGGGAGACCTTTGCGCTGCTGGCGCAGGCGGATGCGGCGAGGGAAACGTGACCCATGCATGAGTTGTCGATTGCAGTCGCGTTGGTTGAGCAGGCGCTGCGCCACTGTCCGGCGGGGGCGATGGTGCTGTGCGTTCGCGTTGAGGCTGGGGCGCTGCAGGCGGTTGACCCGGAGGCGATGCGCTGGGCGTGGCGGGCGGCGACGCAGGAGACGCCGCTGGCCAATGCGGTGATCGATGTGCATTGTGAGCCGTGGCAGATCGATTGTGCGGCTTGCGGGCGGCACTGGACGGGGGATGATCCGCTTACACCGTGCGCTTGCGGGAGTGCGGACACGCGGCCGCATGGTGACGACCGGTTGCGGCTGCTTTCACTGGAGGTGATGGATGACCACGCACGTGCACGTGATTGAGAATGTGCTGAAGGCCAATGATGAAGTGGCGCAGATGAATCGCGCGGACTTGCGCGCGGCAGGGGTGTTCAGCGTGGATCTGCTGGGCGGGCCGGGATGCGGCAAGACATCGCTGGTGGAGGCTACGTGCGCTGCGCTGAGCGGGCGAGTGAACGTTGCGGTGATCGTAGGCGATCTAGCTACGCAGCGCGATGCGGACCGCATCGCGCGGATGTGTCCGCAGGTGATCCAGGTGAACACCGGCAAGGGGTGCCACCTGGAGGCACATCATGTGCGGCAGGCACTCACGCGGTTGGACCTGCGGGGCGTGAACCTGTTGATCATCGAAAACGTTGGCAACCTGGTGTGCCCGGTGGGTTTTGATTTGGGGCAGGATGTGAAGGTGTCGATGTTCTGCACCACCGAAGGGGCCGACAAGCCGGCGAAGTACCCGTATGCGGTGCTGGCGGCGGATGCGATTGTTTTGAACAAGGTGGATTTGCTGGCGCACGTGCCGTTTGATCGCGAGCAGTTTTACAGTGATGTGCGGCATCTGCATGCCAACGTGCCGGTGCTGGAATGTGCGGCATTTCAACGGCAGATCGATCCGTGGGTGGAATGGCTGAGCAGCAGGTTGCCGCGGGCGAACAAGGACGCACGCTGATGTGGGGCGAGAGGGGAGTGGCATATTCGCCGGGCGGGTTTTTGCGTGGGCGGTTTCTCGCTAAGATGCTGGTCTTATTGCGAGGGCAACCATGCAGGAAATTCTGCTGCTTCACGTTACGGGCGCTGACCGGCCGGGCCTTACGGCCAAGCTGACCGGCGTGCTGGGCGAACACGGTATCCAGATTCTGGACATGAACCAGACGGTGATTCACAGCAGCCTCTTGATGGGGCTGATGGTGAAGGTGAACAAGGGCGGCGACGACGTCCTGAAGGACCTGCTGTTTGCGGCGCACCACATGGGGCTGCAGGTGCGCATGACGCCGGTGGATGATGCCGAGTATGACGCGTGGGTGGGGCGGCAGGGGAAGCCGCGGTACATCCTGACGTTGCTGGCGCGGCAGATCCAGGCGGGGTATGTGAGTTTGGTCGCGACGATTTTGGCTGAGCAGGGGATGAATATTGACATCATCACGCGGTTGTCGGGCCGGCCGCCGCGCGAGGAGACCAGCGGGCATAGCCGGGCGTGCATGGAGTTCAGCGTGCGTGGCGCGCCGAAGGACGAGGCGGCCCTGCGTGCGGCATTGATGCAGGCCACGCAGCAGCACCCGATTGATATCAGCTGGCAGAAGGACAATGTGTATCGCCGGGTGCGGCGGCTGGTGGCGTTCGATATGGACTCAACGCTGATCATGCACGAAGTGATTGATGAATTGGCGAAGGAAGCGGGCGCGGGCGAGCAGGTGAGCCGGATCACCGAGGCGGCGATGCGTGGCGAGATTGATTTTGATGAGAGCCTGCGTAGACGGGTGAGCACGCTCAAGGGGCTCAAGGCCGATGTGCTGGAGAAGGTGGCGCAGCGGCTGCAATTGACGGAGGGGGCGCAGCGATTGGTGAGCACGCTGCGAGGTTTTGGCTATAAGACGGCGATCATCAGCGGTGGCTTTACGTATTTTGGCGAGAGCCTGAAGAAGCGGCTGGGCATTGATTATGTGTATGCCAACGACTTGGAGATTGTGAACGGCGAGCTGACGGGGCAGGTGCACGGGGCCATTGTGAATGCGGGGCGCAAGGCGGAGATCTTGAAGGAGATTGCCGTGCGCGAGGGGATTGCGCTGGAGCAGACGATTGCGGTGGGGGACGGGGCGAACGATTTGCCGATGCTGGCGGCGGCGGGTTTGGGTATTGCGTTTCGGGCGAAGCCGGTGGTGGCGGCAACGGCGCGGCACCGGATTTCGCACCTGGGGCTGGATGGCATTTTGTATTTGATTGGCGTGCGTGACCGCGAGTTGCTGGATGCGGTGAAGTAGCGTGTTGGGCTGGATATTCATCTTGAATTGTGGCGCTACCAGTCGTTAGGCTAGTGAACATGAGCAAGCAACAGTTACTTGAAGAATTGCTGAGACTGCCGGCGGAGGACCGCCACGATGTCATTGCCCGGGCGCTAGCAGCGATCGAGCGTGAGGAAGAAGCGCTCATGCCGAAGGCGTTGCGCGAGAAGCTAGATACGCGCTACGCAGAATATGTGCAGAACCCTGGCGACGAGTTGTCGCTTGATGAACTTCGCAGTCAATTACAGCGATCACGGGCTCGTGGATGAAGTACAAGCTGAGCATTCGCCGAGTTGCAGCTGCGGAGATGCAAGAAGCTCACGATTTCTATGAACAGGAACAATCGGGGCTGGGGTATCGGTTTGAACTTGCCGTTGTAAACGTGCTAGAGGAGATTGCGGAGAACCCGCTGCAGTTCCCGTGGTCGGGCGTGGGGCGTTATCGCAAAGCTGTCGTCGAGAAGTTTCCGTTCTGTGTCTATTACATTGTTGAAGCCGACAAGGTTGTGGTGCTGGCAATTCACGATGCACGGCGTGACCCGGCGCGATGGCAAGCTCGCGAGGGCAACGGTGATTAGTTGAATGGATTTTGTGATTTTACTGCTGCGTGACGGGTGTGGTGAACAGCCAATAGGGGAGGGGGGATTTCTTTACGGGCCAGCCGGTGGTGGCGACGGCGGCGTTGAATGCGAACAGCAGGATGGCCACAACGGTGGCGAGATCGCTGTAGCGTGGGCGCGGGGCGGCGATGACGACGAGCAAGGCGCTGGCGACGACCGGCACCGTGGCCCACAGCAGCTGCGGACGGAAGACGCCGACATAGGTGCAAGAGAAGGTGATCCACCAGGCACAGCACCAGATCATGAACCAGAAGAGCCAGGACACGTTGGTGCGTTTCTTGGTCAGGGCGTTTTCATAGATGCGCGAGGGGATGAGCACGGAGATGAACGGGGCGATCCACAGCGGGGCATAGCCGAAGTGCGAGGGGAATGTGGCTTTGAAGTAGGCATAGCCGGTCAATTGGGTGGCCGGGTGGGGTGGGAGGTCGTCGAGCGCCATCTTGTGGATGATGTTGGGGCCGTAGAGGGCCAGCAGCACCCAGGCTATGACGAGCAACGCCATAGCGGCGATCTGGAGTTTGAAGATTTTCCGCACTTGCGGCTTCAGGTCGCGGTTTTTCAGAAACTCAAAGGCAAAACCGAGCAGGGCCGGCACCCACAGCGGCGCCATGAATTGGGCGGCCCGCCAGGATAGAACGCCAAGTACTGCCGATGCCGCGGCGGCCACGATCGCATTGCTCGCGGTCTTGTCGACCATGGCCCGCACGAGCGTGGCATAGGCCAGGAATGCGGCACCGGAGAAAAACTGGAAGGCGACGGTATGGGCGGGGTCGAAATCGAGGAACAGCGCTGAGCCGAAGATCATGGCCGCGGCCCCGCCGAGCCAGCGGAAATCCAGGAATGCCAGGCCGAGCGTGTAGAGCCCGGCCAGAATGCCCAGGGTGCTGGCCAGCATGATGGGGATGGGGGGCGTGCTTTGGGCGGTGAGGCGGATGGCCACGTAGGCTGCGGCGATGAGGGCCGCAAGGGCAAGCCCGGCACCTGAGCCTTTAGCGAATGCGGGCGTGGAAACTGTCGGCGTCTTGGTCATGAGTCGCGAAAATGTACCACGCCGAACGGGAATTGACGAATCGCCGGCGTCTGGCCGTTTCTGAGCTCTTGCTGTTGCTAATTGGTCTCTCGCGTGTTGTGATTATTCGCATATACATATTTCATCTCTGGCGAGGATGGTGTTATGGCTCGCGCGCTCTACCTGTCGGTGTGTCTCCTCTCAGTGGCACTTATTGGCTGCAAAAATGAAAAGCCTGCAGTGCAGGCGCCGCCGCCACCAGAAGTAACGGTGGCGGCACCCATCAAGAAAGAGATCACGCGTTACCTGGAATACAGCGGCCGCATCGAGGCGCAGGATGAAGTTGAGATCCGCGCCCGCGTGCAGGGGTTCGTGGACAAGATTCACTATAAGGATGGGCAACGTGTCGAGGCCGGCGCGCCGCTGATGACGATTGACCCGCGGCCGTTCCAGGCGGAGGTTGATCGTGCGGAGGCCGAGCTGAGCGGTGCACGCGCCCAGTTGGCGGTCTCCGAAGCGCAATACAAGAAGATCGAAGATGCCGCGAAGAATGGTGTCGCGCCGCCGTTTGAATTGCTCAACCGGCAGGCGATGCGCGACCGGGACGCGGCGCAGGTGGAGATCGCCAAGGCTCGCCTGGATACGGCCAAGATCAACCTCACCTATACGGATGTGAAGGCCCCGGTATCCGGTAAGGTTCGCCGTGCGGATGTGGGCGTGGGGTCGCTGGTGAACACGGGGGCACTGCTTACGACGGTGGTGAACGACGACAAAGTCTTTGCATACTTCAATCTCAGCTCTGCGGACTTCCTCACTTGGCGTAAGAAGGAAGGCACCAGCGGGCAAGTTCCGGTTTTCATTGGTCTTGAGAATGAAACGGGCTATCCGCACGAGGGCGTTGCCGACTATGCCGCCAACCGTCTGGCCGAGGCCACCGGTACGATCGAGATCCGCGCGGTGTTCAACAACAAGGACCGAGTCCTCACACCGGGCCTGTTTGTCCGCGTGCGCGTGCCCGTGCAGAAGGGCGAGGCATTGCTTGTGCCCGAGGCTGCCGTTCAGGCCGACCAGCTTGGCCGCTTTGTGCTGACGGTTGATGCCAGCGGCACGGTGCAACGGCGTCCGGTTCGCGTGACATCAACTGTGGACGGTTTCCGTCCCATCGAAGAAGGCCTGACCGGTGATGAGCAAGTCATTGTGCGCGGGCTGCTACGTGCCCGGCCCGGTGGCAAAGTCACTGCTGTCGTTGCGAAGTAACCGCATATCCAGAACCTGACGCCTGCCCACACAAGGGTCTTGCCATGTTTAGCCTGTTCTTTATCAAGCGACCCATCTTCGCCACGGTGCTGGCGATCTTGCTCACGCTTGCCGGCGCTATCAGCTATTTCGGTCTTCCGGTCGCGCAATATCCCGAGATGACGCCGCCCGTGGTGCGCGTCAGCGCCTTCTACTACGGCGCTTCGGCAAGCGTGATCGCGGACTCGATCGCCTCGGTCATCGAGCCCGAAGTCAACGGCGTCGATCGCATGCTCTATATGAGCAGCACGTCCGCCAGCGACGGCTCGTACACGCTCGATATCACTTTTGAAGTCGGCGTCGATGCCGATATGGCCGCGGTGCTGGTGCAGAACCGCGTGAACCGCGCTGCAGCCAAGCTCCCGGAAGATGTGCGCCGCCAGGGCGTTACCGTGAAGAAGCAATCGCCCAACTTTGTGGGCATCATCACGCTCTCGCCGAAGACTGATGCCGCCGCCAAACGCTTTGACGACCTGTTTCTGGCGAATTATGTCGTGCTGAACGTGAAGGACGAGTTTGCCCGCATCAAGGGCGTGGGCGACGTTGCGATGTACCCCGCCAAAGACTACGGCATGCGCATCTGGTTTGACCCGGACAAGCTGGCCTCGCGCCAGATGACGGTGAACGATGTGCTCGCCGCCCTGCGCGAACAGAACGTGCAGGTCGCCGCCGGCAAGATTGGCGGCAATCCCGCACCCGCCGGTACGGCCTTTTCGTACCAAGTGAACACGCTGGGCCGGCTTGAAACTGAGGAGCAGTTCGAAAGCGTCATCCTGAAGACTGGTGAGGGTGGTGCGATCACCCGCCTCAAAGATGTTGCCCGTGTTGAACTCGGCGCCCGAAGCTACGACACGTTTGGCGCCCTTAATAGCCGCAGCGCGGCGGTCATGATCGTCTACCAGGCGCCCGGCGGTAATGCGGTTGCGATCACCCAGGGGCTGCGCGAGAGCGTTTCCCGCATGAACGCCAGCGTTCCAGAAGGCCTCGAGATGAAGATGGTGTACGACGCCTCCGTCTTCATCACCAAGGCCGTCAACGAGGTGTACCACACGCTGTTTGAGGCGGTCATCCTCGTGATCGTGGTCGTGCTGATCTTCCTGGGGAGCCTGCGTTCCACGCTCATTCCGATTCTGGTCATTCCGGTGGCGCTGGTCGGCACGTTCATGTTTATGGCCTTGTTTGGCTTCTCCATCAACATGCTCACGCTCTTTGGCCTTGTGCTCGCGATCGGCATCGTCGTCGATGACGCGATCGTAGTGGTTGAGAACGTCGAGCGCAACATGGCGGAGAATCACCTGGCGCCGAAGGAAGCCACCGCCCGCGCCATGCAGGAAGTGTTCGGCGCGGTCATCGCGATTTCGCTCGTGCTTTCAGCGGTGTTTGTGCCGACCGCAGCGCTCGGTGGCATCACCGGCCAGATGTACAAACAGTTCGCATTGACCATCGCGGCATCGACGGTGCTTTCGGCAGTATGTGCGCTGACGTTCAGCCCGGCGATGTGTGGCGTGCTGCTCAAGCCTCACAAGAAGGACCACAAGCCCAATTTCTTCAACCGCGGCTTCAACTGGGTTTTTGACAAGCTCAGCAGTTTCTACGAATTCGTCGTCCGCATTCTCGTGCACAAGGCCGTGATCGGTTTCTCACTGCTCGCCTTTGCCGGCACGCTGGCGCTCATCGGCTGGACCACCAAGCAGGTGCCCACGGGTTTCCTGCCTAATGAAGACCGCGGCCTGGTGTTCGTTGATGTGATCCTGCCGGACAACGCATCGCTGGAACGTTCCACGGCGGCGTTTCAGCAGGTTAGCGACATCATCAAAAGCACGGAGGGTGTTGAAGATGTTGCGGGCCTTGGCGGGTTCTCGCTGATCAACGGTGCGGGCAGCAATTATGCCGCGTGCTTTGCGATGTTGAAGGACTGGGACGGCCGCCTTGAGAAGGGCCGTGACTTGGGCACGATCATCAATGAAATCCGCGCCAAGTCGGCGCGGGTGCAGGATGCGGCGGTTATTGTGTTTGCGCCGCCCGCCATCGACGGTCTCGGCAACGGCACGGGTTTCGATATGCGGTTGCAGGACCGTACGGGTCTTGGCCGCAACGCCGTCGCGGAGATCGCGTACGACATCGTCGGCACTGCCAGTCGCGACCCGAGCCTGACTGCGGTCAACACGGCCTATCGCGCGGCCATTCCGGAAGTGTTTGCCACGATCGATCGCGAAAAGGTGAAGAAGCTTGATGTGCCGCTGCAGAATGTGTTTGACGCGCTCGCGGGCAGTCTTGGTTCGGCGTATGCCAACGATTTCGTGAAGTTCGGCCGCACGTTCCAGGTGAACGTGCAGGCGGATGCGGCGTATCGCGCGTCGATCGATTCGTTTAAGAAGATCAACGTGCGCAGTCGCGGCGGGGCCATGGTGCCGCTGGGGGCGCTGATGACGATGAACGAATCGTTCGGTCCGGATCGCGTCTTCCGCTACAACATGTATCCGAATGCGATCATCAACGGTGAACCGGCCAAGGGGCGCAGCTCAGGCGAGTCGCTCATCGCCATGAAGGCCATCGCCGACCAGAAGATGCCCGCCGGCATGAGCTTTGAGTGGACGTCGCTGGCGTACCAGGAAAGCAAGCAGAGCGGCGAAGGCACGATGGTCTTCGTTCTCGCCATCATTGTTGTTTATCTGATCCTCGCGGCTCAATATGAAAGCTGGACGACGCCGCTGGCGGTCGTGCTGTCTGTTCCGCTCGCCGTGCTGGGGGCGATGGGCGGGTGCATGCTACGCGGCCTCGACAACAACGTGTACACGCAGATTGGCTTGGTGTTACTCGTGGGCCTCGGCGCCAAGAATGCTATTCTTATCGTGGAGTTTGCGAAGCAGAACCGCGAAGCGGGCATGGGCATTATCGATGCCACCGCCGTTGCGGCGAAGCAGCGACTCCGGCCGATCCTCATGACGTCGTTTGCGTTCATTCTCGGCGTGCTGCCGCTGGTGATCGCGGAAGGCGCCGGCGCTGCTTCGCGCCAAGCACTGGGTACGGCTGTGTTCTTCGGCATGATCGGCGCGACGCTGCTGGGCCTGATCTTCACGCCCGTGCTGCACGTGGCGATTCAGGGCATTTCCGAACTGATCTTTGGCGCACCGAAAGTTGAGAAGGCTGAAGCCGGGAAAACTGAGCCGATTCATGTGAAGGTTTAGACCGGGCGGGGGAAACTGAGTTAGATTGTCGCGACGTCTCGTCTACGGAGCGGTCCACCATGTTGCGCCCTGAAGCCAGAAATCACATCGATGGCCTGAGTGACGCCGAGCTCATTCGTTACATTCGCAGTGGTACCGCGCTCTATCAGCCTGAAGCGTTGGCGTACGCACTGCAATTGTTCAAACAACGGCAGCCCAACTCGCCGCTGGTACAGGAATTGGCAGATGGCTTGGCTCGCGGCGAGGTATCGGTGGAGGCTGCACGTCAGAAGGCCGATGCGCTGGGCTCAGAGGCATTGCTGAGGCCGGAAGAAATTGTGGCGCGGCGGCTCCGCACGCTGGGGTGGTTGCTGGTGCTGCCGTGGTTGTTGATCACGATTGCGGCCTTGGTTATGACGGCGAATTCCGAGCGCGGAACGTGGGTGCTGTGGCTCATCAGTCTCGTTGCGGGCCTGTTCATGGGACTCCATTTCCTGGTTGCCCGCAAAGTGCGCTCGGCCACACCGATTTGGGCGATCATCACGCTTGTTATCGCCGTGATTGATGCTCTGGCAACGCTACCGTGGGTAATTGCATTTGGCGCCGACGTAATCTTTCTCTTGGCCAAATGGGGTGGTCCGCATGGCGGAGCGGTGCTTGTGCTACGCTTGGTCTACTTCATCTTGAGTGTGGTGGTACTGGCGGGCACGGTGAGGGTGTTCATCTGCGCGATTAAGATGCTGATGCAGGGCAATCGGCCGAAGCAGGGATTTGAAGTGCTGCTGCGATAGGCGGGAAAGCCTTAGGCCATGCGATCGGCGGCGGTTACTTCTTCGGGGGGGAGTTGCAGGCCATTCTCTAGTTTGGGATCGGTCAGCAGGTTTGCGTAGAGCGTGGCGTACTGCGTGCGCATCTGGGCGGGGCGGAAGTGGGCGTAGACGTCGGCACGCGCACGGTCGGTCAGCGGCCAGCGAAGGGTGGAGTCGCCCATGAATTCTTCGATGCGCGAACAGATTGTGCGCGGCAAACGGCCCGGAGGCGTTGGCTCGCCGCGGATTTCGTCGCGCTTCGGTGCGTAGGCGAGCAGACCGGTGTGGCCGTGCTCGATGAGTTCGCTGATGTCCTCGTTGGCGGTGCCGATGACGGGCGTTCCCGCGGCCATCGCATGCAGGATCGACCGCACGCTGATCGGGCCATCGCTGGCTACGATCATCATGTCGGCCGCGCGGCACAGGCTGGCCCACGGCCAGTCGTGGTCGACAAAAATGTTGATATCGTGCCGCAGCATGTCGTTGGCAAAACGCTGCGCCCGCGCGTTGGCGTGCGGTTCATCGCCGAGGCGCACGATCATGCGCATCTTGGGGAAGAGCTCGACGAGAATCGCGGCGACCCACAGCGAGAAATCGAGACGCGTGCCGCGGCCCTCGCCGCCGGCGAGCAGCACGGGGCCTTCGTCGGGCGCGATGCCGAGGGCTTCACGCAACTCGCGCGGGCCGAGCGCCTCGTGGGGTTGGGCCATGGAAATGCCGGGCCGAATTCGTCCCAGGCGTTCCTGCTTGGCTCCGCCCAGTGCTTGGCCGGCAATTGCGCGGGCGACGGTTGAGGATGTGGCCACGAACGCCCAGGTCTGGCGTGATTCGAGCGTGCGGAGGATGCGGCCTTGGGCTCGCGTGGGGGCGATGCCAAGTGTGCAAACGCGGGGCAGCGATTGTGTGACCGTTGCCGCGGCCACAGCGCTGCCGACGCCCCAGGCATGCAGGTGCGTGGCGGAGAAATCGCGGGCAGCGCGGCGCACGGCGAGCCAGCCGGTGGGATCGGCCCAACCGAGCGAGCGTGCCGCGGTGGCGAATCTCGCATCACCGCCGCAGTCAACATAACGCGCCAGCACATCACGATGGCCCAGCGCCAGCACGCGATGCCCATCATCAACCGCGAGCGCGGCGAGGGCGGTCAGCGCATCGTGTGCGCTGCTGTCGTCGATGATGTGCAGAATGCGATGGGCCATACGCGTTCTTATTCAATCTCCACGAGCAGGTCGCCCGTTGCGACCGGGCTGTTCGGATGCACGTGGATCTTGGTGATCTTACCGTCGCGCGGCGAATACACCGCGGTTTCCATCTTCATCGCTTCGATGCTCAGGAGCTTGCTGCCCTTGTTCACCGTCTGCCCGGCCACGACGCTCACGCTGATCACCTTGCCCGGCATGGGCGCGCCCACGTGTGATGGATTCTGCGCATCAGCCTTCGGATGCTGCGTGCGGGCGGGCGTGCGTTTACGGTCAGGCACGCGCACTTCGCGCGGCTGGCCGTTGAGTTCGAAGAACACCGTGACCATGCCGTCTTCGTCGGGATCGCCGATGGTGATGAACTTCACCAGCAGCGTCTTGCCGGGCTCGATTTCGATGGGCACTTCTTCGTAAGGCGTGAGGCCGTAGAAGAATGCCTTCGTCGGCACCACGGACACATCCGCGTAGACCTTGCGGAAGCGGTCGAACTCGGGGAACACCTGCGGGTACATGAGGTAGCTTGCGAGGTCGGTGTCGGGCACTTCGTGGTGAATCTTCTCGGCGAGTTCCGCGCGGACTTTCTCAAGATCCGTCGCGGCCATCTGGGCGCCGGGGCGACCCTTGAAGGGCTTCTCTTTGCCGAGGATGGCTTTTTGGACGTCCTTGGGCCAACCGCCGGAGGGTTGCCCGAGATCGCCGCGCATCAGTTCGATCACGCTCTTGGGGAACGCGAGGTGGCGGTTCGGATCCAGCACGTCCGCGGGCTTGAGATTGTTGGTCACCATGAAGAGCGCCATGTCGCCGACGACCTTGCTCGACGGCGTCACCTTCACAATGTCGCCGAAGAGTTTGTTTACCTCGGCATACATGTGCGCCACTTCGCGCCAGCGGTTTTCGAGGCCCAGCGACTTGGCCTGCACACGCAGGTTGGTGTACTGCCCGCCGGGCATTTCGTGTTCATAGACGCTCGCGGTGGGGGAGAGCTGGCCTTCTTCAAACGGTGCGTAATACCGCCGCACGGCTTCCCAGTAATCGCTGAGGTCTTCGAGCGCTTCGATGTCGAGCTGCGTGTCCAGCGGGGTGTTCTTCGTGGCAAAGGCGATCGAATTCAGGCTCGGCTGGCTGGTGGCGCCGGCCATCGCGCTCACGGCGCAATCGACGATATCGCAGCCGGCCTCGGCGGCCATGAGGTAGCTCGCGCCCTGCACGCCGGCGGTGTCGTGGCTGTGGAAGTGAATCGGGATGCCGATCTCGTCACGCAGGGCCTTCACCAACTTGCGTGCGGCAAAGGGCTTGAGCAGGCCGGCCATGTCCTTGATGCCCAGGATGTGCGTGCCCATGCGCTCAAGTTCCTTGGCCATCTTCACGTAATACTGCAGGCTGTACTTGTCGCGCTTCGGGTCCAGGATGTCGCCGGTGTAGCAAATCGCGGCTTCGCAGATCGCATCGGTTTCATGCACTGCTTCGATCGCCACCTTCATGTTGTCGGTCCAGTTCAGCGAGTCGAAAATACGGAAGACGTCGATGCCCTGTTCCGCGGCCAGCTTCGTAAAGTGCTTCACCACGTTGTCGGGATAGTTGGTGTAGCCAACGGCGTTGCTGGCCCGCAGCAACATCTGGAACAGGATGTTCGGCACACGCCGGCGCAGCTCCGCCAGACGCGACCACGGGCATTCATGCAGGAACCGCAGGCTTGTGTCGAACGTCGCGCCGCCCCACATTTCCAGGGCAAACAGGTTGGGCAGCTTGTGGGCGATGAAGCCTGCCGCGCCGAGCATGTCGTGCGTGCGCAGACGCGTGGCCAGCAGCGACTGGTGCGCGTCGCGCATCGTCGTGTCCATCACCATCAGCCGCTTCTGCTTGAGCACCCAGTCGGCGAATTTCTTCGGGCCGAGTTCCTTGAGCTTGTCGCGCGTGCCGGCGGGCAGGCCCTTTGCGTGATCAAACGTCAGCACCGGCGGTTTGTTCATCAAGCTGATGTTTGGCTTGTTCTTGATCTCCGGCCGACCGTTCACGATCACATCGGCGATGTAGGTCAGCAGTTTGGTCGCGCGATCACGCCGCATCGATACTTTGAAGAGGTCCGGCGTGGTATCGATGAACGTCGTGGTCACCTTGCCCTGCTGGAAGTCGGGGTGGCTGACGAGGTTGAGCAGGAACGGAATGTTTGTCTTCACGCCGCGGATGCGGAATTCGGCCAAGGCGCGATTTGTGCGATGCAGCACATCTTCAAACGTGTTGCCAAAGCAGCAGAGCTTCACCAGCAGCGAGTCGAAATACGGCGTCACCGTGGCGCCCGCGTACGTGCCGCCGTCGAGTCGCACGCCCGTGCCGCCGGGTGAGCGGTAGTTGGTGATGCGGCCGTAGTCGGGCGTGAAGTTGTTGACCGGGTCTTCGGTGGTGATGCGGCTTTGCAGGGCCACGCCGCGGAATTCGATTTTGTTCTGCACCGGAATCGAGATCGGTGCGCTGTGGAGGTGATGCCCCATCGCCACCAGGATCTGCGACTTCACGATGTCCACGCCGGTGATGATTTCCGTCACGGTGTGCTCAACCTGCACACGCGGGTTCACCTCGATGAAGAAAAATTCGTGCGTGTCGGCGTCGACGAGGAACTCGACCGTGCCGGCGTTGCGGTAGTTGACCTGGCGGCCGATCTTCACGGCGGCATCGCAGATCTTCTTGCGCACGTCCATCGGCAGATGCACGGCCGGAGCCAGTTCGACCACCTTCTGGTGGCGGCGCTGCACGGTGCAGTCGCGTTCAAACAGGTGCACGAGGTTGCCGTGGCTGTCGCCGAGCAACTGCACTTCAATGTGCTTCGCCCGCTGGATGAAGCGTTCAAGGAACACCTCACCTTTGCCGAAGGCAGCGCCGGCTTCGCGTGAGGCCTCAGCCAGTTTGTCTTCGAGTTCGTGGGCGTTCTTGACCACGCGCATGCCGCGCCCGCCGCCGCCGTGTGCGGCCTTGATGATCAGGGGATAGCCGATTCGCTTGGCTTCACGCTGCACGTCTTTAAAGTCGCTGATGGGTTCGGGCGTGCCGGGCACGATCGCGACGCCGGCGGCATCGGCGATTTTGCGGGCCGCGGTCTTGTCGCCAAAGTTGCGCAGCATGTCCGGCGTCGGTCCGACGAAGGTGATGCCGTTGTCGGCACAGGCTTGGGCGAACTCGGCATTCTCGGAGAGAAAGCCATAGCCCGGGTGGATGAACTCCACGCCCGTGTCCTTGGCGATCTGGATGATCGCGGGAATATTGAGGTAGTTCTTAACCGGGGCATCGGGGCCGCCCACCTGGTAGCTTTCATCCGCCTTGAAGCGGTGCAGCGAGTAGCGGTCTTCCCACGAATATACGCCCACGGTGCGCAGACCGAGTTCGGTCGCGGCGCGGAACACACGAATCGCGATTTCACCGCGATTGGCAACGAGCAGCTTGCTCATGATTTTCTGCCTTTCTCGAGCAGTTTTGGTCCAGTTTTCTTGACTGGCAAAAGCCGCGATACCATACCCGAAACGCCCATCGGCGCTAAGTGCGAACTGGCCCGACCCCCTGTTTATTGGCGTTTTAACGCTGCCGCCCCGGTCTGGGCCGTTTCGCCCGTAATGGTAGGTCGCTAAACTGCCGGCATGAAGATTCGAGAAGCAACTGTATCGGACGTGCCGGCGATCCTTGGCTTAATTCGCGAACTGGCTGAATACGAGAAGCTGACGCATGCCTGCGTGGCGACCGAGGGCCTGCTGCGCGAACATATGTTTGGCAAAGATCGCGCGGCCGAGGCCCTGGTGGCTGAAGTTGATGGCGCCGTGGTGGGCTATGCGATCTGGTTCAAGACGTTCAGCACGTTTCTGGCCAAGCCGGGGATTTATCTTGAGGATCTATACGTGCAGCCGGCCCATCGCAAGAAGGGCCTGGGCAAGGGGATGCTGCGGGAGTTGGCGCGGACCGCCGTGCGCCGCGGCTATGGCCGTGTCGAGTGGAGTGTTCTGAAGTGGAACACGCCGAGCATCGGGTTGTATAAGTCGCTCGGGGCGGTGGCGATGGATGAGTGGGACGTCATGCGGCTGACGGGGGAGCCACTGGAGAAGTTCGGCGCTTCGTGATTTCGTTTTGAGAAAATGCCTATGGCTGCCGTTCGATGATGATCGCTTCGGGCGGTTCAAGCGGCTCGGGGGGGGCGGGCGGCGGGGCTTTCTTCGGCATGGCGTTCTGCACCCAGCGGCCGGGGGCGGTTACCGCGTCCCAGGTCTTTTCGCCGGCGCGTTCATACCATGCGGGCCGAACCGGTTCTGGTTCGGGTGCGGGCTGCGGGGCCATGGCCGGCGTGCGTGCGGGACCGCTGTTGGTCTCGGCACAAGCACCCAGCGCACACACCGCAAAGAGGAAAACAAACCGTCGCAACATGCCTCAACCTTATCCGCTGGGCGAACAGGATTCAAACCCTGCGCTAAATCTGCGGACGGAAACCCTGTTTCACGCGTTTTCGTTTGCCTTTGATGAGCGCCGCACTAGAGTTTGAACAGCGCGCTGCCGATGAAGCAACGTGCGGTTGAGGTGTTTGTGTCGAGTTTTTCGCTGGAACAGGTCGTCGGCTGGCAGCGCACTAAGAACCGCGCTGGAGGCGGCCGGCGCGCCCATTGGCGCGAGATGCTGCGCGAATACACCATGCTGCGCGTCCGCCTGGTGAGCAACTTTGTGAAGCGTGGCCTGGGCATCACGCCACCGCGCGGATACGACGTTGCGGCCTTGCCACGAGGGCTGACATTCGTGTTGCCCGGCATCGAAGCCGAATCGATCTTCACCTACGGCATCTGCGACGGCCTGCTCGAAGGGGGCGTCGATGGGGCGGTACGCGTCTTCAACTGGGGGCTGCCCTTGCCGGGGGGATACCTGGCGAACCTGTGTCGCATTGATCGCAACCGCCGCCGTGCGGCCGACTTGGCCGCGGCGATCGTGGCGTACCAGGATGCATTTCCCGGGCGGCCGGTGAATCTGGTGGCGCAGAGCGGCGGGTGCGGCGTGGCCGTTTTTGCCGCCGAAGTGTTGCCGCAGGGATACAAGATTGAGTCCATCGTGTTGCTGAACGGTGCGCTGTCCCCCACGTATAACCTTGGGCCCGCGCTGCGCAACACACAGCGCGGCATACTGAACGTCTATTCAGAGAAGGACAACGTGGTACTGGGCTGGGGGACGCGGATCTTCGGCACGACTGACCGCAAGTTCTGCAAAGCCTGTGGGTGCGTAAGTTTTTCGAAGCCGGCGGACCTGAACGCGGAAGATGCCGCCGCCTATGCGAAGCTGGAGCAGCTTGCCTGGTGCGAAGACATGTGTGCCTGCAACCACTTCGGCGGGCATATCACGTCGGCGAGTGAGGCTTTTCTGGCGAAGTACGTGGCACCGTGGATGCGACGAGTTTCGGAGTAGGGGCGTTTCGGAGTGTCGGAGTAAAGACGTGACGGCAGGCCAGAGGTCCGCGTTACGTAGTCAGCTGGGTTGCGGCAAGTTGCTCGATGGCTGTGTCGGGCGTGTCCTCCCATGCGATGATGGAAACTTCAGGAAACCAGATGTCCCATGACACACAGAACTTGGATCTACCGAAACGCGTGATCCAGAGTCGCTCATCTTGGCCGTCAGTTTTGTTAACGACATCCATTCCAAAATGATTGACCACTGTCTCAGCGCGCTTGGGGAAATCGTCCCAAGTGCACTCGCCGATGGCAACGAGTTCGAGCTTGCCGGTTGCGGTTCGATCTTTGCGGAAGCGGAGATTCATGTCGTCAGCCAGCAGGCGGCGACGTGGGTTGGGTTGTTGTTCTTCGGGGCGAGCGGAGGCATTTCGTTCACGCAGCGCGGGTCCTTCTTCTCCGCATACAGCGGACAACGCGGATGAAATGGACAGCCGCTGGGCGGACGGGAGGGGCTCGGCACTTCGCCGCCTAACACGATGCGCTCGTCGGCCTTGTTGGGATTGACCTTCGGCACGGCACTGAGCAACGCCACCGTGTAGGGGTGCTTGGGATTTTTGTACAGCTCCGTGCTGTCGGCCATCTCAACAATGTGGCCGAGATACATGACGGCGACGCGATCGGAGAAGTGCTCGACCACGGCAAGGTTGTGGGCGATGAATAGATACGACAAGCCCAACTCACGCTGCAGGTCTTCAAGGAGATTGAGAATCTGGGCCTGAATGGAGACGTCGAGCGCGGAGACGGGCTCGTCGCAGACGATGAACTTGGGTTCAAGGGCGAGGGCCCGGGCGATGCCGATGCGTTGGCGCTGGCCACCGGAAAATTCATGCGGATAACGCCCGGCAGCGCTGACGGGCAGGCCGACACGGTCGAGAAGATCTTCGACACGCTTACGGACCGCAGCGCCTTCCGCGAGGCCATGCACGACGAGCGGCTCAGCGAGCATGGAGCCCACCGTCATGCGCGGGTTAAGCGAGCCGACGGGATCCTGGAAAACGATCTGCATCTGACGGCGAAGACGACGCATGTCGGAAGTCGGGAGGGCAAAGACGTCTTGCCCACCAAACGTCACCGAACCCGAGACCAGCGTGTTAGCGTCAGCCTCGATCAGCCGAAGGAGGGTTCGGCCGACGGTGGTTTTGCCGCAGCCGGACTCACCGACCAGGCCGAGCGTTTCGCCGGCATTGACGGAAAAGGACACATCATCCACCGCCCGCACATGCCCCACGACCGATTTGAAAAATCCCTTGCGAATCGCAAAGTGCGTGCGCAGATTCCTCACGTCGAGAAGCGGCAGGCCGACGCGGCGAGGGGATTGAGGTTGGGCGATGGCTTGGGTCATTGGCTTTTATCTTAGTCCTTATTCATTCAGGAGGCACTTTTTTAACCACAGAGGGCACAGAGGACACAGAGGTCTTTAGACTATTTGTTTTTCTCTGTGGTCTCTGTGACCTCTGTGGTTATAGAGGGCCTTCCCTATTCACACGGCGGTTAACTTGGCCTTCGCGCGCTGGCGGCGGAAGGCGAGCGACGGTTCTGTCTGCGGTGCGGATTCGTAGCCCTGCGCGTGCCACGTGGCGACCCAGTGGCCGGGCTTCACCTCGCGCAACTCAGGATGCGCCGCCATTTCTTTCTCGCGGATGTGGCCCTGGCATTCGGTGCAGCGGGCGGCAAAGCGGCAGCCCACCGGATAACGCGTGGGGCTGGGCACCATGCCTGCGATGGTGGCAAGCCGTGTCGATTCACCGCCAAGTTTAGGCACGCAGTTGAGCAGGCCGCGGGTGTAGGGATGCAGCGGATTGGCGAACAGTTCATACACGTCAGCGTATTCAACGATCTTGCCCGCGTACATCACGGCCACGACATCCGCATTCTCCGCAACGACGCCGAGGTCGTGCGTGATCAGCAGGATGCCCATGCCCGACGATTCCTGGATGCCGCGCATCAACTCAAGAATTTGCGCCTGGATCGTCACATCCAGCGCCGTCGTCGGCTCGTCGGCGATCAGCACCTGCGGCTCGCACGCCAGTGCCATGGCGATCATCACGCGTTGCTTCATGCCGCCGGAGAGTTGGTGCGGATATTCGGAAAGGCGCCGCCGCGGCTCGGAGATGCCGACGCGACGAAGTGCTTCCTCGGCAATATCCACCGCCTGTTTCATCGAGACCTGCTGGTGCAGCGTGATGGCCTCCACGATCTGGTCGCCAATGGTGAACACCGGGTTGAGCGACGTCATCGGCTCCTGAAAGATCATGGCGATCTCACCGCCGCGGATTTTTTGCATGTCCGCTTCCGGTGCGTGCAGCAGGTCACGGTCATCGAAATGAATCTCGCCGCCAGCGTAGATGGTGGGGGGCTGGGGAAGGAGTCGCATGACAGACATGGACGTGACGGACTTGCCGCAACCGGATTCGCCTACCAGCGCGAGCGTCTGGTTCTTAAAGAGCGAGAACGAAACCCCATCGACGGCCAGCGCGAGGCCGTTCTCGGTGTTGAAGTAGGTCTTCAAACCGCGCACACGAAGCAGTGGTTGGTTGTTATCTGTCATCTTAAAACCCTTCGTGAACCTTCGTGCCTTCGTGTCTAAGTGTGATCAGCGAATCTTATTCAACCGCGGGTCAATCGCATCGCGCAGCCCTTCGCCAATGATGTTGTAGGCGAAGACCGTGAGGAAGATCATGAGGCCGGGGGCGATGGCCAGCCACCAGCGGAACTCCTCAGCGGGGTTGCCAGCTTCGTTGAGCATGGAGCCCCACGAGGGCGTGGGCGGCTCGACACCGACACCGAGGAAGGAAAGGGCGGATTCGCTCATCACAGTGCCGGCGATGCCGAAGGTGACGACGACGATGACCGGCGTGAGGCCGTTGGGCAGCATGTGACGGAAGAGGACGCGATGGAGCGGCAGGCCAATGGCTTTGGCGGCCTGCACGTAGTCTTGCTTGCGCAACTTCAGAAACTCAGCACGGACGAAGCGGGCGATGCCTGTCCAGCCGGTGATGCCCAGAATGACCATGATCATGATGATGTTGCGCCCGTAGAAGGCGATAAAGATGAGGATAAGGATGAAGACCGGGATGGACTCGAAGATCTCGACGAGGCGCATGCCGATGAGGTCCACCTTGCGGACGAAGTAACCCATGAAGCCGCCAATGACGACACCGATGGCCAGCGAGATGGAGATCGCGATAAAACCGATGCCCATGACCACGCGGGAAGACCAGAGGAGGCGTGACAACGCATCGCGGCCGTTGCCGTCGGTGCCGAGCCAGTGATCGCGCGACGGGCCTTCAAAACGGCGTTGGGCGCGAAGCGGTTCCTGCTCGCCGTAGCCCCAGTGGACAACGGTGAATACCGCGCCGCGGGCGTCGCCGGTCTGCAGCATCTGCTGGTAGGTGCGGTAGTCATAGGGATTCAGCGGCGTCGTCCGCCAGATCAACGTCGGCACGCTACATGAGATGGCAGCGCCAATGACGATGACGAGAGCCAACGCACGCGCTGTGAAACGCTTCTCACGCTCGGCATATTCGCGGCCAAGGCGTTTGAAAATAAAGTAGTAAGCAACGGCACAGGCAGACACAAACAAGAGGATGAGATCGAGGGCGGTGAGCTGGGCGAACAGTGGCCATTCGCGAAGCCACGTTTCGCTTCCATTGACCGTACGCTTCAACTCAATCGTGAACGGTTGGCCGTTGGCGAGGAAAGGAACGAATACCGCGAGCAGCAGCAGGAAAAGTATCCAGCAGAACGCGATGCGGTTGATGATGCGGCGTTTGTATGCGCCGATGGCCACTTCCCAGAAGCTGCGACTCGGTGCGTCGGCGACGGGCGCGACCGCTGCGGTGGCGAGATTGTTTGCGGGCTGTGTCATCAGTCGTAACTCACCCGCGGGTCGGCAACCGCATAGCACAGGTCGGTAATCAGGTAACTCACCAGCACCAGCACGCCGCTGATCAAGCCCAGCGCCTGCATCACGGGCAGGTCGCGGGCCAGCGTGCTCCGAAACGCCAACTCGCCCATGCCCTTGATCGAGAACATGGTTTCGATGATGACGCTGCCGCCGATGAGGCCCGGAATGATGCCCGTGGCGATGGTGATCAGTGGCAACAGCGAATTGCGAAAGACGTGTCGCGTGGCGACAACAAATCCGCTCAGCCCCTTGGCCTTGGCCGTGCGGGCATAGTCTTGCGACAAGTTATCGAGCATGCTGGCGCGCATCTGCTTGCTCAAATAAGCAAAGCCCGCATAGGTCATGGTGATGATCGGTAGCACGAGATGCCACATGTAATCGAACGAGTATTGCCAGAAGGTCATGTAGCGCGTGTCGGTGGCATGCAGGCCCGCCGCGGGGAAAAGCTTCACATACTGCGGGTTGGCCAGAAAGCCAATCAGCATTGAACCGATCCACATCGTCGGCAGCGAATAGAGGGCCAGCGTCGTGAGGCCCCACGCGACATCAAACGAGCGCCCGCGCTTGGCCGCGGCCAACATGCCGCCGGGCAGGGCGATCAGGTACACGAAAAAGATCGAGATGATGTTGAGCGTGGCGGTGGTGGGGACGCGTTCTTTCACCAGTTCCCACACGGGCTTGCGATACTGCATACTTTCGCCGAGGTCGATACCTGTCGGGATGGGCGTGGGGATGCGCACGTTGCTTGCCATGGGCACACGCCAGAACTTAAAAGTGTTATCGAGCCAGATGAAATATTGTTTGTAGATGGGGATCTTGTTGCCCTCGGCATCAACCATGCCGAGGCGCTGCTGATGTTTCTTAATCTGTTCAAGCCGAGCTTCGTTGCCCTGCATGTCGCCGCCGGGGCCCAGGCCGCCGGGCCCGCTGCCCACGCCGGGCGCGAAGCGCACGATCACAAACAGCATGAGCGTCATGCCGATGAGCGTTGGCACCATGAGAGCAAGGCGTCTGAGTATGTAGGTTAACATGCAAGGACACGCATTCGCGCCGGGGCGCGACGGTTAGCGGTATTTTTGATCGGCTGAGGGCACGTACCAGTCGCTGTTGTTCAGGCCGACGGGGTAAGGCTCGGTGTTCTTGAAGCGTTTGTTGACAAAGCTCATCGCCATTGACGCATGGAGAAACAGGTAGGGCGATTCGTCGTGGACGACGGCATGAAACTCATGCCACAGTTTCATGCGTTTGTCTTTGTCGAGTTCCTTGCGGCCAGCTTCGATCAGTTCATCGGCCCGCTTGTTGATGAAGCCCACGAAGTTTGAACCCTTGTCCTTCGCTGAGGCGCTGTGCCAGATCTGGTACGGGTCGCCCTCAATGCCGCCGGTCCAGCCCAGCATCGCCGCATCAAACTCGCGGTTGTCGAGCTTTTCCACGAGCACCGAGAACTCCAGCGGCGAGATACGCATATCAACGCCGGCCTTGCGGAACTCTTCCTTGACATAGGTGGCGATGCTCTCGGCCACGCTGTTCTGCGAGGGAATCAGCAAGGCAAAGCTCAGTTCCTGTCCATTGCGCTCAAGCACGCCGCGGGCGTTCTGCTTCCAGCCGGCAGCGGCGAGTTTCTTGCGAGCTTCAATGGGGTCATAGGGCCAGGCCTTGATGTTGGGGTTGTTCTGTTCAACCATTGGCGAGAAGGGGCCGGTGATTTCGTACACGAGGCCGCGCATGAGCGTCTCGTTGATGCCCGCACGGTCGATGAGCATGGTGAGCGCCTGGCGCGTTTCCTTGTCGGCGAAGATGGGCTTGCGCATATTCCAGCCGATGTAGCGATAGCCGGAGTTGGGACGCTTAAACTTGTAAACGATATTGTTTTTCACAAACTCGGCATCCTCGCCCAGGCGTTTGAACTGGTCGGGTGTCGGCGTGTGGCTGTCGATCTCGCCGCTTTGAAAGGCCTGCAGCGCCGCCTGCTGGTTGCTGATGAACCGCAGCACGAGACGATCGAAGGTCGGCCGCGGGCCCCAGTAGTTTTCGTTACGGACCATCTCGAGCTGCTGGCCTTTTTTCCAGCGGGCCTTGTCAAAAATGTACGGCCCGCTGCCGATGAGGCGGTCCGTCCAGTTGTTGTATTCTTTGGGGTCGGTGAACTGGTAGTGCTTGGCCGGAATGATCTCGACAAACGCGCCGGCCACTTCGAGGCCCATGAAATACGGCTCGGAAAATTCGATGTCGATCGTGCGGTCGTCAACCTTGCGCACCGCTTTGATCTTCTTCAGGTAAGACTGGGCGCGGTCGGCATCAATGCCCGGCATCATGCAGACTTTGAAGCTGTAAATCACATCGTCGGCGGTGATCGGCGTGCGGTCTGAGAACCAAATGTTCTCACGCAGCACGAAGCGATAGGTGAGTTTCGCGGGGATGATCTCGTAGCTCTCCGCGAGAAAGGGCTCATACTCGAGCGTTTCCGGGTTGCGCGTGATCAGTGTTTGCAGCACCAGATCTTGCACATCGCTGCCGTAAGCGTCCTTCGCGATGTATGGCGTGACGTAGTTGGGTTCGCTGCCGAGATTGATGACGAGCCAGTCGCCGACGGCGTAGCCGGGCTTGCCGCGGGGATCGCGCGGCGTGGTCGGCGCGACGGGGTAATAGACATAAAGGCCGCCGTCGGCAGTTTTGCGGCGGATGATCTCTTTGGCGGGGGTCTGGGCAGCGTTGTTGTTTGACACCGCCACGCCGTTCTTGAGTTGCTCGCGCAACGCGTCGATTTGCTGCGACTGTTGTTGCTGCGCTTTGGAGAGGCCTTCAACGCCGGCGATGAGGTCATTGAGCCGCGATTCCTGGCGATTGAACTGGCCCATGGCGAGGAACACCGCCGCGACTACCAGCAGCAGGCAGACAATGAATACAAAGTCCTTGAACGTGAATCGATCGCCCATGTTCTTCCAGTGGCTAGGGGTTAGAAGTCCGTGACCAGTGACTAGTCGCCACAGGCACTACTTTGCTTTCGGGTCCAGCGCATCGCGCAGCCCATCGCCGACGAAGTTCAGGCATAATAACGTCACGCTCAACGCCACGCACGGCCACACGATCAGCCACCACCGCGTCTGGATCGGATTCAACGCCTCCACCCCGTCCGAGGCCAGATTGCCCCAACTCGGTAACGGCGGCTGAATGCCCAAACCCAGAAAGCTCAGAAAGCTCTCGCTCAAGATCGCCTGCGGCACCGTCAACGTCGCATAAACCAGAATCGGCCCAACAAGGTTCGGCAAAATGTGCTTGCGCAAAATGCGAAAGTTCGAAAAGCCCATCGCCCGCGCCGCTTCCACAAAAGGCTGATCACGCAGACTCAGCACTTGCCCCCGCACCACCCGCGCCATCGTCAGCCAGCTCACCGATGCAATGCCCACCAGCAGCACCGTCACGTTCGCCCAGATGCCAGGTGACTCCACGCCCAAGTGAGTCAGCGACTCCGTCAGCACCGGCACCAACGTCACGCGCATCAAGATGACCAGCAATATGTACGGCAAGCCGTAGAGCACATCCACCACGCGCATCAGAAAAGCATCCACCCGCCCACCAATGTAGCCGGCCAACATCCCCACGCTGGTGCCGATGACCACTGCAATCGCCGCCGACGCTAAGCCTACTGACAGCGATATCGCCCCGCCCACCAGCAGCCGCGACAACAGATCGCGTCCCAGCTTGTCCGTCCCCAGCGGAAACAGCTTCATCGCGCCGTCCGCCGTCACGGCTTTGCCCGGCTCGTGCAGCACATACTTCAACTCGTGCTGATCGCTGTAGGAATCCAGCGTCACCGGCAGCGTCGCAAAGCAGACGATGACGATCAGCGCCAGCGCAACTCCGCCCACCATCGCCAAGATATTCCGGCGAAAACGCCGCCACGCCATCGCCCACGGCGACCGCGTCACCTCGTCTGCAACTGTGATCGGTGCTGCAAGGGTCATGCAACTCTGTTCCGTCGTGAGGGCGGCCCGGTCGCTTACCGGCCCGACTGGCCCTGCGGCTTATACGTTCGCTTGCTACCAACGGCCGTGTTTGGGGCGAATGTCTTCTTGACCGACCCCTTGCCTGACGGCCCGCCCGGTATGTTCTGCCATGCCGGCTTGGCCTTGTTGCCCGTCAGCGGCAATTTGCTCTGTTCGCCCTTGCCCTGCAGGGCATTGAGCGCATCGTTCAGCGGTGATTTCGACATGGTTATCCATCCTGGGTAAGGGTTCAAATTTACGGAAGCCAGGACATGGCGCCCTCGCGGGCCGGCATGGTGGCAAGTTTGTTTTCGATCGCGGCAAGAATCTCCGCCGATTCGCTCATGCGTCCCACGCCCACCGTCCGGCACGCCTGCCAACCGGCCCCGGGTCCCACAAATTGCACCCCATCGTCAAATACCTGGTTCGCATTCCGCTGCGTTGCCGGGTGCTGCCACATTTGTTCGTTCATTGCCGGGGCGGCCAATACGCGCTTCGGTTCCGCCGCCATCAGCAGCGTGCTCACCAGGTCATCTGCGATGCCGTTGGCCATCTTGCCCAGCATGTTGGCCGTGCACGGCGCTACGACGACCAGGTCAGCCCCTTGCGCCAGCTTGATGTGCTGCACGTCGTGCTGGTCATTCGCCCACAAGTCGGTATGCACCGGCCGGTTCGTCAACGCCTGAAACGTCGTCGCCCCGACGAACTGCTGCGCCTCTTTCGTCATCGCCACGATCACCGCCGCGCGCGCCTGCACCAGCTTGCTCACCACGTCGCACACCTTGTACGCCGCAATGCCGCCGCACACGCACACCAGTATCTGCCGGCCATTCAGATCGTGTTCCATATTCCCATTCTACCACCGCCGCACGGACAGGTCATGGCGCTACGTCTGTCCAAATAGACTACTAACGTATCTCTTGAAACGTCGCCGCCCAGCCGCGTATTCTGCTTTCATGAAAATGTGGGCCGTTCGAAATACCACTATCTGCCGCGCCTTTACCCTGATCGAATTACTCGTCGTCGTGGCCATCATCGCACTGCTGATCGCCGTGCTCATCCCCGCGCTCGGCATCGCCCGCACCCGCGCCAAGAACACCACCTGCGGCGCCAATCTCCGTGGTGTTGGCACCGCCATTCACACCTACGCTTCTGAATACGAAGACCGCATCCCGCGCAGCCCCGACCTCAACTGGGCGCCCGGCGCTCCCACGCTGCGCTACACCGCCAGCGCCATCATCTGGTTCGGACCCGCCGGCGAAAAATGCGGCGTCGGCCCCCTCATTCCCAATTATTTCCCCACCATCAAAAATCTCGTCTGCCCCAACAACGACATGACCCCCGAGGAATGGGACGTCAGCATCCGCGCCTTCGGCGATCCCACCGGCCTCTCCTTCACCAGTTACAGCTACCGCAACCTCTTCGCCACCACCGGCGACCGCATCAGCGACTTCGGCAACAACCTCGCCAATCAACCCGCCCGCGCCCTTATGTACGATTGGCTCGATTACCTGCCGCCGCCGCTGCACTGCTACACCCATCAGCGTAAGAACGCCAACGTGCTCTTTGCCGACGGGTCCGTCACGCTCATCGCTAACACCAATGATTGCCTGGCCGTGCGCGAGATGGACGTTGCGGGTTATCCGGCGGGCTTTATCGCCCGCGCGCGGCAAGTGTGGACGAACCTCGACTACGCCTTCACCGGCGACCCCACCGCCGCCCCCGTGCTGCCGTAGCCGCCCGCCTCACATCCCACCCTTAAACGTCCCCACGCGGTAAAACCCGTCCGCTTCGCGCGACAATTGCCCGCGCTTCACCAGTTCGTCCCACACTTCCTGCGGAAACTCCCGCGGCGGAATGATCGACACCATCCCCGAGTACCCGCCATCCGTCAGTGGGCTCTTCCCCAAGCGCGACTCCTCATCCAGCCGCGTCAACTTGAGCCGCCGCTTGAAAGCCTTCATCGCCCGCTTCAATTCATCATCGGTTGGCATCATTTTCCTCCCGCTTCAAACACCGCGCAGTGTAGCACGAACCTGCGCATTCTCGCGAGTCGCCCATTAACAAATGCGCGCCTTGGCCCTAGAATGCGCGTTCGAGTGAAGTTCGAGAAAGGCAGAGCACGCCATGGCTGAAACGGCGAAACTAATCTACGGCGACAAAACGATCGAGATGCCGGTCATCACCGGCACCGAGAACGAAAAAGGCGTCGACATTTCCAAACTCCGCAGCACCACCGGCCTCATCACCCTCGACCCCGGCTATGGCAATACCGGCTCCTGCGAGTCCGCCATCACCTACATCGACGGCGATGCCGGCATCCTTCGCTACCGCGGCATCCCCATCGAACAATTCAACGATCACCCCGACTTCATCGAAGTCGCCTGGCTTCTCATCTTCGGCCGACTGCCCAACCGCGACGAGATCGCCCGCTTCCGCGCTCGCCTCACCGCCAATGCCCACCTCCATGAAGCCATGAAGCACCACTTCGAAGGCTTCCCCGTTAACGCCCCGCCCATGGCCATCATGTCCGCCATGATCAACACCCTCGGCTGCTTCCATTCGCAAGTCTCTTCCATGAAGGATGAAGAGAACCTTGAAGACGCCGCCGCCCGGCTCATCTCCAAGATCCGCACCATCGCCGCGTTCACTTATCGCCGCGTGCAGGGCCTGCCTTACATCTACGCCGATCCCAAGCTCCGCTACTGTGCCAACCTCCTGCACATGATGTTCTCCATGCCTTACAGCCAGTACGTCATCGACCAGGAAATTGAAGACGCCCTCAACCTCGTGCTGCTCCTGCATGCCGATCACGAGCAGAACTGCTCCACCAGCACCGTCCGCATGGTCGGCAGCAGCCAGGCCAACCTCTTCGCCTCCATCTCCGCCGGCGTCTGCGCCCTCTGGGGTCCGCTCCACGGCGGGGCCAACGTTGCTGTCATTGAGATGCTCGAAGAGATCCGCGGTGGCGGCATGACTGGCGAAAAATACATCGAACTCGCCAAGCAGAAAGACAGCGGCGTCCGCCTCATGGGCTTCGGCCACCGCGTCTACAAAAACTACGACCCCCGCGCCAAGATGCTCAAGACCGTCTGCGACCGCATCCTCGCCAAGATGAACCGCAAAGATCCGCTGCTCGACATCGCCCGCAAACTCGAAGAGCTCGCCCTCAAAGATTCCTACTTCATCGATCGCAAGCTCTATCCCAACGTCGACTTCTACAGCGGCATCATCATGCGTGCCATCGGCATCCCCACCAATATGTTCACCGTCATGTTCGCCATCGGCCGCCTGCCCGGCTGGATCGCCCACTGGAAGGAACAGCACGACGACGCCACCTCCAAGATCGCCCGGCCGCGCCAGATCTACACCGGCCCCGTCAACAAGTCGTATGTCCCCATCGAGCAACGCTAAACCAACCCCCGCTCTCACCAAACCCCGGCAATCGCCGGGGTTTTTTTGTTGCGCCGCCTCGCCCCGCCAGTTTCGCGTTTCGCCTTTTCCTGCTAGTTTAATGTGCTCAGGCGAGTGAACTCTTAACAGGTGAATTATGCCCTCCACGGCTGAACTTTGGTCCCGTTACCAGCAATTCCTCTGCGAGTGCCCCTCCATCGGCCTCACCCTCGACATCTCGCGCATGCACTTTGAAAACAACTTCCTCGACACCATCACCCCGCAGATGAACAAAGCCTTCGAAGCCATGGACGCCCTCGAAGCCGGCGCGATCGCCAACCCCGATGAAAACCGCATGGTCGGCCACTACTGGCTGCGCGATGCCGCCCGCGCCCCCAAGCCCGAACTCCGCGAAGCCATCACCAAGACCCTCGCCGACATTAAGCAGTTCGCTGCTGACATCCACGCCGGCAAAATCCGCGCGCAAGGCGGCGTCCCCTTCGCCAACGTCCTCGTCATCGGCATCGGCGGCAGCGCCCTCGGCCCGCAGTTCGTCGCCGAGGCCCTCGGCACCAACGCTGACAAACTGAAAATCTTCTTCTTCGACAACACCGATCCCGACGGCATGGACGCCGCCCTCTCCAAGATCGACAACCTCGCCCGCACCCTCTGCGTCGTCATCTCCAAATCCGGCGGCACCAAGGAAACACGCAACGGTATGCTCGCCGCACAGGCCGCCTACAAGCGCGCCGGTTACAACTTCGCCAAGCACGCCGTCGCCGTCACCGGCGAAAATTCTGAACTCGACAAGGTGGCCGTTGCCGAAGGCTGGATCAAACGCTTCCCCATGTGGGACTGGGTCGGCGGCCGCACCTCGGAGACCTCCGCCGTCGGCCTGCTGCCCGCCGCGCTGCAGGGCCTCGACATCGATGCGCTTCTGGCCGGCGCTCGCGACTGCGACTTCATCACCCGCATGTACGACCTCAAGAAAAATCCCGCCGCGCTGCTCGCCGCCATGTGGCTCCACGCCTCCAAGAAACAAAAAGACATGGTCGTCCTGCCTTACAAGGACCGCCTCGTCCTCTTCAGCAAATATCTCCAGCAGCTCATCATGGAGTCGCTCGGCAAAGAACTCGACCGCGCCGGCAAAACCGTCAACTCCGGCCTCGCCGTCTACGGCAACAAAGGCTCCACCGACCAGCACGCCTACGTCCAGCAGCTCCGCGACGGCCTCAACAATTTCTTCGTTACCTTCATCGAAGTCCTCCAAGACGCCTACCCCGGCGCGCCCGCTGATTCTTCCGCCCTCATCGTTGAACCCGACACCACCAGCGGCGACTACCTCCACGGCTTCTTCCAGGGCACGCGCACCGCGCTCACCGGCTCGGGCCGCGAGTCCATCACCATCACCGTCAACAACGTCTCGCCCCGCACCGTCGGCACGCTCATCGCCCTCTTTGAACGCGCTGTCGGCTTCTATGCCGAGCTCATCAACATCAACGCCTACCACCAGCCCGGTGTTGAAGCCGGCAAGAAAGCCGCTACCGCCGTCATCAACATCCAGCGCAAAGTGCTCGCCCACCTCCGCGCTGGTAACCGTGGCACCGCCGCGCAGATCGCCGCCGCCATCAATGAACCCGACATCGAAACCGTCCACCACACCCTGCGCCATCTCGCGGCCAACGGTGTTCATGCGGTGAAAGCGCAGTCGGGCCCGACGGCAACGGAGGCGGTCTACTCAACCTGACAACGACGCCACGCCCGCCTCAGGCACCTGCTGCACCGGCTCAAAACCGCAGCATCAGGCTGAACATCACGTGCCGTCGGTCGCCCAAGCCGCATTCCGCGAGGAACGAAAAGTTCTTGCCATAGTCCCACTGCGTCCCGATCGTGTAGTTCCACGGCTCCGATGCACGAATGTCTGCCTCAAATGGCGTCGTTACCCCCGGCAGAAAGTTGAACGTGCCCGTCAGCGTCTGCGGCACATACTGCCACATCGCGCCCACCCACACCGCCGCCGTGAAAGGTCCGACCTTGTCGCGCAGCCCAATGCGCGGATCCACCACGAAGCAGTGCACCGCGGAGTCAGGAAAATCCAGCATGGTGTAGGTGTAATTCCCGTCCAACTGCACAAAGAACTTCTCATAGCCCCAGGCCAGCGTTGCGCCGCCGCCCACGGTTGGTCCCTCGTACCGCACCTTGATCGGGAACTGCGCCGCAGAGCCCGTTGGCGACAAGGGCGGCAGCACCGTCACATTCGTCGAGGCCGTTCCCATCGTGTAACCCGCCAGGCCATACACATCCAGAAACGGCAGCACCCACGCATCCCATCGCGTCATATAACTCTGCGCCCGCGCCTTCACTTCACCCACCGCCACGAACGGCGAAACCGTCGGCTCGCCCGGGCCCAATGCCAACCGCAACTCATCAACCCGATAGTGACCAACCATGAACATCGCCGTCGCACTGACACCAAATGGCGCCGGCAGATCGTGCCCCTGCGCCCATGCCGCCTCACCGCCCAAGGGCAGGATCGCCCCCGGCGCCAGCGTCAGCACCGGCGGATCCAGCGATTCCCCCCGCGCCGAGTGACCCAGCCCAGCAACAAGTGCAGAAACGAGACCCAAGATCCAGACCCAGAATCGTGTCGGCATGGCAAAACTCCGTACAAGCCGAGCAGAGGTCCCTACGCCGAGCGCTGCGTGCTTTGCTGCAAACGCATCAACGCATCAATATGTGTTGTTAATTCGCAATTGTAGACGTTCTATGCGGCGCCGCAAGCACCGTCGTGGCGACTCTGAGCCGCCTGTCGCTGCGACGGCGTTATCTTCTTCACTCCTGCACCCGGTGCTTCTCCCGCCATTCCCCCGGGGTCAGCCCCGTCTCGTTCTTGAAGATTCGTCCCATCGCCTTGATAGTCCGGAACGCCGACGCCCGCGCCACCCGCTCAATCTTCCAGTCCGTCTCCGTCAGCAGTTTCTTCACGTGTGCTATCTGCGCCAGCCGAATCTCTCGTGCCGGCGTGTGCCCCACCTGCTCCATGAATCGCCGCTCCAGCGTCCGCCGACTCGCCGGCACCTCGCGCAGCACGTCCCACACTTCCAGCGGCACATTCCCATGCGAACGAATGAACCGCACCGCTTCCGCCAATACTTCGTCCATCATCACCAGGGCATCGGTCGATTCCCGCTGTGCCACCCCCTTCGGCGGAATCAATCGCGGCTTCTCTAGTGTCCCGCCCTTCATCAAACGGTCCAGCATCGCTGCCGCCTCGAAGCCCACCCTGTATCCATCCGGTATCACCGAGGAGAGCGTTGGCCTTGTGAACTGACAGAACAGCTCATTGTCCACCCCAATAATCCCCAAGTCCTGTGGCACCCGGATCCCCATGGCCGTGGCCTCCTCCAGCAGAGCCCGCGCGCCTTCATCATTGCTTGCCACCAACCCGCATGGTCGTCTTAGTGTCGGCAGGAATGCCCTTGCCCGCGCACCTCGCTCCTCGGGCATCAACGGACCTTCGACCGCCGCGCCCGTGCTTATCGAATACGCCAGATCACGCTGCATACACCACGCCGTCAGTGCCTTCGCGCGCTGCGCCGAGTAGATCGTCGGGTTCGCTTCAAAGTACGCGAACCGCCTGAAGCCCCTCTCATACAGGTGCTCGCAAGCTGTCGTGGCGATTGCATCGTTGTCATTCCGAACCGTGTTCGCCACATCAAAAGCCGTGACATTCACATACGGCACGCCATTCCGGTCCAGTTGGCTGACTTGGTCTCGATGGACGATCGGCATCAGGATGCCGTCTCCGCGCCACTGATCAAGATTCGGCATCGTTCGCGTGGAACCACGCATCCCCGGCACATCTAATTCCCACGGGCCGTATGCCATGGCGTAGTTCCCCACCCCCAGCACCAAACTTCGCGAAAACTCCGCCTCATACGGCGGAACCAACAAAACACGTTTTTTCTCGGCCATCGCTGCCCCAAACCGCGAATATGACGCACAGCAGGGTACTACATGACGCACCGAGAGTCAAAAATCATGCTACATTGGTACTGGAGTATTAGAGAGAGCGGTCCTTGCAGGCCACCGAAGTTCGTCGCTGACGCAGCGGCTGCTGTCGGCCTGCATCCACCCCAAGTGGCGGCGCTCCCATATGCTCAATCGATTCCCCCTCCTCACCCGTACCCACAAATCCATCCTCGCGGCAGCCGTCATCGGCGCAGTTGGCATGGGCCACGCACAAGCCGGCTTCATCTGGGATGCCGGCGGCGGCGTCGACACCAACATCAATACTGCCACCAATTGGGACGCGGACACCGCCCCGGACCTCGTCGGCGGCACATCCGTCCTGCAGTTCGGCACCGCTGGTTCCGCCGCAAACATCAACACCGACATCTCCGTTGCGGGCCTGAACTTCAACCGCGCAGGATCATTCGCTCTCAACGCCGGCGGGGGTGCCATCACCATCGGCAGCAGCGGCATCGTCTTCAATGATGGCGCTGGCAGCGTCCGCGGCTACAGCATCGCCGCACCTATCACACTCGCCGCCAGCCAATCCTGGACCGGCGCCGGAAACGACACCCTCACCGTCAGTGGAAATATCTCGGGCGTAACTGCCTCTAAGCTCACCATCAACGGCCTCGTCACGCTCACCGGCAACAACACCTTCACCGGCGGCATCTCCGTCGATGGCGGCACCCTCACCACTTCCGCCAGCGGCTTGGGCAAAGGCACCACCACCATCAACGGCGGTACGCTTTCATTCAATGTTGCTAGTTCCACCATTTACACACCAATCACCGGCACCTCTGGAACGCTTGCGTTCGACGCTGCCGGCATCACCCTCTACAATCCCTCATTCACAGGCAACATCAATTCCGGCAGCAACACGCGTCTTGTTGTGTTTGACGATGTGAATCTCCAAGGCAAACTGGACGGCTCCGCCGAGCAATTCTTCAAAACCGGCACCGGTGTGCTCACGCTTTCCGGTCCGGCCAACACCGGTGGCGCTCTCCGCATCGGTCTCGCCGGTGGCTCGCTCATTCTTGATAACACCACCAACGACGTTAATAAACTCTCACTCACTTCCGCCCCGCTCGAATTCCATGGCGGAACGCTCATCCTGAAAAATGGCTCGGTAACCCACGTTGCAAGCGCTACCGAGGTTAACACCGGTGCTACCGTCATCCGTCGCGTCACGAGCACGGCCGTTCTTCAAGCCGGCGCGATTACCACCGCGTTGGGTGCCACACTCAATATCGAATCCGATAACATTGTCACAACTACCACCGGCCTTACGGACAATATTCTCCCTGGCCGCATCACCGTCGCCGGTGCCGATTGGGCCACCAAATCCGGCAGCAACATCATCGCCTTCAGTGCCTACAACACCACGGTTCCGACATCTGGTGGTGGCACCGGCTCAAGTAACAATTACCTACTTACAGGCTCGCACACACTCACAGGCACCCTTCAATCCAATACTTTCAAGATCAACACCACCACTTCAGGCCAGACGCTCAGCCTCGGGAACCAAACGCTCCTGATGGATACTGGCGGCGTTCTCTTCGTTGGCGCCGATGATTACACCATTCAAAGCGGCACCTTACGCGGCGGAGGCGCCACCGGCACTGAAACGATCATTCATCAGTGGGGCGCCGGCATCCTCACCATCTCGGCCAATGTGGGCCAGCAAACTGCTGCAAATAATCTGTCACTCACCAAGACCGGTACCGGCCGCCTCGTCCTGACTAATACGGCCAACGCCTACACAGGCCAGACCTACATCAACCAGGGCGAACTCAGCGTCTCCAGCAATGGCAACCTCGGCACTCAAACCACCAACACCACCGTCAACATCAACGGCGGCACCCTCCTCGCCACCGCCACCTTCAGCCTCACGAACGGCACCTTCCTCCGCAACGTCAACCTCGGCGGCAATGGCGGCACCATCAACGTCACCGGCAGCAACACCCTGACCGTCGGCGGCGTCGTCGGCAACATGACCTTCCCCAATGTCGGCACCCTCACCAAAACCGGTACCGGCACACTCCTCCTCAGCAACACCAACACCTACTCCGGCAACACCAACATCAACCAGGGCACACTCGCTCTCGCCAGCACTGGCTCCATCGACAACACCTGGCGAATCAACCTTAACGGCGGCACCCTCGATACCTCTGCCCGGGCCTCCTTCACCATCGGCACCAACCAAATCCTCAAAGGCCAAGGCTCCTTCGTCGCGTCCGCCAGCACCACTGTCGATGGCACCGTCAGCATTGGCCAATCCCACGGCATCAACGCTGGTGGCCCGCAGACGATGTCCGTCGCTGTCGGCTCGGCTGGCCTGCTCACGCTCAACAGCGGCAGCTTCAGCGAATTCGACCTCTGGACCGCTTCTACCAATGACCAACTCGCCGTCACCGGCACCGGCAACCAGCTCGCCTTTGGCGGCTTGCTCCGCGTCGCCAACCCGTCGGCCTTCACCCTCGCCGCGGGCCAGTCCTGGCAGCTCTTCAACTTCAACACGCGCAGCGGCTCCAGCGTCTTCCTCAACGACGCCACCTTCAACAACGTCGCCGGCTACAACGGCCTCGATCTCCCCACGCTCGGGGCCTCCCTGAAGTATGACTTCAACTACAGCACCGGCGTCCTTTCCATCGTCGCCCTCGGGTCCAACTACGCTTCGATCACGGGTTCCGCCGTCAACGCCCGCCGTGACGACTTCACCGATGCCACCGACGATCTCGAAAACAACACCGGCTCCGACGCCCAACGCGTCTTCACCGGCATCGAAGTTGACGGCCTCAACACCAACATCAGCACGGCCGTCATAGGTTCCGTCCAGATCAATCCCGGACCCGATGCCAACGGTCGCACCTATGTCGCCATGTGGCTTACCGGCGGTGCCAACGTCGATGCACTCATCAATGCTTTAGATGACGATACCGCTTACTACGTCCGCGGCCTGAGTGTTGGCGAAACAACCAACATCTCCATGACGGAATGGAATTACGTCCAGACACACCTCGGCGGTACTGGCACCTTCGGCAACTTCAATGTTCTCTTCGCCTTTGACAATCCCGCCGGCAGTTTCTTCAACTGGGACTTCACCGGTGCGGGCGTGGGCGTCGAAGCCGTCGCCGCTATCCCCGAACCCGCAAGCCTTGCCTTGCTGGGCCTCGGCGCCGCCACCCTCGTGAGGCGTCGTCGCCGCAGCTAAGCGGAGTTTCAATCAGGTCCTCGAAACCAGAGCAGCGCGTCGCGACTAGGGGCCCGCTGCTCTGGTTATTTTTGCTTCCCCCACAAAACTCATCCACAAAAATCTCTGGCAACCCCTTTGCTTTGTCTCACCCGCAGATGCAGGAGGACCATGCATGGTTGCTATGACCAAAGAACGCCGCCCAGCCGTTGCCCGCAGCAAGTACCCCCAGGTTGCTCCCAACGTCTGGCGTATCCCCACCGCCATTTCTAATGTTTACATCATCGGCGTTGAAGAAGACGGCCAGCCCGCCGGCTTCGTCATCATCGACGCCGGCATGGGTGGCTTCGCTCGGCGCATCGCCCATGTCGCCGCTCAACTCTTCGGAAATGATGAAAAACCCCGCGCCATTCTGCTTACCCACGGCCATTTTGACCATACCGGCTCGCTCGCTGCGCTGCTCGACCATTACGGTCTCGACACCCCTGTTTTCGCCCACCCGCTCGAACTTCCCTACCTCAACCGCGGCGTCCATTACCCGCCCGGCGATCCCACCGTCGGCGGCTTCATGCCCGAAATGTCACGCCTCATGTATACCTCCCGGCCCACCTACCTTCCCATCGATGTCCGCGCCTTTGATGAACACCTCGACGTACTCCCGCACATGCCCGGCTGGACCATCCATCCCACGCCCGGCCACACTCCGGGCCACGTTGCGTTCTTCCATGAACAATCCCGCACCCTCATCGCTGGCGACGCGGTGATCACCGTCCACACCGATTCCGCCTACGACATGCTCACGCAGCGCCCCTCCATCTCGCATCCGCCGGCCTACGCCACCTACAACTGGCACCACGCCAAGCAAAGCATGAAATCCCTCGCCGATCTGGAACCCTATTACCTCTGCACCGGCCACGGCACGCCCATGTACGGCGAACACCTCGCCGCCAATCTCCGTCGCTATGCCGAGAATCTCCGCATCCCCCGCTACGGCCGTTACGTCCACACCGCCGCCAAGTTCAACCGCAATGGCCCCACCTATATCCCGCCCAAGCCGTTCGACATCATCAAAGCGGCCGGCTTCCTCGGCCTCGGGCTACTCGCCACGGGCGTAACGGTTGCGCTGGTCCGAAACACAAAAAAGTGATAGCGAGAACGACGCAAAAACAGCAAAGGAATCAATGGAAGAACACAACTTCTTCCGTTGATTCCCTTAATTCGTTTGCTTCCCCTGCTTCGCAGCTTCCCCCCATCAACACCGCGTCCAAGGCCGGGCGACCGACGGCACCGGATGAAGCACGCTTATGGCTGCTTCCTTCCGGACCTGACCAGGTTCACGGTCCACCCGTGCATCGGGCCCGGCCATGGTCGCGGTGTTGAGTCTCACGATTCTAACCGCCCATCGCCCCCGGTCCAACCCAATCGCCAAAAAATGAAACAGGCACGCCACAAACAAATCCGCAGCGTGCCTGTTCAGGGTAGCTACTATCACCGTCGCGAAGCTTCCGCCTCACGCCTGATGTTTAAGTCTAGCCTGATTCCGCTGCGAATGTGCGACATCTTTGTACGACTTTGCGACATCGCCGCCACCTCATCCCCGCGCCCGCGCATGCTTCTCGCGATAGCTCGTTGCCGTCATGCTATGAATGCGGTTAAACGCCTCCGAAAACCGTCGCGGCTCCCGGTACCCGCATTTGCTCGCAATCAACTTGACCGACCAATCCGTCTCCAACAGCAGGTGCGTCGCGCGGTTTACCGCCACCCGTTCAATCTCCTGCCGCACCGATCGCCCCAACTCCTTCCGGAAGCGCCGCTCCAGCGTGCGCCGCGCCACAAACACCCGGTCCGCCACCCGGTCGATCCGCGGCCGCTCCCCGCTCTGCACCGCCCGGTGTATCTCTGCCAGCGCCAAGCCCACCTCGTGGTCCGCCGTCGCCGTAAACTCCGTCGACCGCCGCGCAATCACACGTGTCGGCGGCACCAGCAGCTCCGGCGCCAGCGGTTTGCCCTCGCACACCGCGGCCAGCAAATGCTCAATCCCCAATTCCCCAATCCGTTCCCCCGCAATTTCCACACTCGAGATCGGCAGCCCCGCCGCCTCGCACTCAAACGGATCATTGTCCACACCCAAAATCGCGAAATCCTCCGGCACGCGCAAGCCCACCTCCTCGGCATAGGTCGCCACCTGCCGCGCTCGTGTGTCATTCGCACAAAAAATCGCCAGCGGCCGCGGCAGACTCATCAACCATTTCAAAAACCGCGGATCGCGACTCCCCGCCGTTCCCAGCGATTCCTGGCAACTCATCCCCCGCTCCGCCAGCCGCTCCTTAAAGCCCGCCTTCCGCCGCTCCGAAAATCCCCGCCCCGAAAACCCCACGAATGCTAAGTGGTGATAATGACGTTCCAGCAAATGATCCGCCGCCAACCGCCCAACCTGCGCGTCATGGCTCACGATCCGCGGCAACGGCACGGCCAACTCCGAGGATGAGGCATTTACCACCGGCACATTCAATTCAAGCAGTTTGTTTGCTTCCACCTCGCTGTAACAAAGCGTCAAGATTGCATCGAGGATGCACCGCGCATCCGATGCCGCGAAATGCGCCTGCGATTGCCGCACCAGGTAAACCCCATGCTGCCGCGACGCCCGAATCGCACCCATAATGATCGAACGGTTAAACGCCGTGTCCGTGTCCATCACCACGCCGATGCGGATGGGATGGCCATTGCCGACCGTCGACTTCTTGCCGTTCCGTTTCATGCCATTACCGTGTGGCTGGTGCTGTGGTCTGCGGCGGCTGGTGCTGCCGCTTCACCAAGCCCACATCGGGCTTGCCTGGGTAGACCACATTCCAGTTGCCGCGTTCATCAGCATACGCCTTTGCCGGACGTTGCCCCGCCAGCTTATATATCTCCGCCATCGTCGTCGTCACTTCGCTCCCGTCAGGAAACACAATCGTGATCGTCTCCGCCGCATCGCCCAATGGCGTCACGCGATACTGACGGTACAACAGAAAAGCCGCCGCGGCCACCACCACGATGGCCACCGCAATCTTGATCGCACGAGCATCCATTGACCGTCTTCCTTCAACCGGGCGGGAAATTCGTGTACATACGCTGACGCTTGTTCGTCCCTTCCACGATGTCCACCTGCACCGCCTCCGATGGCGAAACCACCTGCACGCTGTAATCAGCCATCAACGCGTTGTACGCCGAAAACGCCGCCAGGTCGTCCGCAAAGTAAAATCCGCTGTTCACATCAAAGCGACCTCGCGCGGAATTGAACACCGCCCCCGTGTCATTCTGCTGCGCTGTGGCCAGACGAGTGTGGTTCCCGATGTATTTGTTCAGCCCGTAGTCAAAACTGCTCACATCCATCGCCAGCACCATGTTCATCGCCACCTTGTTCCGCCACCGCGGCACATAGATGCTGTTGAACGGCTGCCCCGTTGCTGGATTCTGGTACAACGCCGTGCCCGGCATGCCGCTGCCATAGCTCGTCCCCGATCCCGTCCTGTAGGACGCCCGGCCTCCCATGTTCGGAAAATTCCCCTCATCCCCCATAAAGAACAGGTAGTTCCCGCGCGCCCAATAAGGCTGGCCGGAATAGGTGTTGGGCCAGTCGCGCGCATTCGTCGGAAAGTACGACGCCGGCGACGCATTCCCAGGCCCCGGACACGCCCAGATTTTTGATGCCGCGCCGCCAGTGAGATCCCCCAGCCAGAAGTTCAGGCCACGCCAGTTCGCGTCGAACCGGCTGATGAAATGCATCGAGTAAAATTCGTTACCCCCGGTCTGACCGCCCGTCATTCCATAGTTGTAACCAAAACTGCCGCGATAACTCAGCGGCATCGATTCATCGCTCGCGGCCGCATACAGCCCGATCGCCGTCCCAATCCCCTTCAGGTTCGTCCCGCAAGCCGTGCGCACCGACAAACGCCGCGCATTCGCCAGCGATGGCAGCAGGATCGCGATCAGCAAAGCAATAATCGCCACCACCACCAACAACTCAATCAGCGTAAAACCGCGCCTCGCACCCGTTCGCATACGCTACCTATTCGTAAGATATGACAAACCAACCACGATCTTACCGTGATGTACGTGTCAAATTACGACATTCATGTGCGTAATCACGCCGGACAAAAAGTCGTCGACCTCTCACTTCTCCAACAAAATCTCCTGCTCCACCGGCATCGCCGCCTTTACCTGCGGTTCCGCATAGCTCCCCCCTTGCCACGCCACCACCTTGATCTTGATCGGAAAACTCGCCCGCACTGGCACCTCCGCCAGCGTCAGCTTCCCATCCACCACCCGCGCCGGACCCACCGCCACATAAAACTCCACCGGCTTCCCGCTGCTCGCCGTCGCCTTCAGCGCCACTGGCCCCGACCCCACCTTCAAATTCGCTATCGGCTCAAACGTAATCGCGTTGTCCGCCGCCTTCGGATTCTTGTTCGGACCAAAACTCTTCGGCAACATCCCCACCTGCTCCGCGTACCGATACTCCTTGTTCCCCTCGCTGTACGCCACAAACGTCGCTCGCCCCGCCTCGCCCGCCGGCGCTAGCTGGTCATACGTCAGCCGCATCTTGTCGTTCGCCACCACCGTGAATGGCCCATTGATGTTCTTCACCTTCAGCGGCGCACCGCTGTTCCCCGCCGCCTGCCCTTCGTTCGGCCACTTTGGTTTTCCGTCCTTCGTTTCCTTCGGCACCACATCCCAATACCCCGGGTGCACCTGCAGCGTCAGCCCATCATCCACCCACGTCTGCTTGCTGAAGAAAAACCGCACGCTCGCCTCGATCGTGTATGGATCGTTCCACTTGATGAACTGGTCCTTCCGGTCAATCCCCTCGTGAAACGCCACAAACGCCTTCGCCATCTCCTCATCAAACAGCCAACTCGTCATCCCCTTGTCGCCCGCAAACTTCTCCACCGGCGCCGGCACATGGGTGTTGCCGTTCCCCAGCGGATGCTTCAGCCGCATGTCCGCCAGCCAACCGCCCGCCGCATCAATCTTCTTCAGTTCCGGCAATTTATCCGCCGTAAACGCCGCCGGTATCCGTAGCGCTGCCGCCTTCTTGATGAACAATCCCAGGTACTGCTCGTTCCGCTCCGACCACGCAAAGTGCCCCGCCCCCGGCTCCACCACCATCGACCACAACGCATCCGGCTGCGCCGCACGCTGCTCGCCAATCGCCTTCGCCACACCCATCCAGGCTGGCTCCCAGCCGTCCTCGCGCCGCGTCCCGCCGAATTCATCAAACTGCCCGACCATCATCAAACTCGGCACATACCCCGGCACATACCGGTCCCGCGGCTGCGTCGCCGGCTGCGTGGTAATGTCCTTGATCGGCCCACCCGCCCACGGCGCTCCGCCGCGAAACTGCATCAACCCAAACGTCCGCTCCGGCATCTCCGCTGCCAACCCCCGCGCGGCCGGCCCTCCCGCCGAGTGCCCCACAAAAAACATCGGCACTACCGACAATTCCTTATACCCCGAGAGCGCCGCATACTCGTCGAGCGTCTTCTGCAGATTGGCGCTCCCCACACCCCCGCGAAAATGCAGCACCCCGATCCCCTGCTCCCGCAATTGTTCCCGCATCCCCTTCGACATCTGCCGTTCAATCAGCGTCTGCCCCGACACCACCAGCCCGCGAACCTGCTTCGCCTCGGCCGGCAGCCACAAAAAGCTCGTCACCTTCTCAAATTCTTCCGAGTCCTTCTTCTTCCGCGTCGTGTCGTTCGTTACCGAGTACTGAAACACCGCCGTCTGCGCCGTCGCCACGCTCGCCGCAGCCGCCATCACCACCGCCGCCATCACCCACGCAACACGCTTGCCCATGAAACACTCCCAATAAAGTTCCACAGGGATTAACGCCGCCCGTTCCCGAAGCATGCCTCTCCGCCCTGCGTGTCACTGCACAGGGACTTTCTGAACCGTACCGCGATGTTCTTTGAACATAAATGCCCCCCGGCAAACACCCCCGAAAGCCGACAGTGGGAGTCGAACCCACAACCCCAAGTTTACAAAACTTGTGCTCTGCCATTGAGCTATGTCGGCGGGCCTGCCGTGCATCTTGCCCCGGCCAGCGTGCCCCTCACTATAACAGGCAACATCACCCCGCTCAAAGCCCACACCGCGCGGGCGCATGCCGCACCCGCAGACGGTAGAATGGCCACCATCGCGTAACAGCCTTGGGGATGTCCCATGAAGGTCCTGGTCAAAGCGGCGGCCCTCTTGCTCGCCGGCGGTGTCGCCGCCGCCATGGTCGCTTACCACATGACCAACCGCCCTCAGCAAGCCCCCGGCCACGGCCGCGCCTGCGAGCTCGTCCTCGTCAACACCGGCGAGCGCGTCCCCACCACGTGGGACAAAGTCTGGCCCCTCAAACCCATGCAAAGCCCCGTCAACGGCTTCTGGCTCGTTGAATATCCCGCGAAGTCCGGCCAATACGCCTACGTCGTCGACCCCGGCGTCAAACCGCCAATACCCGCAACGCGCACCCGTTAATGCGGCATGGTCGCCGGCGCCGTCATCATCGCTGGCGCTGTCATCGTGGCGGCTTGTGTCGTCGGCCCAAAAATGTGCTCAATCACCGTGTCATAAAACAAGTACCCGCCCACCAGCGCCGCAATCGTCGCCGCAACCGTCAGAAACAACCCCACAAACAGCATCACTCCGTCCTCTTCCGTCAGGCCGATGATCTTGATCAACGCCATGTACGCCGGAATCGTGTTCGTCAGTGGAATCACCGGCGGCCACGGCAGCGACAGGTAAAAGCCATCGAGCACCAGTGTGGCGCCAATCAGCGCCAGCATGCCCGGATTCTGCATGAACAGCCACCGCGGCCGCACCACCCGCTCCAGCGGCCGGAACAACTTCGCCACGCCGCCAATCAGCCGCGTCGTAAACTTCTGCGGCAGCGTCCACCGGCGCAGCCACTCCGGCAGCCACGGCTTATGCTTCGAACACGCCAACTGAATGCCCAGCAGCGCCAACGCAAATCCGAACGGTATGGATGTCCCCGGAATCGTGAACGGCAGCAGGAACGGGATGCACAAAAATGCCATGATCACGCCGAACGCACGCTCATGCGTCGTGTCGATGATCAGCCCCAGCGTCAGCGGCTTGCCCGGCTGGTCCGTCGTCCCCTGTGACTCCGCCAGGATCTTGTTGAGCGCAACCGTCAGGCGCAGCTTGTGCCGCAACTCCGGCGGCGTGCGCTCGCCCACGCGATACCGCGGACTCTCCGCGGACGGATAGGCCAGCGGGCCCTGCAATTCTTCAGGTCGTTTCTCGTCGGCCATAGACCCTCTCGAAAACCGGGCACAGCGTAGCAGTTTCATCGCCCGTGGCAACGTAAGTGGGGCGCGAATGGCCCTTTGGAAGTGTACAATAGGCTGTCTTTCATGAAGTCGAGAACATGCTGCACATGAACACGCGACAGACGCTGCTGACCGCCGCAACCGCCCTCGCCGCCGGCCTCCTCGCCGGTTGCCCGCCGCAGCAGTTGCCGCCGGGCGGATCCAACGCCCTCACCCAGCCCGCCGCCATCGGCCCCGCGCCGGTCGTCGGCATCGAGCCCACCGCCAGCGGCATCTTCGTGCCCATCGGCAAAGTCGAAAGCTGGCCGCTCACCGGCGACCCGCTCAACAAGGCCCTCACTCCGCGCTCCACCATCGTCGAAGGCGCCAAGACCCTCCTGCCCGCCATCAAAGCCGCCGCCACCCAGGCCGCCACCACCCCCGCAACGCAACCCGCCGAACCCTCGCCCATGGCCGTCAAGTATTACATCCGCGGCCGCGAGAAACTCCTCGACGGCGCCAACTCCGAAGCCCTCGAACTCTTCAACCAGGCCCTGCAGATCGACCCCAACGCCTTCGTCGTCCTCAAAACCATGGGCCAGGTCAGCTTCGCCGCCAACCAGCTTGGCCGCGGCGCACTCTATCTCAACCGCGCGGCGCTCCTCCGCCCCGATGATGTCGAAGTGAACTACCTCCTCGGCCGCTACTGGCTCGAGACGCGCGACTACGTCAAAGCCATCTACTTCCTCAACCGCGCTGACACCAGCCCCGAGCGCTCCGCCGCCCTGCCCCTCGCGCCGCTGACATCTTTCTACCTCGCCCAGGCATTTCAGCGCGCCGGTTACTACCGCGCCGCCGGCCTCGAGTTTGAAGAAGCCATCAACCTCCTCGCCACGCCCATGGCCGCCTACCGCTACGACGGCTTCGTCACCTTCCTCACCAAAGAGCTCGGCACCACGCATCTCGCCGCCGCCGAAAACTTCGCCGCCACTGGCGACTTCGCCCGCGCCTTGCCGCACTACCAGGCCGCCGCCGCGCAAGAACGCAACAACTCCTTCATCCTCTCCCGCCTCGTGGCCGCCCAGGCACGCCTAGGTCGGCACGACCAGGCCGCCGCCTCCGCACTCGACATGATGGCCGCCGCCCGCGGCTCTGATGAAAGCATCGATCTCCTCACCTGGGTCTATCGCGCTGGCGGACGTGAATCACAACTCGTTCCCGACCTGCAGCAAAAGCTCGCCGGCAAAGACAAATCCCAGGCCGCCCTCGCCCTCGCCGGCGTGCAAAAACGCCTCGGCCAGAAGAACGAAGCCCTCCGCACCCTCGGTATCTACATCGCGCAAAACCCCGCCGACCTCGTCGTGCTCAATCGCATGTTCACGCAGGTCGATTCCGATACCACCTTCGGCATCGCGCTCGATGCCGTCGCCACCGCCCTCCGTGCCCAGCCTGAAAAACATGATGAGCTCGTGCGCATCCTCCTCGACAGCAGCGACTCCACGCCGGCCCGGCAATTTGCCGCCGCACCCCACACGATCAACAACCGCGAGCCGAGCGCCGCCCAGCGGCATTACCTCATCGCCTTGCTGCAGCGTCGCGCCGATCGCAACGAAAAGACCATCGAGTCGCACCTGCAAAGCGCGATCGATCTCGACCCCTCGCTCTGGCCCGCGCGCGAAGCGCTCGTCACCCAGCTCCTCTCGACCGAGCAATTCAAGCGGGCCGATGCACTCATTGAAGCTGCCATCAAGAATCGCCAGGGCCCCGGCAACGGCTCCAAGGCCTACGCCATGCTCATCGAATCCGAAATCGCCCAACAGCGCTACAAGCACGCCCTGCAACTCGCCCAGGAAGCCGTCCAGAATTTCCCCGATTCCCCCGACATGAAACTCTTCGTGGCCGGCATTCACCGTTTCCGCGATGAGGACCAGGCCGCCGACGACGCCCTGCAGGCCGTGATCGATGCCTTTCCAAAAAACGAAATCGCCTATCGCCGCTTGATCGAGGCCCAACTCCAGCAGGCCCGTCAGCGCGATGGCGACACCGACCCTGACCGCTACATCCAGCGCGCCCTCGCCACGCACCAAAAGCTGATGCGCGAAATTCCCGACTCGCGTTTTGGCCAGATGTTCCAAAGCCGCCGTCTTGCCGAGGCCGGCCGCGGCGATGAGGCCGAACTGATCCTGCGCAACGTGCTCAAGCAATCGCCCGATGATCCCGAAGCCATCTCCATGCTCGCGGTCCAGCTCTTTCAGCAAGGCCGCGTGCGCGACGCGGTCAAACTCCTCGAAGACTCGGTCAAAGCCAAACCGCAGCCGGCCGTGGCCGAACTCCTCACCGAGGTTTACCGCGAAACCCGCCGCGGCGACATGGCTCTCGCCCTCACCGAGCGCCTGATGAAAGAAAATGCCGCCGAAGTCTGGCTGCTGCTCCACACGTCCGAACTGCTCTCGCAACAGCGGCGCAGCCAAGCTGATAAACTTCTCCGCGAAGGCATGACCAAATTTCCGAAGCACCAGGGCATCGCCCAGTCGCTCGTGCGGCTGTTGATGGCCGACAAAAAATTCGATGAAGCCATCAGCACCTTCGAAGACTTCATCAAGCGCAACGGCCCGACCGCCGAACGCTACTACTTCCTTTCGCACATCTACAACGAAGCCGGCCGCGAAGAACAAACCAACAACGTTCTGCTGAAAGTGCTCGAGATCATGCCTGACCACACCGGCGCATCGAACGACCTCGGCTACTTCTGGACCGATGCCGGCATCAATCTCGACAAAGCCGAGGTCATGATCCGCCGCGCCGTTGAGAACCACCCCAACAACTCCGCCTTCGCCGATTCGCTCGGTTGGATCTATTACAAGAAGGGCAATTTTGATGAAGCGCTCAAGCATCTCGAGCGCTCCGTCAGCCTGCCCGGCGGCAACGACCCCGAAGTGCTCGCGCACCTCGGCGACACGCTCTACCGCCTCGGCCGCAAAGACGATGCGCTCGACCGCTACATCGCCGCCCAGGCCCAACTGCGCGACGATGCACCGCGCGCCAAGTCCCGGCTCAAGTCGCACATCGACAACGCCATCGAGGCCCTCCGCAACGGCCGCCCCGTCGTCACCGCGCCAATCGCCGGCGAGAAACCCGCCCCAACCGCCAGCACAAAGCCGGGCCCGTAAGCTGTAAGTGCGCGACTCGGAAGACGCTTCTACACAAACGCCGATATGGAGTGAGTTCGCAAAATGCGAACTTGTTTGTTGACTTGCCGCCGCGCCAATGGCACGATGTAGATGAGGTCGCGGTGAAGATACTGAATCAGCAACTGTTGCAGGCAGCAAAGGGCAAGCATCGCGATGCCGCCGGTGCTATTGATCGTTGGATCGAATTGATGTCCGCTGCGCGATGGCGAACCTTCTTGAACGTACGTCAAACTTTTCCGGCAACAGACCCGGTGAAGCTTGCCAACGGCAGAACTGTGACGGTTTTCGACATCAAGGGAAACGTCTATCGCTTGATCACAACGCTGGACTATCAGCGCGAAATTGTTGCAGTTTGGCACTTCCTGACCCACGCTGAATATGATCGTGAGAAGTGGAAAGGTTCACTATGAGTGCAGTTCTTAAAAAGCGTTATACGGCTGCAGCTGACTATCTGGCTCTCGTACGTGAATGGCCGCTCCGCCCGCTGCGGAATGATCGCGATCATGCTGAGGCCGTACGGATGTACGCGCGTTTCGCCGGACGTGATGACCTGAGCACCGGCGAGAATGATTATGTTGATGCGCTGACGCACTTCATCGAGGCCTATGAACAGCGGAAGTTTTCCCCGCCCGCGCGCTCGTCACCGCGAGTCCTCCTGGCGGACTTAATGCAGATGCACGGTCTGAACGTCACGAAGCTTGGCCAGATAATTGGCTCACGCGGCATGGCGTCGGACATCCTGGCAGGCAAACGCGCCATCAGCGTCAACATCGCGGGCAAACTCGGTGAGCACTTCGCGGTCGCGCCGCATATTTTCATTCGTTTCGACTGAGGCTGTTAGATGAAGATGCGGCGCACGCAGGTGGCGGTGGTGGGGGCGGGGCCGCTCGGGCTTGAGCTCGCCGTCGCGCTCAAGCAAGCCGGCATCGACTACACGCAGATTGAGCAGGGACCCATCGGCAACACCATGCTCTGGTGGGCGCCGCAAACACGCTGGTTCAGTTCGCCTGAACGCATCAGCATCGCCGGCGTGCCGCTCATCACCATCGCACAAGAGAAAGCGACGCGCGAAGAATATCTCGCTTACCTTCGGGCAATCGTCACGCAATTCGACCTGCAGATCGAAACCTACACCCGCGTACTGAACATCCAGAAGACACGCGGCCGCTTTGTGCTCACGCTGCAACGCACGATCAACGGCACCCCCCTCGGCGAACCCGAACCGCTGATCGCCGAGAAAATCGTCCTCACCACCGGCGGCACCGAGCACCCCAACCGCCTCAACGTCCCCGGCGAAGACCTGCCTCACGTATCGCATTATCTCAGCGAGCCGCACCTGTACTTCGGCCAGCGGGTGCTGGTGGTAGGGGGGCGCAACTCCGCCGTCGAGGCCGCGCTGCGCTGCCACCGTGTGGGCGCGCAAGTGACCTTCAGCTATCGCGGCTCACACGTCGATGCCAAAGACATCAAGTACTGGCTCTACCCCGAGTTCTCGTCGCTCGTCAAATCGGCGCAGATCATCGGCTGCTTCAACACGGTGGTGAAAAACATTGCCCCGCGTCACGCCACGCTCGCCCACGGTGATGGCTCGACCTTCGACGTGCCGGCCGACTTCGTCCTGCTGATGACCGGCTACGAGGCCGATATGTCGCTGCTGAAGATGGCCGGCGTAAATCTCGTCGGAGAGCAGCAGTCGCCGCAATTTGATGAAGCGACCATGCAGACCAATGTGCCCGGCGTGTTTGTGGCGGGTACGGCGATCGCCGGTACGCAGCGGCGCTACCGGATCTTCCTGGAGAACTGCCACGTGCATGTCCCGCGCATCGTGGCTGCGCTAAAAGGCCGGCGCTCCAAGGCCCGCGCCCGCAGCTATGACCGTCCGGAATCGTGAACCGTGCGTGACCGGCGCAACAACGCCAGCACCGCAACAACCGCACACGCGATCGCACCAATCACAAAATAAGGTGTCAACGCGTGGGCCGGCGCTACAGGTGTTGCCATCGCCGGCGGCGTCACATCACGCCACACGATCGCATCGCCGCGGCGCGGCGGGTTGACCTCTTCCAGCAATCGCGCGCAGAAAATCACAAACGATGGATACGCCGGCCAATCGGTCTCCGCGCCGGGCACCGAGGCAAAATGCACCCGCGTCACGTTCTTGCTCGCATCGCGCTGGTGCAACAGCCACGGCCCCAGCGATGTCTCGGCGAGAACACGCCAATTACCATCCGCCTGCAGCGGTGTGGCCGCGGCGATGCGCACGTTGGCGAGCGCATCAGCACTCAACAGTCCCGTGCTGGTGAGGCGCGGCGAATTCGGCTGCGGTTGCGTCGTCGGCGCCCGGCGCTCAACGCCCGCTGGAAGCGCCCGCCCGCACGTGATCACCAGCACATCGCGCTCCTCCGGATCGAGGGCGAACGACGCCTCATCAGCAAGCAACACGATCGGCCGCACCGTGGCATCATCAAGCCGTGCCGACGCATGCACCCGAAACGCCCGCAGCAGCGCCGCGTTCGGCCGACCAACCGTAAGGACGCCAAACGGCGGTGTCACTTCACGCACGAACTGCCGCGTCGCCAGCGCTGCATCTGCTGTCCGCAACTCCACCTGCAATTTGTCGGACGCAACAGGCACATCAACAATCACACCCCGCGCCAACGCTTCAACCGTCGGCGTGGCGATCAAACGTCCATCAGCCACCACCTGCACCGGCTCGCGGACATGCCGCACAGCACGCACACGCACGAAGGCCTGTGTCGCCGCAACGCTGCGCACCGTCACCAGCACGTCAGCCGAAGGCAAATCTTTCGCTTGTTGTCGCCACTGCACGCCCGGCAGCGCCAGCCCTGCGAGTGTGGCCGCAATCACCACGAGCAGCCAAACCGGGTCGAGCGCCCGTTTCTTCGTTCCACTGGCCGCACTGTCGAGGCCGGCCCACAAGCGTGTCGAACTGACTCGCATAACGCCGCGCCGGCCGCGCCACAGCGCCAACGCGCCCAGCGCCGCAACCACTGCGGGCACCGCCAGAAGCCAGGGGACAGCAACCGTGAACATGCCGTCACGATAACGTCAGTGCCTCAAAATTGCAGGCCGGCAAGCGCTTTAACATGCGCCCGCACGCCGCGGGCCAGGCCGTCGAGGTTGTAGCCGCCTTCCATTACCGAGACGAGCCGGTCGCCACAATGGTCATGCGCGATCGCCATCAACATCCGCGTAATGTCGTAAAAGTCCTGGTCAGTCAGCGTGAAATCACCCAGCGGATCACCATGGCGCGAATCAAATCCCGCCGAGACCAGTACCAACTCCGGCTTAAACTGCTGCACCGCCGGCAGCAATCGCGTCTCCATCTCACCCAAAACTTCATCGCGCCCCGCGCCCGCCGGCAGCGGCGCGTTGATCACGCAGCCCAGTCCCTTGCCGGTGCCGGTTTCGTCCCGCTTGCCCGTGCCGGGGTACCACGGGCTTTGGTGCGATGAGAAAAACATCACCGAGCCATCATGATAGAAAGCATCCTGTGTGCCGTTGCCGTGATGCACATCAAAATCAACGATCAGCACCTTGTGCATCTTGTGGCGTTGGCGGGCATGGCGTGCGGCGATGGCGATGTGGTTGAAAATGCAAAACCCCATGCCGCGCGTCGGCGTGGCGTGATGCCCCGGCGGCCGAACCGCACAAAACGCATTCTTCACTTTGCCGGCGATCACATCATCCACCGCGCCCAGCACCGCCCCCGTGGCCTTGAGCGCCACCTCCAGCGAATGGTCCGACAGCGGCGTGTCGCCCGTGGACAACATCCCCGTGCCGAAACGGACATCATCGCGCACCAGGTGCACATAATTGGTCGAATGCACCAATCGCACATCTGCATCGGTGGCAGCGTTGGACGTCAACGGCGTGAGCTGGTCCAGCAAGCCATCAAAGGCAAGCTCCGCCTGCACCGCCCCAATACGCGCCGGCGACTCAGGGTGGCTATCGCCCGTGTCGTGATTTTTGAAGAACGTATCGAGCGCCAGGCCCGTTGATAGTGGCATCAGTTCACCCGTGGGCCGTATTATAGTGTGAATTACGATGAATGGCCGCCTCTATCATGATTCTAACCGCCGGCTCAAAGCGTTAGCCGGCGATTTGCCCGGGCCCGAAGAAATCGGCAAGATAGTCACGCCCGCAATCGAGGCGTGGCGACCGCTGGCCACGCCCAACAAGAAAGATGCCGACGTGCCGAACGATGAACATTTCCGCCTCACCCCCAACGCGGTCAGCGACCTCGTGGCCCGCATCCGCGCCATCGGTATGAACCTCAAGCGCCAGGGACTCAAGGGTATTCACTTCCACAACGGCTTTCAGCGCCACATGATCGCCCTCGCCCCCCAGTTCGATTGCCGCGGCTGGACCGAATCTAAAGCCCTCTTCGACGACCCCGAGTCCGCCGCCGCCGAAGCACCAACCCAACTTACCGGCCGTGTCGATGTCATCTGGGCCCGTGAACGCATTCCCGTCGCCGTGTTCGAAATCGACTCAACCGTCAAGGCCCGCAGCTTCCAGAAGCTCAAAGAAGCCGCCGCCGCCCATAAGTTCTGGGTCTATTTCGGCCGCGATGTCTGGGGCTTCAAGACGTTCCTATTGCAGAATGACCCCATGAAAGAGATCACCCCGGTCCTGATCCCGCAGACATTTGTTCCGTCCTTCGAAACGCCGCAGCAATAAATCAGTTGCCGATGCCCGGCTCAATCGGCATCGGTGCATCGGGCGCTTCCCGCAGCATCAGCCCCAGGAACGGTACCGCCGAAGTCAGCATCGACTTGAGCGCGTCACCCTTCAACTCGCCGCTCGCCGTGGCCGTCTTCCCATTGGCCTCCAGCTTCAGGCCCGTCATCAGGTCGAGCACCGGTTTCATGCTCGCGGCCATCTGCGGCATCTGCTGAATCATCTGGTTCATCTGGTTGATGTTGTTCTGCATCTCGGTCTTCATGTCCTCCACGGATTTCTTGATGACTTCCTCATCGCTGCCCGTGGCGCTCATCTTGTACGTCATCACGTCCTTGTTCCGCTGCACCGCGCCGCTGAACGTCTCAAATGGCTTAAGAACATCCTCGCGCATGTCTTCCGTCAGCGTGCCCGTCAGCCACAACATCGCCTTCATGTCCGCCTTGGCAATCAGGGCGCTGGTCGCCTTGTTCTCATGCAGCGTGCCCTTGCCGGTCTTGATCGCCGTAATCAGGCCATCAATCACCGGAGTCTTATTCGTGCCGTGCGGACCGCCGACGATGAGGAACTGCTTGCTCGACGGCACCATGGCGTACACCTCGCCCGGGTCCAGCGTCACCACGTCCACGCCCTCTTTCTTCTCCACCTGAATGTCGTTGTGGCCAATCGACTTGATCGCTTCCACAAGCGCCGCCGGGTCATACTCGCCGCGCACCGACAGCATCATCCAACCGCCGCGCCGGCCCATATCATCTGACACGCCCAGCGTGGCGCCGTCGATACGCACATTGCCCACGCGTTCCATCAGGTTGATCAGCTCCGCGCTCACGCGGCTCACAAGACGGGCCTTATCCGGCATCGGCAGTACGCCCGGCTGCGCATTGCCCGCCGCGACCGCATCGTCTACCGCCTTCGAAACCAGCTTGTCGATCGGCGGCATCGACGCGCCTTCGTTCGGCCGCAGCGTTACCTGGCCCACAATGCCCGTGTTCTTCGGCAACTGCCACACATCATTGGCCAGCGCCTTCTCATCAATGAGGCGTTGAACCGGCTTGCCCTCAATCTGCGCGATCGCCCGCACGGCATAATCGCTGACAAACTGCTTCTTCGACTCCGTCAGCTTCTTCAGCAGTGGCAGTGCTGCCTTCTCTTTCCGTTCCCCCAGCGTGCGAATCGCCATCAACTGGCGCACATCGCGACCCTTCGACCCCACGGTCAGTCGCGTCACGAGGTCCTTCGCCGCCGCCGCAATCTCGGCGTCTTTGGACTCCGTCGCCGCCTGCACCTGCGGCAACACATCGGGTCCCATCGATTCAATCTTGCGGGCCGCGGACTCGCGCACTTTGTAGTCCGTCGACCCAAGGTCTTCGATCAACTTGCGTGCGTCGACCTTCTGCGCCCCCGGATCTGCATCCGCCTGCAGTTGCTCAACCGTGACCACCACGTTCTTATGCTGCCAGTACGCCTCCGTAGAGATCATGTCGAGCAGATCGCCCGCACCCTGGCTCAAGAACATAATCAACGCAAAGAAAAGACCCATTTCGCCGCCGGCCATCATGATTGAACCCCTTATGCAAGTGACCTCGTTAGCACAGTTGCGTTATTACAATCTCCCGCGGCCCTTTTGAAAACTAGAATCATGAGCGAAAAACCTGTCGAAATCCTCCTCGCCATCGACGGCATGACCTGCGGCGCCTGCGTGGGCCGTGTCGACAAGGCCCTCCGCAGTGTGGCCGGTGTCAGCGACGCCGCCGTCAACCTGACCACGAACACCGCCCGCGTGTCGCTCGGCTCTGGCGAGCCCGATGCGAACCAACTCATCTCGGCCGTACGCAGCGCCGGCTATGACGCCACGCTGCTGCGGGGCGCTTCCACCGCCGCCATTGCCCATGTGCGCGAACGCGCCGATAACGACGAACGCCGTGCCGTCACACGGCTGATCGTCGGCGCCATCGTCGGCCTGCCAGTCATGATCTCGCATCTGCGCATGGCCCTCGGGCACATGCCCGCCGACATGGTCCTGCAGAACGTCATCGATTTTGTCGGCGCCACGGTTGTCGTCCTCTACACCGGCTGGCCCTTCTTCAAGCACGGCCTCCGTGCCGGCCTCAAACTCGCCCCGAACATGAGCACGCTCGTCGCACTGGGCGCGGGTGTCGCCTATCTCTACTCACTCGTAGTCACCGTTCTGGTCTGGCTGGGCCGCGCCGACGGCCACGTGCTGCACAACGAATTTCACGCCGCCGTGGCCATCATCGTCCTCGTCGCCCTCGGCAAATGGTTCGAGGCCCGCGCCAAACGCCGCGCTGCCAGTGCCGTCGCGGGTCTCGCCGGCCAGGCTTCAGCCACCGCATCACTCGTGTTGCTCGATGGTTCAACCAAATCCGTCCCGGCCGAGCAAGTCGCCATCGGCGAACGCATCCAGGTCCTCGCCCACCAGCAGGTGCCGGTCGATGGCGACGTGATCGAAGGCGCTGGCAGCGTCGATATGAGCGTCCTCACCGGCGAGAGCATGCCCGTTGAAGTGAAGCCCGGCGCCCACGTGCCCGGCGGCGCTACGCTCGCCGATGGCCGCATCGTGTTACGCGCCACTTCCACCGCCGCGCACAGCACCGTCGCCCGCATTCTCACGCTCGTCAACACCGCCCAAGCCAGCAAAACCAACATCCAGGGCCTGGCCGACCGCGTCGCCGGCATCTTCGTGCCCATCGTGCTGGCCTTGGGCATTCTCAACTTCGCCGCGTGGGCCCTGCTCACCGGCGACTACACCCGCGCCATGCTCACCACCATCGCCACGATCGTAATCGCTTGCCCCTGCGCCATGGGCCTGGCCACACCCACGGCCATCACCGTCGCCATGGGCCGCGCCGCACGCCTCGGCATTCTCTTCACCAAGGCCACCGCCCTCGAGAACGCCCGCCACATCCGCACCGTCCTGTTCGACAAAACCGGCACGCTCACCACCGGCCAACTGCACGTGACGGACGTCGCCGGCGACCCCGACACGCTCCGTCTCGCCGCCAGCGTGGAGCAGTTCTCCACCCATCCGCTCGCCCAGGCGATTGTCGCCGCGGCCGGCGCGCGTCAACTCGCACTGCGCGACCCGACCGACTTCGCCAGCGTCCCCGGCGGCGGCGTGCGCGCCGTGTTCGATGATGACTCCGCTTACGCTGCCGGCTCGGCCGCGTTCCTCACGACACTGGGTCTGCAGGTCGATGGGGCGGCATCCAGTTCCAGCACCGTGCATCTCGCCCAGGTGGCGCCGCAACTCCGCGTGATCGGCCATATCACGCTGGCCGACACACTGCGCACCGAGTCCGCTTCCGTCGTCTCCGCCTTGCAGCAGAAGGGCGTTCGCGTCGGCGTGATCAGCGGCGATCACGAGGCCGCGGTGCGCAGCACGCTCGCCACCGGCGGTATCCAGCCCGACCTGATCCATGCCGGCGTTCGGCCTGAGCAGAAAGCCGAGATCGTCGCCGGCGCCAAACCCGGCGCTGCCTTCGTCGGCGACGGAATCAACGACGGCCCCGCGCTCGCCGCCTCAGACCTCGGCATCGCGCTGGCCTCCGGCACCGATGTCGCCAAGTCCGCCGGCGATGTAATCCTGATGCGCAACCAACTTGACGCCGTGCCCGCCGTCCTCAGCCTGTCACGTCGCACGCTCCGCATCATTAAGCAGAACCTCTTCTGGGCCTTTGCCTACAACGTCGCCGCAATCCCGCTCGCCATGCTTGGCATTCTCAGCCCCGGCGTTTCCGCCGGCGCCATGGTCGTCAGCAGCCTCACCGTTGTGCTCAACGCCCTCCGCCTCTACCGCGTCAACCTCAACCGTTGAATTTCCGCCCCTTCGCGTGTCAGGACCAACCTTTGCGGGTACATTATCCCGTTCGAAATCATGTTGGTGAAAAGGGTTGGTAGTTCATGGACGCAGGTCATTTGATCGCCTGGGGCGGGTTTCTCGCGTTTGTGCTTTTCATGCTTGCACTCGACTTGTTCGTGCTGCACCGCAACGCCCACGAAATCCGCATGAAAGAAGCGCTCATCGGCGTGTCGATCCCCGTCGTCACCGCCATGCTCTTCACCATCTTCATCTACTTCGCCTACCAGAATCACTGGCTCAACCTCGGCTACGTGCCCACCGACGTCGCCGGCACCAACAAGGCCCAGTTCTTCCCCACCGACGGCAAGACCGCCGCAATCTTCTACCTCACCGGCTACATCGTTGAGCTCTCCCTCTCCGCCGACAACGTCTTCCTCTTCGTCGTGCTCATGAACTTCTTCGTCGTTCCCGCCGCCCTCCAGCATCGCGTGCTCTTCTGGGGCGTGCTCGGCGCCCTCGTCATGCGGGCCGTCATGATCATCGTCGGCGCTGAACTCCTGCGCCAGTTCGACTGGATCATCTACATCTTTGGCGCCTTCCTCCTCTTCACCGGCATCAAGATGCTCTTCTCTGATGAAGATGATGTCGACCCAGGCAACAGCTTCGCCGTGCGCATGGCCAAGAAAGTCCTGCCCATCCACCCCGCCTACGACGCGGGCAACTTCTTTACCCGCATCCATGGCAAACTCTTCGCCACCAGCCTCTTCGTCGTCCTCGTCTGCATTGAGTTCACCGACCTCGTCTTCGCCCTCGACTCCATCCCCGCCATCTTCGGCATCACGCAAGACTCCTTCATCGTCTTCACCTCCAACGTCTTTGCCATCCTCGGCCTCCGCTCCATGTACTTCGTCCTCGCCGGCGTCATGGACAAATTCCACCTCCTCAAATACGGCCTCTCGGTCGTCCTCGCCTTTGTCGGCATCAAGATGCTCGTCCCCGGCGCCGGCAGACTCTACGCCCTCATGACCAAGACCGAAGACCCGCACTGGCACGTCAACATGTATCTCAGCCTCGGCATCATCATCTCCGCCCTGGTCGTCAGCGTCGCCGCCAGCCTGCTCTTCCCCAAGAAAGACCACATCCACAACCCGCTCGAAAACCCGTGATTTCGGTTAGAATCGCCGCCGAGGTGCATGATGCATTTACCGATTCGCCCACGGCGTCTGCGCGGCTCTGCCCTGCTGCGCGAAATGATCTCCGACGTCCGCCTGTCCCGCTTTGATGTGGTCGCCCCGCTCTTCATCTGCCCCGGCGAGCGCGTGCGCAAGCCCGTCGCGTCCATGCCCGATGTCTTCCAGATGTCCGCCGATGTGGCCATGCTCGAGATCAAAGAACTCGAACAACGCGGCGTGCCGGCGTTCATCCTCTTCGGCGTAACCGACAAATCCCAGAAAGATGCCGTCGGCTCGCACGCCCATCGCCCCGACAACGAAGTCTGCCGCACCCTCGGCAAGGTCAAAGACGCCGGCATCAAGATGCTCGCCATCACCGACCTATGCTACTGCGAGTACACCAACCACGGCCATTGCGGGCCGATCACCCCCAACGGCAACGTCGATAACGACACCACCGCCGAGCGCCTCGGCCAGCAGGCCGTGCTGCATGCCCGCGCCGGGGCCGACATCATCGCCCCCAGCGGCATGATGGACGGGGCCATCGCCGCGATCCGCTCCGCCCTCGATGCCGACGGCAAAACCGACACCGCGATTCTCTCCTACGCCGTGAAGTACGCCTCCGCCTACTACGGCCCCTTCCGCGACGCCGCCGACAGCGCCCCGCAGTTCGGCGACCGCAAGACCTACCAGATGGACGCCCGCCGCGACAACCGCGACGCCGTCCGCGAAGCCCTGCTTGATGTCGAACAAGGCGCCGACATGATCATGGTCAAGCCCGGCGTGGCTTATCTTGATGTCCTGCGTGATGTCACGCAGGCCGTAAACGTGCCCACCGCCGTCTACCAGGTCAGCGGCGAGTACAGCATGATCAAGGCCGCCGCCGCCAATGGTTGGGTTGATGAAAAAACGATCGTGCTCGAAACCATGACCGCCTTCAAACGCGCCGGCGCCAGCTTCGTGCTCACCTACTACGCCAAAAAAATCGCCGAGTGGCTCGGCTAGTGCTGTCGCCAAGAGTGTTCGCATCCCTCCAAAGCCCGCCGATTCAATCGGCGGGGCCGCGGGGCTTCCATAGTGGCGAAAAGATTCGGCGCACAAACTGCTCACGCCTCGCTGCCGTTTTGAAAATCACCAAGTTCACCAGGAACACCAAGGCCAACCGCAAGCGAATAGTCTCGCCTGCGGTTTTTAGAATAACTCCCTGTCTCCGTGCCTCCGTGGTGGAAAAGGACTTTCAACAACAGCAAAACCTTTGTGACCTTGGTGCGCTTGGTGGTGAATTTCTTTGGTCCGTGGCTTCACTTGTCATCATCATGCAACATCCGCAGCGGCGGCGTGCTCAGATCATCAAACTGCCCCCGCTTCACGCTCCAGATGAACGCCCACAACGCCCCGCCCGCAAAGATCAGCGCCAGCGGCAAAACCACATAAATCACCGTCATGACGCCCTCGCTTTCACAAACGTCCGCGCGCTCATCGCCAGCGTGAGCATCGTGATCGAACTGATCGGCATGAAGATCGCCGCGATCAGCGGCGTGATCAGCCCCGTCGCCGCCAGCGACACCGTGATGCAGTTATACGCGATACTCGCCGCCAAACTGCGGCGAATCACCGCCAGCGTTTTGCCCGACGCATCCACCACATCCGCAATGCCCGCCAGCCCCGGCTTGTTCAGATAAATGTTCGCCGCCGCCAGCGATGCCTCCGCCCCGCCCTGCACGGCAATGCCCACCGTGGCCGCCGCCAACGCCGCCGCATCATTCACGCCGTCGCCCACCATCACCACCGGCCGCGACTTCATGTCGCGTTCCACGATCGCCAGCTTCTGCTCCGGCAACAATCCGCCATGCACCTGCGCCGCATCAATGCCCAGTTCGTTCGCCACGCGGGCCACAATCTCCGGGTGATCGCCCGAGAGCACGCCGATCGTCCACCCGCGCTCACGCAGCCGTGCGAGGGCCTGCCCCGCATCGGGTCGCAGCGCATGGCCAAAGCCCGCCGTCGCCATGACCTGCCCGTCAATCGCCACCACCACCGGCGTCAGGCTGTCATTCAAAATCGCCTGCACATCCGCATGCACGCCCGTGTGTGTCGCCACAAACGCCGGCGATCCAACCACCACCGCCCGGCCGTTCACCCGCCCCGTAATGCCGCCGCGCGCATCCTGCTGCACGTGCTGCACCTCAAACCGTTCCTCACTGCGACCCGCCGCCGCAAACGCCTGCGCAATCACATGCGTCGAGTGCGCCTCCAGCGCCGCAATCAGCGGCAACAAGCTGCGATCACCGTCAAATCGCACCAGTTCCGTGCGACCCGTCGTCAGCGTGCCCGTCTTATCCAGGTAAATCATCCCCGGCTTGCTCAGCCGCTCCAGCGTCTCGCCCCCCTTAATCAAAATGCCTTGCCGCGCCGCCCGGCCAATCGCCACCGTCACCGCTAGCGGCGTAGCCAATCCCAGTGCACACGGGCACGCGATGATCAGCACCGCCACCGCATAATCCACCGCATTGTGATCACCGCGACTCAGCCAAAACGCCAGCACCGCCGCTGCAATCGACAGCACCGCCACCAGAAAATATCCCGCGAGCTTGTCCGCAAACAGCACGATCGGCGCCTTCTTGCGGGCACACTCCGTCACCAGCCGCATCAGCTTGCCCACGCGCGTCTCTTCGCCCGTGGCTAGCACCTGCACGCGAATCGTCGACGACAAATTCGTCGTGCCCGCGCACACAATCGCCTCAACCGTCGCCCGCTTCGGCCGCGATTCGCCCGACAGCAGCGACTCATCCAGCGTCGTCTCGCCCCGCACAATCTCGCCATCCACCGGCACCGATTCCCCCGCCCGCACCTCCACCACATCCCCCTTGTTCAGCGATGCGATCGGCACATCATCAACCTTCTCACCCACCACGCGCCGCGCACTTATTGGCGTCAGCGAATAAAGCAACTCAATCGCATCATCCGCCGTCGCCTGCTGCCGCGCCTGCAAGAACCGCCCGACCAGCAGCATGAACACCAGCGTCGTGATCGAATCAAAATAAATCTCCCCCGTGTTGAACAGCGTGTTCACAAACCCCGCCACCGTGCCCGCGCCCAGCGCCAGCGCGATCGGCACATCCAGGTGCGGCGTGCGCGTCCGCACCGCTGCCCACGCCCCTCTGAAGAACACCGCCCCCGGCCACACCACCGCCAGCACGCCCAGCGCCATGCTCAGCCAGCGGAACAACTGCACGTGCACTTCATCCATCGACGCCCACAGGCCCGCATACAGCGCCGCACCCAGCAGCATCACGTTGCCCATGCACGCCCCGGCCACGCCGATGCGAATCATCTGCCGCCGCTCATCCCGCTGCCGCACCTGCCGCGCGGTCGAACTACGTGCGGGATGCGGCGCATACCCCAGGTTGTCCAGCGTCCGCGCAATCTGCGAAAGCGCCACCCCGTCCGCAAACCGCACCCGCACCAGCGCCTTGCCCAAATCCAGTCGCGATTCCGTCACCCCCGCGATCATCATCGGCAACTTCTCTACCAGCCACACGCAGCTGGCGCAGTGCGCACCTTCCAGATAAAAATCCGCCTGTCGCAAACCATCCGCCATCACCGGCGCATGCAGCGCCAAGAACGTCGGATCGTCAAACTCGCGATAGCTCTTCCCCGTAATCTTTGCCGGCTGCAGCTGCGCCGTGCCCGCCGCAAAATCCCGCTCGCGGAACTCGTAATAGCGATCCAGCTTGCACTGGTGAATCACCGCAAACGCCGTCTTACAGCCGTTGCAGCAGAACTGCTCGGCCGCGCCCTCCTCCACCAGTCCGCGCGGCACCGGCAGGCCGCAGTGGGTGCAGGCGATGCGCTCGCGCGTCGTTGTCACGGCCGCCATCGTCATGGCCGCGCCTCCTGCGTCGTCGCTTTACCGCGGCAGCACTCCGGCACTTCCTCCGTCAATTCCTTCAAGCTCGGCTGCGTTCCCGCATGCCGCGCTGAAGCATTCGCCAAGTCCACATGCGACCGCGCATAAATCGTGTACGCGCCCACCAGCACAATCGCCACGCTCGCAATCACCGGCACCTTCGACGCAAACCGCCCCGCCAACTTCTGTACCCCCACGCTCAATCCCACCAGCACCGGCAGCGTTCCCGCCCAAAACGCCACCATCGCCAGCCCGCCATAAACCGGACTCGCCGTCCCCGCCGCCGTGATCACAAACGCCCACAGCCAGCCGCACGGTAGCAACGTCGTCAGCAACCCAACCGTCCCCGCCCGCGCGATCGGCGAAAGCTTCGCCGTCTTCGAAAATCCCATCGATGCAAGCTTCTGCATAAACGCCGGCGCGCCGCCGATACGCCACTTGCTCCCCAGCAGTTGCAGCAGCGCCAGCACGCCAAAACCAATCATCATCGCCCCCGCCAGCATCGCCGCCGCATGCTGCAGCCCCGCCAACTTGCCCGCCAGGTTCAGCGTCGCGCCCAGCGCACCCGCCGCCACACCCAGCAATGTGTAGGTGATCAACCGCCCGCCGTGATACGCCATCTGCAGCACGCCGCGCGATACGCCCACGTTTGGTTCGCCCGCCCCAATCGCAAACAGCACAAACGCCCCGCACATCCCCGCGCAGTGCAGCGATCCCAGCAAACTCGCAATGAAGATGGTCCAAAACAGCAGCATCTGATCTGCATCACTCAACGTTTAGTTTGGTCTTCTTCAGAAACACCTGTGCCCCGCGCTGGGCCTTCACCTCAAACTCATACCATCCGGCATACCGCAGCGGCGCCTCCGCGCTGTACACGCCCGGACTCGTGCTCATCAGCCGCGCACTCGTCACATCGGTGGGGCGGGCCTTGTGATAAAACGTCACATCCGCCACCACGTTTTCCACCGTCTTGCCGTCGGCATCCACCAGCGTCAGCGTCACCTTCTTGTGATGCTCCTGCTTCGCCCCCTCAGTCACAATCAGCTGCGACGTCCAATTCAAATGATCGCTCGCCGCCTGCGCCGCACGCTGCTGGTCCCAGTTCAATCCCTTGTTGTAATAGTTCGGCTCCACCGGCACGCGCGTGCGCGTGGCCATCACCACGCCCACCACGCACATGCCCACCTGCAGGCCCAGCAAGCCCAGGATCAACCCCGTCCAAAACACCTTCGCCCGCTTCGCCACGGCCGCGTGATGCGCCGCTTCCGTCGGGTTCATCTGTATCGCACTCATGGTTTGGCTCCCGACGCCTCGGTCGTGGCCGCGCTCGTCGTGGCCGTGCTCACCGGCCCGCTCGGACCCAGCAACCGATACGTCAACACTTTCTCGAAATCCTTGCCCGTCACCTTCAACCGCACGTCGTACACGCCCAGCGGTGCAAAAACCTTCGGCGGCACTTCCACCACAAACGGCTGCGTCACCGCCTGGTCCCCCGGCACCGTCATCGGGTTGCTCCCCGCGACGATCTTCCCGCCCGGCACTTCCAGCAACTCAAACCGATAATCCGCCGCCGCATCCGTCCGGTTCTGAATCTTGATCTTCAACCCGTTCGCCACCAGCCCATTGTCCAGCAGCATGAACGGATTCCCCGGCCCGCGCAAAATCGTGACGTCCGCCACGCCTTTTTTCATAAACACCGTGATCCACGCACCAATCAAGATGCACAAAATCAACGGATAAAAAATCACCCGCGGACGAATCCGCTTCTGCTGCTCGCCATCAATGATCGCCTGCGAACTGTACCGGATCAGCCCCCGCGGCCGTTTCAGCTTGTCCATCACCGCGTCGCACGCATCAATGCACTGCGTGCAGTTCACGCACTCCAACTGCAACCCATCGCGGATATCAATCCCCGTCGGACAGGTCGTCACGCACAAGTTGCAGTCAACGCAATCACCCGTACGCACCTCGCCGCCCCCCTGCACCAACGGCAGCGCGATCGTAGTCCCCTTCGCCCCTCTCCCGCGCGGCTCCCCGCGCCGCCTGTCATAGCTCACAATCATCGACCACTTGTCCAGCAGCACGCTCTGAAAGCGCCCGTACGGACAAGCAATAATGCACAACTGCTCACGAAACCACACAAAGTTGAACATCATCAGCGCCGTCGTCACCGCCATCACCAGAAAGGCGATCGGATGCTTGAACGGGCTGCCCCTCACCCACGTGCTCAGGTTGTCCACACCCACCCAATACGCCAAAAACGTGTGCACCGGTATCAGCGTCACGATCAGCGCCGCCACGTAATACGCCGGCTTGCGCCACGCCGCCAAGTCCTTCTTCGCCGGCCCGCCCTTGCCCGCCGTGCCTTCAAACAACCGCTCCAGCGGCCGATACAAAAACTCCAAATACACCGTCTGCGGACACGCCCACCCGCACCACAACCGTCCCAGAATCGCCGTGAACAGAAAAATCAACACAAAGATCGTCAGCATCGCCAACGCCAGCAGAATCGTATCCGTCGGCAAAAACGTGTAGCCAAACAAATGAAAACGTCGCGCCGTGATATCAAACAGCATCGCCGGGTGACCATTAATCTTGATGAACGGCAACGCAAAGAACAGCACGATCAGGAACCACGCCGCCCAAGTCCGCGCCGTAAGAAAACGGCCCTTCGACACGCGCGGCTTCAGCCACCGCCGCGAGCCGTCCTTCTCCAGCGTCGAAAGCACCCGCCCCGTATGTTCCTGTATCAGACTCATAGTCAACCGTATCAGAGCACGGGGGTATCGGAGTTTCAGAGTTGACGCGGCCTCGCGCTTTCACTCCGATACTCCGACACCCCGATACTCCCTTACTTCTTCTTCGTCGCCGCCTGCGTCTCGGCCGCCGTCGGCCACGCCTTGATCTCAACCTCCGGCCCGCTGAACTTCGCCTTCGATCCCGTCGGCAAATTCTTGCCGCGCATGTTCGCCACGTAAGCGCTCACCAGGGCGATGTCATTCGGGTGCAGTTGCTTCTGCGACGGCATCGCATTGTTCGCCGCGCCGTTCACCACCACCGAGGCAATGTCCGTCAGCTTCTTCACGTGAATGTACGTGTTGTCCGTCAGGTTCGGGCCCACCAGGCCTTCACCGTTCTGCCCATGGCACGACACGCAATTCTGCTTGAACGTCCCCTCCGCCATGCCCATGTATTCCTTGTTGTTCATCCAGCTGACCATGTTCGCTTCATTCACCACCAGCGTCCCCATGTCGGCAAAGCGCAGCCGCGTGTGCTGCGCCTTCGACGCCGCAAAGCTGTCCGCCAGCGTCCGCGACGGCGCCCCCGCGTGGTAATAAACAAAATAAACCGCCGAGAACACGATCGTCGCGATGAACAGCCACGTCCACCACCCCGGCGTCGGGTTGTCATATTCCGTAATCCCGTCGAAGTCATGCCCCGTCGTGTTCTGATTCTGCAGCGATTGATCACTCATAAATCGTCCTTCATTCCAACCGTCTGTCTGTGTCTGTCCGTGTCTGTCTGTGGCTTACTGTTCCTCTTCCCGCGGCAAGTTCGAAAGCTTCTCCACTTCGCCCTTGCTGCGAAGCGCTTCCCGGATCACCACGCTGACAAACACGCCCAGAAAGATCACCAACGCCATCTGCGTGAAGATGCTCAACCCCGCCGCTTCCACAACACTGCGTAACATGTTCTACTCCTCAGTCATCTGTGTGCATCTGTGTCTTATCTGTGGCTGTAAAAAAGATGCCTCATCATTTCTTCGCCGCTTCCGGCTTAACCGGTTCAGCTTCCTTGATGTCCTTGCCCAGCCGCTGCAGGTACGCCGTCAACGCCACCAGGTGCGACTCCTCAAACTTCGGATTGCCCGGCAATTCCGTCACGCCCTGCTCGCGCAGCTGCTTCGCAATCTCCAAAGCCTGCGCCCGCGCCAGCTTCTCAGCGTTCTTCAGCTCATTGGCCTCCTCGGGCTTCTCCTCGCCCCAGAAGTCCTTCCCGTACGGCACGCCCAGCTTCGCCATCGCTGCCACACGGGCCTGAATCCCCGCATAGTTCAACGGCTTCTGCTCCAGCCACGGGTACGCCGGCATGATCGAGTCCTTCGTGAACTGCTGCGGATTCCGGAAGTGCAACGCATGCCACGAATGGCTCTGCTTCCCGCCCTCGCGCTGCAGGTCCGGCCCAATACGCCGGCTGCCCCACTGGAACGGATGGTCATACACAAACTCACCCGCCTTCGAATACTCGCCATACCGCTCCGTCTCCGGCACGATCGGACGAATCATCTGCGAGTGACAGTTGTAGCACCCTTCGCTCACATAAATGTCACGCCCCGCCAACTCCAGCGGCGTGTACGGCTGCACCGTCTTAATCGTCGGAATGTTGCTCTGAATCAAGAACGTCGGAATGATCTCAAACAAGCTCGCCACCGCCACCGCGATGATCGTATACACCGTGAACTTGATCGGCCGCGCTTCCCACCGCCGGTGCCAGCTCATCTGCGCAAACTTCTCCAGCTTCTTGCCCACCTCGGTCACCGGCGCTTCCGCCAGCTTCGACTTCGGCAGCGGCGCATCCACAAATTCCTTCGTCAGCGCCGGGGCCTGCACCACCGGGTCGCTCAAATCCGCCCCGCGCATCTGCCACGTCTTCCAGTAGTTCCACGCACCCAGCAGCGCACCCGTCAGGTACAGCGTCCCGCCAATGATGCGAATCACATACATCGGTATCAGCGACACCACCGTCTCAATGAACGACGGATACGACAACGCACCCTTGTCATCCATCGCCCGCCACATCAGGCCCTGCGTCAAACCCGCCGTATAAATCGCCACGATGTACAACAAGATCCCCACCGTCGCCAGCCAGAAGTGCATGTTCGCCAGCTTCACGCTGTACAGCTTCGTGCGGAACAACCGCGGCAACAGCCAGTACATCATGCCGAACGCCATGAACCCGTTCCAACCCAGCGCCCCGCTGTGCACGTGGGCGATCGTCCAATCCGTGTAGTGGCTCAAGCTGTTCACGCTCTTCACGCTCAGCAACGGCCCCTCAAACGTCGCCATGCCATAAAACGTGATCGCCACCACGAAGAACTTCAACACCGGGTCCTGGCTCACCTTGTGCCACGCCCCGCTCAGCGTCAGCAAACCATTAATCATCCCGCCCCAGCTCGGCATCCACAGCATCACGCTGAAAACCATGCCCAGCGTGCTCGCCCACTCCGGCAACGCCGTGTAGTGCAAGTGGTGCGGACCCGCCCAAATGTAAATGAACACCAGCGACCAGAAGTGCACAATCGACAACCGATAGCTGAACACCGGCCGGTCCGCCGCCTTCGGCACAAAGTAATACATCATCCCCAAAAACGGCGTCGTCAAGAAAAACGCCACCGCATTGTGCCCATACCACCACTGCATGAAGGCGTCCTGCACGCCCGCATACACCGAGTAGCTCTTCAGCGCGCTCACCGGCAACGCCAGGCTGTTAAAGATGTGCAGCACCGCCACCGCCACAAACGTCGCGATATAGAACCACAGCGCCACATACATGTGCCGCTCGCGCCGCTTCACAATCGTCCCGATCAGGTTGATGCCAAAAGCCACCCACACCAGCGCAATCGCAATGTCGATCGGCCATTCCAGCTCGGCATATTCCTTGCCGCTCGTGATCCCCAACGGCAACGTCACCGCCGCGCTCACAATGATCAACTGCCAGCCGATGAAGTGTGCCCAGCTCAGTTTGTCCGAAAACATCCGCGCCTTGCACAACCGCTGCGTCGAGTAATAAATGCCCGCGAACAGCGCGTTGCCGGCAAACGCAAAGATCGCCGCGTTCGTATGCAGCGGCCGCAACCGCGCGAAGCTGAAATACTCGATGCCCAGGTTCAGCACCGGAAACGCCAGCTGTGCCGCAATGAACACGCCCGCCAAAAACGCCACGATCCCCCAGATCAGCGTCGCGGTCGTAAACCACCGCACGATCCGGTCATCGTACTTAAATGTCTCCAGCGCCGGCGGCGTACCGAGCGACACCTTCAAATCCGTCTTGGTCCCATGCGGCAAGGGGGCTGGCGGGACTTCTGGGGCAAGCGACATATCCATGCTCCGAGCAAAAGTAGTCCGCTGCGCTCTCGACAGGTCGTTTGGCTCGACTCAGCTGCGCAGCACGCGTTTTCACATAGTCTATCGACTAATGGACCTATTTGTCCACATTTCAGTGCTAGGAAAATATCGCTTTTTTCGAGTGGTTCCGCAAGTATCTATACGGAGTTATTCGCTAATATGAAATAGATGCAGAAAATACGGGCATCTAATGTGATTTTCCTCGCCCCGAGCACCGCATGGCAATGCGGTGTTTAGTCTCTCGCAGAACCTGCATCCCTCCCCCGCGCACGCATTACCCGAATACCCAATACCCAACACCCCTCACGCCTTCGGCGCCAAATGCGCCTCCACCGCCGCATTGATCCCCAACCGCCCCGCCGCCTTCGCAGCGCCCACAGCATTCTTGATCGCCCGCGGCCCGCCGCTGCCGTGCACCTTCAAAAACGTCCCCTGCACGCCCAGCAGCAACGCCCCGCCGTACTCCTCGTGATCGTAGCGCTTCATCAAGCGGCCCATCACCGGCTGAAACTTCGCCGCCAACTCCGGTCCCTCCGCCATCAACTCCTTCGTCATCGCGCCCACCAGCGCTTCGCTCCACCCCTCGATCACCTTCAGCACCACGTTGCCCGTGAAGCCGTCGGTCACCAGCACATCGCACGGACCCTTCGGAATATCCCGCCCTTCCACGTACCCAATAAAATTCAGGCTCGCGTCGGCCTTGATCAGTTCCTTCGCGTCCTTTACCAGCTGCGTGCCCTTCTCGTCCTCGGTGCCCACATTCAAAATCGCCACCCGCGGCTTCTCGATGCCACGCAGCGCCTTCATATACAAACTCGCCATCACCGCATATTGGTGCAGATGCGCCGGCTTCGCCGCCGGGTTCGCCCCCGCATCAATCATCATCACAAACCCACCCTTGGCCGGCAGCGTCACCGCAATGCCCGGCCGCTCCACACCCGCCAGCGGCTTCAGCATCAACACGCCCGCAGCCACCAGCGCCCCGGTGTTCCCCGCTGAAATAATCGCATCCGCCTGGCCTTCCTTGGCCAGCTTCACCATCTTCACGATCGACGAGTCACGCTTGCCGCGAATCGCTTCGACCGGCGAGTCGTCCATCGTGATGACCTGCGAGGCATGTTCGATCCGCACCGGCTTGCCGGCGATCGCCGCGCCCACGTGCTGTTCGATCACGGCCTTATCGCCCACGAGGATCAGTTCGTCGCCGGGCTCCAGCAGCGCCAGGGCTTCGACAGCCCCCTGCAGAATCTTCGCCGGTGCATGATCCCCGCCCATAGCATCAATCGCGATGCGCATAGAAGTGTCCTCGTTTGGTCCGGTTTGTTACGCCGTGAGAATCCGCGACAACGCCACGCGTGTCAAGCCAACGCCCGCCAGCCGTAGCGTGTCCCGCAAAAAAGAACAAGTGGTTAACTAGGCGCTACCTACTTAACCACTTGACCATTGAACCACTTAACTAGGCCTGTGCGGCTTAGTCCTGAGCGTCGCTGACGACGACCGCCAGGCTCTTGTTCACGTAGCCGCAGTTGCTGCACATGCGGTGCGGCAACTTGCTCTGGCTGCACTTCGGGCAGCGGTTGACCTGCACGCCCTTAAGGGCATGGTGGGCCCGACGCATATTCTTCTTGCTCTTCGACGTCTTATGAAACGGTAACATATGCCTGCTTCCTTTCGCTGGCCGCACCCGTTCCCGGGCGCAGCAGAGCCAAGTAAGGTACGAAAATCCCCCTCCCCTGTCAAATTCGCCCCCAAGTTTACCCGCGAGCCTTAGGCGAGCGTTGGTCCACGGTTAGCCGCGAGCCCTAGGCGAGCGTTGGTCTGCGCTTAGCCGCGAGCTTCAGGCGAGCGCTCCTTCCTCCTCCCCCACGCTCCCGCGTACAATCCAAAAAATGATCCTCGCCTACCACTTGATCCTCTCCGCCTATGGCTTCTGGCTCCCCAACGACCCCCGCGGTTCCTGGTCTTCCTACGTCGGCTCCCGCCAACTCTACGCCTTTGGCCCAGCTACCAAAACCGACACCCGCCGATCCGTCGCCGCCCAACCCCACGACGCCCAACTCCGCCGCGCCGCCAAGCAGGCCCTCCTCCGTCCACCCGTCATCTTCACCGGCCTCCAGGCCCGCGCCATCGCCCGCGGCATGGGTGACTTCTTCATCCGCTGCCAGCTCACCGTCCCCGCCTTCGCCATCATGCCCGACCACCTTCACCTTGTCGTCCTCCGCCAGGATTTCCGCATCGAGCACCTCGCCAACCTTCTCAAGGGCGCTGCCACCCGCCAACTACTCGCCGAAGGTCTTCACCCCTTTCCCCAGCGCGACGCCAAGGGCCGCCTCCCGCACATCTTCGCCCGCGACGGATGGTACGTGTTTCTTCACACCGAAGCCGATCTCGCCCGCGCCATCCGCTACGTCGAATCCAACCCCCTCCGCGCCGGCCTCAAACGCCAAACCTGGCCCTTCGTCACCCCCCAAACCGCTCGCCCCAAGCTCGCGGCTAACCGCACAGAACCCCCGAACCCCCCACCCGCTTACTGAGGACTAGATCGTCATAGCGCGCCCTTGCGCGATTCGCATTTATGTAGTAAACCTAAGGGTATGAGAACAAAAGGATCACCGCGTGAACTCGAACGGATTCGTCTGCTGGCGGCAAA
>Ga0073934_10000732_pt1 | contig 89196 bp, 78 predicted proteins | sample LarsenN4metaG_FD_76834 | JGI IMG/M metagenome (GOLD analysis project Ga0073934, IMG submission 76834) | Hot spring sediment bacterial and archeal communities from British Columbia, Canada, to study Microbial Dark Matter (Phase II) - Larsen... ...
CAGATTTGCGAGAGGCCAGGCGACGGGAGCTCCGCCGTCGCGCCTGGTGGCGGCAGTCGGCGGCGACGGCTGGCTGGTGGCGCGGGGCCTGAAGAAATCTTATCGACGCAAACCGGTCGTGATCGGCGTCAGCCTGGCGGTGCAGCGGGGCGAGGCGGTCGGCCTGCTCGGCCCAAACGGCGCCGGCAAGACGACGATCTTCTACATGATCACAGGCCTCATCCGCGTCGACCGCGGGCGCATCGAGATCGACGGCCACGATGTGACGACGATGCCGATGTACCGGCGAGCGCGGCTCGGCATCGGCTATCTGCCCCAGGAAGTGTCGATCTTCCGCGGGCTGACGGTGGAGAACAATATCCGCGCCGTTCTCGAACTGGTCGAGCCGCGGCGCCGCAAGCGCGAAGAGCAGCTCGATGCACTGCTGGAGGAGTTCGGGATCGACCATTTGCGCAAGGCGCCGGCGATCGCGCTCTCCGGCGGCGAACGGCGACGCTGCGAAATCGCGCGGGCGGTGGCGACGCGGCCCGCCTTCATGCTTCTCGACGAGCCGTTCGCGGGAATCGATCCGCTGGCGGTCGAGGACATTCACGCTCTCGTGCGCCATCTCACCAGCCGGGACATCGGGGTGCTCATCACCGATCACAATGTGCGCGAGACGCTGGGGCTGATCGACCGGGCCTACATCATTCATTCCGGCAAAGTGCTCATGGAGGGCCGGCCCCACGACATCATCTCCAGCCCGGAGGTCCGCCGGCTTTACCTTGGAGAGCAATTCACGCTTTGACGCAGTGCGGGATTGCGATAGGACTCGGGTAACCAGTCCAAGGCAAGATTCGGACCAATCGCTCGCAACCCCTTCCTGGCCATGGCGCTTTCCCAAAAACTGGAGCTCCGGCAGAGCCAGTCTCTGGTGATGACGCCGCAGCTGATGCAGGCGATCAAGCTGCTCCAGCTTTCCAATCTCGATCTTGCGGCCTATGTGGAGGACGAGCTGGAGCGGAACCCGCTTCTGGAGCGGGACGAGCGCCCGGAGGGCGAGCCTGCCGATCCTGCGGTTGCCGAAGCGGAGCCGGCGGGGGCCGAAAGCGAGACGCCGCTCGACGGCGCCCTCGACAAGACCGGCGATTTCGACACCGACCTCACCAACGTCTATCCGGACGACCCCGGCCCGGTCGCGGAACGGCAGGCGACCGCGCCGCCCGACGGCGACCCCTGGCAGGTCTCGCCGATGCGACAACCGGCGCAGACGGAAGATTACAATCTCGAGGCGTTCGTCGCCGAGGAGCGCACGCTCGCCGATCACCTTACAGAGCAGCTCGGCCTCCAGGCACAGGACCACGCACTGCGGGCAGTGGGACGTGCGCTGATCGACGAGATCGACGAGGCGGGCTACATGCGCGGCGACCTTGCCGAGATAGCGGCGCGGCTCGGTGCGCCAATCAAGCTGGCAGAGGAGGCACTCGGCCTCATCCAAAGCTTCGACCCCGCGGGCGTGGGCGCGCGGGACCTCGCCGAGTGCCTGGCGATCCAGCTACGCGAGCGCGATCGGCTCGACCCCGCCATGGCAGCGCTGCTGAAGCATCTCGACCTTCTGGCAAGGCGGGATTTCCCGGCCCTCCGCCGGGTGTGCGGCGTCGACGAGGACGACCTCGCCGAAATGATCGCCGAGATTCGGGCGCTCAATCCGCGGCCGGGCGCAGCTTTCGGCAGCGCGCCGGTGCAGCCCATCGTTCCGGATGTCACGGTCCGCCAGGGCCCCGACGGCGGGTGGATGGTCGAACTCAACACGAGCACACTTCCGCGCGTGCTGGTCAACCAGAACTATTACACGACGGTCGCGCGCTCTTCACGCAAGGAGGCGGAGAAGGCATTCATCTCCGACTGCCTGCAGAGCGCCAACTGGCTGGTCAAAAGCCTCGACCAGCGCGCCAAGACCATCCTCAAGGTGGCGAGCGAGATCGTGCGCCAGCAGGATGCGTTTCTGGTGCACGGCGTCGAGCATCTGCGGCCGCTCAATCTGCGCAGCATTGCATCGGCGATCGGCATGCACGAGTCGACGGTTAGCCGCGTCACCTCGAACAAATACATCGCAACGCCGCGCGGCATCTTCGAACTCAAGTATTTCTTCAGCGCCTCGATCGCCTCGGCCGAAGGCGGCGAGGGTCATTCGGCGGAGGCCGTGCGCCATCGCATCAAAACCTTGATCGAGGAGGAATCGCGGGATGCGGTGCTGTCGGACGATACCATCGTGCAGGTGCTCCGCAGCGCCGGGATCGACATCGCGCGGCGCACGGTGGCGAAGTACCGCGAATCGCTGCGCATCCCCTCTTCCGTCCAGCGCCGGCGGGAAAAGCACGCGTCTCTCTGAACGGCACGGGCAGCCGAATACGTGATTTGACTTGTCGGACGAGGCTCCTTAGAAGGGCCGCTTGCCGAGGCGTGCCACGGGTGCCGTCTCCATGATGCAGCATCCGGTTCGGGATGGCGTTTCGCAGACATGCTCCCGCCGGACCGACCATCGCCACGAGATAGCTGACAATCTCCAAGCGGTTCCGGCGAAGCCAGCAGCCAACGACAAGACATCATGGTTCTGCAGATTTCCGGCAAGAAAATCGACCTCGGTGCGTCGCTCCGGACGCGGGCGGAGAGCCGCATCCGCGAGGCCGTGGAGAAATATTTCAACGGCGGATTCGACGGCCAGGTGACGCTCGAGCGCGAGGGTCCCGGGTTCCGCAGCGAATGCACCATCCGCCTCGACAGCGGCGTTGTGCTGCATGCGGAGGGCGTCGCGCAGGATGCGCCGACAAGCTTCGAACTGGCAGCGGAGCGAATCGAGAAGCGCCTGCGCCGCTACAAGCGCCGGCGCACGGACGGCCGCCATGCCACATAGCGCTGCAGTCGCGCGATCAGCAAGACACTAGCACGGCGATGGACCTGAGCGACCTCATCCAGCCCGAAGGCGTCGTCGCCTCGCTCAAGGCGACGAGCAAGAAGCAGGCTATCCAGGAGCTGTCGGAGAAGGCGGCCGAGATCACCGGGCTCGACGAGCGGCTGATATTCGAGACGCTGCTCCAGCGCGAGCGGCTCGGTTCGACCGGCGTCGGCGGCGGCGTGGCCATTCCGCACGGCAAACTCAAGCAGCTCGACCGCATCCACGGCATTTTTGCGCGTCTTGCGCATCCGATCGATTTCGAGGCGCTCGACGACCAGCCGGTCGATTTGATCTTCCTGCTGCTGGCGCCGGAGTCCGCAGGCGCGGACCATCTGAAGGCGCTGGCCCGGATTGCCCGGCTGCTCAAGGAGCCGGGGGTGGCGGCAAAGCTGCGCGCTTCCGCCGACAAGGCGGCACTCTACGCAGTGCTTTCGGAGACGCCGACGGCCGCCTGAGGCGCAGTGGATTGGCACCCGCGACGGGCGGGCATATATCCGGCGCGTGCGCGCCCAGGACCTCCTCCGCCCGACCGCGGCCGGCCTCTACAGCCCGCGTGGCGATTTTTACATCGACCCGATGCGCGCGGTCGATCGTGCGCTGATCACGCATGGCCATTCGGATCACGCAAGACCGGGCCATCGTTCGGTGCTGGCAACCCGCGAAACGCTTCGCATCATGGCAGCGCGCTACGGGCCGGACTACGCGCAAAGCATGCAGACGGCACGTTTCGGCGAGGCGATCGCGTTCAACGGCGTGACCGTCACGTTTCATCCGGCAGGGCATGTCCTCGGATCGGCCCAGATCGCGCTGGAGGCGAACGGCATGCGCGTCGTCGCATCGGGCGATTACAAGCGCCGCCGCGATCCGACCTGCGCATCCTTCGAACCGGTGCGTTGCGACGTATTCATCACAGAGGCGACGTTCGGTCTGCCGGTCTTCCGGCATCCCGACGCATCCGCCGAGATCGGCAAGCTCCTCGCTTCCTTGCGCCAGTTTCCGGAGCGCACGCATCTTGTCGGTGCGTATTCGCTCGGCAAGGCGCAACGTGTCATGCGCCTCTTGCGCGAGGCAGGATACGACCGGCCGATCCACATTCACGGCGGGCTCGCCATGCTCACGCGGCTCTACCGGGAGGAAGGGATCGACCTCGGAACGATCCGCCCGGCGACCGTGGAGGGCGGCGGCAGACTCGTGCGCGAGGAGTTCGCGGGGGAGATCGTGATTGGACCTCCCTCCTCGTTCGCCGAGCGCTGGGCGCGACGTTTTCCCGACCCGGTGGATTGTTTTGCGTCGGGGTGGATGCGCATTCGGCAGCGCGCCAAGCAGCGGGGCGTCGAGCTGCCGCTCGTCATTTCCGATCACGCGGACTGGGATGAACTGACCGAGACCATCCGCGACACAGGCGCGGGCGAGGTCTGGGTCACGCATGGCAGCGAGGAAGCGCTGGTGCGCTGGTGTTCGCTCAACGGCATTGCGGCGCGACCGCTGCATCTCGTCGGTTATGACGAGGAGGAGACGTGAATCGCTTCGCTGCCCTTCTCGACCGGCTGGTCCTTACGCCGGCGCGCAACGCGAAGCTTCGGCTGATGACGGAGTATTTCCGGACGACGCCGGATCCCGACCGCGGCTATGCGCTGGCGGCGCTGACGGGCGATCTCGACATTCCGAGCGTGAAGCCGGCGATCCTGCGCGCGCTTGCCGTGGAACGTCTCGACGAAACGCTGTTCGCCTACTCCTACGACTATGTCGGCGATCTTGCGGAGACGATCGCGCTCACTTGGCCGGCCAGGCCCGGCGCCAACCGGCCGCCGGGACTCGGCGAGGCGGTCACACGCCTTCAGGCAGCATCGCGCATGGAAGGGCCGAGGCTGATGGAGCAGTGGCTCGATGCGCTCGACGCGACCGGGCGATGGGGGCTGATCAAGCTCGTGACCGGCGCGCTCCGCGTCGGCGTGTCGGCGCGGCTCGCCAAGCAGGCGGCGGCGGATATCGGCGGCAAGCCAGTCAACGAGATCGAGGAGCTGTGGCACGGACTCGCACCGCCCTATGCCGATCTGTTTGCATGGCTGGAAGGGCGCGGCGACCGGCCGGTGAGCAAGGCGGTCGCACCGTTTCGCCCGGCAATGCTGTCGCATGCGCTCGCCGACAATGAACTCGACCTGATCTCGCCGGCGGACTATGCGGCGGAATGGAAATGGGACGGCATCCGCGTGCAGGCGGTGCGCGAGGGTAATGTGGCCCGGCTCTACACGCGCACCGGCGACGATATTTCGGGAGCTTTCCCCGACGTCGTCGAGGCGATCGGGTTCGAGGGCGCGATCGACGGCGAGCTCCTCGTCGGTGCGCGCGGCGAGTCGGGCTTCGCGGCCGCCCGGTTCGCGGACCTTCAGCAGCGGCTCAACCGCAAGACTGTTTCGCCGAGACTGCTTGCCAGCCATCCCGCCTTCGTGCGCGCCTACGATTGCCTGGTCATCGACGGCGAGGACCTGCGCGCCCTCAGCTTCCGCGAGCGCCGCAAGCGCCTCGAGGCCCTGCTGGCGCGGGCGGGCGGGGAGCGTTTCGATCTGTCTCCGCTGGTTCCGTTTCGCGATGCAAACGAGCTCAGGGCCCTTCGCGCGTCGCCGCCGGAGCCCATCGTCGAAGGCATCATGCTCAAGCGCTGGGATTCCACCTACCAGCCGGGGCGGCCGAAGGGACCATGGTTCAAGTGGAAGCGCCATCCGCACGTGATCGACGCGGTCCTGATGTACGCCCAGCGCGGGCACGGCAAGCGTTCCTCCTATTATTCCGACTACACCTTCGGCGTCTGGACCGAAGGCGAGAATGGCGACGAGCTCGTGCCGGTCGGCAAAGCCTATTTCGGCTTCACCGACGCGGAGCTGGCGGAGATCGACCGGTTCATCCGCAACAACACGGAAAACCGGTTCGGACCGGTGCGCGAGGTGACACACCTGCCGTCCAGAGGGCTGGTGCTGGAGATTGCCTTCGAGGGGATCGCGCGGTCGAACCGTCACAGATCCGGCGTGGCGATGCGTTTTCCGCGCATCTCCCGCCTGCGGTGGGACAAGCCGCCGTCGGAGGCCGACCGGCTGGAAACGCTTGAAAAGCTGATCCCCGATGACAGGGCGTTTACCGCTCCGGTGCGAGGTATTGGACGCGAGCCGGCGGACACGCATATAAGACGAGGAAGGAGGTCGCCGTGATGACCATGCAGGAGCCGATGCCGGAGCCCCGCCGCTTGCAGGCACACCAGATCCTTGGCGGCTCGCCGAGCTCGGTGGCGATACGCCTGGTTTTCCTGTCGCTGGTCGTGGGCGTCATCCTGTCGGTGCTTGGCTTCAGCCCCACCGACATCGTGGACAGCCTGACGCGTCTGGTGCGCGGTGTCTATGAGATGGGCTTCGGTGCGGTCGAGCGGATCGTGCGGTATGTGCTGCTCGGTGCGGCAATCGTGATCCCCGTCTGGATCGTCCTGCGGGTCGTCAGCCTGGCGCAGCGGCGACGCTGAGTGCTCAGACTTCCTCGGCCGCCCATTCGGCGGCACGCGTTCCCACAATCTCGGCGATCGTTGCGCGGCCTTCACGCGCAAGCCGGCGTGCGAGATAGCGGTTGATCGCGGCCGGCAGGCCCGGCCCCCTGTAGACGAGCCCCGTGTAGAGCTGCACCAGATCGGCGCCGGCGGCGAACTTCGCCCACGCCGTCTCGCCCGATTCCACCCCGCCAACGCCGATGAGGGGCATGGCGGCGCCGACGAGCTTGCGAAAACGGGCAAGGCGGATCGTGGACAACCGAAACAGGGGACGGCCGGAGAGCCCACCCTTCTCGCCGGCGAAGCGCAAGTCCGTCACCTCCGGCCGGCTGGTCGTGGTGTTGGAGAGAATGACGCCGTCAACCCCGAACTCAACCGCCGTCTCGGCGACGCCGGCGAGCTCGCCGTCGGAAAGGTCGGGCGCCAGTTTCACCAGCAGCGGCACCCGGCGCGGCGCGGCGTCGCGTGCGGCCAGCGTGCGCTTCAGCAGCTCGCGCAGCGCCTCGCGCGCCTGCAAGTCCCGCAAGCCAACCGTGTTGGGGGATGAAACGTTGACGACGAAGTATCCGGCAACGTCAGCGAAGACCGATATGCCGGCGACATAGTCGGCGATGCGGTCGGTAATGTCCCGGTTTGCGCCGATATTGACGCCGACAATGCCGCCGGCGGTCCGCGCAGCAAGACGCCGGTGCACCTCGGCAAAGCCCTGATTGTTGAATCCGAGGCGGTTGACGAGCGCGACATCCTGCCTGAGGCGGAAGAGGCGCGGTTTCGGATTGCCTGTCTGCGGGCGCGGCGTGACGGTGCCGACCTCGACAAAGCCGAAGCCGAGCCGGAAGAGCCCGTCCACCGCCTCGGCATTCTTGTCGAAGCCGCCGGCCAGACCGACCGGATTGGGGAAATCGAGCCCCATCAGCTTGCGGCCGAGACGCGGATCGGGCGCCGGCACGTTCGAGACCGGGATCGGCAGGGCGAGCGCCCGGATCGCGAGCCGATGCGCGATCTCCGGATCGATCGCGAACAGCGGAGCGCGCAGAAGCTCGTAAAGCTGCGCGAGCATCAAATTCCATCCGGAAGCAGATGCCGCCCGTCCGGGCCAAGCGGCATCGGTTTCACCCACAAGACGGCCGACAGATCGAGCGGCGCGTAAAGGTGCGGGAAGAGCGCGCCGCCCCGCGAGGGTTCCCAGCGGAGCGCGGCGGACAGTCGGTCGACCGAGACTGCAATCAGCATAAGATCGCTCGCACCGGCGAAATAGCGGGCGGCGGTCTCGGCCACCTGGTCGCCGGCCGAGAAATGGATGAAACCGTCGCGGCGGTCGACGGGCGATCCGTCGAAGCGACCAATCCGCTCGGCCTCCTGCCACAGTCTGGCCGGAGCGATCTTGTAGATGACGGTCAAACGCAGGCCCCCCGTCGATGGGTGCGACCCTAGCGGCACCGGCAGGGAGCGACAACCGGGAGCCGACTCCGGACGGGATCAGTGCTATCCTCCCCCTGCGAGGGGCGCCACGGGAGCGTGGGACGATGCGCTTTGTTGCGATCGCGGCGTTGGCCGCCCTCTTGTGCAGCGGCCTCACGGCCAGTGCGCAGCGCGCGCCGGACGAGGCCGGCCGCTTCACCATCGCACCTCAGGACGACGGCTTTCTGCGACTCGACACGCGCTCGGGAGCGGTCTCCCATTGCCGCAAGGATGCGACGGGCGAATGGACATGCGTGCCTTTCAACGAGGCCGAATCGGCTCGCGGCGACGCCATAGCGGCGCTTGAGAAGCGTATAGACGACCTCTCGGCGGAACTTGCGGCAATCCGCGCCGAACTCGAACGGCTCAAGGGGGGTACGGGGGCCGCCGCACCACAGGTGCAGCCGCAACCGCAGCCGGAGCCTTCCACGAAAGAGTCGACGCTTCCGGACGAGGCGGAACTCGAACGGGCGCTCAGCTTCATGGAGAAGGTAATGCGGCGCTTCCTGACCCTGGTCGAGGACATGAAGCGGCAGCCGGAGGCGCAATAAAAAGGGCCGGCGCGGGGCCGGCCCTCCAGGTACGCGTACAGCGCCTGTCAGTGCAGGCTTACCGTCTCGAGATCGTGTTCCCAGGCGTTCTGCACCACGGCATCGCGGGAGTCGGCAACCATGATCGGCGTACCGTCGGCGCCAAGCAGGACCCAAAGGTCCAGTCCGGGTGCAAGCGGCGGCACGTTCGGAAAAGCGGCGGAAAGCGCCTCGGACTTGATCGGACGCACATAGGCAATGCGCCCGCCGCCAAGTCCGGCGAAGGTGTGTTCCGGCATTATCTGACGTGTATTCATCACCTGTACCTCCTGAGGCCCGCTTCACGCGCGCCTCCGCAACCGATCCCGCGAACGGCCGGCCGTCTTCCCTTCAGGTCTGATGGAGCTGCCCGCAATCCCTGTCGGGCAAGCCGCCCGACCAGCCTCGCAAAGCCCTTCCGAAGCGGCCTTGTGGGACCGGACCCAAAAAGGCATCCGTCCGCGACCGGTATGTGGGAAGCGTGTGCGGACGGTTCAAGGAAGGGCCGCCGATCTGGCGAAGCGGCCGACGCTGTCCTAATCTCTCGGCCATCGCTCACTGAGGACCGCATGGTGCGAGGAGGGCCGTCATGCACGCGCGCGTGAGCGCGGCCTACAACGCGACGGCGCCGCTCGTCATTGCGAGCCAGGGGCATTTCTGGGCCGGCATCCGCCGGGTGCAGACGCCGAACGGAACGGCGGCGACGGGCCAGATGTTCGTCCAGTACCAGATCCCGGCCGAGCAGAGGCAACCCTACCCCATCGTCATGGTGCATGGCGGGGGCGGCCAGGGGACGGAATTCCTGATGACGCCGGACGGGCGGCCGGGCTGGGCGGAGTATTTTCTGCGCCACGGCTTTGCCGTCTATGTCGTCGATCGTCCCGGCTTCGGCCGTTCGCCCGCTACGCCGGATTCGGTCGGTCCGTTATCGCCGCCGCCCGCCTATGAATTCGTTGCGGACAATCTGACAGCGCCGGAGAAGGCCGCCACGCCTCATGCCGGCGCAGCGCGGCACAAGCAGTGGCCGGGGACCGGCACCGTCGGCGATCCCGCGCTCGACCAGTTCATGGCCGCCCTCGACCAGTTCCAGTTCACGCCGGCAACGGCGCAAGCAGCGGCACGCGACGCGGGCATCCAGCTTATCGACCGAATCGGGCCGTCGGTGATCCTGACGCATTCCTCCGGCGCGCCCTTCGGGTGGCTCGTGGCCGACGCGCGGCCGCAGCTCGTGCGGGGGATCATCGCGATCGAACCGATCGGACCGCCTTTCGCGGAACTGCGCGGCGGCGGCCGTCTCGACTGGGGGATCACCTCCGTGCCGATGGCCTTTGAGCCGCCGGCCGCAAGCGCGGCCGATCTTGCAACCGAAATCCGCAAGGCACCGCAGCCGGGCTTCGTCGATTGCCTCGTGCAGGCCGAGCCGGCGCGCAAGCTGCCGAATCTCAGAAGCATCCCCATCGTGGTGGTTACGGCGGAGGCGTCGCACACCGCTCCCTGGCAGCACGGGGTCGTCGACTTTCTCAATCAGGCGGGTGCGCAGGCAGGACATCTCAGGCTCGAGGAGGCCGGCATTCACGGCAACGGCCATATGATGATGCTGGAGCAGAACAGCGACGCGATCGCCGGCGCGCTCATCCGCTGGCTGAACGCGAACGTTCAATAGCGGCCGGCGACGCCTGCCAGGGATTCGCGGTCCGACCAGAACACCTCTCCGCTGCTCGTTTCGGTATCCAGCCACAGCATTTCGAGCCCCGGAAATTTCCTCGCCAGCGCCGGTCCGGCACGGCCGACCTCGCATATGAGGCCGCCGCCGCGATTGAGATGGGCGGCGGCACGGTTCACAATGCGGACCGCAAGGTCGATGCCGTGCTCTCCGCCAGCCAGCGCGAGCGCCGGCTCGTGACGGTATTCCGGCGGCAGCGCCGCCATCCCCTCCGCGTCGACATAGGGCGGGTTGGCGAGAATGAGATCGTAGACACGCCCCGAGAGAGGCGCGTAGAGATCGCCCGCGATCAAGCGGATGCGCCCTTCCATTCCGTATTCGCGAATGTTGATTGCCGCTACGTCGAGTGCATCGCGCGATATGTCGGCCGCGTCGACCTGCGCGCGCGGAAAGGCGAGCGCGGAGAGGATCGCAAGACAGCCCGAGCCGGTGCAAAGGTCGAGCACGCTGCCGACCGCCTCCGGATCGGGTACCAGCGCCCCGCCTTCGCCGATCAGCACGGGATCGGCGAGGATCTCGCCGATGTAGGAGCGCGGCACGATAGCGCGCTCGTCAACATAGAAGCCGTGCCCGTGCATGTAGGCGCGGTGGAGAAGATAGGGTGCCGGTTTCCGGGTTACGATCCGGTCGCGAATGAGAGCGGCGAGGCGGAGACGCTCGCCCGGCGTGAGTGTCCGGTCGCGATGCGGAGCGAGTGTATCGACGGGGAGGCGGAGGCCCTCGAGCACAATGAATGCCGCCTCGTCCCGCGCATTCGCGGTCCCGTGACCGTAGCCGAGCCTCGCCCGGTCGAACTGCCCGACGGCAAAGTCGAAGAACTCGCCCGGTGTCGACAATCTCGCTGCGACTTCGGCCGGATCGAACGGACCCGCGACAGCCGTCAATTCTTCTCGTCCCTGAACTCGACCTTCCAGTGCGAGCCGTCGCAGAACGGCTTGTTCTTCGACTGGCCGCAACGGCACAAAGTGTAGTGCATCTTCGATGCACCCTCGTTCCACTCGTCGGTCTTGAGGTGGATGCCACGCACCTCGTAGGGGCCGTTCCGGATGATCCGGATCGAGGGCTTGTGGACATGACGCGGCCCGATGTGGCCGCGGAAGGTGTAGCGCAGCGCCCCGGATGGACAGCGGCGGACGGTTTCGACCACCCGGTGCGTGTCGGCTCCGTCGGGAACGATCCAGGGCTTGTGCCCGTAGCGGAAGGCCTCCGGCAGGCCGCGCCAGCAGCGCTCCGAAGCGGCGCAGAGCAGGCGGTTGTAGTGCACCGTTATGCTGCGGCCAGGGTAATCGTACACGCCGTCGGGCGTACGTTCCGGACTCTTGGCTCCGGTGAAGCCCACGCTCGCGTGGGTGCCGTCGCAGAACGGCTTGTTGTTCGAGTGGCCGCAACGGCAGAGCGACATCTTCGGCCGTGTCTGGATGCGTTCGCCCTTGGAATTGACGAGGCTTTCGACGTTGGTGACGATGAGCGGTCCATCGATACCGGGTTCGATCAGGGGCGGCTCGCCCGCCTCGATCGCCCTGAAAGCGGCCTCCTCGGCTGCCGCGTTCCAGGTCCGGTCGGCCGGCGCGAACTGCTCGGCGAGATCCTGAAGCGCGGCAGTAGCCTCCGCCACCTCACCCGGCAATTGCGCGTCGTGCCGTGTGGTCAGGTCGGTTGCGGCAAGCGCAAGGTCGCGAAGCCGCTCGCCGAAGAAGACCCAGGCGGAACGCTTGTGCGGCAGAAGATGAATGTCCCGGTTGTAGCCGAAGCCGGGGCCTGCCGTCTTGCCAGGCGCCTGCGGGCCCACCGGCATCCTGGTCAGCGCTTCTCCGAGCGGGCGCAGCACAGTCGTCATCAGCCGAAGCGTTCCGCGCGAGAGGTGTTCGAGCTCGCTCTCAGTCTCGTCGGTGTGCGCGAAGAAACGGATGAGCATCAGCAGCATCGTCTCGTAGGCGGCGTTGAAGAGCTCCGCGACGAGATGCGTGCGCGGGTCGGCAATGAGCACGCCGCCCGACGTATCCTCGTAGTGGCGGGTCATGGGATTGGAGACGACGGGTCGCACCGGCTCGAAGCGCTCGCCGCGCGCCGCGGCGTCCTTCAACGCCTGCTCGTACTCGGCGCGGATTCCCTCGAAGACCCAGAAATGGGCGTCGGGATGATTCGCAGTCGGCGCCTCGCCCTGTTCGACGATCATCTCGATCGCGGCGCATGCAGAGTCGCGGTCGCGAACGGTGACAAGTTCGCCTCCGAAATCGAGGAAGCGCGCGTTGGCCTGCGCCTCGACCGGGCCGATGAACAGCTCCTCCTCCGGAATCGATCGGAAGCCGCCCTCGATCTTGTGGTAGAATTCGCCGACGGTCGAAAAATCGATCTCGAACGGCTCGTATCCGGCCATGACCTCGGCCATGCCGCCCGGCTTGCGGAGCGTCGGCACATCGCTCTCGGCGATCACGCGGGCGCGGATTCTGGCGAAGAAGGCATCCTGCTCCGGCGTGAGAATGCCCTCTTCCGGCATCTCGTAGCAGACCATGCGCTCGATCGTCTCGCGCGAGAAAGGCTCGAGCGAGAGCTTGATGCCGAACGGAAAGGCGGCGGGCGGCTGCGGAAAGTTCGACCGCTTGAAATGCGGCGCTCCGCCGATAGCGGTGAGCAGATTGGTGACCTGGGCGAGATGCAGCATCTCCTCGACCGCGACATGGGCCAGGCGGCGCTTCCAGCTGCGCACCATCTCCGCCTGTTCTTCGGTCATGCCGCCCTCGCTCGCCTCGCTCTTCAGCGAGCAGGCGGCGAAGAGATAGATGCAGGCGACGCCGTGCTCGAGCTCGGCCGCGCGCGAGAGCAGATAGATCAGCTCTTCGCGGCTGCGTACCAGGGCGGGGCCGGTCGCGGCCGGTGCGCCAGTCCTTCCTTTTCCATCCGCGCCACTCGCCTTCGGCCTCACGTGCGTGTCCTCCCTGTCTCTGTCCACTCTATCGGCATGCCACGCGCCGGGTCCAGTCGCGCGCAACGGCCTACGAAACGAGAAAAGCCGCCCGAAAGGGCGGCTTTCCGCAGAGGGCTGGTGGAGCCAGGGGGAGTCGAACCCCCGACCTCTTGAATGCCATTCAAGCGCTCTCCCAACTGAGCTATGGCCCCTTTCAGGTGTCAGGTTTCAGAGGTCGTGCGACGGTAGGGGCGGCACCGGACGGAATCAAGTGCGCATCCGCGCCAACCAATCCGGCTACGGTTCCTCATCGTCGTCGACATCGCCGATGATGCTGGTGACGTCGTCGCCTTCCTCGTCCTCATCCTCAAGGAACGGATCCTCGCCCTGTCCGGCGATCTCGACCTCCTCCTCATCCTCGGCTGCACCGCCGGCCTCCTCGTCCGCTTCCTCGAGCGAGATGAATTCCACGTCGGCGGGCGCCTCCTCCAGCGGTTTCACCGCTTCCTCGACCAGCACGGCCGGCGCCGAACGGCTACGGGCCGGCGCCTCGAAATGTGTGCCGCATTTCGGACAGACAATCGGATCCTTGTTCAGGTCATAGTACTTGGTGCCGCAGTTCGGACACACCCGCTTCGTGCCAAGGTCCAGTTTCGCCACTTCAGACGCCCCTTGCTTTTCGGCGGCCTCCCATAGTCTGCGAAACCCGGACTGTCAAAACGAAAAGAAGCCCTGAGCGTGACGGGTCGGACCGGCTGTGCTATCGGGTCGGCACCGCCGGGAGACCCGCACGCGCGGCGGCCAATCAGAAAACCGGAGGCCCATCCGAAATGCCATCCACCGCCTCAATGCGCCCGCTCAGCGCGTCGGCGAGCGGCCCGCTTGCCGGTACGGTGCGCGTTCCCGGCGACAAATCGATCTCGCACCGGGCGGTGATGTTGGGCGCGCTCGCGATCGGCGATACCCGGATTGCCGGGCTGCTCGAGGGCGAGGACGTGCTTGCCACCGTCAATGCCATGCGTGCGTTCGGCGCCAACGTGCGCAAGGATGCGGACGGCACATGGCTCATCACCGGCGTCGGCGTCGGCGGGCTCCTGGAGCCCGAGGGAGTCGTCGATTTCGGCAATGCGGGCACCGGCGTGCGGCTGGCAATGGGGCTTGCAGGAAGTCACGCATTCGCAACGACATTCGTCGGCGATGCCTCGCTGTCGCGCCGGCCGATGGGCCGGGTGATCGAGCCGTTGCGGCGGATGGGCGCCGAGGTGCTGGCACGATCGGGCGACCGGCTGCCGCTCACCGTAAAGGGGGCCGATCTCGCCATTCCCATCGAATACCGCGTTCCGGTTCCCTCCGCGCAGGTGAAATCGGCCGTGCTCCTCGCCGGTCTCAACACCCCCGGCACCACGACAGTCATCGAGCCGGTGCTCACGCGCGATCACACCGAGCGCATGCTGCAGGCATTCGGTGCAACGGTCGAAACGGATGTCGCGGAGGACGGCGCACGCATCATTCGCTTGGAAGGCCGACCCGACCTCAAGCCGCAGTCGATAACGGTACCCGGCGATCCCAGCTCAGCTGCCTATCCGATCGTGGCGGCGCTGATCGTGCCCGGCTCGGAGGTACGGGTCGGCGGCGTCCTCCTCAACCCGACGCGCACCGGTCTGATCGAGACGCTCATCGAGATGGGTGCCGACGTCGCCATCGAGAACCGCAGCACGATCGGCGGGGAAAGCGTGGGCGACATCCGCGTCAGGGCCAGCAGGCTGAGGGGCGTCACCGTGCCGGCGGCGCGGGCGCCGTCGATGATAGACGAGTATCCGGTCCTCGCAGTCGCTGCCGCCTATGCGGAGGGCGACACGGTGATGGAAGGGCTGGCGGAGCTCCGCGTCAAGGAATCGGACCGGCTGGCGGCGATCGCGGCGGGGCTTGCGGCCAATGGCGTCGAGGTGGACGAAGGCCCCGAGACGCTGACCGTATCGGGCAAGGGAAAGGTCGCCGGCGGCGGGACGGTTCAGACCCATTTCGACCATCGCATTGCGATGAGTTTCCTCGTGCTCGGACTCAATGCCGAAAGGCCGGTAACCGTGGACGACGTGACGCCGATTGCGACGAGCTTTCCGGATTTCATGCAGTTGATGGGCGGGCTTGGCGCCGCTTTCGGCGAGATATCCGCGGCGGCATGATTATCGCGATTGACGGACCTGCCGCATCGGGCAAGGGGACGCTCGCGCGCCGGCTCGCCCGTCACTACGGGCTGCGCCACCTCGACACGGGCCTCACCTACCGCGCGGTCGCAGCGGCGATGCTTGAGGCCGGCAAGCCGCTCGACGATGTCGCCGCGGCGGTGGATTTTGCCAAAGCGATCGACCTTGAGGCACTGGACGCAGACCGCCTCGGCGCGCACGAGATTGGCGAAGCGGCGTCGCGGATTTCGGTGCTGCCGGAGGTCCGCGCGGCGCTGACGGCACGCCAGCGGGCGTTCGCGGAGGTGCCGCCGGGTGCCGTCCTCGACGGACGCGACATCGGAACGGTGGTGTGTCCCAATGCGCTGGTGAAGCTTTATGTCACTGCGGACGCGGAGACCCGCGCGGTCCGCCGGGCGGAGGAGCTCGCGGAGCGGGGCCGGCCCGCCGACGTCCAGGCCATTCTGGCCGACCTGCGGCGCCGTGACGAGCGGGACATGACCCGCGGGGTCGCCCCCCTCACCCGTGCGGCCGACGCGCACTTGCTGGACACCACCGAAATGGATATAGAGACCGCGTTCCGCGCGGCCGTGGACATCGTAGAGCGGGCCAGGCGCAAACTTCGATAACGGGAACGCCCGGGCGGCGTATCCCGGTTTTTTGCGTCGGACCATTCACCTGGCCGCATCCGCTCCGGCGGGCCGGAACTGCCTTGACTCCGATCCGGAAGCGCCGGGCCGTGCCCATCGATGCACGGCAGCCCTTCGCGGGCAGGATCGCGAACATGGCATCCGCAACCCCGAACGCCGGCGCACCAGGAGTGGTAATGACCGTAACGCAACCGACGCGCGAAGATTTCGCTGCCCTGCTCGAAGAATCCTTCAAGACCGACGACCTCGCCGAAGGGAGTGTCGTCAAGGGCAAGGTGGTGGGGCTGGAAAAGGACGTTGTTGTCATCGACGTCGGTGCGAAGACAGAAGGGCGGGTGCCGCTCAAGGAATTTGCCGTTCACGGCAAGACGCCCGATCTCAAGGTCGGGGACGAGGTGGAAGTCTATCTCGAAAGAATCGAGAACGCGCTCGGCGAAGCCGTGCTGTCGCGCGAGAAGGCGCGCCGCGAGGAAAGCTGGGTTCGGCTGGAGGAGAGCTTCAACAAGGGCGAGAAGGTCACCGGCCAGATATTCAACCAGGTCAAGGGCGGATTCACGGTCGACCTCGACGGCGCGGTCGCCTTCCTGCCGCGCAGCCAGGTGGACATCCGGCCGGTGCGCGACGTCGGCCCGCTGATGCACACGCCGCAGCCCTTCCAGATCCTCAAGATGGACAAGCGGCGCGGCAATATCGTCGTGTCGCGGCGCACGGTCCTCGAGGAGACGCGCGCGGAGCAGCGCTCGGAGCTCGTCCAGAGCCTCGAGGAAGGCCAGATCATCGAAGGCGTCGTGAAGAACATCACCGACTACGGCGCATTCGTCGATCTCGGCGGCATAGACGGGCTGCTGCATGTGACCGACATCGCTTGGCGGCGCATCAACCATCCGAGCGAGGTGCTGCATATCGGGCAGACTGTCCGGGTGCAGATCATCCGCGTCAATCAGGAGACACACCGCATCAGCCTCGGCATGAAGCAGCTCGAGGCCGATCCCTGGGAGGGCATCGAGGCGAAGTATCCGGTCGGCGCGAAATTCAAGGGCCGCGTCACCAACATCACCGACTACGGCGCATTCGTGGAACTGGAACCCGGCATAGAGGGACTTATCCACGTCTCCGAGATGTCGTGGACCAAGAAGAACGTGCACCCCGGGAAGATTGTCGCCACCTCCCAGGAAGTGGAAGTGATGGTGCTCGAGGTCGATCCGGTGAAGCGGCGCATTTCGCTCGGCCTCAAGCAAACCTTGCCCAATCCGTGGGAGACGTTCGCGGAGAAACATCCCGTCGGCTCGGTGGTGGAGGGCGAGGTCAAGAACAAGACCGAGTTCGGCCTGTTCATCGGGCTGGAGGGCGATGTGGACGGAATGGTCCACCTTTCCGACCTCGACTGGAACCGGCCGGGCGAGCAGGCGATCGAGGATTACAATCGCGGCGACATCGTGAAGGCGCAGGTGCTCGACGTCGACGTCGAGAAGGAGCGCATTTCGCTCGGCATCAAGCAGCTTGCCGGCGAGGCGGCGGGCGATGCAGGGGCGGCGGGCGGAATCCGCAAGGGCGCCGTGGTTACCTGCGAGGTGCTGGAGGTCAAGGACAGCGGCATCGAGGTCAGGATCGCGGATACGGACCTGACGGCCTTCATTCGACGTGCAGACCTTTCCCGCGACCGCTCGGAGCAGCGGCCCGAACGTTTCGCGCGCGGCGACAAGGTCGATGCCCGGGTCACCAATTACGACAAGAAGACGCGCAAGATCGCCGTCTCGATCAAGGCGCTCGAGATTGCCGAGGAGAAGGAGGCGGTCGCCCAGTACGGCTCCACCGATTCCGGAGCCTCGCTCGGCGAAATCCTCGGCGCGGCCCTGAAGGCGCGCGAGGACGAGGACCAGAGCGACAAGGACTAGCCCAAACTGCCGGCGGAGGCCCGCATGACCATGAGTGCCGACGAGATTGTCGACCGCCGGAGACTGCGGCGCAAACTCGCCTTCTGGCGCGTGGCGGCAGTCATTGTGGCCGTCGTCGCGGTGGTCGCGCTGATCGCCAGCGCCGGCGGGGGCGACGCGGTGCGCAGCTTCACGCCGCAGATCGCCCGGATCAGCATCACCGGCTTCATCAGCGAGGACAGGAAGCAACTCCAGCTCATCGAGCGCCTGGCCGAGGAGCAATCGGTCAAGGGCGTCATCGTCTCGATCAATTCGGCCGGAGGGTCGACGGTCGGCGGCGAAGCGCTCTATCAGGCCATACGCAAGCTCGCGGAAAAGAAGCCGACCGTCGCCCAGATGGGGACGGTGGCAGCCTCCGCCGCCTATATGGCGGCGCTGGCCACCGACCACATCGTCGCGCGGCGGACCACGCTGACGGCCTCCATCGGGGTTCTCATGCAGTATCCGGAGCTGAGCCAGCTTCTCGACAAGCTCGGCGTGAAGGTCGAGGAGATAAAAAGCGCGCCGCTCAAGGCAGAGCCGTCGCCGTTCCATCCGAGCACGGAGGAGGCGCGGGCGGTCGCAGCCGGTGTGATCGCCGACAGCTTCCAGTGGTTTGTCGATATCGTCAGCGAGCGGCGCGGGTTGCCGCGCGAGAGGGCCGTGAGCCTTGCCGACGGACGGATCATGACTGGCGGGCAAGCGCTCAATGCAAGGCTCATCGACGAAATCGGCGGCGAGGAAGCGGCGCGCGCATGGCTTGAGGAGAAGCGCGGCGTCGCCAAGGACCTTCCGATCCGCGACTGGTCGCCAAGGAATGTCGCCGGTTTTCCGTTCAGTGAGGCGGTGGTTCTCTGGATCGCCCGCGAGCTCGGCGTGATGCCGGACGCCGTTCGCGGACTTGGGCTGGAGCGTTTGCTGCCAGACCCCTTCAACCTTGACGGTCTCCGGTCGGTTTGGCAGGGTCAACTGGACCCGCGCGAAGGCGAAGAGGCGTACCGATGATCAAGTCCGAACTTGTGCAGGTCCTCGCCGAGCGTAATCCGCACCTCTATCAGCGCGACATGGAGCATGTGGTCAACGCGATCCTCGACTCCATCACGCAGGCATTGTCGGAGGGTGACCGGGTGGAGCTGCGCGGGTTCGGCGCCTTCTCCGTCAAGAACCGGCCGCCGCGCATCGGCCGCAACCCGCGCACCGGCACGACCGTGGCGGTCACGGAGAAATACGTGCCGTTCTTCAAGACCGGCAAGGAAATGCGCGAGAGGCTCAACAAGAAACGCTGAGCCGCTGACCGCTCCCCCGGGGTCGGCATGAAAAGAGCCATCCGGCTGATCGTCCTCATCCCGCTCGGGATCGTGCTTTTGGCGTTTGCCCTGGCGAACCGGGCCCCCGTCACCCTGTCGCTCGATCCGTTCCGTCCGGATGCGCCGCTTGCCGCCGTCACGGTTCCGCTTTTCGTAGCACTCCTGGCGACGCTTCTCGCCGGCGTCGTCATCGGCGGAATCGCCACATGGCTTGGGCAGGGCAAATGGCGGCGGGCCGCCCGTGCGCGAGCGCGCGAGCTTGCCGAACTCCGGCGCGACAGGCTCTTGCGGCGGCCAGATCCACCGGCAACCGGCGGCGACCTCGTCACCCTGCCGCGCGAAAACCGCCGCGCCGGCTGACGGTGGCCGGCATCAGAACACTTTTCCCGGATTGAGGATATTGACGGGGTCCAGGGCGGCCTTCAGCGTGCGCATCAGCGCGATCTCCTCCGGCGAGCGCGTGTGGCCGAGCCACTGCTTCTTGAGGGTGCCGATCCCATGCTCGGCCGATACGGAACCGCTCCAATCGCGTGTGGCGCCATAGACGATCGCCTCGATGTGGCGCCGCGCCTGCTCGTCGGCAATGCGCATCACCTCGACATGAACGTTGCCGTCGGCGAGGTGGCCGAAGATGGCAGGGCGAAGATCCGGAAAGGCCGCGGCAAGGCGCGCTGCGACATCCTCGGCAAAGCCGCCGACGTCGCCGACCGAAACGCTCACGTCGAAACCGGCGGTCACACCCGGCGCGCGCGAGAAGACACCGGAGGCATCGCGAATGTGCCAGAGCGCGCTGCGTTCCGCTTCGGAGCGAGCGACGACCGCATCGGCGATGCGTCCCTCCTCGAGTGCGCGTTCCATGAAGGCCACGAAACGTTGGGGATCGCGCTCGGGGTCGGTCCCCATCGTCTCAACAAGGACATAACAGGCGAAGGCGGCCGGCAGGGGCGGACGGTTGCCGGCCTCCTCGATCGCGACGCGGTAGAATTCCGGCCACATCACCTCGAAGGCGGCAAGCGTGCCGCCGAGTTCTGCCCGGGCCCGTCCGAGAAAGGCGATCGCGTCATCGAATCTTGCCAGACCACAAAATGCCGTGGCGATGCTCGCCGGCTTTGGGTGAAGGCGCAGCACCAGCCTGCTGAGAATTCCAAGCGTGCCTTCGCTGCCGATGAAGAGTTGCTTGAGGTCGTAACCGGCGTTGTTCTTCATCATCTTGTCGAGGGCGGTGACGATCGTTCCGTCGGCGAGCACAACCTCGACGCCCAGCACCAGGTCGCGCATCATGCCGAAACGGAGGACGCGGTTGCCGCCGGCATTGGTGGCTGCGACACCGCCGATCTGACAGGAACCGCGCGCGCCGAGATCGAGCGCGAAGAGAAAGCCGGCGTCGTCTGCCGCACGCTGTACAAGTTCGAGCGGAACGCCGGCCTCGACCGTCGCGGTCGCGGCGGCGGTGTCGATCTCCTCAATCCGATTCAACCGGTCGAGCGCGAGCGCGACGGATCCAGGCAGCGGCACAGCGCCGCCCGCAAGACCGGTCATGCCGCCTTGCGGCACGACGGCAACATTCATGGAACGGCAGAGTTTGACCGTGGCGGCTATTTCCGCGGCATTGGCCGGATAGACGACGGCCGCCGGCAACTCCCCGGGGGGCATGGCAACGCGGGAGTCAGACAGGCGGCCGGGTGCGATGTCGGGGCCGGTCGCGACGTGGCGTTCGCCGACAATGCGACGCAGGGCGGCAGCGAGTTCTGCGGACGAGGTCACGCGACGGACTTAACACCGGCGGTACGGCGTGCGACAAGCGTTTCGGGCCCGGATTCCGCCGGATCGAAACGAAGTACCATCGGAAGCTCCTGTTCCGAGTAAACTATTCTCGCGCATGTATACAGCCGGCACCGCCTTTCTCGAAGCGCTGATCGAGGCCGGGGTCTCGTATGTCTTTGCCAATTTCGGCAGCGACCATCCGGCCCTCATCGAGGCCATCTCGGAGGCGCGCGCCAAAGGGTGGAAGTGCCCGGCGATTGTCACCTGCCCCAACGAAATGGTCGCGCTGTGCGCGGCGCACGGCTATGCACAGCGTACCGGCGAGCCGCAGGCCGTGATCGTGCATGTCGATGTCGGCACGCAGGCGCTCGCGGGGGCCGTGCATAATGTCGACAAGAACCGTGCGCCGGTACTGATCTTTGCCGGTCTCTCGCCGTTCACGCAGGACGGCAGCCTTGCCGGCAGCCGCAACGAGTTCATTCACTGGCTTCAGGACGCCGCCGACCAGAGCGGCATCGTGCGGGGCTTCATCCGCTACGAGAACCAGATACGGAGCGGCGCGCATGTCAAACAGCTCGTCTTCCGCGCGCTCCAGATCGCAAGGAGCGATCCGAAAGGGCCGGTTTACCTGACCGCCGCACGCGAAGTGATGGAGGACAAGGCGGCGAAGGTCAGGCTCGATCCGGCGCGCTGGCGGCCGCTGGCGCCGGCAGGACTGGCGGAAGCGGATGCGGCAGCGATCGCGAGGGCACTCGCCAAAGCGAAGAACCCGCTCGTCGTCACCACCTATCTGGGCCGCAACAGGGAAGCGGTTGCTTCGCTGGTGCGACTCTGCCAGCGGCTTGCCATTGGCGTGCTGGAATCGGTGCCGAGCCACGTCAATTTTCCCGCATCCGATCCGCACTATCGCGGTTCGCAATGGAGCGAGCCGGTACAGAACCCGGCGCTTGCCGAGGCGGACGTGGTGCTGGTGATCGACTCCGATGTGCCGTGGATTCCGAAAATGAATCGTCCCGCGGCCGGTGCCGCGATCTTTCACATCGACGTCGATCCGCTGAAGAGCCGGGTGCCGCTCTGGTACATCGAGGCCGCGCGCTCGTTCCGCGCCGACGCAGATACGGCGATCCGGCAGATCGAACGGCAGCTCGACGGGATTCGCATCAGCGCGGCGGCGGTGAGGGCGCGGGCCCGGCGCTACGCGGCAGAGCACAGGGTCGCGACGGCGGCCCGCCGGGAGCGCGAGGCGATACCGATGCGCGACGGCAGTATTGCGCCCGAATATCTGCTCGCTGCCGTGCGCGACCTGATCGACGACAGGACGGTCGTTCTCAGCGAAGGCGTCACCAATTTCAGCGTGATTTCGCGTCATCTGGAGATGAGCCGGCCGGGCAGCCTGTTCACCAGTGGCGGGGGCTCGCTCGGCTGGAGCGGCGGCGCGGCGATCGGCATGAAGCTCGCCGCGCCAGACGAGACCTTCATCGCCATCACCGGCGACGGCTCCTACCTCTTTTCGCAGCCCTCCACCGTGTTCTGGATGGCGCGGCGCTACGAGACTCCGTTCCTGCAGATCGTGCTGAACAATCGCGGCTGGGCAGGGCCACGCTTCTCGACACTCCAGGTCCATCCGCGCGGCCATGCCGCGAAAGCGAACCGGCTCGATATCGAGCTCGATCCGCCTCCCGACTATGCGGCAATCGCCGTTGCGGCAGGCGGCGCGCACGGCGCTATCGTGAAACAGCCCGAAGAGCTGCGGCCGGCGCTCAAGGAGGCGATGCGCGTCGTGCGGAAGGAGAGGCGCGCTGCCGTCGTCGACGTCTGGCTCGCGCATCTTTGAGCGTCAGTCGTCGACGCGGTCGTGGCTGCCAATACGGCCGGGACGCCAGTACCCTTCCGCCGAGATTTGCTGCTTCGGGAGGCCGCGGGCGATGAGGCCGCGGCGCTGCGCGCGGACCGTACCCGTCTCGCCGGCAAGATAGGCGTGCACAACACGGTCTTCGGGCAGCGAGATCGCGGCAAGCGCATCGATAAGTGCCTTGCTCTCCGGCCGCGGCGGGCCGTTCCGGTGAAGCCAGACGATCCTGGCTCCGGAGGGCGTTGCGAGTTCCTGCTCCTCCGCCTTGTTCTCGACCTCGACGATCGCCGTTGCGGTGTCGCTCACCTTCAGCCCCTCGAGCATGGCGGCAATGGCCGGAAGCGCCGTCGCGTCCCCGGCGAAGAGGTGCCAGTCCGCCTCCGGGTGGAGCCAGACGTGGCCGCGGGGCCCGAGCGCGTCGACCTCGTCGCCTGGCCTGACGTTCCGCGCCCAGTCCGCGCCCGGCGTGTCGCCATGGAGCACGAAATCGATGGCGAGGCGGCGTGCGATGCGGTCGAGAACGCGAACGGTGTAGTGGCGCTTGAGCAATTCGCCGCCGGCGCCAGGCAGAAGCAGCACGACACTCTGGCCGGGTTTCAACTGCATTTCGCCAAGATCGGCGCCGGAGAAGACGACACGACGCATGTTCGGCGTGACGTTCGCCGCTTCGGCAACGGTCAGGTGCCAATCGCGACCGTACTTTCGCGCGAAGTTCGCCGGGTCCATGCCGAGGCGCTCGGCCATGGTCTGCGGACACAAGGCGGCGGCGTTGCGGACGGGATTCATCAAGGGATTATCTCTCCTGAACAGGACGCCAGGGCGCTCAGTCGCCGTAAGGAATCCAGATGTTCTTGACCTCGACGGCGCGGCGCAGGAATGCCGGGCCCTCGGACTCCGCCGCGCGCCAGTCGATCGCCTTTCCGCCGTTCGTCCAGACCCGTTTCAGATTGCCGACCGATTCCAGCTCGGCAATGCGGCATGTGTCGCCGTCGGCGACGACCCAGAGACCGTCCACATCGTCATGGCGCGCGAGCACCAGCGCCAGCTCCGATACCCGGCCGGTGACGATGTTGATCGAGCCCGGCGGCAGATCGGAAGTCTCGAACACCTGGTACAGGTCGGTCGCAAGCAACGGCCAGCGCTGCGACGGAACGGCCACAACCGTGTTGCCCATGGCGAGCGCAGGCGCGATGAGCGACACAAGTCCGAGGAGCGGCGCCTCGTCGGGTGCGACGATGCCAAGCACCCCAACCGGCTCGTTCATGGCAAGCGCGACGCCGCGCATCGGCGGATTGTGCACAGCGCCCTCGAACTTGTCGGCCATGCCGGCGTAATAGAAGAGCCGTTCGATCGACAGCGCAACCTCCGAGCGCGCCTGCGGCAGCTTTGCGCCGGTCAACTCCGAAAGACGGAAAGCGAACTCGTTGGCGCGGACGGAAAGGTTCTCCGCGAGGAAATAGAGAACCTGCGCCCGATTGTACCCGGTCGCCGCCGGCCATGCGGTGCAGGCGCGCGCAGCAGAAACCGCGTCGCGTATGTCCTTGCGATTGCCGAGACCGACATCGCCGACATAGCGGCCGCGGGCGTCGGCGACGCGCATCGAATAGTTCGCGTCGGGGCGCACCTGCTTGCCGCCGATGAAAAGCTTCGGCGTGCGATCGATGAGGAGCATCTCGGCAGGGGCGGTGTCGCGGTCGGGCTCCACGATCGGCAGTGGCCTGTACGCCGCGCCTCTGGCGCGCGCGGGAACAAGATATTCGATGAGGCCTTCGCGGCCCCCTTCCCGCCCGAAACCGCTTTCGCGGTAGCCGCCGAAGCCGGAACTGGCGTCGAACATGTTGGTACCGTTGACCCAGACGACGCCCGCCTTGAGCTGCGGCGCGACATGGAGAGCGAGGTTGATGTTCTCGCTCCAGACGGAGGCGGCAAGTCCGTACCGCGTGTTGTTGGCAAGCTCCACCGCCTCTTCCGTGGAGCGGAAGGTCATGGCAGCGAGCACCGGACCGAACACCTCCTCCTGCATCAGCACATTCGACGGGGCAAGCGAGGTGACGAGGGTCGGGGCGAAATAGAAACCGTCGTCGGGCAGCTCGCAGTCGGGCTGCCAGGCAATGCCGCCCTCGCGGATACCCTCCTCGACAAGGTTGCGGATGCGGTCGAGCTGCACGGCCGCGACGATGGCGCCGATGTCGGTGTTCTTGTCGAGCGGATCGCCGATCCGCAGGCGATTCATGCGATCCTTCACCTTGGCGACGAAGGCGTCCTCGATCGCCTCGTGCATGAGGAGACGCGAACCGGCGCAGCACACCTGGCCCTGGTTAAACCAGATGCCATCGACGAGACCTTCGACCGCGCTGTCGAGGTCGGCGTCCTCGAAGACGAGGAAGGGCGATTTTCCTCCAAGTTCCAGCGACACCTTCTTGCCGGAACCCGCGGTCTCGCGGCGCACGATGCGGCCCACCTCGGAAGAGCCGGTGAACGCGATCTTGGCGATGTCGGGATTGCGTAGGATGGCGACGCCGGTTTCCGGGCCACCCTGCACAATGTTGACCACCCCCTTCGGCACGCCGACCTGCTCGCAGATCTCCGCGAAAAGAATGGAGGAGAGCGGCGTGAATTCCGCGGGCTTGAGCACAACGGTGCAGCCCGCGGCAAGGGCCGGCGCGATCTTCCACGCCAGCATCAGCAGCGGAAAATTCCACGGTATGATCTGCCCGACGACACCGGCGCCGACATGGTCCGGAAAGTCGCGCTCAAGGTTCTGCGCGTAGCCGGCGTGGTGGATGAAGTGGCGGATGGCCAGCGGTACGTCGATGTCGCGGCTTTCGCGTATCGGCTTGCCGTTGTCGATGGACTCCACCACGGCAAAAAGGCGAGCGTTCCGCTGCATCGCGCGGCCGATGGCGTAAAGGACGCGCGCGCGGTCGAATCCGGATGCAGCCCGCCACGCGGGCAATGCCTTCTTCGCCGCATCCACGGCGTCCGCGACGTCTTCCGGCCCCGCAAGCGAAACACGGGCAAGCGGGTTGCCGTTCGCCGGCTCCAGTACCTCGAAGGTTTCGCCGGAGGCGGCTGCACGAAACTCGCCACCGACGAACAGGCCCTTCTCGGTGTGGCGCGCTTTCAGCCATTTGTCGGCCTCGCCGCGCGATTCCGGCGCGGGACCGTAGTCCATCGCGACATAGCGTTCGAGGATGTTCATCCATGTCTCTCCGGTCAGGCCATCGCGTGCCGGTGGGCAGCAGAGTAACGGCCCGTGAGAAAGAATTCGAGCTGGCGCTCGATGTCGGTGAGCAGGCTGGAGGCGCCGAAGCGGAAGAGGTCGGGCTCCAGCCAGGGACGCCCAAGCTCCTCCTTCATGAGCACAAGCCAGTCGAGCGACTGGCGGGCGGTCGAGATGCCGCCGGCCGGCTTGAAGCCGATCATAATGCCGGTGCGCTCATGGTATGCGCGGATCGCCCGCACCATTGCGAGGCCGACAGGAAGCGTTGCGTTGACGCTCTCCTTGCCGGTCGAGGTCTTCACGAAATCTGCACCGGCCATCATCGCGACCAGCGATGCAAGCAGCACATTCCGGAGACTCGACAGGTCGCCGGTTCCAAGGATGACCTTGAGATGCGTCTCGCCGCAGGCAGCGCGGAACGCCTTTACCTCATCGTAGAGTTCCGCCCAGCGGCGCCGGAGCACCAGTCCGCGCGTGATGACCACGTCAATCTCGTCGGCGCCGTCAGCGATGGAGGCTTCAATCTCGCGAATCCGGGTGTCGAGAGGCGCGAGGCCGTGCGGGAAGGCGGTCGAGACGGCGGCGACCTTGATGTCGGTGTCCGCCAGCTCCTCGGCGGCGACGGCGACGAAGGGGTGATAGACGCACACAGCCGCCGGACGGATCTGGCCGAGACGGAGACCGAGACCCTCCGCGATATCCGGGCGCAGCGGAATGCGCGCCTTTGCACAAAGGCGACGGATGCGTTCGTCCGTGTCGTTGCTCGACAGGCTGGTGAGGTCCATGCATGCGATCGCCCGCAGCAGCCAGGCCGCCTGCGCCTCCCCCTTGACGCTCCGCCGGCGTGTGAGGGTCTGGACACGGCGCTCGATGGCGCTGCGATTGACGCGGCTCATTGCGTCGAGCCAACCGAGGTCGAGCGCCATGCCGGGATTGCGCTGCGGCCGGTTGGAGGCCGCCGACGGCCGGGCCGTGGGCTGCATCAAAGTGACGCTCATGACAACCTTTCCTTTACCATACCCGAACGCTCAGGCCGAACGATCGGCCCTGGCGGGTCTTCAGCCCGGTTTCCGACAGCATGCGCCAGGGCAGAGCCTCGAGCAATGGCCCGTATCGCCGGCGCTGCCGCAAACGCTCGGGGCGAGTCGACCCGATTTCTGAAGGAAGTTTTCATAGAATCGGAGGATAGTCATCGCGGCCGCGCCCCAGTTCGTTCGTCAGTAATCATGAACACAAGCCAGCGCAAACCGGATCGGCAGCCCGAGGACGGCCTGCCTTCCGAAATCTACATCTCGCTTGTGGCGTCGCTCTATGCAGACGCCCCGTCGCTGTTCATCGGATCGATGAGCGTGACCGCGGCGACGCTCCTTACCGCATGGAAGGCGGACAGCTGGATGCTCTATGCCTGCGCGGCGGCGCTTGCGCTCATCGCCGTGGTGCGCGCCAACGACATGCTGAAGTTCGCCCGCAAGCGTTCCTCCATCCATACACCGGCGCAGGCGCGCGTCTGGGAAATTCGCTACATCGTCGGCTCCGCGCTCTTCTTCTTCGTTCTTGGCATGTGGTGCTTCATCACGTTCGTCACGACGCAAGACGAATTCGTCCGGCTGATGAGCATCTCTGCGACGCTCGCCTACATCATCGGGATCTCGGGCCGCAATTTCGGCAGCAGCAAGCTCGTTGTCATCCAGAGCATCGCCGTCGGCATACCGATGGTGCTCGCGCAATTCCTGCAGCTCGATGTCTACTATGCAATTTACGGGCTCTTTCTTATCCCGTTCCTGACCAGTCTCGGCTTCATCTCGGCGCGCCTGCGGCGCACACTGCTGGATGCCATCGTTGCGGCCTATGAAAACCGGCTGCTGGCGCGGCGCTTCGACACCGCGCTCAACAACATGTCCCACGGCCTTTCGATGTTCAATCGGGATCAGCGGATGGTGGTTTCCAACCGCCGGCTGACCGAGCTGCTCGGCGCGCAGCCGGATGCGGATGCCAAGGGGCTGACGCCGCGCGAGCTGCTGCTTGACGGCGTTGCGTCCGGCTCGGTGTTCCGCAGCGAGTTCGAGACGCTCGCAACGGAATTCGAAAGCCGGCTGGCGGCACCCGACCGCAGCAAGCTTCTCATCGAGTCGCCGGACGGCAAGACCCTCGACCTGACGTTCCAGCCGATGGAAGGCGGTGGTTCGGTCGTCCTGGTCGAGGACATCACCGAACGGCGGAACGCCGAGGCGAAGATCCGGCATCTGGCGCGGTACGATGCGCTGACCGGCCTGCCGAACCGGACATATTTTCACGACCAGATGGACGAAGCGCTTGCTTCGACCGTTGTGTACGGGGAGAGCTGCGCCGTTCTTTTCGTCGATCTCGACCAGTTCAAACAGGTCAACGACACACTCGGTCATCCGGCCGGCGACGCATTGCTGTGCGAGGTCGCCGACCGGCTACGCCGGATCTCGAGCGACAACGACGTGCTTGCCCGTTTCGGGGGCGACGAGTTCGTCATTCTGTGCTCCACCGCCATCACCGACGACGAGGCGGCCGCCCTGGCCGACAGGATCGTCGAGGAACTCGAGGAGCCCTATGAGATCGACGGCCATGAGGTGATCATCGGCGCGAGCGTCGGCATTGCGGTGTCGCCGCGCGACGGTGTCGATACGGACCTGCTTCTGAAGAACGCCGACATGGCGCTGTACCGCGCCAAGGCCGACGGGCGCGGCGCCTGGCGCTTCTTCAAGCCCGAGATGGACATCCAGGCGCAGGCCCGCCGCGGTCTTGAGCTCGACCTCAGGAATGCGCTTGCGAACAACGCCTTCCGGCTCTTCTATCAGCCGCTCATCAATCTGAAGACGAAGCGTATTTCGACCTGCGAAGCGCTGCTGCGCTGGCCGCACCCGGAACGCGGCATGGTGTCGCCGGCCGACTTCATTCCGATTGCCGAGGAGATGGGGCTGATCGTCGACATAGGCCGGTGGGTGCTGCGCGAGGCCTGCGCGGAATGCCGCAACTGGCCGCAGGACGTGCATGTCGCGGTCAACTTCTCGCCTATCCAGTTCCGGCGCGGCAACGTGCCCGAGATGATCCGGCAGGTGCTCGCGGAAACCGGGCTGGAGCCGAGCCGGCTCGATGTCGAAATCACCGAGTCGGTGCTGCTGCAGGACACACAGGCGACGCATGCGGCGCTCCGCCAGATTTGCGACCTGGGCGTGCAGATCTCGCTCGACGACTTCGGTACCGGCTATTCGAGCCTTTCCTACCTGCACAGCTTCCCGCTCCACAAGGTGAAGATCGATCGTTCCTTCCTCGAGGGGCTCGAATCCGGCGGCCGTTCGGAGATTCTGTTCCGAGGTATCGCGCGGCTATCGGCCGAACTTGGCATGGTCGTCGCGGTCGAAGGCATCGAGACGCAGGAGCAGCTTGCGCTCGTCGCGTCCGAGCCGAGCATCGAGGAGGTACAGGGATGGCTCTTCAGCGCGGCGATTCCGGGCAGTCAGATCCGGCAACTCCTCGTCTCCTCAACGCCATCGCCAGCTCTCGAAAAACGCGCCGTCAGGGATCCAAAAATACGGCTGGCGCCAGGCGTCGGCCGATAGCGATTCGCCATCTCGGCGGCCTCCTTGCGCAGTCCGGCAATAGCATCCGGACGGACGCCGGCAACGCTGCGTGTCGCACACCGCTGGGTATCGAAATGCCGCCTTCCTGTGCATGCCGTTAACCATTCTGATTAATATTCCCTCAACCGTGGGGGTTTCGCTTTGGTAAACAAAGCGTTACACTGCAGCCTTAAAGTGTTTCCGGGGCGCGGGACAAAAGGCGGCAGGAATGAGCGTTGTTGTGCTGAGGTCGGAGCAGGCTTTTTCCGACCGTCTTTCAGCGTTTACCCAAGCGGTCGACATCCGCCGCGCCGACACCGATGAAGACAGAGAGGCGATCTTCCGCCTTCGGTACGAGGCATACCTGAGCGAGGGCGCCATCGAACCGAACACCGGTCAGCGCTTCTCCGATCGCTTTGACGAAACCGAGAATGTCTGGCTGTTCGGCGTGCATTTCGAAGGCGCATTAGTCAGTTCGATCCGCATCCATGTCGTCACCGCGCAGTTCCCCGAGTCGCCTACGGTCGAAACCTTCGCGGACATCCTCCTGCCCGAGCTCAAGGCCGGCCGGGTCATCGTCGATCCGTCGCGCTTTGTCGCCGACCGCGTGGCATCGCGCGCGCGCCCCGAGATTCCCTATGTGACGGCTCGCATCGCGGTCGTTGCGATGCAGTATTTCAGCGCGGATATCGGCGTGGTCGCGGTGCGTAACGAGCACCGCGCCTTCTACCGGAAAGTGTTCCAGTTCACGCCGGTCGCGCCGCCGCGCAAATATCATGGACTGACCAAGCCGCTCGGGCTGATGATGGCGCGTCAGGAGGAAGTCCGGGATCGCGTACTCGGCGCTTATCCGTTCCTCCGGTCGACTCTCGCCGAACGGAGGCACCTTTTCGGGCCGCTCGCCGACGAACGCTTCGGCAAGACCGGCGCGGAACCGGAGCCGGAGAAGATACCGGCGACTGCCTGAGCCGGCGCTCCTCCCAGTCCACATCTACCGGAACCGGAATCGGCTGCTGATTCCCGCGGCGCTTTGGCGTATTTTCGCGCCGCATTCGCGCGGCCGCCCGGCTTGCGCATCCCCTGGATCCGGTTCGTTTCAGAAATGGTCTCACGCTTCATTCTCCGGAGAATCTTCGAATATCTGGGCAGCCGCCCGCACGGGAAAGTGCTGCGGGTCGAGTTTGCCGACGCATCTGTCTATCAGGGCGGACCTGCCGGCGCGCAGCCGGACGTGACGATCCGGTTCCGCACCGAGAGGGCGGAGTGGCGGACGCTCATCTTCTTCTATCATGGCCTGTTCGAGGCCTATGTCGATGAGGAAGTCGATTTCATCGGCGAGTATCCGGTCAGCATTATCGCCGAGATCGGGCACCGGTCAGGACTTGCGCGCGGCCGCACCTGGCGGAGGTTCCTGGAGAACCCGCTGAACGCCATCCGCCAGGTCTGGCAGGAACAGCAGCAGAACAACACCAGCCGTGCCCAGACCATCAGGAACGCCGATTTCCACTACGCCTATCACCCGGCGCTTTTCGAGCAGATGCTCGACGACACGGTCGGCTATTCGGAAGGCATCTGGACGCCGGACACCAGGACGCTCAACCAGGCGAAGTACAACAACTACGAATATGTCTGCCGGAAGCTTCGGCTCGAGCCGGGAATGAAGGTGCTGGAGGTCGGCTCAGGCTGGGGCTACATGCCGATCTACATGACCAAGCGCTACGGCGTGAACGTCACGGTCTACAATCCCGTGCGGCGGCAGAACGAGTACATGCGCGAGCGCTTCAAGCGGCACGGGGTGGCCGACGCCATCCGGCTCGTCGAGGGCGACCACCGCGACATCGTCCGCGAGGCGGGCAATTTCGACCGGTTCGTGTCGATAGGCGTGCACGAGCACGCCGGCTTCGCCAAAAGCCAGTACCGCCTCTGGGCGCGCGCGATCGCGACCGCGCTCCGCCAGGGCGGGGTCGGGGTCGTTTCGACGACGAGCTTCATGATCCGGTCGATGACCAATTTCCTCACGCTGAAATACATCTTCCCCGGGGGACATTTGCCGAGCCTGCCGCTGACGCTCACGGCGTTCGACGAGGCGGGGCTCATGCTGGTCGAGGTCGAGAACCTGTGGCCGCACTACCAGCGCACGGTCGCGCAATGGCGCGAGAATTTCGCGCGGCGCTGGCCGGAGATCCAGAAGGCGGATCCGGCGATATTCACCGAGCGTTTCCGGCGCCTGTGGAGCATGTACCTGGAGGGCACGACGGAAGTGTTCGGCGCTTCCCTGGACCTGTCACACATCATTTTCACGAAAGGCCGCGATGCAGACTACTATCCGCGCATGCGGGCGGCGCATCACACCGAGGCCGATTTCATCGGCGGCGACGCGGTGCCGGAGCCATATCGCTAGCCAGCCGGGCGCCGCGATCAGGCGCGCTCGACGCATTTCCTGTAGAGGTCGGAAAGTCGGCCCTCCGGGTCGTAGCGCCGCTTGAGCTGGTCGTAGGCGGGCTTGTTGTAGTTCGCCCAGAACTCCTCGGGCGTGAAATAGGAGTCGGAGTAGAGGGACTTGATGCCGCCAAGCTCGGCGAGTTTGCGCTCAATGAGGCGGTTGTAGTAGCCGGGTGGGCGCGGTTCGCGGAAGGTCTTGGAATCCCAGAATCCGAAATTCACGTAGAGCGCCTTCGGATCGATCGGCCAGAGCGAATAGCGCCTTTCGGGGTCGGGAGACCGGAACGGGCATATCCACACGGGCTCAAGGCCGATGTTCTTCTGGAAGAAATCCAGGAATTCCGGGGCGTGATCGATGGTGACGTCCACGTCCTGGATGATCGTTTCCTGGTGGATACCGAAGACCTTCCGGTAGGCCTTGCGGATGCCGTACCCCGGCGCCCAGTCGATTATCTTCTTGTAGAAGATCGAGTTGAGTCGCTTCTTGCCGAGAAGCCGGCGGACGATCGGGTTCTGCGCATAGAGGATGCGCGAGCACCAGAACCAGTCGGTGTCCCAGCGCCAGATGTAGTCGAGCGTCGTCAGGTAGTCGACTTCGCGCCGCTCGATCGAGCGGTAGTAGATGTTGAGATAGGTGTAGTCGCTGGTATAGGGCGCACTGTCGACGAAGCGGCCAATCGAAATGTAGTGGACGCCCGGCCGGAACACGACGCCATCGACGAAATCGACGCCAGGGTCGTCACAGAATTTCCGAAGCGCCTCGAAGAAGGCGATTGGGTCGGCGTAGCGGTGGTGGCGCACTTCGACAAACGGCTTCACCGGAATGACCCTCGCCTTGATGCGGAGCGCATAGCCGAGGGTACCGAAGGAATTCGGCAGGCCAAAAAAGAGATCCGCATGCTCGTTGGTCGGCGTAACTGTGAGAATGTCGCCGGCCGCGGTCATCACCTCCATCTCCTCGACCGTCTCGTGCGCAAGGCCATAGCGGAAAGAGGTCGCCTCGATACCGAGGCCGGCGCAGGCACCGCCGATGGTGATCGACTTGAGCTGCGGGACCACGCAGGGCATGACGCCCCTGGCGAGGCACGCGTCGGTCAGGTCGGCATAGGTGGTCATGGCGCCCGTATCGAGGAATCCGGCGACCGGATCGACGCTCAGCACTTCATTGAAGGCGCGAACATCGAGGCGCTGCGCCGGGGGGCGCTTGCGGCCGCGAAAAAGGTTCGAGGTGTCCTTCTCCAGCCGCACCTCGCCGCGCGAGGCCTGAATGGCGGCGCTCAGCGCCCGCTTCTTGTCTTCAAAGCTTGCCACGTCCGTCTCCGTCCGCCTGCCTGACGGCGATCCATCAAGCTTCGCGGATTCGCATTGTCAAGGCGAGGCATCGCCATCCGGTTCCTCCGGCGGGCGCGCGGTTTCCTTCGGCCCTCCGCTATGTTGATATGGGCGCGACGCTCCAGCCTGCCTTGAGGCTTTCATGATCCAGACGACGCCCCTGGCGGGAAAACTGACCCGCTTCTCCGTCGCGCCGCTTGCTTCAATGACACGGCATCTTGCCGATGTCGCTTCGGGAAGGGCGGCCGCCGATCTTGTCATCACCGGGGCGCGGGTTCTTTCGACCTATAGCGAGCGCATCCTTCCCGGGCGCGAGGTCTGGGTCGCAGGCGGACGCATCGCGGCGGTCAAGCCGGCCGGCGCTTACAAGAAGGGACTTGCGCCGCAGACGGTCTACGATGCGGAGGACGGCCTTGTCGCGCCCGGCCTCGTCGATCCGCACATGCACATCGAGTCGAGCATGGTAACCGCCTGTGCCTATGCGGAGGCGGCCCTTCTCAACGGAACGACGACGATCTTCTGCGACAGCCACGAAATCGGCAACGTGCTCGACGCCGAGGGCGTCGAGATGATGCTCGAGGACGCCCGGCATGCGCCGTTGTCGATCTTCCTCACCGTCCCCAGCACGGTGCCGGCGACCACGCCGGACCTCGAAACCGCCGGCGGCGACCTTACCCCGGAGAAGATCGGCAAGCTGTTCGACCGGTGGCCGGAGGCGGTGGCGCTCGGCGAGAAGATGGACTTCGTCTCCGTGACGCTGGGCGATCCACGCAGCCACGCAATCCTGGCAGCGGCACTTTCGCGGGGCCGGCCGGTCTCCGGCCATATCTATGGCCGCGAGTTCGTCGCGGCCTATGCCGCCAGCGGCGCCACGGACACCCACGAGGCCATCGACCGGGATATCGCGGACGATCTCCTGGACGCGGGGGTCTGGGTGTTCCTGCGGGGCGGCAACCCGGCGACGCCATGGAACAGCATCGTTGAGGCCGCAAAGACCGTCACCGAGCTCGGCGCGTCCGCGAAGCGGGTGTGCGTGTGCACCGACGATCGCGATGCGGACGATCTTCTTCATTTCGGGCTCGACTGGGTGACACGCGAGGCAGTGCGCCTGGGCCTGACGAAGGAGCAGGCATGGAGCGCCGGATCGCTTCATACGGCGACGCGCTACGCGATGGACGGCGAGATCGGCGGGCCCGGCGGCGGGCGGCGCGCCGACCTGGTGCTGCTCGACGACAGCCTGAACGTCCGCAACACATGGTATGGTGGCGTGCTGGCTGTCGAAGACCGGAAGATCACGCCGGTTGTCGACCAGACCCTCTCGCAGCGCTACCGTTATCCCGCGAGGGCCTACGCAACTATCCACGTTCCACGGATTCCGAAGCTCGTTCCGCCGGTGCCGGCGCACCGGGTAACGGCGAACGCCATCGGCATCGCACTTCCTGGCATCGTCACGCCGCACCGCCGGATTGCGGTAGAGCCGGCCGCGGACTGGGCGACCGTCCTGGAACGCGACAATCTCACCCATGTGGCGGTCATCGAGCGCCATGGGCTGACTGCCGGCCCCAATGTGGCACACGGACTCCTGCACGATTTCAGGCTGAAGAGCGGGGCGGTTGCCAGTAGCGTCGGACACGACTCGCACAATCTGATCGTCGCCGGGACGAACGAGGACGACATGCGGCTGGCGCTTGAGACGATCGTTGCCGCCAATGGCGGAATCGCCATCGTCGATCGGGGAAGGGTTGTGGCGACGGTCGCTTTGCCCGTCGCCGGGCTGCTTTCGGACAAGCGCGTCACGGAGGTTGCTGCGGAGACGCGCGCACTCAAATCCGCCTGGGAGAAGGCCGGCTGCCACATCCCCTATATGGGCTTCAACCTCCTTCCGCTGTCGGTCATCCCGGAACTGCGTATCACCGACAAGGGGCTGGTGCTCGTGACGGAGATGCGGATCCTGCCGCTCTTCGAGCCGGCGGATTGAGCGTTCCGAACCTTCAGCCGAGGAACTGGCGGCGCAGAATCTCGGCCGCCGCAACAAGCGAGGCGGTTAGTACCCCGGTGCCGACGAAGCCCGCCGCCACGAACACGCCGTCGCGCGTCACCATGCCGAGCGCGATCGCCGCAAGGCACAGTGCCTGCGGGAAGTTCAGAAACGGGATCGGCAGGAAAAGCAGGGTCGCCAGGTAAAGGCAGACGGCTCCGGCGATGCGCTCCGACCGGGCGAGCGCGAGCCAGCGCGGGCGGGCGAGGTTCTCCAGAAAATCGAGCACCGGACCGAGGTAGCGCACAATCGCGCGAAGCGCCGAGACGGGCATTTCGACCGCCCGCACCCGTTCGGGAATGCCCGCATGCTCGCCGAACAGAACGAGATGCGCGGCGACCAGTATCAGCGGGACGCCGAGAACCGCGCCCGCGCTCGGTATCGGCAGCGGAATCGCCTCCGGGAGAATGAGAATCAGGAGCGCCATTCCGTGCGCCCGCGCACCGAGAGCGTCGATGACGGCACCGAACGGAACCGCGGCCTCCTCATGCGCCGCCAGGCTCCGGAGCACCGACGAGAGCTGGTGCTGGCCGTGGAGCTGGCGGAACCAGCGATGCCGGTGCCTGTGGTTTTTGGCGCCGCCCGCCTCGTCGGCGCCCGGCTCGGCTGACTGGGGGCGATTGTCGGGTTGCACGCTCAATCGCCCCGCAGCCATCAGTGGTAGAGAAACTCGGCGCAGCGCGGTGCATCCACGAGACGGCGCGTGGTCGAGCCGAACAGGGCTTCGCGAAACCCGCGGTGTCCGTAAGCGCCCATTACGAGCGTGCCGATGTCGCGATCGGCCACCTCGACATTGAGGATCTCGGCAGGATGCGCGCGAGAGACCACCGGCACGACGGAAACATCGTATCCGTGCGCGCGCATGTAGGTGGCGGCAGCGCTGCACCGGCGGGCGGCAATTTCCTGGTCCGGATCGATCGACACGACCTGGACGCCCTGACCTTCCGCGATCCGGAGGAGAACGAACATCTGAATGGCGCGCATGGATGGCAGACTGCCGTCATAGGCGACCAGGACGCGGTTGCTGGCGGGCAAGGCATCGGGGCAAACAATCACCGGACGCGGCGATTCGAGCAGCAGCCGCTCGATCATCCCCGAAAGCGTCTGTCTGGTCCTGCCATGGAACGTCGTGTCGTGGCCGGTGATCAGAATATCGTGCGTCTCGGCCGCGAGCAGGAGCGTCGTCGCGGGATCGCCGGCGAAGGAGAGCCATTCGAACTCGACGTCCCGCTTCGCACATTCCTCGCGGAACCGCTCACGCAGGCGGTCGCGCGTCTCCTCTGCCTTTTCGAGGAGCTGCCTGTCGCTCATGACCTTGAAGGCCATGGCGCCGAGCGGCACCGGCTCGCTCGCCTCGATGAACTCCAGATCGACGCCGGCCAGACCGGCGAGCCTGGCACCGGTGGCGCGCGCCAGGCGAAAGCCGTATTCGCGCGCCGCTTCCGACGACGGCGACTCTCCCATCAGAACGAGAATGCGTTTCAGCATCGAGTATCCCCGGACAGCCGTCCCTAAAGAACCCGTTTTGACGCGATTGTCCATTGGCCGGCCAACCGGTTCCTCCCGGTTTGATCTGAATCATTTCCACGGTCGGCGGCCCGGTTAACGGTGACTTGCAGCGACCGACGGTGTCGGCCGTCCGGTCATTACGGGACCGGAACACATCCGACGGAGGACGATTATGAAGATACTGAAACAAGGCGCCGCGTTCCTGCTGGGCGCGGGTCTTCTTTTCGCCGGCGCCGCCGCGCAGGCCGGCGGCACGGTCGAAGTACTGCACTGGTGGACATCGGGCGGCGAAGCGAAGGCGGTCGGGGAGCTCAAAAAGGCGTTCGAGGCGCAAGGCGGAACATGGATCGACTCGCCGATCGCCGGCGGCGGCGGCGATGCCGCAATGACAGCGCTGCGGGCGCGCGTGGTGGCCGGCAATCCGCCAACCGCGGTGCAACTCAAGGGCCCCGGCATCCAGGAGTGGGCCGAGCAGGGCGCACTCAACGACGTGGACGACGTCGCCAAGAAGGAGAACTGGGACGCCGTCCTGCCGCCGGTGCTCGCAAGCATCATGAAGTACGAAGGCAAGTATGTGGCAGCACCGGTGAACATCCACCGGGTCGACTGGATCTGGGCCAACCCGGCGGTGCTCGCCAAGGTCGGCGCCACCATGCCAACGACATGGGACGAGTTCAACGCGACGGCCGACAAGCTCAAGGCGGCGGGCATCACGCCGCTCGCGCATGGCGGCCAGCCGTGGCAGGACGCAACCGTGTTCGAGGTGGTGGTGCTCGGAATCGGCGGGGCCGATTTCTACCGCAAGGCGCTGGTCGAGCTCGACCAGTCGGCGCTCACCAGCGACACGATGGTGAAGGCATTCGACCAGCTGCGGAAGCTGCGCGGCTATGTCGATCCCAACTTCTCCGGCCGCGACTGGAACCTTGCCACCGCGATGGTCATGAACGGCGAGGCCGCATTCCAGATTATGGGCGACTGGGCGAAGGGCGAGTTCCTGGCGGCGGGAAAGAAGCCGGGGACGGACTTCCTTTGCGCTCCGGCACCGGGAAACGCCTACATCCTGAACTCCGACAGCTTCACCTTCTTCAAGGTGTCGGGCGCCGACCGGCTGGAAGGCCAGAAGGTGCTGGCGAGCCAGATCATGTCGCCGAGCTTCCAGGAGACGTTCAATCTCGCGAAGGGATCGATCCCGGCCCGGATCGACGTGCCGATGGACAAGTTCGACTCGTGCGCAGTGAAGTCGCATGACGACCTTGCCGCGGCGATCAAGTCGAATGCGCTGGTACCGAGCATGGCGCACGAAATGGCAGTGCCGCGGACCATCCGCGGGGAGTTTCTGGATGTCGTAACCAACTTCTTCAACTCCGACCAGAGCTCCCAGGACGCCGTGAAAGCGCTGTCCGACGCGATCAAGCGCGCACAAGGCTAGGCGAGGCACCAGGAACTGCAAGCGACGGACCGGACCCGGGCGGGCCCGGTCCGCATTTTGAAGGGCATTCCATGCGCCGTCTGGAACGCTGGCTTCCGCAGATCGTGGTGGCGCCGCTCTTCGCGATCAGCCTGTTCTTCGTATACGGCTTCATCGCCTGGACGGTTTACATCTCGTTCAGCAAATCGCGGGTGCTGCCGGTTTATGAACTCGCAGGGCTTGCCCGGTATGAACAGCTCTGGGCGACGCCACGCTGGTATGTGGCGCTCAGCAACCTTTTCATCTTCAGCAGCCTTTTCATCGCGGGCTGCCTTGCGATCGGCATCCTGCTCGCAATCCTTCTCGACCAGCGGATTCGCATCGAGGGAGCGCTGCGGACGATCTATCTCTACCCCATGGCGCTGTCGTTCATCGTTACGGGGACAGCATGGAAGTGGATCCTCAATCCGGGGCTCGGCATCGAACATCTGGTGCGGGAACTCGGATTCACCGGCTTTCGTTTCGACTGGCTGATCGATCCCAACTTCGCCATCTATACCGTGGTGATCGCCGGCATATGGCAGTCGTCTGGCTATGTCATGGCACTCTTTCTGGCGGGACTTCGTTCCGTCGACGACGAGATAATACGCGCCGCGGCGATAGACGGCGCCGGACCGATCCGCATCTACACGCGCATCATACTCCCGATCGTGCGGCCGGTCTTTCTCTCCTCCGTCATCATTCTCGCCCACCTGGCGATCAAGAGCTTCGACCTCGTGGTTGCGCTGACGGGCGGCGGACCCGGATACGCGACCGATATGCCGGCAACCTTCATGTACTCCTTCGCGTTCCAGCGCAGCGAGCTCGGCATCGCGGCGGCGAGCGCCGTCATGATGCTCGTGACCATCATGGCCATCATCGTCCCCTATCTGTATTCCGAACTTCGCGGGGGGCGCCGGTGAACAGGGCCGCTGCATCGGGAATCGTCCGGCCGAAGGGAACGCGGCAGGCGGTGCTGCGCCTTCTGCTGTTCGCCGCGCTGGCCCTGTTCGCGCTCTACTATCTGATCCCGCTTCTGGTGATGATTGCCACGTCGTTGAAAACCTTGGAAGAAACGCGCACTGGGACGCTCATCAGCTGGCCTCGCGAGATAACGTTCGAACCGTGGCTGAAGGCATGGGATTCCGCTTGCGTCGGCGTGCGCTGCGACGGGCTCAAGCCGTACTTCCTCAACTCGGTCATGATGATCGTGCCGGCCGTGCTCATTTCCACGGCTCTTGGAGCCATAAACGGCTACGCGCTGACGAAATGGCGGTTTCGCGGTGCCGACACGATCTTCGGACTTATGCTGTTCGGTGCGTTCATCCCCTTCCAGATCGTGCTTCTGCCGATGGCCCGCACACTTGGCGCGCTGGGCCTCGCCGGATCGGTGACCGGCCTGGTCCTCGTCCACACCGTATACGGCCTTGCGTTCACAACGCTGTTCTTCCGCAACTTCTTCATCGGCGTATCGAGCGGGATCGTGCAGGCCGCGCAGATCGACGGCGCGGGCTTCTTCGGCATCTTCTTCCGCGTGATGCTGCCGTTGGCGCCGCCCGCCATCGTGGTGACCGTTATCTGGCAGTTCACGCAGATCTGGAACGATTTCCTGTTCGGCGTTGCGTTTACCGTAGGCGACAGCAATCCGGTGACCGTCGCGCTCAACAATGTCGTCAACACATCGACCGGCGTGAAGGAGTACAATGTCGACATGGCGGCGGCGATGATCGCTGCCCTGCCGACGCTTCTCGTCTACATCGTCGCCGGACGGTATTTCGTGCGCGGGCTAGCCGCCGGCGCACTCAAGGGATAGTCATGGGGAGCGTTCGTCTCGGCGAAGTGTGGAAGCGCTTCGGAGCCGTCGAGGTGATCAAGGGGATCAGCCTGACGATCGAGGACGGCGAATTTGTCGTGCTCGTCGGCCCGTCGGGCTGCGGGAAATCGACGCTGCTCAATCTGATCGCCGGGCTGGAAACCCTGTCGGGCGGAACCATTCACATCGGCGACCGCCTGATCAACGACGTGCCGCCGAAGGACCGCAACATTGCGATGGTCTTTCAATCCTACGCGCTCTACCCGACGAAGACCGTGCGGAAGAACATAACGTTCGGCATGGAGATGCGGGGCGTCCCCGCGGACGAGCAGGAGCGGGCGCTCAGGCAGGTGTCGGAACTCCTGCATGTCGAGCCGTTCCTGGAGCGCAAGCCTGGCGAGCTTTCGGGCGGACAGCGCCAGCGCGTGGCCATGGGTCGCGCGCTGGTGCGCAATCCCGACGTATTTCTGTTCGATGAACCGCTTTCGAACCTCGACGCCAAGCTCCGGATCGAAATGCGAACCGAGATCAAGAAACTGCACCAGCGTCTCGGCAAGACCATCGTCTATGTAACCCACGACCAGATCGAGGCGATGACGCTGGCTTCGCGGATCGCGGTCATGGACAACGGCCACATCCGCCAGTTCGCGCCGCCGGAGGAGGTCTATGAGAATCCGGAGGACCTATTCGTTGCGGGGTTCATGGGCTCGCCGTCGATGAACATCGTGCGCGGCCGCGTCGTGCAGAACGGCGCCGGCGCAGTCGTGGAGGTGACCGACCGGGAGGGGACGATCCGGTTTCCGGTGCCGGAGCATCTTGCCGGCACAGTCGCGAACCGGCCCGGCAGGGAGGTTCAGCTCGGCCTCAGACCGGAGACGATCACCCGGCAGGGCATGCAGCAGCCCGGCCGCAATCTCTTCCGTTTCGAGCGGACGGTGGAGGTCGTCGAGCCAACCGGACCCGATACCATGCTGGTGTTCACGCTGGGCGACATCGAGGCGATCGCCCGGGTGCGGCCGGAGGATCGAACCGAGCCCGGAACGCGGTTCCCGTTCGAAGTCGACATGGGCAAGGCAAAGCTGTTCGATCCGGATACCGGGAAGCGCCTCGGAACGAGCGGAAGCGGCGAGAGGGAAGTTCGATGACCGAGCGCAACGACGAAGTTGTCTGGTTCGAGGCGCTGGGGCGCGGCGACGTTCCGCGGGTCGGCGGAAAAAACGCTTCGCTCGGCGAGATGGTCGCCCATCTCGGGGCGCGCGGCGTTGCAGTGCCGCCGGGATTCGCCACGACGGCGGCGGCCTATTGGCGGTTCCTCGAAGAGAACAGGCTGAAGGAGACGATCGCGACCACACTGGCGCAACTCGTCGCCGGACGACTCCAGCTCGCCGAGGCGGGGCAGGCCATTCGCCGCGCCATCATCGGCGGCCAGTGGCCGAAGGAAACCGCGGACGCCATTCTCACCGCGTACCGCGAACTGGGTCGGCGCACGGGCAAACAGGAAGCCGACGTGGCAGTGCGGTCGAGCGCCACGGCCGAGGATTTGCCGGACGCCAGCTTTGCGGGCCAGCAGGAGACCTTCCTCAACATCCGCGGCGAGACGGCGCTGCTCGATGCCTGCCGGCGCTGCTACGCCTCGCTGTTCACGGACCGGGCCATCAGTTACCGCCAGGCCAAGGGGTTCGACCACATGAAGATCGCGCTGTCGGTCGGCGTGCAGTCGATGGTGCGCTCCGACCTCGGCGGCGCCGGGGTCATGTTCACCATCGACACGGAAACCGGCTTCGACAAGGTGGTCGTGATCGATGCCGCGTGGGGGCTGGGTGAGACGGTGGTACAGGGCGCGGTCGATCCGGACGAATACCAGGTGTTCAAGCCCTTGCTTTCCGACGAGAAATCGAAGCCGATCGTGGAAAGGCGGCTCGGCAGCAAGATGCAGAAGATGATCTATGCGACGGGCGGCCAGAAGCCGACCCGCACGGTGCCGACTTCCAAGGCGGAGCGAGCCGCGTATGTGCTGTCGGACGGCGAGATCCTGCAGCTCGGGCGCTGGGCGGCGATCATCGAGGATCACTACGGCCGGCCGATGGATATCGAATGGGCGAAGGACGGCGAGAGCGGCGGCCTGTTCATCGTACAGGCGCGGCCGGAAACCGTGCAGTCGCGCAAGGGCATTGGCGAGTACAAGACCTACCGGATCAAAAGCCGGGGCCGCCGTCTGGCCACGGGGCTCAGCATCGGAGAGGCCATCGTTACCGGACGCGTCTGCCTGATCGAGAGCGCCCGCGACATCGGCCGCTTTGTGGAGGGCTCGGTTCTGGTGACGCAGAATACCGACCCCGACTGGGTGCCGATCATGAAGAAGGCCGTCGCGATCGTCACCGACCGCGGCGGGCGGACATCGCATGCCGCCATTGTCAGCCGCGAGCTCGGGCTTCCGGCGATCGTCGGCACCGGCGATGCCACACGGGTGCTGCACGAGGAGCAGGAAATAACGGTCTCCTGCGCCGAGGGCGATCAGGGCTTCGTCTATGAGGGCTTCGCCGATTTCGAGGTGGAGGACCTCGACCTTCGCGACATGCCGAAGACGCGCACGCAGGTGATGCTCAATCTGGGCAATCCGGGCGCGGCGTTCCGGTGGTGGCGGCTGCCGGCGGACGGTGTGGGGCTCGCGCGGATGGAGTTCGTGGTCAGCAACCACGTGAAAGTGCATCCGATGGCGCTCGTGAACTTCGACCGGCTCGCGGATGCCGAGGCAAAGCGCACCATCGCCGAGTTGACGGAGGGATACGCCGACAAGACGGAGTATTTCGTCGACCGGCTGTCGCGCGGACTTGCGCGGATCGCCGCAGCGCTCTATCCGAAGCCGGTCATCGTCCGCATGAGCGATTTCAAGACCAACGAGTACGCCAACCTCATCGGCGGGGCGGCCTTCGAGCCGAAGGAAGAGAACCCGATGATCGGCTTCCGCGGCGCCTCCCGCTACTACTCGCCCCGCTACAAGGACGGCTTTGCGCTGGAATGCCGCGCGATCCGGCGGCTGCGCGAGGACATGGGTTTCCGCAACGTCATTGTGATGATCCCGTTCTGCCGTTCGGTAACGGAAGCCGACCGGGTGCTCGCCGTCATGGCAGAGAACGGACTCAGGCGGGGCGAGAACGGGCTTCAGGTCTATGTGATGTGCGAGATACCGTCCAATGTGATCCTTGCCCCCGCGTTCGCGGAACGGTTCGACGGATTTTCCATCGGCAGCAACGATCTCACGCAGCTCACGCTTGGAATCGACCGCGACTCGGAGGAACTTGCCGGTCTGTTCAACGAGCAGGACGAGGCCGTGAAGTGGATGATTGCGAGCGTCATTCGCGAGGCGCACAAGGCCGGCGCCAAGGTCGGCCTCTGCGGACAGGCGCCGAGCGATCATCCCGAATTCGCAGCGTTCCTCGTCGAATGCGACATCGACTCGATCTCCGTCAGTCCGGACAGCTTCGTCGCGGTGAAGCGGGAGGTCGCGGCGGCAGAAGGCAGCCGAAAGGCGGTCCGGGCCCGAGGGTAGCAGCAGCCGCAAGGATGAGTCGGGCCGATTCTCGAAGGCGGCGACAGCCCAGACCTAAGCGGCAGGGAAGCGCTTGAGGATGGCGATCACCTCCTCGTCCGGCACCTGACGGAAGTCGGCGTAGTAGAAGCCGATCGCGCCGAAGCTGACGTGCTGTTCCAGGCAGACAATGTCGTCGACCTCGGCCTTCAGCGCGGCGACGGTGTCGGTCGGAGCGACCGGCACCGCGAGCACCAGTTTCTTCGGTTTGCGTGCCCGCACGGCGCGCAGTGCCGCGCGCGTGGTGGCACCCGTTGCGATCCCGTCGTCGACCACGATCACGGTTCGGTCCGCAATCCCGGCGCGCGCACGATCCTTGAGATAGTGCTTCCTTCGACGCTCGATCTCCGCCAGCTCGGCATCGCGGACGCGCTCGAACTCGGCTTCGCTGACGCCGCTGGCGCGAATTACATCCTCGTTGCGGACCACGACAGGCTCGGCGCCATCCACCACCGCGCCCATGGCCAGCTCCGGCTGGTACGGCACGCCGATCTTGCGCACCAGAATCAGGTCGAGCGGCGCCTCGAGTGCGGCCACCACCTCGGCGGCAACCGCCACGCCTCCTCGCGGAAGCGCCAGGACCACGGGATTCTCCTGCCGGTATTTCGCCAGAGCGGCTGCAAGCCGCCTGCCCGCGTCAGCCCTGTCCCTGAACGGCATTGAGCGTCCCCTTCCTGCGCCCGCCCGAAAGGTGGATGCGGAACCACCGCGCCGCGTTTTCGCAAACCGCTTCCAGCGTACCCGGTTCGGAAAACAGATGCCCGGCGCCCGGAACAATCACCAGCTTCTTCTCCCCGGGGAGTCGTGCGTGGGCCTGCTCATTGAGCTCAATCACGCCGAAGTCCTCGCCGCCGACGATCAGCAGGGTCGGAACGCGAACGCGATCCAGCGCATCGCCGGCAAGGTCGGGGCGGCCGCCGCGGGACACGACGGCGCCGATGCGATCGCCGAATCGCGCGGCGGCGACCAGAGCGGCCGCGGCGCCCGTGCTCGCGCCGAAAAGACCAAGCGGCAGCTTGGCGACCGCAGGCTCGTTGCCAATCCACGCGATGGCGTGGCCCAGGCGTTCTGCAAGCAGCGGGATGTCGAACACCTTCGACCGGTCTCCCTCTTCATCGGGCGTCAGCAGGTCGAACAGCAGGGTCGCGATTCCGTGCCGGTTCAAATAGCCGGCAACGGCCCGGTTCCGCGGGCTCAGCCTGCTGGAGCCGCTGCCGTGAACGAACGCCACAAGCGCAAACGCGTTCTCCGGTATCGTCAGGTCACCGGCCAGCCCGACGGGCGGAATGCGTATGTCGGCCGATTGCGTCACGGCGCCCCCGACGCTGCCTCTGGAAGCATCTGCGGTACTTCGACAGAACGCAAGCCCGGCGGCGTTGACGCCGATCAACCCCGCAAGCAGGTCAACCGATCGGCCGATCGTCGGTTTTCACGAAGAGCTCGCGGTCGGCGGATGTCTCGGTTACCGATCCGACGACCATGACGCGTTGCTCAAGGCGAATGTCGGCAGACGACGCGCCGATCCTGAAGACAATCTCGCCCGGTTCGACCACGATATGCAGATTCTCGTCGGTGAAGCTCAAAATGTCGGAATGCAGGTCGAAAGAGACTCGCCGCGATTCCCCTGGCGCAAGGCGCACACGCCGGAAGCCCTTGAGTTCGATCACGGGGCGCACGACGCTCGCCACCGGATCGGCGATATAGAGCTGCACGACCTCTTCCCCGCCGACTGCGCCGGTGTTGGTCACCGTACAGGACACCTCCACACGCTCGCCGATCGGCCATTCCCGGCGGCTGATCGCAATGTCGGAATAGGCGAAGGGCGCGTAGCCCAGGCCATGGCCAAAAGCAAAGACAGGCTTGTAGTACTCCGCGCGCGGCAACCCGCCGGACAGGAGCCGGTGATTGTAGTACATCGGTTCTGCACCGGCGCCCGGCGGGAAGGTCACGGTCAGTTTGCCGCTCGGATTGACCTTGCCGGAAATGACGCGTGCAACGGCGCCGGCGCCCTCGGCACCAGGGAAGCCGGCAAACAGAATCGCGGAGGCGCGCGGTTCGATCGCGGTCAGGTCGTACGGCCGTCCGGCGAACAGCACGACAATCGTCGGCGTGCCGGTTGCAAGCACCGCGTCGACGAGCGCTGCCTGCATGCCGGGAAGATCGAGCGAGGCCACGTCGCACCCCTCGCCCACGGTGCCGGTGGCGAAAATGCCGGCCATGTCTCCGACGGCGAGAATCGCGATATCGCTTTCCCCGGCAAGGGCCGCCGCCGCCGCGATACCGGAATCGTCCATGTCCACCAGCCCGCGGTCCGGATCGGGCACGGGTTCGCCTTCGACGAAAAAGAGCCGGCGAGCGTCGGCAGGCAGAATCCGGCAACCTTGCATGTAGCCGATGCGTTCGGTGCCGTACTCGGCCACAAGCGCATCGCGCAGTGTGGCGGCGACTTGCGGTACGACGCCGTCCCGGCTCCAGCGCTGCGTGACAGGGAAATGATAATTGCCGAAGAGCGCAAGCTGGTCGTCGGCGGACGGACCAATGAGCGCAATCCTGCCCGGGCTCCTGAGCGGCAGGATACCGTCGTTCTTCAGCAGCACGATCGAGCGCTCCGCAACCTCGCGGTTGAGCGCGGCGTCGGATTTCAGGACGTAGGGGCCGCCTTCCTCGACAAACGGCCGCTCGAACAGGCCGAGCGCGTATTTCTGTGCGAGTACTCGCCGCACCGACAGATCGATTTCGTCCTCGGTGAGGAGACCGCGTTTGACGGCCTCGGGCAACGAAACAGTGCATTCGGTGACGGGCAGTTCGACGTCGAGGCCGGCATGCAATGCGCGGGCGGCGGCCTCCGCGTCGTCAGCGGCTATCCGGTGTCGCGTCCGCAGGAAGCGGATGGCGAAGTAATCCGAGACCACCACGCCGGCGAAGCCCCAGCGCTCGCGCAGGACTTCCGTGAGCAGAAACCGCGAGGCGCTGCCGGGCACGCCATCGAGATCGTGGTAGCAACTCATGATCGATTGGGCGCCGCCGGCCTTTACCGCCATCTCGAAGGGCAGCAGGAACACGTCGTTCAACTCGCGCGGACCGACGTGCACGGGGGCATGGTTTCGACCGCCCTCCCCGGCCGAATGGCCTGCAAAGTGCTTCGGGGTGGCAACGACGCCCTGGCGGAGGTCGTCACCCTGCAGGCCCCGGACATAGCTCGTCACCATCGCGCCCACGAGGTACGGGTCCTCGCCGATGCATTCCTCGACGCGGCCCCAGCGGGCGTCGCGAACGACATCGGCGACCGGGCCAAGGCCCTGGTGCGCGCCGATCCGGCGCATCAGAATACGTATGCTGTCCGCGATCCGCCGCGCGAACCCGGGGTCCCATGTCTGACCGAGGTTGATCGCATCGGGAAACAGCGTGCCTTCCAGCGCCATGAGGCCGGCAAGGCACTCCTCATGCACGATTGCCGGGATGCCGAGACGGGTCTCCTCCATTAGCAGCTTTTGCAAGGCGTTCAACGCCTTGACGCCATCGCTGAACGGGACGTGACCGGTTCCGAAAGGCCGGGTGACGTGCCCGATCCCATGCTTCAGCGCGGTGCGGATATCCGGGCCCTGGGCGAAGTTCGGATCGAGCACAAAGGTTCCGCTGGACTTGTCGAAATTGACCCAGATCGAGCGAAGCTGAGCAATCTTCTCGTCGAGATTCATGCGCGCCAGCAGCGCGCGGGCGCGCTCATCCGGATTGTCGCCCCCTGTATTCCGCATTACCGCCTCCGCCCCGCTTGTTGCACCGGCGCCCGCCGCAGGATGACACGATGACGGCAATCACCCTGCCACAACGGCGCGCATGCCGCTATTTTCCCGGTCGCATGGCAGTACCGATCGAAAGGCCCGTGCATGAGGATCGACCTTCGTCCCGTCGCCGTTCCCGATTTCGGCGTGCCCGAGGAACCGCCCCCGATACCCGAAACAACCCATGTGCGGCGTTGTGCGGAAACCTACCGGCGCGCGGGATCCGACTGGGTTGTCGTCTACGCCGATCGCGAGCATTTCGCCAATCTCATGTTCCTCGCCGGATTCGAACCGCGGTTTGAGGAGGCCCTGCTGCTGCTTGGCCCTTCGGACCGGCGGGTGCTGGTTGTGGGGAACGAGGGCAGAGGCTATGCGCCGGTTGCGCGCCTGCCCGGACTCGAGGTGCGGCTGGCGCAGTCGCTCGGCCTCATGGGACAGGATCGGTCGGCGCAGCCGAGCATCGAGGCGGTGCTTCGCGACAGCGGCCTGACAGGGGGACATTCGGTCGCGATCGTCGGCTGGAAGTACCTGGAGGCGTTCGAGTGGCCGGGAGAGCGGCGCGGCATGTTCGTGCCCCACTGGCTGGTGGCGGTGCTGGAGAAGATTGCCGGCGATCCCGCGGCCATCCGCGATGCGACGCCGCTGCTGATGCATCCCGAAACAGGGCTAAGGTCGGTTGTCGATGCAGATCAGATCGCCGCCTTCGAATGGGCGGCGAGCCGCGCGTCGGCGGCGGTGTGGCGGATCGTGGCGGGTACACGCCCCGGCGATACCGAACTCCGGGCTGCGTCACGCATGGGTTACGCCGGGGAGCCGTTGAGCTGCCACGCGATGCTGGCTTCCTCGGAGGGCCCGGCACCGGTGATCGGGTTGCGCAGTCCGACGGCCCGCGCGCTTCGGCGCGGCGACGGTGTGACAACCGCGATCGGCTATTGGGGCGGGCTTTCCTGCCGGGCGGGTCTCCTTGCGGAGAGCGACGACGCTTTCCTCCCGGTGGCCAAGGCCTATTTTGCCGGACTGCTCGCATGGTACCGCACAGCGGACATCGGCATTTCGGGCGGCGCGCTCCACGAGGCTGTCGCCGGCACGCTGGCGCGCGGCGGGCTCAGGTCGGCACTCAATCCGGGTCACCTTGTGAGCTACGACGAATGGAGCCATAGCCCCGTGCGGCCGGGATCGAACGAAACGCTCCGCTCGGGCATGGTATTTCAGGTCGATATCATTCCCGAGCCGCTTCGCCCCGGATGGGCGCTCAATTGCGAGGATACCGTCGTTTTCGCCGACGCGGCACTGCGCAGCGAAATCGAGAAGCGGCATCCTGGAACGGGGGCGCGGATCCGCGCGCGCCGCGCGTTCGTGCAAACGGCGCTTGGCGTTACTCTCGCCGAGAGCATCCTGCCGCTTTCCAATATCCCCCTTTGCCTGCCGCCGTTCTGGCTCGCGCCCGACCGGCTGCTCGCGCCGGCACCATAGGAACCTGCGTCTCATGTCCGACGACACGTACGAAGTATTCGCCGTGAAATATGCGCATCACGAGCGGCATTCGCCGGAGAATTTCATCGGCGGCGATCCCCACGACGTGCCAATGCCTCTCGACTATTTCGTCTGGGCGATCCGCAGCGCATCGCGAACATTCGTGGTGGATACGGGATTCACCAGAGAAATGGCGCTCAAACGCGGGCGTCAGCACATCCGCTCGCCCGGCGAGGGGCTGAAGACTATCGGAATCGACCCCGGTGCGGTCGAAGACGTCGTCATCACCCACATGCACTACGACCATGCCGGCAATCTCGGCCTGTTCCCGCGCGCACGCTTCCACATACAGGACCGCGAGATGGGGTACTGCACAGGCCGGTGCATGTGCCACGCGCATCTGCGCCAGACCTTCGAGGCCGACGACGTGGTCGCGATGGTGCGTCATCTATTCGACGGGCGCGTGCAATTCCACGATGGAACGAGCGAACTTGCGCCCGGCGTCACGGTTCATCTCATCGGGGGGCACGCGCTCGGCCTGCAGGCAGTCCGGGTCAGGACGCGGCGCGGCCATGTCGTTCTGGCGTCCGACGCTTCGCATTTCTATGCCAATTGCGAGCAGGGCAGGCCGTTTCCGGTCGCGGCAAATGTCGCGGAAACGCTGGAGGGCTACCGGATCATCCGCGAGCTCGCCTCCTCACCCGGGCACATCATTCCCGGTCACGACCCGCTCGTGCTCGCCCGCTATCCGGCTGCGGGGGCGGGGCTGGAAGGCGTCGTGGCGCGGCTCGATGCGGATCCTGCCGCCTGACGGTCCAGACCCGACAGGTGCTCCACCGTTCGCATCATCATGGTGAAGTCCGAGTCGGCGCCATAGAGCGCCGCCGTGATCTCCAGCATCTGCCGGGCAGCACGACCGACCATGACCGACATGCCGAGTGCCTCCGCCTCTTCAAGGCAAAGCCGGACGTCCTTGAACGAAAGGCCGGTCGAGAAGCCGAAGTCGAAGGTACGCGGCAGGATCGCGCGGGGAAACTTTTCCTCCGATGCGCTGCTCCGCCCGCTGCTGGCGTTCAGAATCTCGACCATCTTCACGGGATCGAGGCCGGCCCTCTCGCCCAGAGCCACCGCCTCGCACGTGACAGCAAGCGTGGTCGCCGCGACAAGGTTATTCGCCAGTTTCATCATCTGCGCGCTACCCGGTCGCTCGCCGATGTAGAACAGGCGACCAAAGGTCTTCAACAGCGGCTCGAACGTGTCGAAGGCGGTGCGCGGGCCTGAAACCATCACCGCGAGCGTGCCCTTTCTTGCACCGCCCACGCCGCCGCTCACGGGCGCGTCGAGACTTACAATCCCGCGCTCGCGGAGCGCTGCTGCGACCTCCGATGCGGTGCGGGGGCCGCTGGTCGACAGATCGATGTAGGCGCGGACCTTGCCGCCGTCGACGATCCCGCTCTCGCCGATCGCGACCGCGCGCACCACTGGCGGCGTCGGCAGGCTCACGAGGACCGTTTCCGCCCTGTCGGCCACCTCCCGGACAGAGGCGGCGCCTGCCGCGCCGCGCGCAACGAGCGGCGCCATGGCGTCGTCGCGGACGTCGAAGACGACCAACTGACGGCCGGCATCGAGCAGCCGCCCCGCGAAGACGCTGCCCATGTTGCCCAACCCAATGAATCCGATGGCATCCGACGGCATCAGCGTGCTCCCGGCTTTCCATTTTCTTGCATCACAATCTTGTCCCGGCTGCCGGTAAGCGGACCATTCGTCAGCCCGGACGGAATCTGTTACCGGCAGGCGCTACCGGGCGAGCCCGGTTTCTTTGATGGCATGGAGGATAAAGATGTCCAAGGAAGTCTTCGAGCGCGGATTGGCAATCAGGAAGGAAGTGCTGGGCGCGGAGTTCGTCGAGAACTCGTTCCGGACGGCCGACGATTTCAATCGGCCGATGCAGGAGCTGGTCACCGAATATTGCTGGGGTGCAGTCTGGGGGCGCGAGACGCTGCCGCGCAAGATACGCAGCATGCTGAACCTGGCCATGCTCAGCGCACTCAATCGGCCGCACGAACTGGAATCGCACATCAAGGGCGCGCTGAAAAACGGCGTCACGCGCGAGGAGATCCGCGAGGTGCTGCTCCAGGTTGCCATCTATTGCGGCGTGCCGGCGGGCGTCGACGCCTTTCGGACAGCACGCAAGGTGTTTGCCGAGATCGACGAAACGAAGCCGGCGTGAGTGCATACAAGAGATCAGGCGCAGGACACTCCTGCGGACCGCAGGCGTTTTGGGCATCTGTTTGCTGCCGGTTGGGTGCAAATCTTGCGCAATGCATGTAAATTTACTGGTACGGGATATGTAATGAACATCGCATCGATGTAAATTTACATGAACGGTTTTGTAATGCGCTTCGCATTTGCTTGATTTGACCTTCGCCCGTCCGGTGATAAGAATTCGGAGCCTTTGTTGGGAGGATTCAGGTCATGATCAAAGCAAGCAAGCTTTCCGCAGCTGTTGCGCATGCCGCGGTCGTCGGCACACTTCTGATTACCGTTCCTGCGGGCGCGGCAGAACTCGTCAAGAATGGAGGAATGAACGGCAGCGCCAACTGGTGGTGGACGGAAGCGACGACCAAGGGGGCGGTGGAGAATGGCCAGCTCTGCGCTGACGTGCCGGCGGGCACCGTCAATCCGTGGGATGTCATCCTCGGCCAGAACGATATCTCCTTACAGCAGGGCCAGCAGTACAAGCTTTCGTTCAAGGCTTCCGGCGATCCCAGCGGGCCGGTGCGCGCCATAGTGGGGCTTCAGGTCCCACCCTACACTACGTATTTCGAACTGAAGCGGACCGCTCCGCCCGGCGGGAAGTCCTTTTCCGGAACCTTCACGTCGCCTGTTACGCTGTCCAATGCGCAGGTCGCCTTCCAGGTTGGCGGGGCCAGCAAGCCGTGGAAGTTCTGCGTGGACAACGTTTCGCTACAGTAGCGGCGTATTCCGAACCCGTTGTGTCGAAAAAGTCTGGGTGAACTCCATCGCCGGCTTTCGCGCCGGCGATGTGATCGCCGGGAGCGTGAACCCACAACCTCAGCGGATGCTCACCAGCCCGTCCGGAACCGAACGCAGAGGAGCAGGTCATGCGCGATATCACGTGGCGACTGTTCACGCCCCTGAGGTTGGCAATCCTTGCCGGAACGATGGTTGCGGCTTCGGCAACGCAATCAGCGGAGCTTGTTCAGAACGGCAGTTTCGATGCCGGTACACAGGACTGGTGGTGGACGCAGAACATCGCACCCGAGATTCGTGACGGCCGCATCTGCGCCGACATACCCGGCGGGACGACCAATCCATGGGACATCATCATCGGTCAGGACAATCTCGAACTTGAGGAGGGCGGCCACTTCCGGTTTGCCTACCGCGTGTGGGGCAATCCCCGCTGGCTCGTGCGAGCGCTCGTCCAGGTGCCCGAGCCGCCGTGGGATCCTTATGTGGAAATCACCTCAATTCCGACCGCGGAGGGCGAAAGCCAGAGCGCGACCTTCCATTCCAAGGCACCCCCGCCCGGCTTGCCGCCGAGGATCAAGCCCGGTCAGGTCGTTTTTCAGGTGGGAGGATCGGCAACGCCATGGACTTTCTGCGTTGACGAAGTGTCGGTGACCAGCGGCGCGGAGTTCGTATTCTATCGCCCCGACACAGGTCCGCGCGTGCGCGTCAACCAGTTCGGCTATCTGCCAGATGGGCCGAAACGGGCGACAGTCGTGACGGATGCGCCCGAGCCAGTGCCATGGCAAATCGAGGACGCGCGGGGCGCGGTGGTACTGGAAGGCCTTACGACGCCGCGCGGATTCGACGCCCCATCGGGGACACGCGTGCATACGGTCGACTTTACGGCGCTGCAGCAGACCGGCGAGGGTTTCGTTCTGCGTGCGGACGGCGACCGAAGCTATCCGTTCGCAGTAAGACCCGGCCTCTACCGCGAGCTCCTTGTCGATGCTGTGTCCTATTTCTATCCAGTGCGCAGCGGGATCGAAATACTCGACAGCGTCGCCGGCGAGGGTTATGGCCGACCGGCCGGTCATGTCGGCGCTCCGGACACGGACTCCATCAATCAGGGCGACAACGACGTGCCGTGTCAGGATGAGGACACGTCGCGTCGCGTCTATGGAGAACCATGGACGTGCGACTATCGTCTGAACGTAACCGGAGGATGGTACGATGCCGGCGATCATGGAAAGTATGTCGTCAACGGCGGCATCTCGGTTGCACAACTCCTCGCGGCGTACGAGCGTGCGAAACTTCGCGGCGGCGAAAGCCTTTCCCGACTCGGCGACGGGACGTTGCGCATTCCGGAGACCGGCAATGGCGTGCCCGACGTCCTGGACGAGGCACGCTGGCATCTCGAATTCATGCTGAGGATGATCGTGCCGGAGGGAGATCCTCTGGCGGGCATGGTGCATCACAAGATACATGACAATGAGTGGACCGGGTTGCCGCTCATGCCGCATCTCGATCCGAAGACGCGAGAGCTACATCGCCCCTCGACAGCGGCGACGCTCAATCTGTCGGCAGTGGCAGCGCAAGGGGCCCGTATCTACCGCGAATTCGATCCGGCGTTCGCCGACCGCCTGATCGAGGCGGCGCAGTCGACCTGGGAGGCAGCGCTCGCACATCCGGCGCTATACGCGACCGCCCGGGACGGCAGGTCCGGGGGTGGACCGTATCACGATTACGACGTGTCGGACGAGTTCTACTGGGCAGCGGCAGAGTTATTCATAACAACAGGCGCCGAGACCTACCACGAGTTCCTCAAGAACGCGCCCGAGTGGTCAGGAGACGTCTTCCGGCCGGAGGGATTCGACTGGGGCCATGTCGCTGCACTCGGGCGCCTCAGCCTGGCGACCGTTCCCAGCCGGCTTCCCGACGACGAACTGAAAATGGTTCGCGACTCGGTGATTGCAGCCGCCGACAGATTTGTCGAGACGGTGGCCCAGCAACCCTTCGGGCACCCCTACGCGCCCCGTTCGGTCACCTACGACTGGGGCTCCAATCATCTTGTTGTGCAGACCGCGCTCGTCATCGCAACGGCATACGACCTCACCGGCGACCGGACGTACCGAGATGCGGCTGTGGAATCGGTCGACTACCTGCTCGGACGAAATGCGTTGAACATTTCCTATATCACCGGCTACGGCACCGTCTACTCGAAGAATCAGCATTCGCGTTGGTTCGCGGCATCCCTCAACCCCGACCTGCCGCATCCACCGAAGGGATCCCTTGCCGGTGGACCCAATTCGGGGATTCAGGATCCGACAGCGCAACGGCTCTTCCGCGTTCAGGGTTGTCCGCCGGCGACATGCTACGTCGATGCGATCCAGAGCTGGGCTACCAACGAGGTCACCATAAACTGGAACGCTGCCTTGTCCCAGTTCGCGGCGTTTCTCGCCGATCAGTAACGCGGGTCGCCGGCCATCGCATCTGTGCCGGCGGGCCGCGTGCCATTTTAACGGATCGGTAACCACTACCGCCTCCAGGCGCGCCCAGCATCCCTTAAGAATTTTCGCCTATCCTCGCGGTCGATGACCGAGGCGAAGCTTCAGGCGGCCTCTGCGATTTCGGCGGGCCACGAACGAGAATCGCTGCTTGCGCATGTCGCAGACAGCGGTGCGGTCGGCTTGCTCCTGATGGCCCCGGATGCATCGATTGCGTATGCCAATGCCGCCTTCGAGAAGACGCTGGGATATGAGCGCGGCGCCTGTACCGGCCTGCGGATCGACCAGGCCGTTCATCCCGACGACCTCGCAACGCTCCGCCGGAAGATCCGGGGCCTGACCGAGGGGGCCGGCGACGGCCATTCGGAGATGCGCTGCCTGCACAAGAGCGGCCAGCCGCTCTGGACGCTGGCCTGCGTTTCACTGGTTCCGGGCGCGGACGGCACCAACTATGTGGCGATCCAGATAACGGATATCGATCGCCACAAGCGCGCTGTCGAGGAGCTCGTCATGGCGGCGGCGCGCTCCGAATATGCACTGGAGAACTCGGGCCAGGGGGTCTGGGACGTCGATCGCCGGCGGGGAACGGTCTATCATTCCCGCAACTGGCGCATCATGCGCGGCCTGCCACCCGACGAAGAGGATAATCTCGACGGCGAGAGGTGGCTGGCGCGCGTCCACCCCGACGATCGCCCGCGCGTCCGCGAGGCCAATCGGGAGTATACGCTCGGGAAGCGCCAGGCGGTGGCGTACGAATACCGCGAGCGGCACGCCGACGGACACTGGATCTGGATTCTGAGCCGCGGCCGTACGGTCGAATGGCTGCCCGACGGCACTCCGGCTCGCGACATCGGGACAGACACAGACATTTCCAGCCTGAAGGCGGTCGAGGCTGAGCTGGCGACGGAAAAGGAAAGACTGAGCGTCACGCTGCAATCGATCGGTGACGGCGTGATTTCCTGCGACGCCGAGGGACGCGTGACGTTCATGAACCTTGCCGCCGAACGGATGACGGGATGGCAATCGGCGGGCGCCGTCGGCCGCCCGGTAGACGACGTATTCGCGATCGTCAACGAGGCAAGCGGCGAAACAGCGCCGGGCCCGGTTGCCGGGTGTCTCGCGGCAAAAGGCACCTATGTCATCGAAGAGGACGTCGCGCTTACCGCCCGCAGCGGAGAGCGGCGTCCCGTCCGCGCCAGCGCCTCGCCGGTGCGCACCCCCGACGGAACGATCATCGGCGCGGTGCTGGTGTTCCAGGATATCTCCAATGCCCGCGCCCTTCAGAAGCAGCTTGCCCATGCCGCGCGGCACGACTCGTTGACCGGGCTGCCGAACCGCACCGCCTTCCACGAGGCACTCACGCAGGCAAACGATCAGGCTCGCAGCCAGCACCGCGAGCACGCGCTCTGCTTCGTCGACCTGGACCGCTTCAAGGCCGTCAATGACAGTGCCGGCCATGCCGCAGGCGACGCTTTGCTCAAGCAGGTTGCCCTCGCCATAAAGGAAAGCTGCCGACCGGCCGACTTCACCGCCCGGGTGGGCGGAGACGAGTTCGTGGTGCTGCTTGCCGATTGCCCGGTCGCGGCGGCCCGGATGGTCGCGCAGCAGATCATCGACGCGATTTCCCGCGTGCGGTTCCCGTGGCAGGGGGTCGTGTACGAGGTCGGTGCGAGCATCGGCATTGCGGCGATTACCCGGGAGGCCGGGCCGCTTGCGGAGGTGATGCGCCAAGCCGACATCGCCTGCTACAGCGCCAAGGCAGCCGGCGGAAACCTCGCATTCGTCTATGAGGCCGGCATGACGGGCCGCTTCGCGAAGGCCGGCTGAACGAGACCCGGCCGACCTCCCGAAAAGGCCCGCCTGAAGGAACGCCCCAGCCGGCCATCTCTTCCTGATTGACGTAACTCAGCCTGGGTGATTAGGTCGACGCCGGGAGGAGTTCGATGAGCCGCGTAACGGTTCACGATCTGGCGGCCGAAGCCGGCGTCAGCCTTGCAACCGTCGACCGGGTGCTCAACCGGCGTCCCGGCGTCCGGCAGGCGACGATCGACCGGGTCGAGGCGGCGATGGCCCGCCTCGATTACCGGCGGGATCTGGCGGCCGCGAATCTCGCCAAGAAGCGCCGTTATCCCATCCGTTTCATCCTTCCCGAAGGCGACAATCCGTTCATGCACTCGCTCGAGGCCGAGGCGCTGGCCTTTCAGCGCCAGGCCGAGGCGACGCGCGTGGATGTGACGATCGTCAAGGTACCGGCGTTCGACGCCGATCGGCTCGCGGACGCGCTCGACTCGGTCGGGCCCGGAGATGCGATCGGGGTCGTGGCGGTGGCGACCGAGTCGCCGCGGGCGCGGGCGGCGATCGACGATCTCGCGGAACGCGGGGTTCCCGTGGTCACGCTCGTCTCTGACATTCCCGGTTCCAGGCGCATCCATTATTCCGGCATCGACAATGCCGCGGCCGGGCGCACGGCCGGCACGCTGCTCGGCCGCTTTTTGGGTGCACGGACGGGCAAGGTGGCGCTCGTGGCAGGCTCGATGCTGCTTCGGGATCATGTGGAGCGGCGCTTCGGATTCGAGCAGGTGTTGCGCGCCGAATTTCCTCACCTGGAGATGCTGCCGCTGATCGAAGGCCGCGACGACGGCGTGGTGGTGGAGGAGCTGCTGCGGCCGATCCTTGCCAGCACACCCGATCTCGTCGGCATCTACTGCCTTGCGGCAGGTAGCGAAGGCGTCATCGTCGCCCTCAAGGACGCGGGGCGGCAGCACGAGATCACGGTCATCGCACACGACCTCACCGATCACGCCCGGCGGGCGCTCCTCGACGGGACATTCGACGCCATCATCAATCAGGATGGGGGCCACGAAGTCAGGAGCGCCATCCGGGTGCTGAAGGCGCGCGCCGACGGGCTGCCCATCATCCCCGGGCAGGAGCGGATTCGCATCGACATCTTCATGCGCGACAACCTGCCCTGATGCGGATTGTCTGAGGTACGTACCGCATGTATCTGGGCATCGATATCGGCACCTCGGGCGTCAAGGCCGTCCTGATCGACGGCAATGGCGTCCCGGTCGCGTCGGCAAATGCCGAGCTATCGGTGTCGCGCCCGCAATCGGGCTGGTCGGAGCAGCCGCCGGCGGACTGGGTGGCTGCGACCGAGGCGGCCATCGGTGCGCTACGGGCGACCAAGGCGCGCGACCTTTCCGGTGTGCGGGGGATCGGGCTTTCCGGCCAGATGCACGGCGCGACCGTGCTCGACGCAAGCGACCGGCCGCTCCGGCCCGCCATCCTCTGGAACGACGGCCGGGCCGCGGCCGAGGCGGCCGAGCTCGACGCGCAGCCGATTTTCCGCGCGATCACCGGCAACATCGTGTTTCCCGGGTTCACTGCGCCGAAGCTCGTCTGGCTCGCGCGCCACGAGCCGGATGTCTTCAGGGCAATGCGGCGGGTACTGCTTCCGAAGGACTACGTTCGCCTGTGGCTGTCGGGCGACCATGCGTCCGACATGTCGGATGCCTCCGGCACTGCGTGGCTCGACATTGCCGGCCGCAAATGGTCGGACGCGCTGCTTGCGGCAACCGGCATGAGCGTCGCCAACATGCCGACCCTCTACGAGGGCACGGCGCCGACCGGCGTGCTGCGCCGCGATCTCGCGCGCGGCTGGGGCATGGGCGACGGGGTCGTCATCGCCGGCGGGGCCGGGGACAATGCCGCCTCGGCGTGCGGGATCGGCGCCGTGCAACCGGGTTCGGCGTTCGTATCGCTGGGTACCTCCGGCGTGCTTTTCACGACCATCGGGCGCTTCAGCCCCAACGCGGCGAGTGCGGTGCACACCTTCTGCCACGCACTGCCCGCGACCTGGCACCAAATGGGCGTCATCCTCTCGGCGACGGCGTCGCTGGAGTGGCTTGCCGGCGTGACCGGCCGCCACTCCGCCGACCTCACCCAGCGACTCGGGGACGACCTTGAGGGTCCAAGCCGGGTGCGCTTCCTGCCTTACCTCTCGGGCGAGCGCACGCCGCACAACGATGCCAGTGCACGCGGCGCTTTCGTCGGCCTCGACCATGGGTCGGATGTCGACACGCTGACGCGGGCGGTGCTGGAGGGCGTCGCGTTCGCGCTGCGCGACAATCTCGACGCACTTGCGGAAGCCGACACCCGGCTCACGCGGATCGTCGCGGTCGGAGGCGGCTCGCGCTCGCCCTACTGGCTGAAGCTCATCGCGACGGTGCTCGGCATCCCCATCGATCTCCCGGCGCAGGGCGAGTTTGGCGCGGCGATGGGAGCGGCCAGACTCGGACACATTGCCGCCACCGGCGCCGATCCGGCCGCAGTCTGCGCGCCGCCGTCCATCGCGGCGACATTCGATCCGGAGCCGACGCTGGTGCCTGCATTCCTCGACGCACATGCCCGGTGGCGTGCGCTCTATCCCGCCCTCAAGGAGGCCCAATGACCACTACCGACTTCTTCGGCAGCCTGAAACCGGTGCGGTTCGAGGGACCGGAAAGCAGTAACCCGTTCTCCTACCGCCATTACGACCCCGACACGGTCGTCCTCGGTAAGCGCATGGAGGATCATCTGCGCCCGGCGGTCTGCTACTGGCACAGTTTCGTATGGAACGGGCTCGATCCGTTCGGCATGCCGACCATCGACCGCCCGTGGTTCGGGCCGGGCCTGGACAAGGCGCAGCTCAAGGCCGACGTCGCCTTCGACATGCTGGAGATACTCGGTTTCCCGTTCTTCACCTTCCACGACTGGGACATAGCCCCGTACGGGAATTCGTTCGCCGAGTTCTGCGCCAACGTGCAGGAAATGGCGGGTTACCTGAAGAGCAAGATGCGCAGCTCCAGGCGGAAGCTGCTCTGGGGCACGGCCAATCTGTTCTCGCATCCCCGCTACATGGCGGGCGCGGCAACCAACCCGGACCCGGATGTGTTCGCCGTCGCGGCGGCGCAGGTGAAAAACGCCATCGACGTCACGCACGAGCTCAAGGGCGCCAACTATGTGCTGTGGGGCGGGCGCGAGGGTTACGAGACGCTCCTCAACACGCGGATCGGCCAGGAGCTCGATCAGCTCGCCCGGTTCATCTCGATGGTGGTCGACTACAAGCACAAGATCGGCTTCCGGGGGACCATCCTGGTGGAGCCGAAGCCGCAAGAGCCGACCAAGCATCAATACGATTTCGACGTCTCGACCGTCTACGGATTTCTCAAGCGGTACGGGCTGGAAGGCGAAGTGAAGGTCAATGTCGAGGTCGGCCATGCGTTTCTGGCCAATCATTCCTTCGAACACGAAATCGCAATGGCCGCGGCGCTGGGGATTCTCGGCTCCATGGACATCAACCGGAACGACGTGCAGTCGGGCTGGGATACCGACCAGTTCCCGAACAACGCACCCGACCTCGCGATTGCCTTCTATCACCTCTTGCAGGCAGGCGGCTTCAAGACCGGCGGGCTCAATTTCGACGCCAAGATACGGCGGCAAAGCATCGACCCGGAGGACCTGATCGCTGCGCATGTCGGCGGCATCGATACCTGCGCGCATGCGCTCAAGATCGCCGCCGCAATAATTGAGGACGGCGGACTCGACCGTTTCGTCGACGAAAGATACGCTGGATGGCGCGGCAGAGAGGGCCGGGCCATCCTGGCGGGCAAGCGTTCGCTGGACGATTTGGCGGCGCGCGTTGCGCGCGCGGCGATCGATCCGGCGCCGAAATCCGGACGTCAGGAGTACCTTGAGAATCTGATCGCCCGGTACACTTGATCGCGGGCAAGCCGCGGTCCCATTAACGGAGGAAACACGTGAGGAAGCTCCTAGCTGCACTGCTCCCGGCGGTCGCTTTGGCGATCGCGGCGAGCCACGCGTCGGCCCAGACGGTCGGCGTGTCGTGGAACAATTTCCAGGAAGAGCGCTGGAAAACCGACGAGGCGGCGATCAAGGCCGCTCTCGAGAAGGCCGGCGCGAAATACATCTCTTCCGACGCACAGTCGTCGGCATCCAAGCAACTTACCGACATCGAGAACCTGATCTCGCAGGGCGCAGAAGTGCTGATCGTTCTGGCGCAGGACGCCGAAGCGGTGCAGCCGGCCGTGCAGAAGGCGCTCGACGCAGGCATTCCGGTCATCGGCTATGACCGGCTGATCGAGAACCCGAAGGCCTTCTACATCACCTTCGACAACAAGGAAGTCGGGCGCATGCAGGCCCGCGAGGTGCAGAAGGTGAAGCCAGAGGGCAACTACATCTTCATCAAGGGCAACTCGGCCGACCCGAATGCGGACTTCGTGCATTCCGGACAGCTCGAGGTGCTAAAGGACGCGATGGATGCCGGCAAGATCAAGAACGTCGGCGAAGCCTACACGGACAATTGGGACCCGGCGATCGCCCAGCGCAACACCGAGCAGTTCCTGACCGCCAACAACAACAAGGTCGACGCGGTGGTGGCCTCGAACGACGGCATGGCGGGCGGCGCCGTGGCGGCGCTGGCCGCACAGGGCCTCGCCGGACAGGTCGCGGTGTCCGGCCAGGACGGCGACCACGCAGCGCTCAACCGCGTTGCACTCGGCACGCAGACCGTCTCGGTCTGGAAGGACGCGCGCGAACTCGGCAAGGCGGCCGGCGAGACCGCCGTGCTCCTGGCCAAGGGAACGGCGATCGATGCCGTCCCCGGGGCCGTGAAGTTCTCCGGCGGCCCGAAGGGCGTCGAGATGAACTCGATCTTCCTCGCCCCGATCCCGATCACGAAGGACAATCTCAACGTTGTCCTCGAGGCGGGATGGATTCCGAAGGCCACGCTCTGCCAGGGCGTGCCGGCCGGCAAAGTCGCAGTCTGCGACTGACGCAAACGTCGGACGACAAGGCCGATCCCGCGCCGCTCCGTCGGTGCGGGATCGGCGTCGCAGTCAGGGCGGCACATATGGCGGATATAGCGACAACGCAGGGCACGGCCGCCGCGGGCGATCAGTCGCGCCGACGCGCGCTGATGAACTTCCTGCAAGCGACCGAGATCGACACGCGCCTTCTGGGCATGATCGGCGCGCTCGCGGTCATCTGGATCGGGTTTCACATTTTTTCCGGCGGGGTATTCCTGACGCCGCGCAATCTCTGGAACCTGTCGGTGCAGACCGCCTCCATTGCGGTGATGGCCACCGGCATGGTGCTGGTTATCGTGTCCCGCAATATCGACCTGTCGGTCGGGTCGATGCTCGGCTTCATCGGCATGATCATGGCGTCCGTGCAGGCGGAGCTCCTGCCGCAATATCTCGGGTTCGACCACCCGCTGACCTGGGCGATCACGCTGGCGATCGGAATCGCGCTCGGCGCGCTGATCGGCGCGGCCCAGGGCGCGGTGATCGCCTATCTCGGCGTCCCGGCCTTCATCGTCACCCTCGGCGGACTACTGATCTGGCGGGGCGCCGCGTGGTGGGTCGCCTTCGGCCGGACCATTGCGCCGCTCGATTCGAACTTCCAATTGATCGGCGGCGGCTCGCGCGGCTCGATCGGCGAGCTTGCGAGCTGGATCGTCGGCCTCGTCGCCTGCGCCGGTATCGTGCTTCTCATCGCCAACGGACGGCGGCAACGCCGACGCTTCCGCTTTCCGCTCCGGCCGATGTGGGCGGAGCTGACGCTCGCGGTGGTCGGCTGCGCAGCCGTTCTCGGCGCAGTCGCCGTGATCAATTCCTACCCCATGCCGGTCGGCCTCGCGCGGCAATACGCCGAGGCAAACAATATTCCATGGCCCGAAGGCGGGCTCTTCATCCCGCTCGGCATCGCCATCCCGGTTCTTCTGGCGCTCGGCGCCGGTATCGTGATGACCTTCATCGCCACGCGCACGCGCTTCGGGCGCTATGTGTTCGCCATCGGCGGCAATCCGGAGGCGGCCGAACTCGCGGGCGTAAACACGCGCTGGATCATCCTCAAGGTGTTCATGCTGATGGGCATGCTGTGCGCCATCAGCGCAGCGATCTCGACGGCACGGCTCAATGCAGGCACGAATTCGCTCGGCACTCTGGACGAGCTATACACGATCGCCGCGGCGGTGATCGGGGGGGCTTCGCTCGGCGGCGGAATCGGGACGGTGGCCGGTGCGATTCTCGGCGCGCTCGTCATGCAGTCGCTGCAATCGGGCATGGTACTGATGGGCATTCCCTCGCCCTTGCAGAACATCGTCGTCGGCGTCGTGCTGGTGCTGGCGGTATGGCTCGACGGCCTCTACCGGAAACGGATCACCTAGGGGGGCATGCATGAGCGAAACCCGGACTCCGCTGGTCGAGATGCGCGGCATCTCGGTCGCGTTCGGCGGCCTCAAGGCAGTCGACGACGCGTCGGTCGATCTCTATGCCGGCGAAGTCGTCGGGCTCGTCGGTCACAACGGCGCCGGGAAATCGACACTGATCAAGGTGCTTTCCGGCGCGATCGGCCGCGATTCCGGCGAGATTCTCATATCTGGCCAACCCGCCGCGATCCATAATCCGCGCGAGGCCAAGAACTACGGCATCGAGACGATCTACCAGACGCTGGCGCTTGCGGAGAACATCGACGCCGCCAGCAACATGTTCCTGGGGCGCGAGATCGTCACACGATGGGGCACGCTCGACGACGTGGCCATGGAGGCGGCCACCCGCGAGGTGATGGGCCGGCTCAACCCGAACTTCCGGCGCTTCAAGAATCCGGTGCGCACGCTGTCCGGCGGACAGCGCCAGTCGGTGGCGATCGCGCGGGCAATCCACTTCAATGCGCGTATCCTCATCATGGACGAGCCGACCGCGGCGCTCGGACCGGCCGAGACCGAGCAGGTGCGCGACCTCATCCGCCAGCTGAAGAAGGAAGGCATCGGCATCTTTCTCATCAGCCACGATATCCATGACGTGTTCGATCTTTCCGACCGTGTCACGGTGATGAAGAACGGGCGGATCGTCGGCACGGTCAACAAGGCAGAAGTAACGACCGACGACATCCTCAGCATGATTATCGCGGGGACCCTGCCCTCGGCGCTCGCGAGGAGGATGACACAGGAGGCGTAGAGTCATGCGTGGCGTCCCGTCCGATCCGGTTCGACATCTCCCGAAGTCAGGCACCGTTCTTTGGGCAGTCGCGGCCGCTGCGATTGCACTTTCGCTGTCCGGCGCACCCCGGGCGGCCGCGGCCGAGCCCGAAAGCCGCGCTGCAAGCGCCATCGTCGCCTGGTACGAGCTGATGCTGGAACTGGTGCGGCACACACCCACCTACTCGCCTCCGGTGGCGGCACGGACGTTCGCCTATGTGGGCGTTGCGGCCTTCGAGACCGTCGCGACCGGCTCCGGCTCGCTGAATTCGCTGGCGGGGCAGTTGAACGCGCTCATACCCGTGCCGCAGCGGGAGACGGGGAAGACCTACGACAACGCCGTCGCCGTGCAGGCCGCGCTTGCCGCAACGATGCGCGATTTCTTCTCCAACACCGGACCTTCCGGCCAACGCGCCCTCGACATCCAGGAGGCGCGCCTGCGCTCCGCGGTGTCGGAGGGCGTGCCCGCCGACGTCGTGGCGCGGAGTGAAGCATATGGCGCGGCCGTGGCAGCACACATTCTCGCCTGGTCGCGCGAGGATGGCGGCGCGGTCATCGAAAACATGGGCTTTCCGCTGGACTACAAACTGACCCCGGGACCGGCGCATTGGGTGCCGACCAGCCTCGTGCAGCAGCAGCAGGTACCTTTGCTTCCCAACTGGGGCCGCGTGCGCACCTTCGCCATGCCGACCGGATCGAGTTGCCGGTTGCCGCCGCCGATCGAGTACAGCGAGGATCCCTCGTCGGAGTTCTACAAGCAGGCGCTCGAAGTCTATCAGGTGTCGAAGTCGCTGACGCCGGAGCAGGTTGCGATTGCCCGGTTCTGGGCGGACGACCCGATGCTCTCGACGACCCCGCCCGGCCACTGGATCTCGATCGCGATCCAGATCGTCAAACGCGACGGCGTGCCGCTCGAAAAGACTGTCGAGGTGCTTGCTAAACTCGGCGTCACCCTCGCCGACAGCTTCATCGGCTGCTGGGAGACCAAATATGTCTACGACCTGCTGCGGCCGGTGACGTACATCCGCCGCGCGATCGACCCCAAGTGGGAACCGCTGCTCAACACGCCGCCTTTCCCCGAATATCCGAGCGGCCACAGCACGCAATCGGGGGCTGCTTCCGTGGTACTGACGGCGCTCTTCGGAGAGAATTTCTCCTTCGAGGATGCGACACGCGTTCCGGATGGCGCGGCACCCCGTTTCTATCCGAGCTTCGAGGCAGCGGCCCAGGAAGCGGCCATGTCCCGCCTCTATGGCGGCATCCACTTCCGCGCCGCCAACGAGCGCGGTCTCGATCAGGGCCGCTGCATCGGCGCCTATGCCAGCGCCTTGCGCACAAGGAGGTAGACATGCACATGCACCCCTTGCGTCCTGCGCTCATCGCGGCGGCATTCTCCGCCTTCGCTCATTCGGCGGCCGCGGAGGACCCCACAGCGATCCCAAGCTTTGTCGAGGAGACGAAAAGCGCCGGCATCGACAGCGTCTACGCCGGCGAGTACGAGTATATGGTCGGCGGCGGGGTCGCCACATTCGACTGCAACGAAGACGGCTTCGCCGACATGTTGCTGGCAGGCGGAGCCGCCCCCGCCAGGTTCTACCGCAACGCCAGCACGCGCGGCGGCGCGCTCCGCTTCGAGGCGCACAGCAGCGGCCTCGAGCTCGACAGGGTGACGGGCGCGTATCCGCTCGATGTCGACAGCGACGGCATCACCGATATCGTCCTGCTCCGCGTCGGCGAGAATGTCGCAATGCGCGGACTTGGCGGTTGCCGCTTCGAGCGTGCCAACGAGGCATGGGGCTTCGACGGCGGCGATGCGTGGTCAACCGCGTTTGCGGCCACATGGGAGCGCGGCGCCGGGTGGCCGACGATCGCCATCGGCAACTACATCGACCTCGATGCCGTCCTGCAGCCATGGGGCTCCTGCACGGACAACTGGCTGCACCGCCCTGACGGGACGGAGCGCAAGTTCGCCCCGCCGCGGCCTCTCAGGCCCAGCTATTGTCCGCTGTCCATGCTGTTTACGGACTGGAACCGATCCGGCACACCAAGCCTGCGCGTCTCCAACGATCGGGAGTACTACAAGGGCGGCCAGGAGCAGCTCTGGCGCATCGAGCCCGGCAAGGAGCCCGCACCCTACTCCGAAGGCGACGGATGGCGGCCGCTGCGTATCTGGGGAATGGGGATCGCCAGTCGCGATCTCAACGGCGACGGCTATCCGGACTATTTCCTGACAAGCATGGCCGACAACAAGCTGCAGATGCTGGCGGAGGTTCCCAAGGACGGCGGCATGCCCAAGCCGACCTACGCCGACGTCGCATTCGCCAAGGGCGTGACGGCGCACCGTCCCTATACAGGCGGCGACGTCTATCCGAGCACTGCCTGGCACACCCAGTTCGAGGACGTGAACAATGATGGGCGGGTCGACCTGTTCATTGCCAAGGGCAACGTCGCCAAGATGCCCGATTTCGCACAACGGGATCCCAACAATCTGCTCCTCCAGCGTCCCGACGGGAAATTCGAGGAGGTCGGCGACAAGGCCGGCGTGGCGAGCATGGCGACCGCGCGCGGCGCCGCGCTCGCCGACTTCAATCTCGACGGCCTCGTCGATCTCGTCGTCGTGAACCGCTGGGAGAATGCGCAGCTCTGGCGCAATACAAGCCGGAATGCCGGCCAGTGGATCGAGGTCAGGCTCGAACAGCCGGCGCCCAATCGCGAGGCAATCGGTGCCTGGGTCGAAATCCGCTGCGACGGCGCCGATGCGATGCGTCGCGAGATCACGGTGGGCGGCGGCCATGCGAGCGGACAGGCCGGATGGTGGCATTTCGGAATCGGCGACGCCACCGATGTGGAAGCGCGGGTCATCTGGCCGGACGGGACGCAGGGCGAGTGGCAGACGCTGGCGGCGAACGGCTTCTACGTTCTGGAGCGCGGCAAGCCGCCCCGGCAGTGGAGCGCGGAGTAGCTCCCGCTCAACGCGCCTCCGGAGTCTCCCACGGACCGGGGGCGGCGCTCTCAGGCGCCGGCCGGGCCGGCGGTTCCGCGGGCATCGGGCCGGGGTCGTGCCCGCCGGCGAAGCGGACGAGATTGGCGATGCGGGCCTCGATCGGCGGATGGGTTGCGAACAGCGAGTCGAGTCCGCGCGGCCGCGGGTGATCGAAGAACATTTCGCGGATCTGCGCCGGAGCGGCGAGCTCGGACCGCCCTTCGATCTTTCTCAATGCGCGGATCATTGCGTCCGCGTTCTTGGTGAGTTCCACGGAGCCCGCGTCGGCAAGGAATTCCCGCTTGCGCGACATGGCAAAGCGCAGTGCGATCGCCAGCAGGCGTGCGAGCAGGAAGATCGCGATCGCGATCAGGATCAGAATGACGATTCCGCCACCGCCGCCCTTGCCACCGCCGCGGCTTCGCGAACCGACGCGCCATCTACCGCCGCTGCCGCCACTGCCGCGCGACGACATCAGTATCCGGCGCGGGCCGCGAATGATGACGTCGCCGGCGAGAGAGATGATGCCGACGAAAACGGCGGCGATCACCAGAAGCTGGACGTCGCGGTTCTCAATGTGGGTCAGCTCGTGCGCGAGTACGGCCTCAAGCTCGGCATCGTCAAGCGCGTTCATGAGGCCGCGGGTCACCGTGATCGTGTACTGGCTCTTGCGCACGCCGCTCGCGAACGCGTTGCGCGCATCGGCCTCGACGATGCGCAGTTGCGGCATCGCGATACCGCGGCTGATGCAGAGATTCTCCAGGATGTTCCACAGGCGCGGCTCGCTCCTGCGGTCGACCTTGCGCGCGCCGGTGACCATGTCGACAATTTTCTGATTGGCAAACCAGGCGATTGCGAACCAGATCAGCGCGGCAACGACCGCGACCGGGGCCAGCGCCGGAACAAGCCGGAAGGCATTCCGGATTCCCTCGCCGATCGTCGGATCCTCGAGCGCCGCAATGACGAGCGCGAAGCCGAAACAGATCAGGAGAAGCAGCAGCGGAAAGCCGGCGAGCAGAAGGACCGACTTCAGCCGGTTGTTCCATATGTAGGTCCTGAGGCCGTAGGCGCCAAGCAAGACGGCCGCTCCTTCGCTTGCGGCTTTCCCCGCGGCGGTCTCAACCGCTCAGAACCTGACCTGCGGCGGCGCCTTGACCGCGGCGGCCTCGCCCTGATCGAGCTCGAAGAACTCGCGGCCAGCGAAGCCGAGCGTCGCAGCGAAGAGGACCGCCGGGAAACTCTGGATCGCGGTGTTGTACTCCTGAACCGCGTTGTTGAAGAAGCGGCGTGACGCGGCGATCTTGTTCTCGAGGTCGGAAAGCTCGCCCTGCAACTGCAGAAAATTCTGGTTCGCCTTGAGGTCCGGATAGGCCTCGGCAAGAGCAAAGAGCTGGCGAAGCGCCCCGGTCAACATGTTCTCGGCGCGCGCCTGCGCCTCGGGGCCGGCCGCGGACAGGGCGGCGTTTCGCGCCTGCACGACCGCATCGAGCGTACCCCGTTCGTGTGCCGCATAACCCTTTACGGCTTCGACAAGATTCGGCACGAGGTCGTGCCTTTGCTTGAGCTGGACAGAAATGTCCGACCAGGCCTGATTCACGGTCTGCCGCAGGGCGACGAGCCTGTTGTAGACGACGATGGCAATCAGCGCGATCACGACGATCACGCCGAGAACAACCCAGCCGGTCACGCCCATGACGGGAAGCCTCCTGTTTGTGCGGTGGGCCGCAGTCTAGCACGGAAGCGCGCGGGGAACGCACGCGCGCCCGCACCGGGAGGCTCTACGGTTTAACCCAGGCGCCGTTCCGCGCGCTCGATTTGACGCACGCCTCGATGAAGGCCATGCCCTTCACACCGTCGTCGATGCCCGGAAAGGTCACAGCCTTGTCGGCCCTGGCGCCGGTTCTCGCGGCACGGATGGCGCGGGCCGCTTCGGCGTAGATGTTGGCGAAGCCCTCCAGGTATCCTTCCGGATGACCGGAGGGCACGCGCGTCACGCGCGCCGCCACCGGCGTCGCACCGGCGCCGCCTCGCGTGATCAGGCGCTTGGGCTGACCGAAAGGTGCGAACCAGAGATAGTTCGGGTCCTCCTGCGCCCACTCGATGCCGCCCTTCGTGCCGTAGACACGGAGGCGGAGCGCGTTCTCGTTGCCGACGGCCACCTGGCTTGCCCAGAGCATGCCGCGTGCGCCTCCCTTGAAGCGCAGCATCACCTGCACGTTGTCGTCGAGCTTGCGGCCCTTGACGAATGTCGTGAGTTCGGCGGCGAGCGCCTCGAGCTCCGGCCCGGAAACAAAGCAGGCGAGCTGATAGGCATGCGTGCCGATGTCGCCGACTGCGCCGCCGGCGCCGGAGCGCGCCGGATCGGTGCGCCAATCGGCCTGTTTCTGGCCCGTGCGCTCGAGCGGTTCGGTGAGCCAGTCCTGCGGATACTCGACCTGCACGACGCGTATCTCGCCGAGCTCGCCGTTCGCGACCATCTCGCGCGCCTGACGCACCATGGGATAGCCGGAGTAATTGTGTGTCAGCACAAAGACCTTGCCGGTCTTCGCGACGAGCGCGGCAAGCTTCCTGGCGTCACTCAGCGTGGTCGTGAGCGGCTTGTCGCAGATGACGTGGATGCCCTGGGTCAGGAACGCCTTCGCGATGGGAAAGTGCGAGTTGTTCGGCGTCACGATGGCAACGGCCTCGATACCGTCCGCGCGCCTTGCCTCGGCACGCGCCATCTCCTCATAGGACCCGTAGTTGCGGTCCTCGGCGAGACCCAGTTCGCGCCCCGATGCTTTCGCGCGTTTCGGGTCCGACGACAGCGCACCGGCCACCAGCTCGTAGTTGTCGTCCATGCGCGCCGCAATGCGGTGGACGGCGCCGATGAAAGCGCCCTGCCCACCGCCGACCATGCCGAGCCGGATGCGGCCTGTCGCTTCGCTTCTGCGCCCCTCGATCGCCATTTCCCTCTCCCTACCGATCGATGCCGAGCATGCGGCGGTTGGCGGCCTCGTCGTTGGCCGCCTTGGCGAAGTCGTCAAACGCGTGTTCGGTCACGCGGATCAGATGCTTCGCGATGAACGGTGCGCCCTCCGCGGCGCCCTGCTCGGCCGACTTGATCGCACATTCCCATTCGAGCACCGCCCAGGAATCGTAGTCGTACTCGGCGAGCTTGGAGAAGACAGCGCCGAAATCCACCTGTCCGTCGCCAAGAGAACGGAACCGGCCAGCGCGCTTCACCCACGGCTGGAAGCCGGAATAAACGCCCTGACGCCCGCTCGGATTGAACTCCGCATCCTTCACGTGAAACGCCACAATGCGCTCGTGGTAGATGTCGATGAATTCGAGATAATCGAGCTGCTGAAGAACGAAGTGCGATGGATCGTAGTTGATGCCGCAGCGCGGATGATTGTTCATGCGCTCCAGAAACATCTCGAACGTCGCACCATCGATAAGATCCTCCCCCGGATGCAATTCGAATCCGATGTCTACGCCGGCCTTGTCGTATGCATCGAGAATGGGCTTCCAGCGGCGCGCCAGCTCGTCGAAGGCCGTCTCGATAAGGCCCGGCGCGCGCGGCGGCCACGGATAGAGATACGGCCAGGCGAGCGCGCCGGTAAACGAGACACTCACCCTGAGGCCCATGTTCTGCGAAGCCCTGGCGCCTTTCATCATCTGGTCGACGGCCCATTCCTGCCGGGCTTTCGGGTTGCCGTGGACGGCCGGGGGGGCAAATGCGTCGAAGCCGGAGTCGTAGGCGGGATGAACTGCCACGAGCTGGCCCTGGAGGTGCGTGGCAAGCTCGGTGACCTCAACGCCGGCTTCGCGGCAGGTGCCGACAACCTCGTCCGCGTAGGTCTTGGACTCGGCGGCCTTGGCGATGTCGAAGAGCCTGCCGTCCCAGGCCGGTATCTGCACACCCTTGTAGCCGAGGCCTGCCGCCCATTTGGCGATCGACTTCAGCGAATTGAACGGGGCCTTGTCCCCGGCGAACTGAGCCAGAAAAATGGCCGGCCCTTTTGCTGATTTCATCGCATTTCCCCCGTCATTTCGGTGTCACACGGCGCCCGCACGGCGCTCGCCGGCCGGCCTCGCAAACGAAGCCGCACCCTCAGGTTCCTTCCACGAAAGGCTCTGGCCGCTTGCGGCGTCGAACACCCGCACCTTTGCCGGATTCCAGCCGAAGCGAACGGTGTCCTCGATGGCGACATTCGTGATCCCCGGCACGGTGCATTTGAACAGGTGGTCGCCGACACGCAGCGTCACGATCTTCTCCACGCCGTGGTTCTCGACGTCGTGAACATGCGCCTCGACCGCCTCCGATGCGCCGATGCGCACGTCTTCCGCCCGGATGCCCACCGTGACCGGTCCGTCGGCGACATTGCCGGCGTCGGCCGGCAAGGGCAGCTTCAACGCACCCGAAAGCACGGAGACCCCGCCGCTGCGCACCTCACCCGGCAGCAGGTTCATGGTCGGGGAGCCGACAAAGCCGGCCACGAACGTATCGCGCGGGTTGCTGTAGATCTCGGCGGGCGAGCCGACCTGGATGATACGACCGGCGTTCATCACGGCGATCTGGTCACCCATCGACATCGCTTCAATCTGGTCGTGGGTGACGAAAATGAACGTTCCGTTGAGCTTCATCTGAAGATCCTTCAGTTCGGAACGGAGCGCTTCGCGCAGCTTGGCGTCGAGGTTGGAGAGCGGCTCGTCCATCAGGAAGGCGCGGGGTTCGCGCACGATGGCACGGCCAATCGAGACACGCTGCATCTCGCCGCCGGAGAGCTTGTCGGTCTTGCGGTCGAGCAGGTGTTCGATGCGCAGCGTTTTGGCAGCGCGCGCGACGCGCCGGTCGATCTCGGCCTGGTCGAGGCGCCGCGCCCGCGATTTCAGCGGGAATTCGAGGTTCTGCCGCACCGTGTAGCGCGGGTAGAGCGAGTAATACTGGAAGACCAGAGCCACATCGCGCTCCGCCGCGCTCCAGTCCCGGACATCCTGTCCGCCAATGTAAATGGAGCCGCTGTCGGGCTTCTCCAGTCCGGCGATGAGGCGAAGCGTTGTGGTCTTACCCGCACCGGTCGGACCCAGCAGGACGAAAAACTCGCCGTGCGCGACGTTCAACGTCATCTCGTTGACGGCGACGTGCGTGCCGAACTTCTTGGTGACCCTGTCGAGACGGAGTTGCGCCATCAGCCGAGCCTTATGTGCAGCGATTCGCCCGTGCGGGTGCGGAAGAAATGGGTTTGCGCCGGGTCGAGCCGGGCGAAGACGGTGTCGCCGACACCCCGAACATAGGCGCTCGGCGTGCGGGCCCGCAGCATCTGGGCGCCGAGCTTCAGATCGACGATGTCGTAGGCACCCAGCGGCTCGATGATGTGCGCCTCAACCGGAACGTAGCCGGGTTGCGGTTCCAGCGCGACGCGCACGCCCTCCGGGCGGATGCCCAGCGTCAGCTCCTCGTCCTCGCGCACCTTTGCCGACAGCGTCGGCGCCAGTTCCGCAGGAAAGTCGAAGGGGATGGCGTCGTCGCCCAGCATCACGCGGGTCGCATCGGCGCCGTTCCGCGCCACCCTGGCGCGCACGACATTCATTACGGGGCTCCCGACGAACTGGGCGACGAAGAGATTGGCGGGATAGAGATAGACCTCGCTCGGTGTGCCGACCTGCTGAAGTACCCCCTCGTTCATCACGGCGATGCGATCGGCAAGCGACATGGCCTCTACCTGGTCGTGCGTCACGTAGACCGTAGTGGATTCGTTCTCGAGATGCAGCCGCTTCAGCTCCGTTCGCATGCTTTCACGAAGCTGCGCGTCGAGCGCACCGATCGGCTCGTCCATGAGCATCGCCTTCGGGCGGCGCACCAGCGCCCTGCCGATGGCAACGCGCTGCATGTCGCCGCCGGAGAGTTGCGAGGGCCGCTTGTCAAGGAGATGTTCAATTCGCAACACCCGGGCGATGTGATTGACCCTTTCCTGAACCTTTTCCTGACTTTCCCGTGTCGCCTTGAGGGGAAAGGCGATGTTCTCGTAAGCGGTGAGGTGCGGGTAAAGCGCAAAGAGCTGGAACACGAAGGCGATGTCGCGCTCGCCCGGCTGCAGATTCTGAACGGGCTTGCCCTCGATAACGATGTCGCCGCTGTCGATGGTCTCAAGCCCGGCGATGGCGCGCAGCGTCGTCGTCTTGCCGCATCCGGACGGCCCCAGGAGAACGACGAACTCCTTGTGCCGGATAGTCAGGTTGAGCTTCCGGACGACGTAGTTGTCGCCGAAATACTTCTCGATGTCCCTCAGAACGATATCAGCCATCGACCAGCCTTTTTTCGTCCCGCGGTTCAGGCGAGGGGATGTGGGAGAAGACGATGAAACCCACGAGCCCCACAATGATAATCACCACGCCGTACAGGTGCAGGAAGAAGATCCAGGGCTGACACAATGCGACGATACCGAAGACCATCACCCAGGTCGATATCGTCTCGATAAGGCGCGGGTTCAGTCGCATCGCGGACGTCCTATTTCCTTATGGCGCCGAAGGTGACGCCACGCAGCAGGTGATTGCGAAGGGCGAAGGTGAAGATCGCAACCGGCAACAGGAACAGGAGCGTGCCGGCGGCGATCACTGTCCATTCCGGCAGTCCCGATCCGATCTGCGACGGAATGAAGGGCGGTGCCGTCTGGGCGCGGCGATTGGTGAGAATGAGCGCGAAAGCATACTCGTTCCAGGCCGTGATGAAGCAGAACACCGCCGTTGCGGCGATGCCGGTCGTTGCCTCCGGGAGCACGACCTTGAAAAAAGCCTGCATGCGCGTGTAGCCGTCGACCAGCGCGGCCTCCTCGTATTCCTTCGGAATCTCGTCGATGAACCCCTTCATCAGCCAGACGGAGAAGGACAGGTTGAAGGCCGTATATAGAATGATCAATCCGATATGCGTGTCGGTGAGGCCGAACGTCCGGTACATCAGGAACATCGGGATCGCGACCACAATCGGGGGCAGCATGCGCGTCGACAGGATGAAGAACAGAAGATCCGACTCGCCCCTCATGCGGAAGCGCGAAAAGCCGTAGGCAGTGAAAGTGCCCATGCCGACCGCCAGAACGGTCGAGATGACGGCGACGATCAGACTGTTGAGAAACCGGTTCGGATACTGGCTGAGCTGCACCTCGTCGCCGACGCGCAATACGCGCTCGCCGCCGTCGAAGATCGCCTTCTCCCACCAGGGCGCGGCCTCGTAGACCTCCGGCGTCGGCTGTTCCTTCAGCTGCACCCGCTTGGTGAAGAGCTTGACGAAGGGCGTGAGTTCGGGAGTGAAGATCACCGTCGGCGGCACGGAGGTGGCGACGGCGCGCGGCTTGAAGGCGGTCGAGGCGATCCACAGGATCGGCGAGAGAAAGAGAAGCGTCACAGCAACGATCGCGACAATGGCGATCGGGCGGGTGAAGCGTTGCGCGCGGGAGGCGACTGCCGGCATCTCAGCGCTCCTTCACCTTGTTCAGGTACTTGACGTAGATGTTCGTGATCGCAAGCACCACGATCAGCACGATGTAGGCGAGCGCCGATGCGCGGCCGGTGTCCCATCCCTGAAACGCCATCTGGTAGAGACGGATGGCCACGGTCTGGACATTGGCCGTGCTCATGACGAAGGGGAGGTCGAACGTCTTGAACGCCTCCATCGTGCGGAAGATGAGCGCGATCAGGAGAAGCGGCGAGATCAGCGGCAGCGTGATGCGGAAGAAGGTGTAGAGCTTTCCTGCCCGGTCGATCGCCGCGGCTTCGTAGAGATGCTGCGGAACGGCGGACAATCCGGCCAGCGCCAGCAGCATCACGAACGGCGACCACATCCAGATGTCGGTCAGGGCCGTGGCGAAAAGAGCGTTGGTGGGGTGGCTCAGCCATTCGAACTTGCCGATGCCGAGCGCGTAGTTGATGGGGCCCCAGGAGGGATCGTAGAGAAGCTTCCAGAAGAGACCGACCACCGCCGGCGACAACATCATCGGCATCAGCAGCAGCGTCGTGACCAGCCCTTTCAGCGGAAATTTGCGGTTGAGAAGAAGCGCCAGGCCGAAGCCGACGAGCATCTGCCCGCCAACCGAAAGAATCACATACTGCGCGGTGACGGTGAAATTGTTCCAGATATCGGGATTGGACAGGAGCTCCCGGTAATTCTGGAGCCCTACGAATTCGGCCGGTCTGTTCAACGATGCACGATAGGCCGTGAAGGAGAATCCCAGCGAATAGATCAGCGGGAAGATGTTGAAGACGATGAGAAACGCGATCGTCGGTAGAATGAACGCATTGCGGATCGTCAAGTCGCTCCATCCGCGGGACGCCGCTCGCGAATGAGGATCGAGCGTCGCAAGGACTGCCACCTGAACCTCCCGGTATCTGCGAAGGCGGGACCGGGAATCGCTCCCCGGTCCCGGTTCCCGATTTTTTCGCGCGGGCCTAGATGTTGCCGAGCGTCTTGTTCCAGTCGGCCACGAGAGCGTCGAGCGCTTCCTTGGCCGTTCCCTGCCCCGTCGTGATGTACGGATGCAGGCGGTCGTTCATCTGGAACAGCATATCCGCGAATACCGGAACGGCCCAGAAATCCTTAACGATCTTCATGGAGTCCGCGAAGGCGCGGTTGTAGGGCGTCGCGTTGAGGAACTTCTCGGAGTTCAGAACCGCAGCGTGGCAGGTGTAGCCGCCGAGGTCAGCCCATTTCTGCTGGACGTCTTCCCGGATGAACCACTCGAGGAACTTGAACGCCTCATCCCGCTTCTTGCTGTAGGTGACGATCGAGATTCCCTGGCCGCCGAGCGCCGCGTGCTGGTGCCCATATGGCCCAGGCGGGTTGGCGAAGTAGCCGGTGACGTCGGCGTAGGGATTGGTCGCCTTGTTGGCAAGCGCCGGGAAGAAGGCGAAATAATTCATGTTCATCGCCACCAGCCCCTCGGTGAAGGCCTGGTTGTTCTCCACGAAGAATGCCTGCGTCCAGTTGGGCGGCGTGAAGGTGTACAGCTTGCGGTAAGCCTCCAGCGCCTCGACGTTCTGCGGCGAGTTCAGGATGCCGTCGACCTGTTTGGTTTCGTAGTTCCCGAGGTCGCCGCCATAGGTGAAGATGGTCTGTTCGAGACCCATCGCCATGGCGTCGTACGCCGTCTGCGTGTAGAGCGCGACGCCGTATCTGTTCTCGTTCGGCCGGGTGAAGAACTCGGCGATGTCGATCAACTGGTTGAAGTTCTTGGGCACATCGAGGTCGTACCCGTACTTGGCCTTGAAGGCTTCCTTCTCCTTGGGATCCTCGAACCAGTCCTTCCGATACGCCCAGCCATTGGCATCGCCTTCGGCAGGGATCGACCAGTATTTGCCGTCGTACAGCGAGTAGTATTGCAGCGTGGCCGGCACGAAAGACTTGTCGACGCCATGCTTCTTCACGAAGTCGGTGAGGTCGACATAGTGGCCGCCGGTCGCGGCCGCGCCGAGCCACTGAGAGTCGCCGACGACCATATCAAAGGCATCGCCGTGCGCGTTGAGCTCGGCGAAGGTCTTGGTCTGGAAGTCGCCCCACGGCGTCGTCTCGACGGTGACCTTGACCCCTGTTTCCTTGGTGTACTCGTTGACGAGCTCCTGCAGGTAGTTGGCCGGGTCCCATTCGGCCCAGAAGATCGTCAGTTCCTGCGCGTTGGCGCTCGACTGCGCCATCGCACCGAGCGCGAATGCGGCGCCCGTCATCAGCCCTATCCAGTTTCTCCTGGCCATTTTCGTTTCCTCTCCCGTTTCTTGTTCCGGACGTTGGAGCCGTCACCGGAATGGCGGCGGCCTATGGCTTTGACTTCTCTTGCCTTTTCTTGCGGTTCCGCGATCTGACCACTTCAGTCTTCTTCTTGGCGGCATCCGAAGCGGAGCGCTTCCTGCCGCTCTCGGCAATCGCCGAGCGCACAAGCGAGCGGGCCGACCATACGGCCACCTGCTCGGCCTGTTCCGTGCTGAGGCCCCAGATGTCCTTGAGGACAATCGTCGCCTCGATCCCGAACATCAGCGACAGCGCCTGGGTAAGCTTGTCGAACGTCTTGCTGTCGAGCGTCCCGCTCAGGGGTGCGAGCGCCTTGCGCAGAAGGCGTTTTCGGTTGCCCCGCACAATCCTCGGCTCGTCGCCAATGGTGCCGGCCTGCCGGCGCGCCCACTGGTCGAGCGCCAGCCGCAGCGCCGCGCGATGCGTCGCCTCGTGGACAAAGATGCGCGGGTAGGAAAACGCAATGAGATCCGCGATGCGCTCCTCGACGTCATCGGCCGGCGATTCCCACTCGAGAATCGGGCCCAGGCCGGCGTCGACGGCCGCCTGCACCAGCGCCGCCTGGCTCGGAAAGTAGCGGTACGCGGTGGCGCGCGACACCTCGGCGGCCTCGGCCACTTCGCTCACGGACGGGATCAGTCCGGACTTCATGAGGCGCATGGCGGTCTCGAGCATCATTCGCCGCATCCGCGCGCGGGGGCCCCGTTCGACTGCCGGGGGGGCGCTAAGCTCTTGACCTGAGATACTCATGCCAATATGATACTGGCGTCTCAAAACAAAAGCAACGCGTATTGAAATCGCGGTCGAGCAGGAGGCGCGCCCCAGTCACTCTTTCGGATCGCGGCGCGATTTCCTCCGCACCTTCGCGTCCATCTGCGCCGCGTTCCGAAGAGTCGAGTGCCGTCGCAACAGACGATGAAGCGTATCTACGTCGTCGGCACAGCGGACACGAAAGGCGAGGAGCTTTCCTATCTCAAGGAGCTGGCGATCGAGGCGGGCGGCGCGCCGCTCATCGTTGACGTCGGCATCCGCACTCCGGCGATCAGGCCGGATGTTGCGGCGCGGGAAGTCGCCGCATTCGGGCCGGAAGGCGCCGACAGGATCCTCTCCTCCGACGATCGGGGCGCGGCGGTGGCCGCGATGGGGGCTGCATTCGCGCGGTTTCTGACGAGCCGGGACGACGTGGCCGCCGTTCTGGGCATCGGCGGCGGCGGCGGCACTTCCATCATTACCGCCGGCATGCGCGCGCTTCCCGTCGGGCTTCCGAAGCTCATGGTGTCCACGCTTGCGGCGGGCGAGGTCGGCCCGTTCGTCGGGGTGAGCGACATCGTCATGATGCCTTCCGTCACCGATATCGCCGGATTGAACCGCATCAGCCGCGCAATTCTTCGCAATGCAGCATTCGCAATCGTCGGCATGGCGCGCGCCGGCGAGCCGCCCCCCTCCGACAAGCCGGCAATCGGGCTCACCATGTTCGGCGTCACCACGCCCTGCGTGACGGCGGCCGCGGCCGGGCTGCGCGACGCGTATGACTGCGTGGTCTTTCATGCGACCGGCGCCGGCGGCCGGGCGATGGAGAAGCTCGTCGACAATGGGTTTCTCACCGGCGTCGTGGATGCGACGACAACGGAGATTGCCGATCTGGTGGTCGGCGGCGTCATGAGCGCGGGCGACGATCGTCTGGGTGCCATCGTGCGCCGGCAGGTGCCCTATGTCGGTTCGGTGGGCGCACTGGACATGGCGAATTTCTGGGCCCCGGAAACAGTGCCGGAGCAATATCGGGACCGGAACCTTTACCGGCACAACCCGCAGGTGACGCTCTTGCGCACAAACGCAGATGAGAACCGCAAGATCGGCGAATGGCTGGGCGAACGGATCAACCGCTGCGAGGGACCGGTGCGCGTGCTCATCCCGGAACTCGGGGTGTCGGCGCTTGACGCGCCGGGCAAGCCTTTCCACGATCCGCAGGCCGATGCGGCCTTGTTCGACACGCTCGAGGAAGTGATCGAACCGACGGCGGATCGCAGACTGATCCGCCTGCCATACCATATCAACGACCTGCCGTTTTCGGCCGCGCTCGCAGAGAATTTCCGAGAAATCGCACGCCAGGGGGACTGATGCCATACATCGAGCGCAAAGGCATCCTTGAACGGTTTCATGAAATGGTACGCCGCCGAATCCCGATCGTCGGCGGCGGCGCGGGTATCGGACTTTCTGCCAAGTTCGAAGAGGCCGGCGGGATCGACCTCATCATCGTCTACAATTCCGGCCGCTATCGCATGGCCGGACGCGGGTCGGCGGCGGGTCTGCTGGCCTATGGCAACGCCAATGAAATCGTGAAGGATATGGCGCGCGAGGTGTTGCCTGTCGTCAAGCATACGCCGGTGCTGGCGGGCGTGAACGGGACCGACCCCTTCGTGCTCATGCCGCAGTTTCTCGCCGAGCTGAAGGCGCTGGGATTTTCCGGCGTGCAGAATTTTCCGACCGTCGGGCTATTCGACGGCGCCATGCGCGCGAGCTTTGAGGAGACCGGCATGGGCTACGGCCTGGAGGTCGACATGATCCGCATGGCGCACGGACTCGATCTTCTCACCACGCCCTATGTGTTCAATACCGGCGAGGCAAAGGCGATGGCGGAGGCGGGTGCCGATATCGTCGTCGCGCATATGGGCGTCACGGTCGGCGGAGCGATCGGCGCCACTTCGTCGAAAAGCCTCGATCAATGCGTGGCGGAGATCGATGCGATCGCCGAAGCGGCGCTCAAGGTCAAGCGCGATGCAATAATACTTTGCCACGGCGGGCCGATCGCGACACCGGAGCATGCCGAGTATGTGCTGCGGCGCTGCCGGAATTGCCATGGATTCTACGGCGCGTCGAGCATGGAGCGGCTGCCGGTGGAGGAGGCGCTTGCCGAGCGCGCGCGGCAATTCAAATCGATCTCGTTCGGCCCGGCCGCGACTGTGCCGGAAGCAGCGAAGGTGGGGAGCTGATCGCGATGCAGGGGAAGTTCGTTCTTGCGAAGGAAACCGCCCCGGAAGTGCTCGACTGGGGACAGCTCCGATGGATGTGCAATCCACCGGTCACCGGCGCGCACGACCTGACCGTGATCCACGTCACGCTCTCTCCCGGCAAGGGACACGACTTCCACAAGCATCCGGATCAGGAGGAGGTCATCTACATCGTCGGCGGCTCGGTCGAACAGTGGGTCGACCGCGAGTGCAAGACGCTCGGGCCGGGCGACTCGGCCTTCATTCCGGGCAACGTGGTGCATGCATCGTTCAATACGGGCGACGCAGACGCGCATATCGTTGCAATCCTCGGGCCTTGCGTGGGCAAGGTCGGCTACGAGGTCGTCGACGTTGCCAACGAAGCGCCGTGGAGGACGCTGCGCCGCTGATCGCCGTTTCCAAATCCTGCGTTTCAGTTCTGGGAGGAACCCGATGCCGAACAATTTTCCGAAGCTTCATAACGCGCTGTGGCCCGGCGTTGTCGGCAAGGGCGGACCGGATGGCGAGCCGACGATCGGCTTCGACACACTCCTTTCGCTCACCGCGAAGGCCGAGGTGGACGGACAGAAATTCGACGGTGTCGATCTGTGGCTCGCGGACCCGCACATCTCGATCGACAGCACGCGCGACGACATCAAGCGCGCGGCCGACAGGATCGCGGGCTACGGACTGAAGGTCGGCTCATTGGTCGCGCCGATCTGGGCCGGCGCCGGCGGCGGCTCGGCGATGGGGACGCCGGAGGAACGCAGGAAGTTCGTCGAGCAGGTGCGCAAGGCGGTGGCCATCGGCCAGCAGCTTCGCGAAATGGGGATGCGCCCCTCCGGCGGCGTCCGGATCGATTCCTCCACCAGCGTGGAGGCCTGGAGCGCCGATCCCAAGGGCAATACGCGCCTCATAGCGGAGACATTCCGCGAGGCAGGCAAGGTCGCGCAGGACCATGGCGAGTTTCTTGTGGCCGAGGGCGAGATCTGCTGGGGCGGGATGCAGTCGTGGCGGGAAAACCTCAACCTGCTCGAGACGGTGAACATGCCTGGCGTCGTCGGCTACCAGGCCGACATGGCGCACTCGATGCTCTTCACAATGGGCTATAACGCGGAGAAGGATCGCCTGCTGCCGAAGGATTACGACTGGAGGGACAAGGCGCTTCTCGACGCTGCCTACAGGAAGGTGGCGGATGCACTGCGGCCCTGGACCTATGACTTCCATGTCGCGCAGAACGACGGCACGGTCTTCGGATCGGGCGATCACGCGAAGACCGGACGTCACGTCCCCGTCGACGACCCGAACGGCCGGCTCGATATCGTGAAACATTCCGGCTACTGGCTGCGCGACGAGCAGGGCAACCTGACGAAGAAGATGCGCCACATATGCTGGGACGGGTGCATGTTTCCGAACGCCGTTATGGAAGACCAGAAGACCTGGAACGCGGTGCTGGGCGCGATGATCAAGGTGCGCGAGACGCACGGCTGGCGCGAATAGGTGCATGCGGGGGAACCAGATGGCGACGAAAGCGCTCAACATCGGAATGATCGGCTACGGCTTCATGGGCCGGGCCCACTCCAACGCGTACCGGAAGGTCAACAATTTCTTCGATCTCGAGTATCGGCCGGTGCTCAAGGCCGTTTGCGGCCGCAACCGGGCGAAGACTGAGGAGTTCGCCGCGCGGTGGGGTTACGAGTCCGTCGAGACGGACTGGAAGAAGCTGGTAGCGCGCAAGGACATCGACGCGGTCGACATTTGCGTGCCGAACGACCTGCATATGGACATCGCCGTTGCGGCGGCGAAGGCCGGCAAAATGGTGCTCACCGAGAAGCCGCTCGCCCGTACCGCAAGGGAAGGCGAGAGGATGGTGGCGGCGGTCGAGAAGGCCAAGGTCCCCAACATGGTCTGGTACAACTACCGCCGCGTGCCGGCGGTAACGCTCATCAAGCAGGTGGTCGAGCGCGGGACGCTCGGTCGCATCTATCACTATCGCGCGAATTTCCTGCAGGACTGGACGATCTCGCCCGAGGTGCCGCAAGGGGGCACCGGCACGTGGCGCCTGGACGTCGAGGCGGCGGGCTCCGGCGTCACCGGCGACCTGCTGGCACACTGCATCGACACGGCCACCTGGATCAACGGGTCGATCGCGAGCCTCACCGCGATGACAGAGACTTTCGTCAAGAAGCGCAAGCATGCGGTCACCGGCAGGGTGCAGGACGTCGGGATCGACGACGCTGCGGCGGTGCTGACGCGCTTCAGGAACGGATCGCTTGGCCTATTCGAGTCGACGCGCTACGCGCGCGGGCACAAGGCGCTCTACACGCTGGAGATCAATGGCGAGCATGGATCGCTTGCCTGGAACCTGCACGATCTCAACTACGTACAGTTCTTCGATCATCGAACGGAAGGAAGAATGCGCGGGTGGACCTCGATCCTGGTCACCGACGGGGAGCATCCGTATCTCGGCCGCTGGTGGGTGCCGGGCCTTTCCATCGGCTACGAGCACTCGTTCATTCACCAGGCCGCCGATTTTCTCGAGGGACTTTCGACCGGCAGACCGGCGGCGCCCACCTTCCGCGACGCTCTCGACACCGCCCGCGTCTGCGACGCCATCGTCCAGTCCGGCAAGACCGGCAAGTGGGTCACACCTGGGGGCAAGAAGAAATGAAGATCGGATTCAACCTGCTTTTGTGGACCACACACGTCACCGACGATCACGCCCACCTGTTCGAGAAGCTCAAGGCGGCGGGATATGACGGTGTCGAGATCCCGCTTTTCGAGGGCGACGAGAAGCACTACCGGAACCTGTCGAAACAGATCCGTTCCGCCGGCCTCAAGACCACGACGGTCACCGTCATTCCCGACGCCAACCGGAGCTGCCTGTCATCGGACAGACAGGTCCGGCAGCGCGCCCTCGACTATATGAAATGGGCGATCGACTGCACGGCGGCGCTCAAGGGCGACATGCTGTGCGGTCCTTTCTATCACCCGCTTGCGGAGTTCACCGGGAAGGGCGCGACAAAGGCCGAGAAAGCCAACTGCGCGACGGTACACAAGGAAGCGGCGCGCTACGCCGCCAAGGCCCGGATCAGGCTCGCGGTCGAGCCGCTCAATCGGTTCGAGTGCTATTTCCTCAACACGATGGCCGATGCGGCCGCACTTGTGAAGGCGGTCGACGAGCCGAACTACGGCTTTCTCTTCGACACGTTCCATTCGAATATCGAGGAGAAGAGCCAGCCCAAATCAATTCGTTCGACCGGAGCGCAGATCAACCACGTCCACATATCGGCCAACGATCGCGGTGCACCGGGTGCCGACCACATCGACTACCCGTCCATATTCGGCGCACTTCGTGCCTTGGGTTATGACGGGTGGCTCACGGTCGAGGCATTCGGCCACGCGCTCCCTGCCCTCGCCGCCGCAACCAAGGTCTGGCGCCCGCTTTTCCGCAGGCCGGAGGATGTCTACAACGGCGCGGCGAAGCTCATCCGGGAAGGCTGGAAAGCCGCCCGGTAGCCGGCAAGCGCCTACATCACGGCCCCGATCTGCCAAGGGACGAACTCGGCGTCGCCATAGCCCAGCTCCTCCGACTTCGTCCTCTCACCGGATGCCACGCTCAGCATCTTGCGGAAAATCTCACGCCCCTTCTCCTCGATGGGAACGCCGTCGAGCACATCGCCGCAATCGATATCCATGTCGTCGATCATGCGGCGGTAGGTCTCGGTGTTGGTCGTAATCTTGATGGAGGGCGTCGGCTTGCAGCCATAGGCCGAACCGCGCCCGGTCGTGAAGCAGATGAGGTTCGCACCGCCGGCGACCTGCCCCGTGGCGGAAACGGGGTCGTAGCCGGGCGTGTCCATGAACACGAGCCCCGTTCGGTGACCGGCTCGGCGTAACGATACACGGCACGCAGCGCGGTCGTGCCGCCCTTCGCCGCGGCGCCGAGCGACTTTTCGAGAATCGTGGTGAGACCGCCGAGCTTGTTTCCCGGCGAGGGATTGTTGTTCATCTCCATGAGGTTGCGGCGGGCGTAGTCTTCCCACCAATGGATGATGCCGACCAGCTTTTCACCGACCTCGTGCGTCACGGCGCGGCGGGTGAGCAGATGCTCCGCACCGTAGATTTCCGGCGTTTCCGAGAGGATCGCGGTGCCGCCGTGCCGGACGAGCTCGTCGACCGCGGCGCCCAGCGACGGGTTCGCAGTGATCCCCGAATAGCCGTCGGAGCCGCCGCATTGCAGGGCAACAACGAGCTCGGAGACCGGGAACGTCTCCCGTCGTACATTGTTGGCGATCGGGAGCATTTCCCTGATCGCTTCCACGCCGGCGGCGACCGTTTTCCTCGTTCCTCCCGTCTCCTGGATCGTCATGGTGCGGAAAAGGTCGTTCTCCTCAACGCCATAGGCTTCCTTGAAGCGTGGAATCTGGAAGCCCTCGCAACCGAGCCCCACCATCACGACGCCACCCATGTTGGGGTTGGTCGCATAGCCCCAGCTCGTGCGCTTCAGGACATCGAAGATGGCACCACGCGAATCGATGACGCATCCGTTCGCCTGGACAAGGGGCACGATGCCGTCGATGTTGGGATAGTCGGCGAGCATGCCGGAGCGCTCGACCTCCTCCACCATGAACTTCGCGACCGAGGCGGAGCAATTCACGCTCGTCAGCACGCCGATGTAGTTGCGCGTGCCGACCTTGCCGTTCGCCCGCCGGTAACCCTCGAAGGTGGCACGCATTTCGACGGGCAGGACCGGCTCGTCCCTCGCTTCGACGGAATAGGCATAGTCGCGCTGGAAATCGTGGACGAACACATTGTGCTCGTGCACCCACTCGCCCGGCGCGATGGGCACCCTGGCGAAGCCGATGACCTGGCCGAATTTGCGGATCGGCTCGCCTTCGGCGATCGCCGCGACGGCGATCTTGTGGCCTCTGGGGACGCGCGCGAGCGCCCTGACGCCTTCGACCTCGGCGCCCCGGTCGATCGTATCCAGCGCCACCCGGACGTTATCCGCCGGATTGAGACGGAGGGTTCGCGGTGCGGGAGAGACGATCCCTAGCGCGGTCATCTTGGTTCCGAAAAAGAAGCGGCTGCCGGACGGCCGACATTGCCATTTTACCGATTTCCTGCTGTCTTCTACACGATCGATACCGAACGTCCAACGAATGAAACGCAGGGTTTTCAAGGCGCCCTCGGGGGCGCATATCCCGTTCACCGAAATCGGCTTCGGCGGCGCCCCGCTCGGCAACCTTTATCGGGCCCTGAGCGAGAGGGAGGCGCAGGATACGCTTGCCGCCGCATGGAAGGCGGGCATTCGTTATTTCGATACCGCGCCGCTCTACGGCCTCGGGCTGTCGGAGACCCGGCTCAATCACTTCCTTCGCGGCAAGCCGCGCGACAAATATGTGCTGTCGACCAAGATCGGCCGCCGCCTGAAGGTGTCCCCGCCCGACCGGCGGACCGGAATCGGAAAGTTCTTCGATACGCCGTCGCGCCAGCAGATCTACGACTATTCCCACGACGGCGTGATGCGTTCGCTGGAGGATTCCCTGGAGCGCCTCGGGGTCGACCGTGTCGATATCCTCTATGCGCACGATCTCGACGTCTACACGCACGGCTCCGCCGAAGCGCGCGACCGTTACATCGAAGAACTGATGACGAGCGGATACCGGGCGCTCGTCAAACTCCGCGACCAGAAGGTCATTGGTGCATTCGGCGCCGGGGTCAACGAGTGGGAAGCGTGCCAGATTCTGGCCGAACGCGGCGACTTCGACATCTTCCTGCTGGCCGGTCGCTATACGCTCCTCGAACAGTCGGCGCTCGACTCCTTCCTGCCGCTTTGCGAGAGGCGCGGCATCGGTATCGTCATCGGCGGGCCCTACAATTCGGGCATTCTCGCCTCGGGTCCCCGGCCGGGCGCCTATTACAATTACGCCCCGGCACCGAAGGAAATCCTCAGGCGCGTCGCCGAGATCGAAAGAATCGTGCGGCGGCACAGGGTGAAGCTGGTCGAGGCTGCGTTGCGCTTCCCGCTCTTTCATCCCGCCGTGGTTTCTGTGATCCCCGGCGCGAGCCGGCCGGCTGAAGTTGCGCTCAACATGCGCACGCTGGCGAAGCGGATTCCGAAGGCCGTCTGGGCCGATCTCAAGGCAGCGGGGCTGCTTCGCGCGGACGCGCCAACTCCGGGTTGAACACATGCTGAAGGGCATCGATCCGATCCTCAGTCCCGACCTATTGCGCATTCTGCGCGCGATGGGTCATGGCGACGAAATCGCGATCGTCGATGCGAACTATCCTTCGTCGAGCGCTGGCCCGCAGATCGTGCGGCTCGACGGCGTCGACACCACCCGCGTGCTCGACGCGGTCCTTTCCGTCATGCCGCTCGACGAATTCGTGCCGGAGGCGGCTTTCTACATGCAGGTGGTCGGCGATCCGGCACGGATCGAGCCAATCACGGAGGAGTTCGCGAAGATCGTCGCACGCCACGAGCCAAGGATGAAACTCGGCTCGCTGGAGCGTTTCGCCTTCTACGACCGCGTGAAGCGCGCGTTTGCCGTTGCGGCGACCGGCGAGACGCGCCTCTACGGCAACATCCTTCTCAAGAAGGGCATCATTCGGCCCCGGACCTGACATGCCCGGTGTCGACGCCCATCATCATTTCTGGTCGGTTGCCCGCGGCGACTATTCCTGGATGGATCCCGCCAACCCAGTCCAAAGGCCGATCCTGCGTGATTTTCGGCCGGCCGATTTCGCGCCCTTTCGTGAAAAATGGGGGATCGAGCGCACGATCCTGGTGCAGGCCGCACCGACCGTCGAGGAAACGGAATATCTGCTGGGCATCGCCGACGCCACGCCGTGGGTCGGCAAGGTCGTCGGGTGGATCGACTTCGAGGACGGATCGCACCGGCGCCATCTGGAGCGCTTGGCCAGACATCCAAAATTCGCCGGCGTGCGACCGATGATCCAGGACCTGCCCGATCCCGGCTGGATGCACCGGCGCGAGGTGCAGTGGGCCTACGACGCCATCGTCGACCTCGACCTTGCTTTCGACGCCCTCGGATACCCGGTGCACGCCGAGAATTTCCTTCGGCTCTTCGACCGCTATCCCTCCATGCGCACGGTCGTCGACCACTGCATGAAACCGGCCATCCGCGACGGGGCGTTCGAGCCGTGGGCCTCGACAATGGCCAGGATCGCACGACAGACCGGTGCCTTCTGCAAGCTGTCAGGTCTCGTCACGGAGGCGCAGCGCGAATGGACGCCCGAGATCCTTGCGCCATATGTGCGGCATATCCTGCAGGCTTTCGGTCCGGAGCGCGTGATGTGGGGTTCCGACTGGCCGGTGGTGGAACTTGCCGCGACATACGACCGGTGGCGCGAGACGGCCGAGCGCCTGATCGGGAATGAGGGCCGCGACGCCGTTTTCGGCGGCACGGCCACGCGTTTCTACCGGCTCTCCTGAGAGGACGCTCAGGATGCCGCCGACGACCGGTGCCGCTTGCCGGCGGTGCTCCGCGCGCGGCGGGTGCTGCGGGCCATGGCCGCGTCGCGTTTGCGCAGGGACTCGCGCACATCGCGGATCGAGTCGCGCAGCAGCACACTCATTCGCTCGTGCGCCTGCTCCGGATTGCCGTCGCGAATGGCCTCGTAGACCTCGTAATGCTGGCGCAGGGGAACGTCGGGTATGCGCGCTGCGCCCTCCCAACTCAGCTCGAACGCGCCGAGCAGCGCGGCGTGAATGAGGCCGCCAAGCGCGCCGATGAAGTAATTTCCGGTCGCCTCCAGGATCGCGAGGTGAAACCGGAGGTCCGCATCGACAAGATCGCCGCCGCCATCCTTGAAGCGCTCCATGTCGGCGTAGGCCGCGGCAATGCGCTCGATGGTTTGGCGCTTGCGGGCGGTTGCCGCGAGCGCAGCCGCCGCCGGCTCGACGATCTGACGCAGTGTGTAAAGGTCCGCTATGAAATCCCGCGTGGGAACGGTCTGCAAATGCCACGCCAGCACGTCGGGATCGAGCATGTTCCAGTCGCTCTTCGGGCGCACGCGCGTACCGACCTTGGGACGTGCCGTGATCAGCGCCTTGGCATTGAGCACGCTGTAGGCTTCGCGAAGCGTGGTGCGCGACACAGCGAAACGGGTGCACATATCGACTTCGTTGGGGAGCAACGTGCCGGGAGGATAGACGCCGCCGACGATGTCGCGGCCGATCTGATGGGCGAGCGACGAATGCATGTTGCGCGAGAACGGCATTCTCTCGCGGTTCGGCGTGGCGTCCGCCTCGAGCCGGCGCGGCAGCACCCCAGTCCGCGCGAGATTCGCCGTACGCTTACGCGGCGCCATGCGCCTCTCCGATCCCGGCAGCGCCAAGGCCGGCCGGCACCCCAGGCAGGCACAGAGACAGAATGGCCGAATTCATGCCGGTCTCCCGGTCGACGAGCGGTAAGCGCGATGGCATAGCGTCGGAACAGGCCGGGGTAAAGTGAATGCGACCGAATGGCTCGACCGGGGGTTCCCGGATCGACCTGGCACGGGCAAGCGTGGCGCCGCGGAGGTCGGCCCGGCGGCGTCAGGGAGGATGCAACGTCTAGAACGGGTGGCCGACCACATAGGCAGCCTCATTGACACGAAGCTCGTTGCGGAACTTGCGCAGGTCGGTGTTCTCGTCGATCAGCAGGAACTCGATTCCCGCTATCCCCGCGAAGTCCTCCAGGTGCTCCGGGGTCAGGGCAAGCGAGAAGCCCGTGTGGTGGGCACCGCCTGCATGGATCCAGGCACCGGCGGCAACCGGCAGGCTCGGCAGGGGCTCCCACAGCACGCGCGCGACCGGCAGCCGGGGAAGGGGCGCACGCGGCGGTACCACGCGGATCGTATTCACCACCATGCGGAACCGGTTACCCATGTCGACCACGGAGGCATTCACCGCCTGGCCGGTCGCCGAATCGAACACCAGCCGAACGGGATCCTCCTTCCCGCCAATGCCGAGCGGATGCACTTCGCAGGACGGTTTTCCCGCCGCGATCGACGGACATATTTCCAGCATGTGCGCGCCGAGAACGGCGGGGCCGTCCGGATCGAAGTGGTAGGTGTAGTCCTCCATGAAGCTTGTGCCGCCGCGAAGACCCGCCGCCATCGCCTTCATTGCCCGCACCAGTGCGGCGGTCTTCCAGTCGCCTTCCGCTCCGAATCCATATCCCTCCGCCATCAGCCGCTGAACGGCAATGCCGGGCAGCTGTTTCAGGCCGGTCAGATTCTCGAACGTGTCGGTGAATGCCTGAAACCGGCCGCTCGCCAGGAACGCGCGAAGCGCCAGCTCGATGCGCGCCGCGTCCCGAAGCGATCCGTGGCGGGGGCCGCCGCGCTCCAATCCCTTCATGAGTTGGTAGCTGTCCGCATATTCGGCGCAAAGCCGGTCGATTTCGGCGTCGCCGATCTCGTCCTGCACGGCGGCGAGATCGCCCAGTCCGTATCCGTTCACCGTGACGCCGAACCGGATCTGCGCCTCGACCTTGTCGCCCTCGGTCACCGCGACGTCGCGCATGTTGTCGCCAAGGCGCGCAACGCGCAGATGCCGGATGTCGTGCCATGCCGCGGCGGCACGCATCCAGGCATCGAGTCGCCGATGGACATGCGGATCCTGCCAGTGGCCGACGACGACCTTCCGATCGATCCGCAGGCGCGCGCAGATATAGCCGAATTCGCGGTCGCCATGCGCCGACTGGTGCAGGTTCATGTAGTCCATGTCGATGGACGACCAGGGAATGTCGCTGCGGAACTGCGTATGGAGGTGGCAGAGCGGCTTGCGCAGCCGCGTGAGGCCGCCGATCCACATGCGGGCCGGCGAGAAGGTGTGCATCCAGGCGACAATGCCGATGCAGTTGGCCGCCTCGCCGGCCGCGCCGAGCACCGCCGCAACCTCGTCCGCCGAC